>Ga0209761_1001894_pt1 | contig 13617 bp, 10 predicted proteins | sample GraSoi013_1_40cm_4_FD_185818 | JGI IMG/M metagenome (GOLD analysis project Ga0209761, IMG submission 185818) | Grasslands soil microbial communities from the Angelo Coastal Reserve, California, USA - Sample 09_25_2013_1_40cm (SPAdes) (version 2) | ecosystem: Environmental > Terrestrial > Soil >... | reverse complement strand
CACGGACAGGGACGGGTTCGCGAAGCTGGACGCGAGCACCTCCGGCGCGAGGCTCGACCCGCCCATCCCGCACACGATCGTGCGGGTCAGGCCGTCACGCCGCGCCGCGTCCGCGAAGCGCACGAGTTCGTCCCACTGCGCGAGCGAGACGTGCGGCGCGGTCGTCCAGGCCAGGCGGTTCATATGGCCGCGAAACTTAACGCCCTCGCGGTGGGTCGCGTGCACCGTTAGGTTAGCGGCATCGGTCGTGCCTTCCCTCAACCGGCAGACTCGCGCGCTGGTGGCGATCGCAGCCGGGTCCTTCCTCGCGATCGTGCTGGCCTACTTGCTCACTCCCGCGCCCCGCCGGACGCTGGTGGCCGCTGTATCGTGGACGTGGGCGACGGTATACGCGATCGCTTGTTGCGTCGTCGCCGCACGCCGCCACCCCTCGTCTGATCAGCGGCGTGCCTGGGTCTGGATCGGCGCCGGCTGCGTCCTGTTTCTGGCGGGCCAGCTGGTCTGGACGTACTACGAGGTGGTCCTCGGCGGGACGCCGCCCTACCCCTCGCTCGCGGACGTGGGCTTCCTGGGCGTGTACGTCTGCTTTCTGGCGGCCGTCACGAAGCTGGTCGGCGCCGAGCCGCGCCGCCGATTCGATCACGAGCTGCTGATCGACACCGTGCTCGTCACACTCACGGCGGGCGCGCTCGCCTACGAGTTCCTCCTCAAGCCGCTATTCGCCGTGGTGGGCAGCGTCCCGTCGCTGCTCACGAGCATCGCCTGGTCCATCGGCGGCATCGCCGTGCTGTGGTTGATCCTGGTGGAGCTGCTGCGCCACACCCGGGTTCCCCTGGCAGCGGCGGGTGTCGTGTCCGCGCTGGCGGTCCTGTGCGTGACCAACGTCGTGTACGCCGCCACCGCACTGCGAGGCGCGTTCCGTTCGGGCGGCGTGCTCGACCTCGGCTGGGACGCGGGGCTATTGCTGCTCGCCGCCGCCGCGGCCGTAGCGCCCACCGCGCCGCCGCCCGGGGCGGCCGGCGCGCGCACCATCTCGGGCAACGCGGCGCGCATCGCGGCGATCGTGATCGGGCTCGCCGGCATCGGCGCGGTCGCGATCAAAAACGCGTTGTCCCCCGAGCCCGACGTGGGGAGTGCCGTGCTGGTCGCGCTGGCGGTCGTGATCATCGGGCTACGACTGGTCCATTCCACCCGCGCCGACCGGCGCTACGCGGCGCTGCTCGAGAGCGAGGTCGCGAGCCAGACCCGGTCGCTGATGGACTCGCTCGCGGCCACAGCGGCCGCGGAGCGCAACTTGCGGCTCGTCATAAACGCCTTGCCGGATTCGATCGTGGTGGTCGATCGCGAGGGCCGCATCCTCGAATCCAACGGGCCTACGCGCGTCATGGGGGCGCTGTCCGGGCCGCCGGAAAACCGCAGCATCTTCGAGTTCCTGGCCTCCGACGCGGCGGCCGTGGTCCGGGAGAAGTTGGCGGCGACATTCAACGGTGAGATCCAGCGCTTCGAGATTCCCTTCTCGCGCGACGACGGCACCAACGGGCTCGCCGCCGCGCTGTACGCCCCCATCCGCGAAGGCAGCCGGATCGCCAGGGTCCTGATCCTGGCGCGCGACATCACCGAGCAGAAGCGCAACGAGTCCCAGTTCCAGCAGGCCGAGAAGCTCGCCGCCATGGGACAGCTCGTGAGCGGCGTGGCCCACGAAATCAACAACCCGGCGGCGATCATCTCCGGCTTCGCGCAGACCTTGCTCCTGGACGACCTGAAGCCCGAGCACCGCGAGACGCTGCAGATGATGTACGACGAAGCGACGCGCATCGGACGCATCACCTCCAATCTGCTCGCGTTCGCCCGCGCCGGCTCGAAACAGCGCGCCCTGGTCGACATGAACGACATCGCGCGGCGCACGTGCGCGCTGCGCTCCTACCACCTGTCGACGCTCAACATCGCGGTCACGCTCGACCTCGATCGGGACGAGCCGAAGATCTGGGCGGACGCCTCCGAGCTCCAGCAGCTGATCCTCAATCTGCTCATCAACGCGGAACAGGCGCTCGTGACGGTCGATGGGCCGCGCACGATCGTCGTTCGTACGCGCGCCGACGAGGGCGAGGCCCGACTCGAGATCGCCGACTCCGGCCCCGGGGTCCCCGCCGAGATTCGGGGCAAGATCTTCGACCCGTTCTTCACCACCAAACCCGAGGGCGTCGGCACCGGCCTCGGGCTCTCCATTTGCTACGGGATCGCCCGAGAGCACGGCGGGCGGCTCTGGGTGGAGTCGGAGCCCGGGCACGGAGCCCTCTTCGGAGTGACCCTGCCGCGCGACCCGCGCGAGGAATCCCGGCCCCAGGCAAAGCCGCCCCATGTCGCACCCGCCGCCGGCGAGCTCGCCGTGCTCGTACTGGACGACGAGATCGCGCTCCGCAACGCGCTGTTGCGGTTCCTCGAGCGCCGCGGGATCCACGGTGTGGGCGTCTCCGACGGAGCCGAGGCGCTGCGCGTGCTGCAGCAGCGTCGCTTCGACGTGATCATTTCCGACGTCCGCATGCCCGGGATGAGCGGACGGGAGTTCCTCGAGCGGCTGCAGCGGGATCGTCCGGAGTTGGTCGCGCGCGTCGTGTTCAGCACGGGCGACACCTTCGCCCCGGACACCGCCGCCCTCCTGAAGGAGTCGGGGCTGCCGACGGTGACCAAACCGTTCGACTTTGCGATGCTCGAGCGGATGATCCGGGAAGTCGCTACCCGCTGAGCGAGCTACTTCGCGAGCAGCCGGTAGACGCCGTACCCGACCCCAGCCAGGAGCAATACGAGCACGAGCAGGACGCCGACCAGACGCCCGAGCCTGCGGGCGTCCCCCGGTCGACGCGCCACCGGTATTTCGGGTGCTGTGCCAAGGCCTTCGACGATCAGGGTGGGTCCGCCGCGTCCCAGGGTTATCCGGTCGCCGAGCCGGACGGGCACTGCGGTCGTGACCGGCTCGTCGTTCAGAAAGGTGCCGTGCTTGGATCCGGCGTCACGCACGGCCAGCCCGCCCGATGAGCCGACCATGAGCTCCGCGTGGATGCGAGATACGACGGATTCGGGTGCGTCGACCGGCTGGACCTCACACTCGTGACCACGCCCGATCCGGATGCGTACGCCCCGCGCACTGTAATGGCGTCCAGTCCCTGCGTCGAGCAGGGTGATGCCGTACGCCCGCGCCCCGAGCCGATCGGTCACGGCTGCCACCTCAGATGGGGCGCGGCGCGCCTCCCCTGGCGCGACGATCCGGGACGAGGCGGCGCGGCACGAGGGAGCGTCGTACGGCACGGCGGCGCTCGCCGCCGGCACGACGCGGTTGGCCGGCGCGGCGCTCCGCGGGCACCGGCGTGTCCGCGGTCCGCCGATCGGTCGGCTCCCGTCGATTGACGCCGGAGCGCCGGTCGTCCAGCAGGCGCCGGTCGCGTCGGGCGCGGCGGTCGGGGAGCGGTTCGTAGCCCATGGCGCGCCCTCTCGCTGGCGGCAGGTGGGCGGCAAACTTATCGGCCGGGGGCACCCCCGGCTAGGGTGATGCTAGCTTTGAGCCGTCATGGACAACCTGGCCCATACCCTCGTTGGCGCCGCGCTGGGTCGCGCCGTCGGCGGTGACGAGCTGCCGGCCGCCGGATGGATCGGCGCGGTCGCCGGAAATGCCCCGGACTGGGCCGAGCTGTTGTTGAGGCCGGGCTTATGGGCGCGCCCCGCCGGGAGCGAGTACCTGGTCTACCATCGAGGGATTACGCACTCCTTCGTAGGGGCCGCGGTCGAGATCGTGGCCCTGACCGGTGTGGTTACCGTCCTCCTGCGCCTGTGGGCCCGCCGCGCGGGTGTCCCCCCACCGCCTTGGCGCTGGGTCGCCGCGTGCGTGACCGCGACCGTCGCGAGTCACCTCTACCTCGACTGGCAGGGATCCTACGGTTTGCGACCGTTCCTTCCCTGGAGCGCGCAGTGGTACTACGCCGATTGGATCGCAATCGTCGATCCCTTTTTCTGGCTGGTACCGCTCGTGGCGCTCGCGTGGGGCGCGCGCCGCCACTGGGCACCGGCGCTCGCGTACCTCGCCACGCTCATGGGCGTCACGATTCTAGTGGTGTGGCCCGGCGACGATCTCGTCGTGTGGTGGGTGCGTGTGGCGACGGTCGTGTTCGCCGCGGTCGGCGTGGTGGGCTGGATGCGGCACTGGTTCGGGGTGGCAGGGCGCCGCCGCGCCGCGGGGTATGGGCTGGTCGTGCTCGCGGCCTACATCGCCGCGCATGCCGCGGTGAGCGTCCCGGTCAAAGCGCAGATTCGCGCGGCCGCGATACAGCGGTTCGGACCCGATGCTTCGTGGGCGGCGCTCACGATCCTGGGGCGCCCCTTCCGCTGGGAAGCGGTCTCCGCGTCGCGGGACAGCGTCGCGGGAGAGGGATGGGTCGTGGCTCGACACCTCGACCATCGCGCCGTGCGCGCGGCGCTTCTCACTCCGCAGGGCCGCGCGATCGCGCAATTCGCGCGCTTCCTCGCGGCGGCGGTGGATTCGAGCGGCGGCGGCGTGCGCGTGTCGCTGTGGGATGTGCGCTACCACGGGCCCGGGTCGGGCGCCGCTGGCTGGGCCAACGTGCAGGTGCGGCTGCGATGAGCCACCCGACCCCTCCCGCCGACCTGCTGGACGACGTCGTCCGCGCCCTCACGCCGGCGTTCCGTCTGGACCAGCGGGTGGCCGCCACGCCCGAGCGCGCCGTGTACCATGCCTGGGACCGGGTGCTGAAACGCTCCGTCGCCTTGCACGTGCACCTGGCGCCCGACACACCCGGGCGCGCCTGGTTCCTGCGCGAGACCGAGACGCTGGCGGCGCTCGACCATCCGGCGATTCGCCACGTGTACGCTGCCGGCCTGGTGGGGAGCCTCGCCTACCGCACAGCCAATTGGGTCGAGGGGGAGAGCTTGGCCGAAGCGCTGCGCCGCGGTCCGCGCGCGATTCCCACGGCGCATGCGCTGGTGCGCGACCTGCTCGGCGCAGCCGAGCACGCCCATGCGCGGGGCGTCATTCTGCGTCGCATTGTCCCGTTGACGCTCATGCTCGACCTCACGGGCCGGGCGGTGATCACGGACCTCCGCTACTGCAACTGGTGCCTCCCGAATGTGCCACCGGAAGAGCAGGGTGCGGGCGGGGCCTTCGTCGCGCCGGAAGTGCGAGCCGGAAGCCCCGGCGAGCCCAGGAGCGACGTGTACGGCGTGGCCGCCCTCGTCTACTACGTCCTGACGGGTCAGGAGCCGGATCTGGATCCGGCGCGCATCACGCCGCCGCGCCAGCTGCGACCTGCGGTACCGGCGGCGCTGGAGCGGGTGCTGCTGCGCGCGCTGCAGGCCGCGCCGAGCGCCCGCTACTACACGGCGACGGAGATGCTCGAGGATTTCGTGAGCGACGCAGGCGTGTTTCAGGAACCGGCGGCGGCACCGCAAGTGGCCGAGGCGGGGTTCGAGCGCCGCCTGCGGCGTGCGCTCGGCGACGACTACGAGCTGCTCGAGGAGATCGGGTCCGGCGGCTTCGGCCGGGTGTATCGCGCGCGCGACCTGGGGCTCGAGCGAGACGTCGCGATGAAGGTCCTCCACCCCTCGCTCACGACCGACCCCTCGGTCATGGAGCGGTTCCGGCGGGAGGCACAGCTCGCGGGCGGGCTGCGCCACCCGAGCATCGTCAACATCTACGACATCAGGAGCCGGGCGGGACTGCAGTGGTACACGATGGAGCTCGTGCCGGGGACCAACCTGGCGCAGCTGGTCCACAAACAGGGACCGCTTCCGCTCGATCAAACCGTCCGCCTGATCGACCAGGGCCTGTCGGCGCTGGAGCACGCGCACGCGCTCGGCCTGGTGCATCGGGACTTGAAGCCCGAGAACATGTTGATCGAGCCGGACGGCCGGTTACGCATCACCGACTTCGGGCTGGCGCTCGCGCTGCGCGGTGACGCCCGCTTTGGAGGCGCCACGTCCCGCAGCGGCACGCCGCAGTTCGCATCGCCGGAGCAGCTGCTGGGCGAACGGGTGGACCAGCGCGCCGATCTGTATTCGCTCGCCGCCACGGCTTACTTCGCCCTGCTGGGCCGCCCGCCGTTCGAGGGACCCACCCCCGAGGCGATTATCGCGCGCCAAACCACGGAGGACCCGCCCTCACTTCATGACTCGCGCAAAGACGTGCCGCGCGAGCTGGAGGACGTGTTGCGGAAGGCGCTGGCGAGTGAGCCCGCGGCGCGTTACCCGACGGCCACCGCGTTCCGCGACGCAGTGCGCCGGTCGCGGGGGCTGTTGTTCCGGTTGCGGGCGCTGCTCTGGGGAAAGTGAGCCGAGGCCCGTCAGCGCCAGCGGAAGATCTGCAGTGCCAACACGAAGCTCACCAGCCCCCACGCCGTCACGATGCCGAGCGGGGCCCCGAGCTCAGTCAGCCGGCTGCCGTCGATCATCACGGCGCGGAGGGCGTCGTTCAGTGCGGTGAGCGGCAGGGCTTTCACGAAGGGCTGCAGCGCGTCGGGGAAGCGGGCGTAAGAGAAGAACGTGCCCGACAGGATCCACATCGGCAGCATCACGAGGTTCATCAGCCCGGACACCGCCTCGATGGTGCGGGCGCGGCTCGCTACCAGCATGCCGAGCCCGGCGAACGAGAGGGCGCCGAGCACTGTGATGAATGCGACCGCGGCGAACGAGCCGCGGACCCCCACGTGGAACACCCACCAGCCGAAGCCCACCAGCGCCGCGACTTCGAGGAACAGAAACACGAGCCGGGACAGGATGAACGAGAGCAAGTAGTGACTGCGGCGCATCGGGGTCGCCATGAAGCGCTTGAGCAGCTTCTTGGTACGCGCCTGCACAACGGAGAATCCTACGCCCCACAGTCCGCTCCCCATGAGGTTCATGCCGAGCAAGCCGGGGATCAGGAAGTCGATGTAGCGCGAGCCCGGCTCAGTGACCCGCTGGTCCGCGACGCGCGCGGGATCGGCGCGGCCGCGGGCGCGCTGCAGGACCTCGTCGGCTTCGAGGCGGGCCAGGCGACTCTCCGTGCGGGTCGAGTCGTACCGGTACACCAGCGGATCGCCCGGGACCACGAGCAGCGCCACGCGGCCGGTGCGGAGCTGGAGCCGCGCCTCACCCGAATCGAGCACCGCCGCCGTGAGCCCCGGCGCGCGCGCCAGCGCGGTGGCCATGGCGCTGTCTCCGGCGCCGCGCAGCACCGCCACCCGCAGCTCGCCCGGCCCCCGATTCCGAAACGCAATGCCGAGCGCGAACGCCAGGACGATCGGGAACCCGAACACCCAGAAGATCGCTTCGGGCTCGCGATAGAACTCCCGCATGCGGGCGAGCGTCAGCTGCACGAGGGGATGGTCACGCATCGCGCAGCTGCCGGCCGGTGAGCGACACGAACACGTCTTCCAGGGTCGCGTGGTGGGTGGCGAGCAGCGAGAGCTCGGCGCCGCGCCGCTCCAGCAGCCCGAGCAGGGCGGGTACGGCGCGATGCACTTCGGCCACCGTGAGGGCGGTGCGATCGATCCCCGGGCGCACCGCGCGCACGCCCGGCAGCGCGGACAGTTCCGAGGGGGTCGGCGCGCGCGTCGCACCGTCGGCCAGGGCAAACTCCACGACGTGCTCGGCGCCCAGGGAGGCGATCAGGGCGCGGGGCGTGCCGAGCGCGATGACCTTCCCATGGTCCATGATGGCGACCCGGTCGCACAGGCGCTCGGCTTCTTCCATATAGTGGGTGGTGAGGAGCACCGTGCCGCCAGCCGCCCGGAAGCGGCCGATCACGTCCCACAGCTGGCGGCGCGATTGCGGGTCCAGGCCCGTGGTCGGCTCGTCGAGGAACAGGAGCTCCGGTTGGGACACGAGCGCGCACGCGACCGCGAGGCGCTGCTTCTGGCCGCCCGAGAGCTTCCCCACCCACGCGCCGCGCTTCTCCTCGAGCCCCACCAAGCCGAGCACCTCTTCGACGGAGTGCACCGCCCGATAAAAGCTGCGGAACAGCCGCACGGTCTCCTCGACGGTGAGCTTGTCGGCGAGCTGGGTATCCTGCAGCTGAATGCCCAAGCGCTCGCGCAGCGCGCGGGTGTTCGCGCCTCCCGTCCATCGCATCCCGAGGATCTCGACCTCGCCCCGGTCGGGCGCGGTGAGCCCCTCGAGGATTTCGATGGTGGTGGTCTTCCCCGCCCCGTTGGGCCCCAGCAGGCCGAAGCACTCGCGCGCGTTGACGGTGAGATCGAGCCCCGCGACGGCGACGACATCGGCGTATCGCTTGACGAGCCCGGCGCAGTGGATGGGAGGCGCGAGCAAGGTCAGGCCGGCTTCTTCGGCTCCGGTGGCGTCGTGGCGTGCTTCATCGCAGCATCAAGCTGCATGTAGATGCTGTTCACGGCATCGGCGAGCCCGCGGATTTTCATGTTGATTCCACCGCCGCGACCGGCCATGACCGACATGGTGCCGGCAATGTCGGCGATCGTCCCGACGTTGGCCGTGAGCGCCCGCTGCCGCATCTGGGATGCCTCATTCGCGATCCTCTCGCTCAGCTGCTGAATGGTGCGGGTCTGGCCCGCCCGGTTCCCCTCGAGCTCGGTGACGAGGTGCTTCAGATGATCGGCCGCACGCCGGTACTCCTCGATCTCCTCGATGCGCCGGAGCTGGTCGGCGGTGAGCTTTGGAGGCGGCATCGTCCCCTCAATTCTGCGCGCCGAGCGCTTCGCTCAGGACGCGTCCGTCGAGCGGCTCGGCGGGGGTGAGCTCGAGCAGCCGCGCCAAGGTCGGCGCGATGTCCACGGTACTGACCCGCCCGGCATATACGCCGCGTCGGACCCCCGGGCCCCACAGGATGAGCGGGACATGCGAGTCCAGCTCCGTCGGCTGCCCGTGCATCGCGATGAAGCCGTTCGCAGGACTCCAGATCGAGTAAGGCTTGAGCGTCGCGACCAGCTCCACACCGCCATCCGGCGGCAGGTGATGGATCCAGCGGCGCAACACCGGATCCGCCGTATCCTTGGGGGCGAGATCGGCCGGGCGGTCCACGCGAGCCACGCCGGGCAGCGCCCGCAGCCGGGTCGCCACGTCCGCGACCACGCTGTCGACGTTCACGCCCTGGGCGACCAGCTTGGCGCGATCGGGGACCAGCAACATCCCACTCTCGAGCTGGACCCAGTCGCCGCCGCCGGCGCGCTGGTCGAGCGCCGCGTTCACGCCCTGGATGATCGTGTCGGGGATCACCCGCACCGCTCCCGGGTGCCCCATAGTACGAGAGCGCTCGGGAAACGGGGTCACGCCGTGGTCCGCGGTGAGCACCACCAGGACGTTGTTTCTTCCATAGCGGACAAACAGCTGCTCGAGGAACCAGCCGAGATACCGATCCAGCCGCACCACCTGGTCGTGAATCTCACGGGAATCGGGGCCGTACGCGTGACCGACGTAGTCGGTGGTGGATAAACTCACGGCGAGCAGGTCGGTGGCACCACGCCCGCCGAGCTGCAGGGCGCGGACTCCCTCGAGCGCGAAGGCGAGCGTGAGCGAGTCCATCGTGGGCGTGGCGACGAAGGCGAGGGCCGCCTCGCCGCTGTCGGTCGGGAGTCGGTGGGGAAACACCACATCCCGCCCCTGATTCTCGTAGGCGACGCTGTCGGGCTCGGAGTATTCGCGCTCCGGCAGGAATAGCGTCCACAGTGTCCCCGCGGCGCGGAAGGGGATACGCTGCCCGTTGAATACCCGGACCCACGTCGGGAGCGAATCCGCGTAGTACCGACTCGTGGTGAAGAAACCCCCGAAATACCAGTAGACGCGCTCCTTGGCCCGGCCGATGGGCAGAATCGCACCGCGGTCCTTCCCCGAAATCGAGAGAGCCCGCGCACCCGGCTCCGCAGCCTTGAGCCAGTCGAAGAACTCAGTCCCGCGAAAGCGCATGGGGGACGCACCCGGGCCGTTGACGCCGATTAGTGGCGCGGCCGGATCCTGCACACCAGCGAGGTTGCGGGTGATGCCGGTGTGCACGGGCCAGCGCCCTGACAGAATCGTCGAATGGCCCGGGGCGGTCTCGGTGACCGCATGGTCCTGGTAGGCGTCGGTGAACGAGGCGCCGGTCCGTAGGAGCATGGCGAACCCGCCCTTGAGCTGGGGCCGGTAGCGCTCCAGGTAGTCGGGCCGCAGCTGGTCCACGGTGATGACCACGATGAGCCGGGGCCTGGGGGCGGGCGCGGTTCCCGCGCCGAGGCCCGCGAACAGCAGGACGAGGGGTCGAATCATGGGCGAAAGCTAGTCAGGCGGGAGCGGCTACCCGCCGCTCCCGGAATGCCATGAACCCCGCGACGGCCACGATGGCCGCCGCGAGCAGGAACGGGACGCCGTGCCCGAGCCCGTCGAAGACGAGGGTCGCTCCGACCGGGCCCACGATGCTCATGATCCCGCGGAACGTCTGCTGCGCGCCCATGACCAGCCCGAGCTCGTGCTTGGCGGTACGCCGACTCACGAGCGACGTGGATGCGGGAAACAGCAAGGCGGTCCCCACCGGCACCAGAATGAGAAACACGATGAAGAGCGCCATCCCGGGAGCGCCCGGCGTCAGCGCCGCCGGCAACGGCATCAGCGCCAGCCCGAGCCCGAGCAGCACGGTGCCGATCTGCATCGTGCGCACCTCGCCGAAACGATCGTTGAACCACCCGACGAGCCAGATGCGCATCAGGACACCTACGATTCCGAAGATGGGGAAGAAGTACCCGATCGTGTCCTCAGTGACGGCGTACGTGTCCTTCAGGTACAGGGCGAGCACGCCGATCACGACGTTCAGCGCCAGCATTCCGACCACGTAGATCCAGATCACTCGATGCGCCGGCGTCGCCGGGTGTCGCATGATTTCCCACAGGGCCTGGCGCACGGACCGGCTTTGCGTCGGCGCGACATACCGCCCGCTCGGTGTCATCGTGTGACCATCCGAGACGCGCGACTCCGGCAGCCATTTCCAGGCGAAGTAAACGTTGATCAGCACGAGGGCCGCGGCCACGACGCCCGGAACTTCTGTCCCGAAGCGGTGCGCCACGGAACCGATGATCGGCCCGATGACCACGCCAGCACTCGTCGCCGCAGACAACCATCCCAGGGCCTTCGCCCGCTCGGCGGGCGCCATGGTGTCCGCCACGTACGCTTGCGCGACGCCGGTGGTCCCGCCTCCCAGTCCCTGGACGATGCGAGATGCGAACAGCAGCCACAGCGTGTTGGCGAACCCGAAGATCAAATACGCGAACGCGGAGCCTGCAAGACCGACAATGAGCGCCGGCCGGCGACCGTAGCGATCGGAGACCTTCCCCCACACGGGCGACGAGACGAGCTGGGCGACCGCGAAGGACGCGATCAACGGCCCCACCATCCACTCCGGCGCGTGGAGGCGCAACGCGTAAAAGGCCATGAGGGGAGCGACCAGCATGAGCCCCAGCATGTCCACGAAGCAAACGGCCATCAGCACCGACAAGCGCTTCATCGTCTGGCTCCCACGCCGAGGACCACGGCGCTCAGTACCATCAGGATCACGCCGAATCCCGCCGCCACACCCAGCTCCGATACGCGGAGGCTCGACATGATCTCGATCGCGATGGGCCGATTGTCGGGTGTATAGAGCACGATGGACGTCACGAAGTCGCCGAGGGCTGCCACAAACGCGAGGCTACCACCGGCCGCGAGCGCCGGCTTCAGGAGCGGCAGCGTCACCCGCCGGAACGTGGCCCAGCGCCCGGCGCCGAGGCTCGCCGCCGCTTCGTCGAGCGCCGGGTCCAGCTGCCGATACCCGGCGAGAACGGCGCGTCCGGTCACCGGAAGGTTGCGCACGAGATAGGCGAGCGGCAGCAACACCGTCGTCCCCACGAGCACCCAGCGGAGGGTGAGCGGGTCGTGCTTGCTGAACGTCGTCAGGAGCGCGAGGGCGAACACGGTTCCCGGGAGCGCCCAGGGCAGCGCGAGCAGGGCTTCGATCGGACCGCGAAACTGCCACGGCCGCCGTCTCCCAACGAGGGCGCCGGCGACCAGCGCCACAACGACCGCGGCGAACGTGCTCACGCCCGCCATCCACACCGAATTCACCAGCGGACGCAGCCGCTCGGCCTCGCGGAACAGCCGCTCATAGTTCACGATCGAGAGCACCGGCGGCAGCGTCTCGGTGGTCCAGGTACCGTACGGGACGAGCGAGACCAATACGAGCGTCAGGTGGGGCAGCAGGAGCACGACCGCGAAGACCCAGCCCGCCGTGGTGGCGAAGGCGCGGACGCCGGCCCGGCGAATCGGCCGCCGGCGCGGGGCGGTCCCCTTCCCGAGCGCCGTGAGAATGTCGTCGCCCTCGGTACGGCGGAGCAGCGCGAAGCCCAGGACCGCCACCAGCGCGAGCGCCACGGTCTCGACCATCGCGAGGGGCAGCTCGCCGTTGAGCTTGGTGGCGACAATCTGCGTGGTCATCACGCGAAACCCGCCGCCGAACACGTACGGCGCGCTGAACGAGCCGACCGCGGTCATGAACACGAGCAGCGCCGCTCCGGCGAGCGAGGGGCGGAGCAGCGGCAGCGTTACGCGGCGCAGCGTCTCCCATCGCCCGGCGCCGAGCGCCTGGGCCGCCTCCAGCATCGACGCGTCGAGCTTCGCGAGCCCGGCGCGGGTGAACAGGTAGAAGTAGACGTACATCGAGTAGGCGTGCACCAGCAGGATGGCTCCCGCCCCCTGCAATCGCCACGGCGGCTCGGTGAGGCCGAGCAGCCGCTGGACCGCGCGCGCCACGAATCCGGACTCACCGTACAGAAACAGGAACGCGATCACGCCGACGAAGGGCGGCAACACGGCCGGCAGGGCGATGAGCGAGCCGAGGGTCTTCCGACCCGGGAAGTCGAGCCACTCGAACAGAAACGCGAGCGGCACGCCGATCGCGGCCGCGAGCACCACGCTTACCACCGAAATCCAAATGCTGGCCCACAGCACGCGCCACTCGCCGGGGCGCGACACGAACGCCGCGAGCGCGTCCCCGGCCGCGGCATCGTACACGACGATCACGATCGGATACAGCACCAACCACGCCAGCAGCAACGTGAACGCCGCCCGCGTCGCGAAGCCGAGCCGCGCGTTCACGCGCGCTCCTCGGGGAACGTCAGGACCCGCACTGCTTCGAGGTACACGCGATCGCCCAGGCGCGCCGCCTCCGGCCGGGCCAGGACCTCGAGCCGATCCCCCGTCTCCGTCTCGACCAGATAGAAGGCGGCGGCGCCCGTATAACGCCGTTCCCGCACCACGCCCGGCACGCCGGCATCCGCCAGCGCCAGACGCTCGGGCCGGACCACCAGCACTTGACCCGGAGCCGCCCCGAGCATCCGCGCCATTTTGCCGCGGAGCACGTTGGCCCGGCCGACGAACATGGCGACGAACAGGCTCGCCGGATGCTCGTACAGCTCGTCGGCCGTGTCGAGCTGCTCGAGTCGCCCGGCCTGGAGCACCGCCACCCGGTCGCCCAGATCGAACGCCTCCTCCTGCTCGTGGGTGACGAAGATGGTCGTGATCCCGACGCGCTTGATGAGCGCCCGCAGCTCGCGTCGCGTGCGCTCGCGCAACGAAGGGTCCAGGTTGGACAGCGGCTCGTCC
>Ga0209761_1001891_pt1 | contig 13623 bp, 10 predicted proteins | sample GraSoi013_1_40cm_4_FD_185818 | JGI IMG/M metagenome (GOLD analysis project Ga0209761, IMG submission 185818) | Grasslands soil microbial communities from the Angelo Coastal Reserve, California, USA - Sample 09_25_2013_1_40cm (SPAdes) (version 2) | ecosystem: Environmental > Terrestrial > Soil >... | reverse complement strand
CGATGCGGCGCCGACCCAGATCAGCAACTATACGACGGTGAACTTCGACACGCCGAACTTCATTCAGTTTGAGTTTGCCCCGACCTGGGGCGGGAGCAGCGGCTTCAAGACGGAGACGGACTACTACTGGTTCGACCAGGTGCACATCAGTCACCCGTAAGGCCGCCTAGCGTCCGGCAGGCGCGGACCAGACCCATGAAGGGGTAACAAAGGCTTTGGCGGTGTGTTCGGGACGGGTGACCTTCTCAAGCGCGACGATCAGGGCCGCGAGCGTGTACAGCATGTCCGAGTAAGCGAGCGATAAGAAGAAGGCACCGACGACGAACCCGACCAACGCGGCCATGAGGCTCTGCGCGAGACGCGACACGTTTATGGCGGAAGGCCCCGCACGGAGAGCGCGTCCCGCCACACGACGCAGGGACGCGAACGCGCTCGCGATCAGTGCGACGAAGAGCAGCAGGCCCGGAATTCCCAGCTCGGCACCTGCTTGGATGAAGCTGTTATGGGCCGCACTCCACAGGACCCCGATGCCGCGCTCCTGCAGCCTGGCACGCGGGGAGATCGTGCCTTCCGCCACCGGGAAGTTGCCCGCCCCGACGCCCAGCACGGGGTGACCCGCCATGTAATTGAGGCCGCGCTCCCAGATCTTCAGGCGGCCCGTCTCCGAGGTCGTGTTGTAGTCTCGATCGGGGCGGACGATCGTCTGCATCTGGGTCCAGTACTGGTCGCTCGCGGTCGTCACGGCGACGGCCAGGATCACGACGAGCCCGGCCAACCTCGCTCGGGCGGGCACCGTGGTGAAGCGCAGCAGCACGAACGCAGCGACGCCGAGGACGGCCAGGAAGCCGCCCCGCGACCCCGAGTAGATCTGTCCCATCGCCAACGCGGCGAGCCCGGCGACCGCCAGCACCCGCAGCACGAGGCGGCGCTGGGCCAGCGCGAAGTACAGCCCGAACGGCATCGCGGTGGCAACAACGGTCGCAAAATCGTTCGCATCGTAGTCGTAGAGGTGGCCGAGCCGCCAGCTGTCGGCATCGAGCTGGAACCGCGAGAGCACTACCGCCGCGTATACGACCGTCGCGACAAAGTAGACGAGGGTCAACCGCTCGACATCGCGCAGGCTGCGGACGCTGCCGGCGAGCACGACGAACATCAGGACGATCTTGACGAGGTCCGTCAGCTGGCGGAACGCGAGTCCTTGGTTCAGCGCGGTGAGTACGGAAAGAGCGACCCAGACCAGCAGCCCGAGCAGCCACGTCGTCGTGCGCGAGCGGAGGCGATCGACGCGTCGCTGCCCGGACTGCTGCAGCACGTACAGGCCGAGTGCCAGCACGGCGGCCACGAGGGTGGGCTTCAAGGGCAGCAGCACCGGGAAGAGCTGATGCACCCGCCCCACCGCCGTCGCGATGTACACCGCTCCGCACACGAGCAGCAGATCCCATCCGGCCACCCTAGCTCCTCGGCTCGCCGCGGGATCCGTAAGCGCGCCGGGCGACGGCGGCGGTTGTTCGACGCCGCCGACCGCGCGCACCGGTTCACTCATACGCCCGGCCCACGGGGACGCCGGAGCTCGCTCGAATCGGCGAGGTGGAGAGGGGCGCACCGAGGTCAACCGCTGTGCGTCGGCTGCGCCACGACGCTGGTGACGAACTCGCTGACGCCGAGGAGGGCTTTGAGGCGGGCCCGCCGCTCGGGGGCGGCAAAATCGGCTCGCCGGGCAGCCGCGTAGGAGGCAATCTCGAACTGGAGCGTTCTGAACCCGTGGTCCCGGAGCAGCCGCTCGGCGCGACGGGGCGTGAACGTGTGCGGATGGCCGGCGTCCACGGCCAGGCGCGAAAGGGCGCGGTGCATCAAGTAGCCCCAGCGCGTGCGGCAGTTGACCGTGAGGTACAGCGTCCCAGTGTGGCTGAGCGCGCGCCTCAGCTCGCGCATCGCGGCCCGCACATCGCGGACGTGGTCGATACAGTTCTCGATGATCACGAGATCGTAGCGCCCGCTCTCACAGGGGAGCGTTTCGACTGATCCCTGGCGGTATTCGACCGCCGGGTCTCGGAGCGCCGTCAGCGTGGCATTACTGGCGTAGTACGGCTCAAGTGGATCAATCGCCAAGCGTTCCCTTGCCGGGAAGAACCCCGCCACCCCGACCGGACCGCATCCGACCTCGACCACCCGGGCGCAGCCTTCCGTCAGACGCTCGAGGCCGAGGGACCGGAGCCTGAGAACGAGCTGCTCGGCGCGCCACCGGTACCAGTCGAGCTGCGCCACCGAGCCATCGGCGATGTGGGTCGCGAGCGATTCCCAGAAGCCACGCTCGTACTGCTGCGCACGTTGCCAGCGAGCCGGGCTCACCATGCGTCAACCCTCCCCGTTGGCCCGGCGCCTCCAGTCCGCCGTGCAAGGCGAATCGTGCTGGCACCGGGACGTTGCACCGCAAGACCGGAGCCACAGCGCAGCCCGGGGCGATTTACGCCGGGATCGGCTATGGCGTCGACGCGACCACGTGCTTCCCGACCGTCGCGCCCCCGGGCCACACCTGCAAGACCGGAGCCACAGCCCACCCGCTGTGTGACCCGACCGATTGTGGCGTCGATGCGACGCCGAGCGTCCCGCCCGTCGCGCCGGCGGCCACTTCGGCGCGAACCGACAACCGGCCCGCATGTTGCACCGGAGACGGGCTTCGCCGGGCTCGCCTGGCGAGCTAGTCGTTGCCACCAAGGCTGTCAAAGCGCCGCAGTGGAATCATGCGCATCTTGATCACCGACGGGAACGAGCGGGCCGCTCTCGCCGCCGCGCGATCACTCGTGCGGGCGGGACACCGGGTGCACGTAGCCGCCCCTGGGCGGTTGTCCCTCGCCGGCGCGTCGCGCGGCGTGCAGCCGCATCCGCTCGCCGCCGATCCCCTCGTGGACGCGGCGGGCTACGCGACGGAAGTGAGCCGGCTGTCCCAGCAGCAGGGCATCGGCCTGTTGTTGCCGATGACCGACCAGTCCCTCGAGGCGGTGCTCGAGCACCGCGACGCGTTGCCCGCGACGGTCGCCCTGCCGTTTCCCGACCTCTCGACCTGGCGGGCCGCCTCGGATAAGGCGCACGTGCTGACCCTCGCTCGGGCGTGCGGCTTCGGCGTGCCCGAGACCGAGCTCATCGCGGCGCCAGGGGAAGGCAGTGGGGCGGTGCCTGATGCCGCTTTCTTCCCGGCGGTCGTCAAGCCCCACCGCTCGGTCGTCACGGTCCATGGTGTCCGGCGCAAAGCCACAGTGACGCTGGTCGCCACCCCGGCCGCGTGCCGCCGTGCGCTGGCGGCGCTCCCCGCGGCGGCGTTCCCCGTTCTGCTGCAGCGGCGGATCTCGGGCGTCGGGGAGGGGTTCTTCGCGTTGCGCTGGGGCGGTCGGACGGTTGCCATGTTCGCCCATCGTCGGCTGCGCGAAAAGCCGCCCGCCGGCGGCGTCAGCGTCTATCGTGAAAGCATTCCGCTCGACGAGCGGCTGGTCGGTCCCGGACTCCGCCTGCTCGACGCGCTCGGCTGGAATGGAGTGGCGATGATCGAGTGCAAGCGGGAGCAGGCGACGGGTCGCCAGATCGTCATGGAGGTGAACGCCCGATTTTGGGGTTCACTGCAGCTGGCCATCGACGCGGGAGTCGACTTCCCCTCCCTGCTGGCGCGTTGCGCGGCGGGAGAGACCGTCCCCGCGTGCCATTCCTACCGCCTGGGCGTCCGGAGTCGCTGGTTTTGGGGGGACGTGGACCACCTGTATCTGCGTCTCAGCCGCTCGCGCGCGGAGCTCCAGTTGGAGGACGGTGCGGGCTCGCGTCTCCAGGCGCTGCTCGAGTTCCTGCGCGTCCACCCCGGGCGCGACCGCTGCGAGATCTGGCGCTGGCGGGATCCCGCCCCGTTCGTCGTCGAGACGCTGCAGTGGCTCCGCATCCTCGGCACGGGGCCGGCCGGGCCGTGAGCGCCGCCACCGCTCACTCCACGTACAGCCTGTGCCAGGTGGAGAAGCACAGCAGGGCCCACAGAATCGCCTCCCGATTCCCGCGGCCCGAGAGGTGCTCGTGCAGCAAGGTCTCGACTGCCGACGGCTGGAAGTAGCCCAGGCGGCGCTGGCGCTGGGGAGACAGCTCGTCTTCCAGCATCTCGCGCAGCTCACCGCGCAGCCAGGCGGACGTGGGGCCGACGAAGCCGCGCTTGGGCGCTCGGAGATGGGCAGGCGGTAGTCGCGGACGCAGCGCGCGTCGCAGGAGCCGCTTGGTCCGCCACCACCGTCCAATCTTCACGCGCTCGGGGATCGGGAAGACGGCCTCGACGAGGAGGTGGTCAACGAACGGCACGCGCACCTCCAACGAGTGCGCCATCGCCAGCCGGTCGCTCAGCGCGAGGATGTCGTCGGGGAGGAACGTCATGTAGTCGAGGTACATTCCGGCGGCGAGCCCCGTGGGGCAGCCCTGGGCGCGGAACAGGCTCTCGAACCGGGCGCTGGCAGCACGCCCAGTGATGCTCGCACCCAGGCTGGGCATGTACAACGCGGGGCGCTCGCCGTTCGCGAGACGGCTGATCATACCGAGGAATCGGTCCGGAACGGTACCGCCGCCCGAGCGCAGGAAGCGCTTCAGCCGATCGACGCCGAGCGTTCCGTTCCGCGGCTCGGGGAGCAGGCGGCTCGCCGCGCCGAGCACGTGCCGCACAGCGGCCGGCAGCCTCGAGTACTGTCGGGTGGCGAGCAGGCCGGTGTGCCGGCGGTACCCCGCGAACAGCTCGTCGCCCCCGATGCCCGTCAGGGCCACCTTGTAGCGACTCCCCACGGCCTGCGACAGCAGCCAGGTTGGAATCGCCGAGTCGTCGGCATGCGGCTCGTCGAGGGCCCGGACGATCGGCTCGAAGATGTCGCGGATCGTCGGGCGGATGTCGATCAGAGTGAGCTCCGCGCCGTAGCGCGCCGCGAGCGTGCGGGCGAGGTCCGTCTCGTCGGCCGCCGCTGCTCCGGAGCCGAGGTACCGAGCCGTGAACGCGTGCGGCGGATCCCCTGTCAGCGCCATGCTTGCCACCACCGCGGAGGAATCGAGGCCGCCGCTCAAGAACGCAGCCACGGGTACGTCGCTCACGAGGTGCGCCGCCACCGAGCCGTCGAGCCACTCCCGAACGCGCGCCTCGGGGTCGGGCGGGCCGACAGGCGCGAGTTGGGGGAACTGCCAGTAGCGCCGAGGGGTGATGTTCCCGCCCTCGGTCCGCCGCCACACCAGGGTGTGCCCGGGCTCGAGCTTGCGGACATCCCGGAATGGGGACGCAGGGGCGGGGATGTACCCCAGCTGGAGGTACGTGTCGAGTGCCTCCCAGTCGAGCTCGCGCGCCGTCAAGTCGGCGGCGTGCAGCGCCTTGAGCTCGGACGCGAACGCGATCCCCCAGGGGCCGGTGACGACGTAGAGCGGTTTGATCCCGAACCGGTCACGCGCCAGCAGCAAGGTCTCGGTGGACGCGTCCCAGATGGCGAAGGCGAACATCCCGCGGAGGGGCGTGACGCAGTCGCTGCCCAGCTCTTCGTAGAGGTGCAGGACGGTCTCGGTGTCGCTTCGTGAGCGGACCGTGTGCCCGCGGGCCACGAGGCCGCGCCGCAGGTCTTGGTAGTTGTAGATCTCTCCATTGAAAACGATGACCTTGGAGCCGTCTTCGTTGAAGATCGGCTGCTGACCGCCGCTCAGGTCGATGATGCTGAGGCGCCGCATCCCGAGGCCAACCGCCCCCTGTACCCAGAGTCCCTCGTCGTCCGGGCCGCGTTGCTTCAGCGCGGTGCACATCCGCCGCAGCCGCTCCGCCGAGACCGGCTTCTCCCGCTCGCGGTAGAGGATGCCAGCGATTCCGCACATGCTCCTCCGAAGAGCAAGAGTAGCGCCAGCCCTCTCGCCGATCGTCCCGCCGTGCTCGCGCGCTCAGGCGTCGCATGGTGTGGTGGCCAGGCAACAGGTGGAGCGAGGCACGGCGTGGTTGCAGCGGGCTTGGCGTCTGGAACTCATTGGGGGAGCTGGAGTTGAATGCCCAGCGCGCGGGCGCCGGGGGATAGCGTGCCTCTTGCAGACGGTAGGCGCGACCGCGCGTGGTCGGTGACGCACGCGGCGCCATCGGGAGGAGCCGGGAGTGGAGAATCTGCGTCGCCCAAGCCAGTCGAGACCGGCGTCGCGCGAGACGGTTGTGATTGTCTCAATCGATACTGAGGAGGACGACTGGAACCGCAGCCGCGACGGCGTGACCGTCGAGAACATCCACGAGCTCCGGCGGCAGGCACAGTTCTTCGACCGCTGGGGCGTGCGCCCGACGTATTTCACCACGTACCAGGTCGCCATCGAGCCACGCGCGGTGGAGACGCTGCGCGACATCTGTGCCGAGGGACGCGGGGAGATCGCGGCGCATCTCCATCCCTGGAACACACCACCGCTGGCGGAGGCGTTCGTCCCTCGCAACTCGATGCTCAAGAACCTGCCGGCCGACCTGCAGCTGGCCAAGCTGCGGGCGGTGACCGCGGCGCTGGAAGAGGCCTTCGAGCTCACGCCCCGCGCCTTTCGCGCCGGCCGGTACGGCCTCGGGCGCGGTACGGTCGCGGCGCTGGTGCGCTGCGGATACCACGTGGACAGCAGCGTCACCCCGTTCGTCAGTTGGGAGGCATTCGATGATGGCCCGACGTTCGTCGGCGCGCCATTCGAGCCGTATCGTCTGGCGCCCGACTGTGACGTCCGGCAGCCCGCCCCGGACGGGGACGTGCTCGAGATTCCCCTCTCCTACGGCTTCAATCGCGGGCCCTTTCGTGTGTGGGATCCCGCGCGCCGCTTCCTCGAGGCGGCGCCATTGCGGTGGCTTCCGCTTGCCGGGCTGGCAGCCCGCACGGGCCTAGTCAAGCGGATTGTGTTGTCCCCGGAGCTGGAGTCGGCCACCGACATGCTGACGCTGTCGAGTCGGTTGCTCGAACACGGTGTGCGCTACCTGCAGCTGTCGTGGCACAGTCCCAGTCTCAAGCCCGGTCTGAGCCCCTTCACCGCCACAGCGGCGGACGTGGCGCGCCTGTACGCCTCGGTCGACGCCTACCTCGAGGGCTTGTCGCGGATGACCCGTGTGGCGTTTGCCACGATGAGCGAGGCGGCGGCGGTCTTGGGGTAACGGCCGGGCGCGGGGTGTGGCGGCCGCGCAACTCCCGGGGTTGGCCCGCTTGGCGCCGTCCGTGGCACAAGCTCTGCACGTCGTGCCGGGCGGCTCTGTCGTGAGGGAGGGCAACACGTGTTTAAGAGCGTCGGCAGCACTTGGATCATCACGCTCGTCACGATCGTAGCGGCCTACCTCCTCACCCCGTTCACGCTTCACAAGCTCGGGGCTGCGGGGTACGGTACCTGGAACCTGATCAACTCGATCACCGGGTACCTCGGGCTGCTGGTCCTCGGGGTGCCTATGGCGTCGGTCCGTTACTTCGCCCAACACGTGGCTGACGGCGACGTTCGCAAGCTGAACGCGGCCATCGGGAGCTGCACGGCGCTCTACCTCATGCTGGGAGGGGTGGCGCTGCTCGTCGGTGTAGGACTGTATGGGTTCTTCAGCGTTGGGTACGACATCCCAGCGACCGTTCGCGGGGACGCCCACTGGGCGTTCGCGCTCACGGTGCTGTATGTGGCTGTTGGGTTCGTCGCGATGCTGCCGAACGGGGTGCTCTCCGCTCACGACGACTTCGTGCCCCGCAACATGGTTCGCCTCGCGGGCGTGGTGTTGCGATTGGGGCTGACGCTGTGGCTGTTGACGCTGCGGGCGTCGTTGAGCGTTCTGGCCCTCATCCAGCTCGCCTGCCTGGCGTTCGATTTCTCGCTGTGCACTTGGCTCATTCTGCGTCGTTATCCTGGCACTCGCATCCGCCTCGCGGACTTCGACTGGGGGATGGCGCGGCGGATCTTTTCCTTCAGCATGTACGTCCTCGTGTTGACCGCCGGGGTGCGCCTCTCGTTCGAGACCGACTCGCTCGTCATCGGGAAATTCCAGGACGTGAGCGCGATTCCGTACTTCACGGTCGCTAACAGCTTCGTCCTCTACCTGATGGAGTTCGTGCTCGCGATCGCCGCCGTCGTGATGCCAGCGGCGACGAGGCTGAAGACCCAGGGACGGACGTTGGAGCTGCGTGAGACCTTCCTCAAATGGTCTAAGATCGCCCTCTCGCTGACAATGATGGCCGGGCTGTTTCTGATCGTGCTCGGGCCAAGGTTCATCGCCTGGTGGATCGATCCGTCGTTCGAAGCACCGGCCGGCCAGGTGCTGCAGATCCTCATGATCTCGTATCTGGTGTTCCTCCCGGTGCGCGGTGTGTCGCTACCCATTCTGATGGGACTCGGCAAACCGGGCCTGCCCACCATCGGGTTCCTGGTTTCAGGCGTGGTCAACCTGGGCTTGAGCATCGTGCTGGCGCGCCCGCTGGGTCTGGCCGGGGTTGCGCTCGGGACCGCCATCCCGAACGTCCTGTTCGCGGCCCTGGTGCTGGTGTGCGCCTGCCGGGAGCTCGAGACGCCCGTGGGAGAGTACCTGCGCTATGTGGTTCCCCGGGCAACGCTCGGCGCGCTCCCGGTCCTGGCGCTGCTGCTCTGGTTCAAGCTTGGTCTCGAGGTCCGGAGCCTGGGCGGGCTGGCGGGCGCGGGCGCCGCCATGGTGCTGCTCTTCAGCCTGACGTGGGTCTTCTTCGTGTACCGCGACGACCCCTATGTCGACCTGCGCGGTCGGCTAGCTGCGCTGCGAGCCGGGAGTCGAGCGTGATCGCGTGGGTTGCGGGAATCGCGCTGGCGGCGCTCGTGACCGTCGCCGCGGAGCTGGGGTCGCGCTGGTGGATCCGGCGGCGCAGCCGCTACCACGTGTGGCCGCCGGCGCTACGGCTCGAGCTGCGGCAGGACCCTGAAATCTTCCCGGACCTGGAGCCGTGCGTGCGATTCGAGACGAACACGGATGGCGAGCGCGGCGGCGACGTGCGCGATGACGCGGCCGGACTGTACCGTATTCTCGTGGTGGGAGGGAGCGCGGTCGAGTGCTTTGCCCTCGACCAGCCGACGAGCTGGCCCGGGGCGCTCGAGCGTCTCCTCAACACGCCGGACAGCCTCCACGCCTTGGGCGCTCGTCAGGTGCACGCGGGCAACATTGGCCGCTCGGGGGTCGGGTCGGCCGAGCTGGACCTCATTCTCGAGTGCGTGCTGGCCCAGTACCGTCGCCTCGATGCGATTCTCATCATGGTCGGGGCCAGCGACGTGTACCACTGGCTGGAGGACGGCGCGCCGTCGGGACGTCCGCCTTCGCCCGTGCCGGAGCTGGCGCTGTTCTCGTGTCACCCAAGGCAGCCTTTCGGCTGGCGGCCCAGCGCGTGCGGCCTGGCCGAGGTGGCCCGCCGGCTGCGTCGATCGTGGCTTCATCCTCTGGAGGTGAGGGAGCATGCCGGGGCGTGGATCCCGACCGCACGGAGGATGCGCGCCACGGCGAAAGAGATGCGAGCCAGCGTGCCCGACCCGGCCACCGTGTTGGAACACTTCGAGCGCCATTTCAGCCGGGTGATCGGCACGGCCGCGGCCCATGCCGATCGTGTGCTCGTGGTGCGACAGCCGTGGTTCGAGAAGGACTATACGGCCGAGGAAGCGGCGCACTTCTGGCACGGCGGGGTCGGCAAGCCCTGGAAGGATACCGTCAGCGTCTATTACAGCCTGGAGGTCGTCAACCGTCTATTAGGCCTCGTCGATGCGCGCGCCGCTAAGGTCGCCGAGGAGCTCGCCGTCCCGCACCTGAACCCACAACCACTACTGACCCAGCGGCTACGCCACTATTACGACCACGACCATTACACGCCCGCCGGTGCGGCGGTCGTGGCACGAACGGTCGCCGCGGCCCTCCTGCGGGGGGCAGCGCGGGGTGGGCGCTCCCCCTGGTCGGCGGTGGCGGAGTCATCGTCGAAGCTGACCGCCACCCGCTGATGACAAGCACCCGATGCGCATCCTCCATGTCGTAGCGCCGGCGGACGTCGGCGGTCTGGAGCGCGTAGTTCAATTGCTTGCGTGGGGACAGGCGTGCGCCGGGCAAGACGTCCACGTAGCCGTGGTGCTCGACCACGCCAACGCGGATCATCCGCTCCTCGATGCGTTAGCAGCGAGCGGGGCCACCACGCATCCAATTGTCCTGCCTCGCCGAGGGTACTGGCGCGAGCGTGCTGCGATGCTCGAGCTCTGCCGCCGCCTGCGGCCCGTCGTGGTGCACACTCACGGCTATCGCCCGGATGTCGTGGACGCGGGCGTGGCGCGACGCCTCGGCATCCCTACCGTCACCACGGTTCACGGCTTCACAGGAGGCGATTGGAAAAACAGGTTCTACGAGCGGCTGCAGCGGCGCGCCCACCGGAGGTTCGACGCCGTGGTTGGGGTCTCGCGCCCCCTCGTGGAGCAACTGATCCGCGCCGGTGTCCCGCCCCACCGGGTTCACTTCGTGCAGAACGCGTGGCAGGAAACGGCGCCGCCGCTGGAGCGAACAGCGGTGCGTCGTGCGCTTGGCATCCCAGCGCGCTGCCTTCACGTCGGCTGGGTGGGCCGGCTGAGCCACGAGAAAGGCCTGGACGTGCTGCTCGACGCGCTGCCCCACCTCAGGGACCTCCCGTTCATCATCTCGGTGGTGGGGGCCGGCGTCGAGCGGGTCTCGCTGCAAGCCCGCGCGCGCGACCTCGGGCTCGACGGGCGGATCCTCTGGCACGACACCGTGCCCGAGGCAGGCCGGCGGTTTGCCGCCTTCGACGTATTCGTCTTGAGCTCCCGCACCGAAGGCACGCCGATCGTGCTGTTCGAGGCGATGGCGGCTGGCGTCCCGATCGTCGCGACGCGGGTGGGTGGGGTCCCGGACGTGGTCTCGCTGGCAGAAGCGGCGCTGGTCGCCCCCGATGACCCGGGCGCGCTCGCCGCGGAGATGCGCACCGTCTATCACAATCCCACGACTGCCCGCGCGCGGGCGCACCGCGCGCGCGAGCGGTTGCTCAGAGACTTCGCTGTGGCTCCCTGGCTGGACCGGTACACCGCGATCTACCGGCTCGTCAGCCGGGCAACCCCGCCTGCTGTCGCCCTATGACCCTCGCGCAATACGTCCTGCTCCCCGTCTCGCTGGGTCTCTGCCTGTACCCCTATCTCGGCTATCCCGCGGTCCTCAAGCTGCTGAGCCTGCTCCGTCGGTCCCGCTCCTCCTCGTCGGCAAGCCCGCGCGGAGCGTGGCCGCTCATCAGCATCACGATCCCCGTTCACAACGAGGCCGCGGTAATCGCCGGCACGTTGGAGTGCATCCTCGAACTGGACTATCCGCCTGCGCGGCGCCAGATCCTCGTCGTGTCGGACGCCTCCTCCGACGGCACCGACCATATCGTCGCCGGCTTCGCTGCGCGCGGCGTCGAGCTCGTCTGCTTGCCGGAGCGGCGCGGAAAGACTGCCGCCGAGAACGCGGCGCGGCCGTACCTCACTGGGGAGGTCGTCATCAACACGGACGCCTCGGTGCGGATCCGTCCGCAGGCTGTGAAGCACCTCGTGGCTGCGTTCGCCGATCCGTCGGTCGGCGTTGCCTCAGGTCGCGACGTGAGCGTGGCGAACCTGAACGACGGCACGAACCCGGGGGAGCAGGCCTACGTGGGTTACGAGATGTGGGTGCGCGGGCTCGAGACCAGGCTGTTCGGCATCGTGGGGGCGTCGGGCTGTCTGTACGCGATTCGGAAGGATCTCCACATGCGCTTCGTCCCGGAGCAGCTGAGCCGCGACTTCGCGGCGGCCCTTACGGCGCGCGAGTGCGGGTTGCGCGCGGTCTCCGTGCCGCAGGCGCTGTGCTTCGTTCCCCGCAGCGCGTCGTTGCGCCAGGAGTACCGGCGCAAGGTCCGCACCGTCACCCGGGGTCTTTCCACGCTCTTTTATAAGCGCGTCCTCTTGAATCCCGCGCGCTTCGGCCTGTTCGGCTGGATGCTCTTCAGCCATAAGCTGTGCCGCTGGCTTGCCCCGTGGGCCTCGCTGCTGCTGTTGGCGTCGTTCGCCGCGCTCGCCCCCGTGGCACTGTGGGCGCGAGCGGCGCTGTGTGCGGCGGCGGCGCTCGGCGGTCTCGCGGGACTCGGCTGGCTGTGGACGGAGGCGAAACCGATGCCGCGGTTGATCGCACTGCCGGCCTATTTGGTAGCGGGGAACGTCGCAGTCCTGCACGCTTGGCTGCGGGCGCTCGGTGGGGAGCTCGTGCCCGTCTGGGAGCCTACACGCCGGGGGAACTCGGCCGCCCGCTGAACTACCTCACCAGCCGCCCCGCTGGCCGAGCATCACAGCCGGGGTCCGCACCATGATCCTGACGTCCTCGAGCGCGGACTGGCGCCGGATGTACTCGAGATCGTAGTCGACCTTGCGCCGCACGTCGTCGATCGAGCTGTCATAGCCCTGGTTGATCTGCGCCCAGCCGGTGATGCCGGGCCGCACGCGCTGGCGGCGCTGGTACCCCTCGATCTGCTCTCGCAGGTGCACGAAGATCGCCGGCTGCTCGGGGCGGGGCCCTACGACGTTCATGTCGCCGGTGAGGACGTTGAACAGCTGCGGCAGCTCGTCGAGCCGGAAGCGGCGCAGCCAGCGCCCCAGCGGCGTCACGCGCGCGTCGTCCGGCTGCGCCCAGACCTGGCGACCGGTCCCGCCGTCGTCCACGTACATCGTGCGGAACTTGTACATCGTATACGGATGGCCGCCGAGATCGATGCGGCGCCGGGTATTCCCGCCCATGCGCGACAGCGCCCGCCGGTCGAGGCCGACGCGCGTCTGTGTGAAGAGCACCGGGCCGGGCGACGTGAGCTTGATCAACAGCGCAATGCCGAGCATGAGCGGCAGGGTCAGGACGAGTCCGACCGTGGCGACGGCGATGTTGAGCAGCCGCCGGTCCTGCCGCTCGCGATCGGTAGGGCGGAGCGCGTGGGCCAGCGTGATGGTGCGTTGCGCGAAGCGCGGCGTGAGCGTCGTTGCCATGACTCATGTCTATGGCAAGCGGCATGCGCGGGAGCCGACTCCGGGCCGATGCTGTAAGTGTATGCAGCTCTGCTAGTTGCAGCTCTACTAGTGGGTGTGCGGTACCGGCGCTACATAGCAGCCCGGCGTCGCATGTGGGGGGGCTGCGACGACACGGCGCGTCAGGCCGTGGCGCTGGTCGGTGGCAGGTCGAGTTGGAAGAAAAACCGCGTGCCCCGGCCCGGCCGTGTTTCGACACGGAGCTCGGAGCCCATCGCCGTGACGAGCTTGCGGCAGATAGCGAGCCCGAGGCCGGAGCTCGAGAAGTGGTGCCGCGGCTGCGACTGCTGCTTGCGGAACGGGCTGTACAGCGCCCGCAGCGCCGCGGCGTCGATGCCCGGTCCGGTGTCGCGGATCGAGAACTCGACGCGGGTGGCGTCGCGGGCTCGCGCCGTGAGTTCGACGAAGCCTTGGTCCGTGAACTTCAGCGCGTTGGTGGTGAGGTTGAGCAGCACGCGGCCCAGCGCGCGGGCGTGTCCCAGCCGCCAGTCGGGCCGAGCGGGCTTGAGGTGCAGGGGCAGGCCCTTTTCCTCGGCGATCGGCTGCACCATATCGCGCACCGACTTGAACACCTCGACGATCGAGAAC
>Ga0209761_1001890_pt1 | contig 13631 bp, 9 predicted proteins | sample GraSoi013_1_40cm_4_FD_185818 | JGI IMG/M metagenome (GOLD analysis project Ga0209761, IMG submission 185818) | Grasslands soil microbial communities from the Angelo Coastal Reserve, California, USA - Sample 09_25_2013_1_40cm (SPAdes) (version 2) | ecosystem: Environmental > Terrestrial > Soil >... | reverse complement strand
CGAACGCGCGAATGAGGGCGTCCTGGATCGCGTCCTCGGCGGCGTCGGCCGAGCCGAGCATGTGTGCCGCGTACCGCGCATAGCGATCGCGGTAGCGCCGCACCAGTACGGCGAACTGCTCGACGTCGCCCGCGAGCACCGCCCGCACCACTGCGCCGTCGCTCGCTGGCTCCGCTCGACCCACCCGGTTTCCTCGCGCTTCCGTCGACCCACCGGGATGCTAGGCCCTCGTGGGAGTAGCGGCAACCGTCACCCTGAAAGAGTCCGCCCGGGCCGCACCGGTAACAGCGCGCGGCCCCGCTGCTTACGCCTCGCGTGTTACCCAACCCCCTGGGCGGGCGTCTTTAGGACGATCCGCAGGACGAGGGCAGCGTTGCGAGCGGAAACGACAACTGAGAACCGTCCGATGACTCTACCCGAGCGGCCACTCACGGCCGACACGACCCTGGTGGCTCGCATGGCCCGGGGTGATCGCACCGCTCTCGTCGAACTCATGGCCCGCTACCGCACGACCGCGTACGCGGTCGCCTACGCCCTCCTGGTGAATCCGGAGGACACGGAGTCTGTCGTGAGCGAAGCGTTCGACGACCTGTGGCACGGGGCCCAGAGGCTCGATCCAGACGGCAACTCTGTTCACGATCGCCTCACAAGCGTGATTCACTTGCTGGCGCAGCGCCGGATTGAGGCGCGCGCTAGATAGAGGGAGGACACACGATGCTTCGCAAGCTCGCAGTAGTCGCGGCGGCGCTGGTTTTCCCCGGCATCCTCGCGGCACAGGCGCCCGGCACCCACACGAATCACGCGTCGCCCATCGCACAGGCCAAGATGGCCGCAGCGCGCGCCAGGGTAGCTGAGCACCGGGCGGCACACGTCCGCGGCTGGGTGACCCATATGGCGGACCGCAATCCCAACGCGGCGCTGCCGGCCACCCCGGCCACCCCGGCCACGCCGGGGTCCGCGATCCGAGCTGTGCCATCACCCCAATCCCATCGGCCCGCGAGCCCCGGCCAGTCCGGGATCATCCATCGACCGTAGGCTAAAGCAGGGGAAGCTTCCCAGACAAGACTGTAGGGGCACAGCATCCTGTGCCCCTCTGTTTTGTTGACCCATTCCCGCCCCGCACATAGCCGCTACGTTCCAGCCGAATGAAGCGTGTTCTTTTAATGCTGGCGCTCGGCACACCGTGCGCCCAGACCTCGCTCGCGCAGACCCAGGCCTCGCTCGGCGTGGGTGTGGGCACGGTGCGCTTCCCCGGCGGCACGAGCTTCAGCTCCGCGACCTTCGCTCCGGCCCTGGAGTACGGGACCGAGGCACGCTACGGGAGTGTCGTGGGCGCTCTCGCCTCGCTCCCAGGAGGCGCCTGGTCGCTCCAGGGGCGGGCCGATGTGTGGGCCGCGACGCGGCCCCTGCTGGGACGCATGAGGCTCGGTGCCGAGGGCATCTGGGCCGGCACCAGGCGCACCGACGGCGGTTGGACCGCCGCAGCCCACGGGATCGGTGAGGTGTTGTGGTGGACCTCAAACTGGGGCGTGGGGGTGGGGGCGGGCCCGTCGGGCGGCTGGATCCAAGACGCCCCCTCGGTCGGCGCGTTCCACGCGCGCGCGCGCGCCTGGTGGCGGGCGGGCCCCGGGACGACCTGGCAGCTCGCTTTCGAACCGACCCACTTTCTCGGCGCCTGGTTCACGGACGTGAGCGGCGGTGTCATGCTCGAGCGCGGGCCGGTCAGCACGACGCTCTGGGCCGTCGGGCGGGTTTCCGACGCCTACGGCTCGAAGGGGACGGGCAGCGTGTCGCTGCGCTGGTTCCTCGCTCCTGTCGTGTCGCTCGAGGTGAGCGGCGGCGGGTACCTCCCGGACCCGTACCAGGATCTTGACCGCGCGGGCTACTTCACGGCCAGCCTGCGGGTTTGGGCTAGGGGCCGGCCCTCGGTGGATGCGCCCACGCGCCGCTGGCCGCCCCTCGTGCCCGAGCGACGGGGGGACAGCGTGGTCGTGCGATTCAGCTTCGAGGGCGCGAAGGCAGTAGCGATCGCGGGCGATTGGAACGCCTGGCAGCCGGTGCCGCTGCGGCCGCTCGCAGGCGACGAGTGGGAGGGCGCGTTCCTGCTCGAGTCAGGCCTGTACCACTTCAATCTCCTGGTCGACGGCTGGGACTGGGTGGTCCCGAACGGGGTCGCGACGGTGCGCGATGGGCTGGGGGGGTTGGTGGCGGTGCTGCTCGTGCCCTAGGCGCGCTTGACCCCGCCCGTCCGACGCCCTACTCTGGCCGCGGGTCGGTGAAGCTGCTCTTCCCCCTCAACGGAGGTCGCACATGGGCAAGATCAACTGGCTTCGCGTGCTGTGGGGCGGGGTGTTGGCAGGGCTGGTGCTGAACGTCATCGACTGGGTCGTCTATGGCAAGGTGCTCGCCGCCGATTTCAACGCGGCGCTCCAAGCGCTGGGCAAAGGGCCGATGACAGGATCGATGATCATCTGGTTCGTGATCTTTGATTTTCTTTTCGGCATCTTCCTCGTCTGGTTCTACGCCGCGATCCGGCCCCGCTTCGGGGCGGGACCGCGGACCGCGGTGCTCGCGGGCTTCGCGATCTGGGTGCTGTACGGGTTGCTCCACACCATAGGCGAGGCGCCCATGGGGTTGTTCCCGCTCCGGCTCGCGGTGATCGGCTGCATCGTGGCCCTCGTGGAGTACGTGGTCGCGGCGGTGATCGGCGCGAAGTACTACACCGAGATGTAGCGAGATAGAATGCGGGCGCCGGATCATGCTCCGGCGCCCGCCGTGAGTCGAGTCGCTCCGATCAACGTCGCCGCGCCTACCGATTCAGGACGATCGACGCGCGCGCGTAGAGGTAGCGCCCGTTGTACCCGAACGGCGACGCCGCCGCCCAGGGGAAGACCCCGCTGTTGGTGTTGCAGTCCTTTGAGGTCGCCACGCAGTCGGGATCAAAGACGGTAGAGCTCGGCTGATCCGGATAGGTGTCGAAGAGGTTGCGAACGCCGATCGACAGGTCCACTTGGTCGAAGCGGTAACCGAGTTCCGCGTCGAACAGCGACTTCGCCCCGTACTGCTCCCGGCACAGGTTGCAGAAGCCCGGTTGCGCCGAGGAGAACTTGCCGTAGTAGGACCCCCGCGCGAGCGCGTGGAACCGGTTCAGGGAGTACTGACCGGTCAGCGTCCCGCGCCAGTCGGGGCGTTCTTCCGTGATCCCGATCCATGTCACGGTATCGATGAGGCCGGTTTCACCGGTGCCGTTGAAAATAGGAGGCAACGGATCGACCCGGGTGACCTCGTTCTTCGTCCAGTTGACGGCCGCCGTCCAATCGAGCGTACCGCCGCCGACCTGGGGGACTCGCAGGTTGGCCGTGACGTCCACGCCCTGGGTGCGGGTGTCCAGGCCATTGGTGAAGTACTGCAGCCCCCCGATGCTGCTGCCACCGGGACCGGTGATGCCGCTGTCCGCCAGGATCAGGAGGGTGCTGTCCTGCGAGAACGTGCCACTGAGCATGATGCGGTGGTCGATCTTAATGTAGAAGTAGTCCGCCGTCAGCGTTACGTTGCTCGTCGGCGAATAGGCGAACCCCCCGCTCAGGTTCACCGAGGTTTCGTCGCGCAGGGGCTTCGCGCCGAGCACCCGTGCGGCGTGAGTAGAGACGGGGAAGATGCCGACCTGCACCGCCTTTCCGGCGAGGACGTTGGTGACCACCTTGCTGAAATACTCCTGGCTGATCCCCGGCGCGCGGAACCCGGTGCTCGCCGCGCCGCGTAGGGTGACCTGCCTCGACGGCTGGTAGCGCAACGCCAGCTTGCCCGTCATCCGGGACCCGAAGTCGCTGTAGTGCTCGAACCGTCCTGCCACGTCTGCGAGAAACTCCGGGGTCAGCTGGGTCTCGAGATCCGCGTAGGCCGCGACGTTGGTGCGATGCGAGTTGGATTCGTCGCTGGGAGCGATGCCGGGGAATACCTGCGACCCGCCCCGGGTGAGCGAATCGTCGTCCGCGGTGCCCCAGATCCCATCGGCCCCGGCGCTGTCCGGAGACAGGTGCCCGCCGTTGATCCAGGAGCCCGTCTCCCCCCGCAAGAGCTGGTAGCGCTCCCGACGGAACGAGGCGCCGAGCGCCAGGTTCACCGGGGCTCGGAGCCCTAGGTCGAGCGCCTTGGCGACGTTGATGCCGGTCACGAATTCCTCGCGCGTCAGCTGGCCCGCGTAGAACGCGGTCTTATTGGGGATTCCCGGGTCGTCCGCGGTCCCGAGAATGCCGTCCGGTCCCGGGGCGCATGGGGCGGCCGGGTCCAAGCAGGGCCCGAGCGATACGTTGAGGGTGTTGCGTAGGTTGTACTTGAAGTCGTTGTGCCCGAAGGAAGCCCCGAGGTCCACCGACCAGCCGTGCGTCGCGCCGCGGAACCCACCGCCGACGGAGTAGTCGGTCACATCAGGGTGGAACTCGGGCAGGTAGCCCAGCGGATATATCTCGGGCCAGGCGCGCCCGGTGATGAAGCTCGCGCAGTCCACCGCACAGCGCCGGAACCCGTTCCCCGTTCCGCGACGGAAGCTGTACCCCCCGAAGGTGTAGAGCTCGCTCGTCCGGGCCTCGTTCAAGGGCATGCGGAAGTTCCCCATCGTCATGACGTCCTTCTCGAGGCCGTCCCCCCAGTGGTGATTCGGCTGGGCAACCGGGTTGCGCTTGATCACCACCTGGCCCAGGCTGTTGACGGAGTCCGCGACGCCGGTGCCGGCGTCCTCGATCGCATCCGCGTACGCCCGGTTGGTGGGCTCGCGGTCGAGGAACTCGCCGAACAGGGCCAGCGAGCCGCGACCGAGCTTCAAGCCCCAGCCGCCGTTCACGTCCGTCGTGGTACCGTCGGCGGGATAGTTGTCCGGGGCGTAACGGCCGGCTTCGACGTTCGCGTACGGTGTGAACTGGCCTTCCTTCAGAACGAGGTTCACGACGCCGGCGATCGCGTCGGAGCCGTACTGGGCGGACGCGCCGTCCCGCAACACCTCGATGCGGTCGATGGCGCTCTGGGGGATGGTGTTCAGGTCCACGCCGCTCGAGCCGGCGCCCATCCCGTACGTGAAATTGTTCACCAGGGCGGTCTGGTGCTGGCGCCAGCCGTTCACGAGTACCAGCGTTTGGTCGGGGCTCAAACCGCGCAGCGTGAACGGCCGCACGATGTCGCCCGCGTCCGTCACGCTCTGACGCGGGAAGTTGATCGAGGGCGAGAGCGCCTGCAGGATCTGGCCGGTCTCGGTGGTCCCTTGCTGGAGCAGTTGCTCGGCGCCGTACACGTCCACCGGGACAGCGAGCTCCTCCGACGCCGTGTGACGCGCCCGGGAGCCCACGACCACGTCGATGGGCGAGAGCGCGATCGGCTGGGTCCGGAGCGCGAAGTCCTGGCGTGTCGGCTGCCCTGCGGTCACGCTGACCCGCACGACCAGGGGGACGTAGCCGAGCAGCCGCACGCGCACGCTGTGCGATCCCGCGGGCACGCTCCTGAACTCGTAGTTCCCTTGATCGTCGGTCGTGGCGCGCGCCCCCAGGGCCTCGATGGTGACGCTTACGCGCCCCAGCGCGGCCCCGGTCGAATCGGTGACGCGGCCTCGGATGACGCCGGCTTGCGCCGCCAGCCGGCTAGTGGCTGCGATGAGAGCGAGGACCGCACAGCACGTCAGCAACGAGATGCGCTTTGCCACAATGCCTCCTCGAGAGGAGCGACAGGATGGAGAGGGTGCCCCGAGCACACGATATCGTGTCGCCGAATCAGCGACCCCGCAAGCAGGGCGACGGGGGTTGCGGGTTGTGACAGAACATGCGCGCTCGCGCATAAAAAACCGCCGGGCGCGGGGCGACCGGCGGTCTCGGCACTCGCCGACGGTTCGGCTACGGCAACGGCTTCCGCGCCAGCACCTCGTCGGTCGGAATCGGCCACGTCTTGTGGACCACGTCTCCCGGGAAGTTCGCTGCCGGGTCGGGCGGGCGATCGATCGGGATCTGCGCCAACCGGTTGGTCCGGCGCGCGTCGATCCAACGGTGCCCGCCCTCGAAGAGCAACGAGTAGCGCCGCTCTTTGAGGACGCGGTTGAGCTGCTCGTCAGGCGTCAGCGCGGTCCACGTGGCGAGGGCGATCGGATCGAGCCCCCCCGAGGTCTGGCGGACGACGTTCACGTCGTCGAGCGCCCCCGACAGGTTGCCCGTGCCGAGCCGGGCCTCCGCCCGTAGCAAGATGAGTTCCTCGTTGCGAATGATGGGCACAGGGTCAATCGGGCTGAGGTAGCGGATCCATACGAGGTCCGATGCCAGAGGCGGGTCGCCCCCGCTGCGCGGCGGCGCCGTCCGCGCCACCTTCGTTGCGAACCGGCGATCGATCTGGCGGGGAATGGCGCTCGAGGACTCCGCATCAGTGAAGATCGACGGATGCACCAGCTGGATCGACGTCGCTGTGTCCTGGAACAGCGGGTTCGCGAGGTCTCCAGAACCCGTGCCGTAGACATGATAGACGCCGCGGCTCAGCGGGGCCGTGGTGCTGAGGAAGCTCGAGTCGGGATCCTCCAGAATCGTCAGCGCTCTGCCAAAGCACGTTGTCCCGTCGACCCCGCACCCAAACAGCAGCATGCTGCCGCGATAGACCTCAACGCGAGACTTGAGGGCGCGATTGAACTTTGCGAACGTCGCGGGCGTACTAAAGCCCCCGAAACCGGATGTGAGCTGGAAGGGGAAGGCCGATCCGCCAGTCCTGAGGAGGTTCTCCGCGGTGTCGAGCAGCGCTGAGACGTACGCCCAGGCGACGGTGTTTGTCTCGAAGGGCGCGGGCGGATCCTTCACAGGGTCCCCGCTCACGGCGATCGGGATCGAATCCTGGCCGTGGGCGTCGAGCACCGCGATGAAGTCGAGCGCTTGGACGGTTTTGACGAACCCGCGCACGGCGTCCTGCTCCTGCGCGGTGAGCGCGGTTGCCGTCCCGATCACCTTCAGTATGTTGTGGCCGGTGCGGATGTTTCGGTACTGCTCGAACCAGTGATCCCCGCCGAAGCGGATGTTGCCGGGATCGAGCGGGCCGGTCAGCAGCTCGTCGATCCAGCGGGGATCGGAGGCGTCGAAGCGGTACGCCTCTCGTCCCACGATTCCCGCCTCCAGCGCCCAGTCGGCATAGTCGGCGCGCGCGCCGAGCAGCAGCCCCGACACCGCCTCTTGAACCTGCTCACGTGTCGGATTGGCGCCGAGCAGCGGGGGTGTGTTCGGGTTCGTGATGTCGAAGCTGCAGGCTCCCGAGACGAGGAGGGCGAGCGCGAGCAACCGGTACGTGGTTTTCATCGTCACGCCCTCGCCTCAAAAGTCCAGGTCAATGGAGAAGAAGACGCTCCGCCAGGGCGGGAACGCTGCCACGTCGATGTTCCGCCCGATCTGCTGGTCGCCGAAGTTGGATACTTCGGGATCCGCCCCCAAGTATCCGGTGAAGCGCAGCAAGTTGCGGCCGCTCACGCTGACCCGGGCTCGCTGGATCTTCGATCCGAAGAGCCGCCGGGTTGCCGCCTCCGGTAGCTCGTAGGCGAGCGTCACTTCGCGGAGCTTGAGGTAGGAGCCGTCCTGCACGTACGTGCGCGTCAGCCCATTCGTGCGGAAGGCGGTGCGCCGGGCCTGTCCGTCCGGAACAAAGTCCACCGCGTTCCGCCCGGCGTCGAACAGGAACGTGGTGAGGTTGATGATGTCGCCGCCCTGCTTCCAGTCCCACAACATGCCGAGTGACCACTGTCTGTACTGGATGTCGCTCGAGAACGAGACCTGAAAGTCGGGGTTCGCGTCCCCGACCACCCCCTCGATCGCGTTCCCCGCCCCATCCTTGCCAACGGAGCCCACGATCTGCGTCGCGGACTTGCCTTGTTCGATCTGAAAGGTGCCAAGAGCCGTCCCGAATCCCAGGGTCTGGAACGTCGGTACCGGCAGCTCGGTGATCTTGGTCCGGTTCGCGAAGAACGTCCCCCGCAGGATTAAACTCGCCTGGGCCGTCTGGATCGGTGTCCAGCCCGCCCCGATCTCGATGCCACGATTGCGGAGCCTCCCCGCGTTGAAGATCTGCGTCTCGAAGCCGACCGAGGGCGGCAGCGTTCGCTCCAGCAACAAATCCTTGACGTTCTTTTGGAACGCCGTGACGTTGAGTGTCGCGCGCCCGTTCGCCAACGTGGCGTCGAAGCCGGCCTCGATCTCGGTTTGCCGCTCCGGTTTGATGTTCGGGTCACCCACCACCTTGCTCACGATCCTGCCGACGCGGCCCTCGATCGTCGACGTCGTGTCTGTCGTGAACTTCGCGCCGAAGAGGGGCAGGTTGCCCGTCTGGCCCCAGGCGGCTCGCAGCTTCAGCTCGTCCACTCCGCTGATCGGTTGCACCAGCCGGTAGGACGCGGCGGCCTTGGGGTAGAAGAAAAACTTGTCCGGATCGCCGTTGTTGCTGCTCCGGTCGGCGCGGGCGCCGACGGTGAGGAGGAGCCGCTCGTTGAGGAGGAGCAGCTCTTCCTGCGCATACGCTCCCAGGTCCCGCGTGTGCTCGATCGTCTGCTCGCTGGTCTGGCTCGCAGCGAGGTCGATGTTGCGCTGGCCCGCAAGCAGGCCCCGCCCGGTGAGCAGCAGGACATTGAGCTTGCGCTCCTCGAACTGCACGCCGGCCGAAGTCGTGGCGCGATAGGCCTCGCCCTCGGGCGAGTGGGTGAACACGGCGTTGCCGGAAAGGTTGAGGTTGCGGTTCTCGGACTTGCCCAGCACCACCGTGCCCGGCAGGCCGTCCAGGGGCTCGAACCAGAGCTCGGGCGGCGAGTAGAAATCATTCCGCTGCTGGAAGAAATCCGACGCGCCGATCGCGTTGAAACGCAGGCGGTTCCGGCTCGTGGTGACGGCGTTCCAGGCAACGTTCGCCGTGCCCAGGTAGCGCCACACGTCCTCGGTGTTGTCCATCAGGGTCAGCGTCTGGAGAGGGTTGCTGGACCCCGAATTGAACACGTTCTTCGGGAAGGCTCCGCCGCTCGACCTGAGGTCGAAGAAGGTCGGCGTGAACGCCAGCGCGATGTACGGGCTCACGTTCGTGTTGTCGTTGTTCGAGAGCCCGCGGCGCGCCAGGCTGTGAATCAAGTTCGCGCCGAGCGCGGCGCTGATACGATCGCTGACACGCTGGTCCATGTTCAGCCGGAGCGCCTGCTTCTGGTAACCGGTGTTGATCGCGATCCCGGCCTCGTCCTTCACGAGCCCGGAGACGTAATAGGTCGTCTGCTCCGTGCCGCCCGTGAGGCTTGCGAAAGTCTCTTCGGACAGGTCGTGCCGCCCGAACAGCTCCTTTTCGTGGTCGAAGAACGGACAGCCGCTGCTCGCAGGGCACAACTGGCCGATCAGAGCCGAGTCGGCCCAGATCCCGGTCACGGCTTCAGTGGAATCCCGCCAATTACGGAACCCGAGCTTGTGCGCCAACGCGTAGGTGCCGAGGCGCTGGGTCAAATGGAATCGCGGCGCACCGATCCGCCCGCGCTGAGTTGTGATGATCACCACGCCGTTCGACGCCTTGGAGCCGTAGATGGCAGCGGCCGAGGCACCCTTCAGCACTTCGATCCGGTCAATGTCCGCAGGATTGAGGTCGGCAATCCGGTTCACGGGGTTGTCCTGCGGGCTCGGGTTGCCGCCGACCCGCGACTCCGTGATCGCGTTGGCGTTGTTGTTGATCGCGAGGTTCGAGATCACAATGCCGTCGAGGACGATCAGCGGGTCGACGCTCCCGATGATGGTGGAGACCCCGCGCAGGGTGATCTGCCCACCACCACCCGGGGCGCCCGAGTTCATCTGCACCAGGGCCCCGGGGATCTTCCCCTGCAGGGCGCTCTCGATGGTCGGCGTCGGGGCGCGAGTGAGCTGTTCGGCGCCCACCGTGCTGACAGCGTTCGCGACGTTCCGCTGCTCGATGCCGGTGGCGAGGCCGGTGACCACCACGGCTTCGAGGTTGAAGACGTCCAGCTCGAGGGCGACGTCCACCGAGCTCTGCGCGGCCGGGACGGAAACGCTCTTGCGCTTGAAGCCGATGCGACGCACAACCAGCGTGACGTCGCCCTCGGGCGCGGCCACCGTGAAGCGACCGTCATTGCCCGTCGCTGCTACGATCGCAGTCCCCACGACGGCCACGCTCGCGCCGACGACCGCGTCCCCCGTGGTCGCGGACGTGACGCGACCGGTGATCTGGCGCTGCTGGGCATTGGCGCTCGCCGCTCCGAAGCTCAGGGCGAGCGCGACGGAAACGAGACAGGAGCGCGTTCTCACAGTCCCTCCATGCCTGTGCGCGGTGACGGGATCAGCCCGCAACGTCGGCGGCAGCCGCTACATTGCAGGCCGTTTTTCGTGCCCGCAAGGAGGGGGAAGAGGCGGCGCGGTTGCTGGAAAAACTCAGGCGGGCGCTGCGGACTTGGCCTGCGCGCGCCGCCGCGCCGCGTAGCCGAGCGGCCCCAGCGCGGCGAGCAGCACCGCGACCACGACGCCGGGCAGGCCAATCGCGTGGCTCCGCACCTCGAGCATCACCGCGGTGACGAGCAGCAGCACCGGCAAGAGCGCGAGGCCCGCGAGCGCCCGCAGCCCGACCGGCACGCGGAACGCGCCGCGCAGCTCGGGCTCCCGGCTGCGGAGCTGTAGCAGCGCCCCGAACTCGAGCACCAGCGCCGCCGTGTAGAGCAGCACGTCGGCCGCGAGCAGGCCGCCGAACGAGAGCAGCGCGAACGCCGAGTAGGCGACCGCGGAAACGAGGACCGCGTTGCGGGGCGTGCCCCTCGCATCCGTGGCCGCGAGCCGCGCCGGCAGGAATCCATCCTGCGCCATCACGAGCGGAATCCGTGAGTACGAGAGCAAGAGGGCGTTGAAGAGCCCGAAGGCGCTGACCATCCCCGCCGCGGCGATCCAGGCGCCAAGCCAGGGCCCGACGAGCGTAGCGGCGAGCGCAGGCCAGGCCCCGTCCGTCCAACGGCGCCAGTCCGTAAGCGCCAGTACCGGGACGATCGTCACGAGGTAAACGACGGTCACGAGCGGCAGGGCGCGCGCCAGGGCCCGGGGATAGGTCGCCGTGGCGTGCTCGATCTCCCCGCCGACCGTCGAGGCGTTGTCCCACCCGCTGTAGTTCCAGATGCTCTGCGAGATCCCGATCCCGAGAGCGCCGAAAAACGTCTGCCCGGGGTTCGCGAACGGCCGAAACGGCGCTGCCACCGCCGCGGGTCCGAAGATCCAGCGCCCCACCGCCACCACCGCGAGCAGCGCGAACGGCGCGAGCACCGCCGCGATGAGCCACCCCGAGGCTGTCCCTACGGCGCGCGTGCCCCGCAGGTTGAGCCACGTCGCCCCCCAAATCAGCACCAGCGCGACGAGCCACCCCTCGAGGCCACGGAGCCCCGGCGCGAAGAACCGCATGTACTGAAGGAACAGCACCGGGTAGATCGCCATGTCGATCAGCGAGTAGACCCAGGAGAGCCACCCGTTCCAGAACCCCCAGAAGCGGCCGAAGGCGCGCTTCACCCACACGTAATAGCCGCCTTCGGCGGGGAGCATCGAGGCGAGCTCGCCGATGAGCAGCGTCTCCGGCACGCTGAAGACGAGCGGCGTGAGCACGAGCAGCAGCAGCGCGACGCCCGGCCCCACCGAGCCGACCAGGCCCTCCAGTCCGAAGGGGCCGCCCGAGACGGTGAAGTACATCACCGCCACGAGCGGCCCGAGCGTGAGCGTGGAGGACCGCCGCATAGAGCTTCAAGTCTATGCGGCGGCCTCCGACTCGGCTAACTGGTCGTGCAGCTCCGCCGCGCTCCCCGGGCGATCCTCCCGCCGCGGCGCCAGGGCGCGCAGCACCAGGTGAGACAGATGCGGCGGCGTAGCCGGCGCGATTTCGCCGGGGGGCCGCGGGCCGCCGTCGAGCGCTCGCGCCACCAGGGCGGCGGGCGTCGCCGCGTCGAACGGGAGCCGGCCGGTCAAGCACTCGTACAACAGCACGCCGAGCGCGTAGATGTCCACCCGGCAGTCGAGCGATTCGCCCAACAGCTGCTCGGGCGCCATGTAGGGCGGAGTCCCGATCCCTCGGTCCGCGGGCGCGGGCCTCGCAGCCACGAGCTCGGCGACGCCGAAGTCCGTGAGCTTTACCTCCCCCAGCGGTGTCAGCAGCACGTTCTGCGGCTTCAGGTCCCTATGGATGATGCCGAGCGCGTGGACGCTCGCGAGCGCCCGCGAGAGCTGCTTGGCGATCGCCACGGTCACCGCCGCAGGCAGGCGGCCCGCCCGCTCGAGCACATCGGCAAGCGAGCGGCCCTCCACGTGCTCCATCGTGATGAAGCGGTATCCCGAGGCCTCGCCGATGTCGTGGGTGCGGACCACGTTGGGATGAGACACCCGACGCGCCAGCCGGAGCTCGCGACGGAACCGCTCCACGGCGTGCGGGTCGGCCGTCGTCCCGTCCGGCCGGAGCGCCTTGAGGGCGACCACTTCGTCGAGCTCCCGGTCGCGGGCCCGGTACACCACGCCCATCCCTCCCGACCCGAGTAGGTCGATGATCTCGTAGCGTCCGGCCACCACCTGTCCCGGCGCGAAGAGCGATGTATGGCCGACGGGGCGTGGGACGGCTGCCCGGCTCGAATCGCCGAGGGTCCCGACGAAGCTCGCGAGGACGCGGCGCTCGGCCCCAAGCACCGCGGCGCGCTCGCCCTCGAGCAGCAGCGCCTTGCGCTTCACGCCCCAGCGATAGCCGCCGAGGTCGCCGCTCTGCCGCACCACGCGGTGGCAGGGGACGACGAGGGCGACCGGGTTCATGGCGCACGCCTGAGCGACGGCGCGTACCGCGCGCGGCCGGCCGATGGCGCGTGCCACCTCCGTATAGCTCCGGGTCGAGCCGATCGGGATCAGCCGCAGCGCGTCCCATACGCGCTGCTGGAACGGCGTGCCGCGCACTTCCACGGGCAGCTCGAGGCGCGGCCGCGCGCCCGTGAGATGCGCGAGCAGGGCGTCGATCCATTCCTTGAGCGGCCCCGGTGGCGTGTCCCGGGCGGCGTCCCGGAATTCGCGGCGCAGCGCCCCTTCGAGCGCGGCATCCGAGTCCCCGAGCTTGATGCTGCAGATGCCGCGCTCGGTGGCGGCGACGAGCAGCCGGCCGACGGGCGAGTCGACGATCGTGTAGGCGACGGGGTGAGGCCCGGCGGCGGCCCCCCGTTTGGTGTGCGCCTGGGCCCGGCGGGCCACCGCGATGCGGCGGTTCAGCGTCGTTCTGTTGAGTGCGATCATTGTGACCTCCCGATCGCAAGATGGGGCGAAGCCGGGGCGCGGCGCTATCCGATTCGGGCGGCCAAACTCGCACGACCTTGCGGGCGCTTCCAGGCGTTCCTATGGTGATGCCGCAGGCACCGATGACCACGACCAACCTGTTGCTCGTCGAGGACGACGAGTTCGTCCGACTCTCCCTCGCCCGGGCGCTGAACCGAACCGGCGTCTTCGCCGTGCTCCCCGCCGAGAACGGGCAGCAGGCGCTCGAGCTGCTCGACGGCCAGCAGGTGGACGCCATCCTCACGGACCTGCAGATGCCCGTGATGGACGGCCTCACGCTGCTCGGCCATCTGCTGGAGCGCGGCGTCGCGCTCCCGGTGGCCGTGA
>Ga0209761_1001889_pt1 | contig 13636 bp, 15 predicted proteins | sample GraSoi013_1_40cm_4_FD_185818 | JGI IMG/M metagenome (GOLD analysis project Ga0209761, IMG submission 185818) | Grasslands soil microbial communities from the Angelo Coastal Reserve, California, USA - Sample 09_25_2013_1_40cm (SPAdes) (version 2) | ecosystem: Environmental > Terrestrial > Soil >... | reverse complement strand
TCTTCCGCTTCGGCCAGTTGCTCGTGACGTCCAAGGACGGCTTCAAGCTCGAGGTCGACGTGCGGATGGTCATCCGGATCCTGCCGGAGAACGCGGCCTTTGTGATCGCCCGATTCGGCTCCGTTTTTAACCTGATCCAACAGATCGTGCATCCGCTCATCGACGCGTCGTTCCGGAACAACGCGGGGGAGAAGAAGGCGCTCGAATTCGTTCAGGGCCGATCCCAACTGCAGGAGGAGGCCCTGAACCGGGCCCGGGTGCAGTTTGCCAAGTACTACGTCGAAGCCCAGAACCTGCTCATCTCCTACATTGCGGTCGATCCGACCCTGCTGGCGACCCAGACGAACAAGGAGATCGCAATCCAGCAGCAGACGCAGTATGAGCAGCAGGCGACGGCCGAGCAGCGGCGCATCGCGGTCCAGGAGATGACTGCGCGGGCGAACCTCCAGCCCCGCGTCGTCGAGGCCTCCTACCAGGTCCAAATCAATGAGAACCTCGCGAAGGCCGCGATCAAGGAAGCGGAGGGCGTCCGCGACTCGACGCGCATCCAGGCGGACGGAAACGCGGCGGCGATTCGAATGGTCGGACAGGCGCAGGCGGACGCGTACCACGCCCAGGCCGACGTGCTCGGCTCCGACCGGGTCGCGCTCGTGAAGGTCATGGAGGAGGTCCGAGACGGCAAGATCCGAGTGACGCCGGATACGCTCGTGATGTCCGGTGCGGATGGATCCGGTGCCGGGACCCTCTTGACCGCCTTCCTCGCGAAGCTCCTCACCCAGCCGAACGGCGGAACGCCGGCCGCGCCCGACAAGCGGCTCGAGCCCTCCGACGACGCGTCGGATACGACGAAGGAAAAGCAAACGTGAGCGAGGCGAGAGGTCGTCGGGGACAGAATCGGCTTTGACCGACCTCCCACTTCCACCCCATAACCTCATGCCTCGTTGTGCCTTGGGCCTCGAGCGAGGGTGAGTCTGTGGAGCGGACCAAACGAGGCAAGGAGGGAGCGGGAGTCGATCGAAACGTCCAAGAGAGATTGGTTCGCGGGTTGAATCTAAACCTGGCGAACATGACGTCTTTCGCCACTGCCTACAAGCAGGCGCATTGGAACCTACAGGGCTCGGGATTCGCCCAGCTTCATGAGTTGTTCGACCGGTTCGCGGACCAGACGAGAGAGTATGCTGATCTCGTGGCGGAGCGCGCGGTTCAACTGCACGGGACGTCCCACGGGACGATTGAGGGTGCGGTGAAGGAGACGACACTTCCTCCGTTCCCGCTCGACGAACATCGCGAAAACTTGCTCCTTCGCGCGCTCGTCGAGCGAGCGAACGTTGCGATTGCGGAGATTCGACGCGGAATCGACGGGAGCGAGGATGACCTCCCCACCCAAGACGTCTACATCGAGATCGCGCGGGGCCTCGAGAAACAAGAATGGATGCTCCGGTCCCACCTGACGGGGTAGTGTTCCGTCGCCGGGCGTTCGCCAGGGTCGCTTCGCGTTTCGTTTGAGATTGGGTAGGGATCCGTCAGGCCGTCATTCCTCTCGACTTTGCACGGCGGCTTCCGTGTCACGCTCTTCTCGGCTCTCGACGGATGGGACCGTCGCGAGGAATAATCGGAGTCCGGGCGACCCGTACAGTGCGATCTTGGAAACGTTTTCAAACAAAGCGCCATGCCCCATTTCGACGGGCTTCTTCTCAATCATCCCCGCTCCTCGGAGAACGTACCCCACCCCCCGCCGGTCGTGATCAATCGGAATGGATACGTCCGTCTCCCGGGTGAACTCGATGTCCGTGCACTCGAGTTGCATGAACGTTTCGGCGCGCGCGAGCGGACCGACCACGGGCCGTCGCAAGGTGCCGTCGATCGACTCCGTAGCGTCACCTGCGTCCTTGATCTGGATCGAGGTCGGCGGCGGCTCCGTGTGCCACGGCAGACGAAGGACGATCGACAACCACCGGGCACTCCGGGCTTCCTGGGACGGCTGCATCGTGAGCTCGTGACGAATCTCTTGATGGGCCGTGACGACGAGCACGGATCCCGGATTCATCACGGTGTGATTGCCGGTCCCGTCCTCATGGTGCACGTAGCCGTCGAGGACGTAGGCGACGACCTCCTCCGCCAAGTGCGGATGTAGCCCGGCTTGCATCCGGCTCGTGGCGACCGATTCGGCGAAGCGGTCAAACGGGGGAAACGGACCCTGCTCGGCGGTTGGCATCAGCAGGTGGGCCGTCGGATCCGAGAGGTCCTCGTGGCTGGACCGAATGATCACGCGTCCGGGTTGGCTTTTGCCCGTCATCGGAAATTCTCCGTCGGTCCCGGGACAGGTGTTGTGGACGTATCTATGTTCTCGTCCGCTCCGACGCCACCGCCACGGCCTCCAGATCGTCGGGGCGCTCTGCTCGAACGACCAAGGGGGGTGACGAGCCGCCGCGCTCCTCGGAGCTATTCCATACTTTCCGTGGCCAGACGTTATATACCGGCGAGATGAGTGAGGAGCCGGAGGAGGAGAGGGATGAGTACCGTCACGGTCGGCCAGGAAAACTCGACGGCGATCGATATCTACTACGAGGATCACGGCTCGGGCAAGCCCGTCGTGTTGGTTCACGGGTGGCCGCTGAGCGGCGCTTTGTGGGAGAAGCAGGTGACGGACTTGCTGAATGCGGGTCACCGGGTCATCACGTACGACCGCCGGGGGTTCGGGCAGTCCAGCAAGCCGTCGACCGGTTACAACTACGACACGTTCGCCGAAGATCTGCACAAGCTCGTGACGAAACTCGACCTTCGCGATTTCGCCCTCGTCGGATTCTCGATGGGCGGCGGCGAGGTGGCCCGCTACATCGGCAAGTACGGCTCGGACCGCGTGAGCAAAGCGGTGTTCTTGTCGGCGGTCCCGCCGTTCCTATTGAAAACGGCCGACAACCCGCAAGGGGTCGACGCGGACGCCTTCGAAGGGATCAAGGCGGCGATCGCCGCGGACCGCCCCGCGTTTCTCTCCCAATTCCTGTTGGATTTTTTCAATGTCGACGTCTTCCGGGGGAAGCTCGTCAGCGATCAAGTGGTCCAGCTCAGTTGGAATATCGCGGCCGGCGCTTCGCCCCGGGGCACCCGGGATTGCGTTACGGCGTTCTCCTCGACGGACTTCCGGAACGACTTGAGGCGCATCGATGTTCCGACCTTGGTCATTCACGGTGACGCGGACCGGATTGTGCCCTTCGCGGTCGCAGGCAACCGCATGCCCGAGTTCGTGAAGGATTGCAAACTCATCAAACTGGAGGGCGCGCCGCACGGTTTGAATTGGACGCACGCGAGCAAGATCAACCCGGAGCTCGTCCACTTCCTGGGGTAGCAAGCCATCGTTGGCGATCCACCACAGGTCAACACAGAGCTTCCCGCACTGGATGGTCCCGAAGAATGAGACGTGAGCCCGACAGCGACAAGAAGCCGTTCAAGACGATAGACGAATACATCGGGACCTTTCCCAAGGACGTTCAAACGATCCTTGAAAAAATGAGGAAGACCATACGAGAGGCGGCGCCTGGAGCGGTGGAGACCATCAGCTACCAAATGCCTACTTTCAAACTCAACGGCAGGGGCTTGGTTTATTTCGCGGCGTTCAAGAATCACATTGGATTCTATCCAATACCCTCGGGTGTTGAAGCGTTTGAAAAAGAACTCTCACCATACAAACAAGGAAAGGGTTCCGTACAATTTCCGATCGATCAGCCCGTCCCATACGATCTGGTAAGAAGAATTGTTACGTTTCGGGTGAACGAAAATCTCGGGAAGGTGAAATGAGAATTTTCCCGGGTCGAAAGGGTGAACCCCGTTCGCTTGGGATTAGGTGCGCATGTCACGCGGGAGTGGGCCCGCGAGGCAGGACGATTGTGAACGTGGAGCCGCGCCCGGGCTCGGAAGCGAGCTCGATTCGGCCGTGATGGGCCTCGACGACGGCCTTCGCAAATGAGAGGCCGAGCCCCGTCCCCTGATCGGGACCTTTCGTCGTGAAAAAGGGTTCGAAGATCTTCTCACGCAGCGGCTCGGCGATCCCCGGGCCCGTGTCCTGCACGACGATCGCGTACTCGTCGACGCGCTCCTCGAGGCGCACGCTCACGGAGCCTTTCCGCGTCGCCTCGAGGGCGTTCTTAAGGAGGTTCGCGACCGCTTGCTGAAGCCGCAGCGGGTCCACCATCGCGAGGGCCGGGATCTCCCCGGTTTCTTTCCGAAAGTCGACGCCCTGCCTCACGAATGAGGCGACCTCGTCGGAGGCGGTGGCGAGCACGGTCCGAAGATCCGTCTCGACCGCGTGGGGTTCTTCCGTGCGCGTGAGGGCCAGAAGGTTGTCGATGATGGCCGCTGCCAGCCGACGCTGGACGTTGATCTTCTCGACTCGGGTGAGAATCTCTGCGTCCCGAGTGCGCCGGGCGATCGTGCTCGCGAGGAGGGCGACGTTTGTGAGCGGCGTCCTGATTTCGTGGGCGATGTAGGCGGCGACCCGACCCATCGACGCGCGCCGCTCGCTCTCGACGAGTCGGCCCTGCATCTGCATACGCTCGGCCACGACCGCGGCGAGCACGAACGAAGCGAAGGCCGCCGTCGCGTTGAAAGCCTGGAGGGTGACCATCCGCTCCAGGAGAGTCCCGTCCGCGAAGGGGCCGGTCCCGTTCACCGCGGCCCAGATGGCAATCGAGGATACGAGGAGCGCCGCGGGCGCCGCTCCGCGTTGCTGGAAGCGCAACGCCGCCCATGCGAGGAACGGGAACACGAGGTATTCGAGATGCAGGCGGCTCTGGAACGCGAGGTACGCGACGATCGCGACCCCGGCGAGGAGCAGGCCGCCCTCAGCCGGGCGAAGCCACCCAGCACTGACGAGTCCGGTCCGTCGCAGGCTTAGGAGGAACGGCGCGACGAGGAAGATGCCCATTGCGTCTCCCGTCCACCAGACGAACCACGTCGCCCAGAACGCGCTGGGCAGAACTGAACCCGATAGGAGCAGAGACACCGATCCGCCGGTCGCGCTGACCGTCACGCTGAGGGCGCCCACGAACACGATGGCCAATGCGTCGCGGAGCCGGTCGAGTTCCAGCCGAAAGCCCATCCGTTGCAACAAGACGACCGCAAGGAGAGGGGCCAGTGTGTTTCCTGCCGTTACACCGGCGGCCGTGAAGAGGGTCGGGCCGATGGGCGCGTTCACGAAGAACGCAGCGATGGCGACGCCAGGCCAAACCTTGCGACCGAAGTAGAGCAGCCCGACAAGGGCGATCCCGGTCGGCGGCCAAATCGGCGTCACCTGTCCCCCGACGAGCGCCATCCTCAAGCTGAGGACGGCGGCAACGTAGTATACCACTCCGAGGAGCACGGCCTTGGCCAGGTCATTGGCAAACCCGGTGACGTGTCGAGCTTGCAACCACCGGGAGAAGGCCGCGGCCGAATTGGATCGGGCTCGTCCAGCGGGCGTCGGCTGCGAGGGCGAATCAGCTGCCTCTGAGAGCGCCGAGTTGACTCGAGGGGAGCCCGCGGAGGGCTCGTCCAGGAGGGGCTCTGTCCAGTGTGGGGGGTCGATGGTGGCTTGCGGCTCGATCGGCATTGATCGGTCGACGCTCCGGTGGGCGCACGGAGGGAAGTCCCATGTGTAGCCCCGCTATTTTGGTCTTCCCCTCCAAAGATTCGTCCGTGATGCCGAGTAGAGGGGATGGGTAGCCGACGCCGTGCAGGACAGCGAGGCCTTGGGAAGGTCCGTACCCAGCGAACAAGGTTCGGCTTTCTCCGCGGTCCAACCCGCCACCGGGGCCAAGCGTGCTCCGGCGTCCCGGCAGCTCTCTACATGTAGCACTCCTCTTCAAATATAAGGAACGCAATGCATGTATTGCATGCAGTCCACGGAAACGTCAAAGCCCACGATTTCCCTGCGGCTACCCCGCCGGGTTCTCGAAGAAATCGACGGGCTCGTGAGGCGGACGCGAATGCGCTCGCGCACCGAGTTCATCGAACGAGCGGTCGAAACCTACGTGGACGAACTGAAGGAAGCCAGGATCGTCGTCGCGAAACCGTGGACGGACAAGGGCGCGCGGGTCGCGATCCTCCGGTACCTCAAGGGGCGGTCCGCCACGTATGTGACGGACATCGCGGAAGCCTTGCGGATGGACTTCGAGCTGGCATTTCGCGTTGTGAGTTCCCTTTCGAAGGAGGGAAAGGTCATTGGCTGAGCTTGGTGGGGTCGGAGACAGCGTCACTGGCGAGAAACTTGCGGCGGTCGGTCGAAAGGTCGGCCGGGTTTTCGTTGTAAGCGGCACGGGAGCTCATCGGGTCCAGCGTATGTACATCTGGGGTGATCCCGCTCGCTGCTTCGTTGACAAACCCGTTCGGCGCCCTTAAGGACAGTGGGATCCGGGTTCACGCCCGCCTACGGAGCCCACGCATCGCGCCAAGGTTGGGAGATTGGGACGCCCGCGTTGGGATTTGAACCCAAGTCACCAGGTCCGGAGCCTGGAAGTCTATCCAAACTAGCCTACGCGGGCTCGATGGCGAATGGTCCGGCGGCTTAAAGCATCCGCCCGAACAGGGACGTGGGCCAGGTCACTTCTTCGCAAATTCGGTGTAGCCGCAACGCCCGCACGATACCCGATTGGCATGCCTCGCAAGGAAGACGCCGGGGCCGCACTTGGGGCAATTCGCCCGCTCCCTCGAGATGCGATCTCCGTCGACCTTGTAGAACTTCCTCTTGAGACCCGCGACCCCTTTTTCCTTCTTCGCCTCGGCCATTACTTACCGCCCTTCTTTTTTGTCGGTTCCGCCTTCTTCTCGTCCTTCTTCTCCTCTTTCTTCTCTTCCTTCTTCTCGGCCGGCTTCCGCTCCTCTTTCGCGGCGGCAGGCTTCTTCTCTTCTTTCGCAGAAGGGCGTTCCGCCTTCGGTTCTGGCTTGGCCTCGGGCTTCGCCTCCGGTTTCGGGGCTTCCGCCTTCGGTGCAGCGGCCGCCTTCTCCGGCTTCGCAGCCGGGGCGGGTTTCTCCGGTTTCGGCGCGGCTTCCTTCTTCTCCTTGACCTCCGGCTCGATCAACTTGTTGCGGACGAGGATATGCTTGCGTTCGACCGCGAGCGCCTGCTCTTTCGATTTGTAGACTTTCGCTTCGCCGAGCGTCTCGTATCGGCCGAACGTCGAGGCCTGCGAATCGATTACGACGATGTCTTTGGTCGCGTTGAGCTCCTTCGCCAAGAACGCGCGGAGCGCGTCCCGCGTCGGCGTCGGCTCGGCCTTGTGGATCGCCTTGAAGGTGACCTCGACCCGCTTCAGGAGCGGGTTGTCCGTCTTCTTGAGGACTTCGAGTTGCATGGATTACTGCTCCATCCGTCGGAGGACGTCGTGGACCCGGGACTTCGCGGCGTCGTCGGCCCGCACGACCACGACGCCCTGGGACGGTAGGCCGTACAGGACCGCCGCGGACGGGGGTGCGAGCGCGATGCAGACGAGGGCGAGAAGGTCCTCTTCGCCTCGGACTTCGACGCGTACCCGCTCGTCCGACTTAAAGGCTTCGGACACGACGCGCCACGCGTCCGGCACGATCGTTCCCGCGGGGTTCGTCAGCCGCATCACCTTCGATCCGATCCGCGCGAGCGCCTCCCTCAGTTCCGGGTCCTCCTGGCGTTTCGTCTTGAAATCGACGACGCAGATGTCCGGCGTCCGTCCGCGCGCGACGAGGTCGAGGGTGCAGAAGTCGCCCACCGTCACCACGGGACTCGCGGTGCCGATCGTCGGGAGGACGCTCGCCCCGTGCACGAGCGCGCCCATCGGCCACCGGAGATATTCACGCAGGGATTCCGGGAGACGCAGCGTCGCGTTCGCGAATTCATCGAACGCGGAGGGCGAACTTCCCGTTGACATGGATGCCCATCTTCTTCGCGATTTCGGACCGCGGGTGATCGACGATGATCACGTAGCCTTGCCAGTCCTTCGACGTCTCGCCGCCGCACAGGGGGCACTTGTCGTCGTCCGTGATGTGCCCACAGTTCTTACACGCCTTCGGGACTTTTACCACCATGATTCTACCCTTTCCTCTTCCGGACGCGGCCTTCCGCCTTCGCACGGTCTTCCTCGATCCAATCGAGCTTGCCGAGCGCGGGCTGGCGCATCGTCAACCCGATCTTCGACTCCCGCGGGGCGCGTTCGTTCAGGGAGACGGCCACGATCCGCGTGCGGACCTTATCCCCGATCCGCAGGTCGCGCTTCGTGTCTTTTCCGATGAGCCGCTGGCCTTCTTCGTCGACGTCCACGCGGTCGTCCATGACCTGCGAGATGTGCAGCAGGCCGTCCAGAGGACCGAATCGCACGAAAGCGCCGAATTTAAGGATTTCCACGACGGTTCCCTCGACGATCTCCTGGAGGGTCGGCGCAAACACGAGGGCGTCGTACCGGACGCGTTGATAGACCGCGCCATCGCCGTGCACGATCCGCCCTTCCCCCACCCGCTCGATGTTGCTCGCGATCAGGGTTAGGGTCTTGTCGGCCCCGATCTTGCCTTCCAAGGTCGTGCGCGTGAGTTCCCGCGCGACCGCATCGATGTCTTCGCCGAGCCGCTCCGGCGGGATCCGGACGGTGTCCTCCCGCTGGACCCGTTGGTACATGAAAACCGGCGGGGTGGCGAGAAGGGTCCTCGTATTTAGGACTTTAGTCCTCCGCGAGGCGTTCGCTTCGGCGCAAGGCTGCGGCGCCTCAGCAAGCATGTCGGGGAAAACACGAGGACCGAGTAGAAACCCGGGCACGATACTTCCGTAGGTTTATGCGGCCTCCCAAGTTACTACGATGGGCCGTGCCAGTTGAGACGCGCAGGAAATGCGCGTGCGTGAATTCCGGCCATGCGAGAAGGGAGAACCAAGGCATGAATCCCAATCTTGAGGATTGATCGTCTTTGGGTCGAAACCGCAGCGACTTGATTGTTTTCGTCGGGAAGCGCCTGCTCCAGCTCGTCCCGGTCCTCTTCGGCGTTGTCACAATCACCTTCTTCTTCACGCATGTCGCCGTGCCAAACCCTTGCGCAGCGTGGACAAAGGCCCGGACTCCCGGTGCGGTCCAGGCGTGCGTGGTTACCTTCGGATTCGACAAACCGCTATCGGTCCAATACACAACCTACCTCCAGAACCTCATCACTGGCAATTGGGGGACGAACTCCGTCCAACAGCCGGTTCTGCCCTCGATTCTCCAGTTCTTCCCCGAAACGCTCGAGCTTGTGCTGGCATCTCTCCTCATCATGATCGTGCTGGGGATTCCGCTAGGAGTCGTCGCTGCCAACGGAGCCGGTCGGTGGCCAGATCACCTCGTGCGCACGGTCTATTTGAGCGGCTGGGCCACGCCGACGTATCTGGGAGGCCTCATCCTTGCGATCGTCGTCGGACCCGCGCTCGGATTGCCGTACACGGGCGATTTCAGCAGCGCAAAACCGCCTGGATGGGAGATTGTTCATATGTCCGTCCTTGACGCGATTCTCCGTCTCGATCCCGGCGCGCTCGCGGACGCGATCCTTCACCTAATCCTCCCCGCCACGGCCCTCGCATTATTGAACATGGGCATCGCCACCCGGATGACGCGCGGTTCGATGCTCGAGATCCTGCCCATGGAGTTCGTCAAGACCGCCCGGATGAAGGGCCTAACGAACTTCTGGGTGCTCTATCGGCACGCCCTCCGGAATTCCCTCATCTCGACGACCACGGTCCTCGGCATTGCCGCGGGAGGTCTCTTGTCGGGAACCGTGGTCATTGAGTATATTTTCCGTTGGCCAGGGATTGGTACGTACGCCTTCAACGCGATCACCGGGTACGAATTCGCGGAGACCATCGGAGTTGTAATTGTTTTCGCGATCGGGGTGGTCCTCGCGAACTTGATCGCGGACGTGCTTTACGGGCTCCTCGACCCCCGGGTAGAGTGGCGCTAGATGGCGGGTGACGTGCGAGCCTCCCAACCCGCCAAGCGGCGTTCTCGCGGGCTACCCCGATTGACGTCGATGCTTAGGCACCTGCGCCCGGGTCTGCGCGGATTCCTCCGAGTCATGAGGGCGAATCCTTTGACCCTCGTGGGTTTCGTGATGGTTGTCCTGATCGTGATTGTGGCTTCGCTCGTCGTACTTCTGCCCCCGATTGGCCAAGCCTTGGTCGGACATCCGGTCTCGATTCTGCCGTACGGCCCGAACTACTACCCTTCCCCCTGTCCCACTCGGATTGTTACCACGGGGAATTTCTCGTACCCGACCTGTACTCTCCCCCCTTCGACCGAACATCTGCTCGGGACGGACAATCTCGGCCGTGACATGTTGTCCCGCGTGATGGCGGCCCTCCCTCTCGACTTGGCGATCGGCTTTGTCGTGACGGCGTTCGCGGCCCTCCTCGGCGGAAGCCTTGGACTCGTGGCTGGCTATTGGGACCAGCCGAGGACCATCAAGGGTGCCATCTCGGTGGCGATCTTGCGCCTCACCGACATCTTTCTGGCATTTCCGAGCCTTGTGCTCGCCCTTGCCATCGCAGCGACATTGGGCCGGGGCACGCTCCCCACCGTCCTCGCGATTCTGCTTACTTGGTGGCCATACTATGTCCGGCTTGTCCGCGGGGAGGTTCTGGTCGTGAAGCATCAGCCCTATGTCACCGCGGCTAAAGCCGCCGGACTATCCGACCTACGGATTTTGATTCGCCATGTCATTCGGAACATCCTCGAGCCGGTTACCGTCTACTATACCCTTGACGTCGGGACCGTGCTGGTGACCTTCTCGACGATCTCCTTCATCGGGATTGGCGTTCCGCTCGATGTCCCCGAGTGGGGGAACATGGTAGAGTATTACCAGACGCAGAACCTGATGGGAATCGCCCCCTGGACGATTCTCGCGGCCGGAGGCGCGATCTTCTTGACGGTCCTCGCCTTCAGCCTGCTCGGAGACGGCCTCCGGGACGTCCTCGATCCTCGGAGCCGGCGCGCGCTGGCCCAAGCCGCCGTCCCCACCACGGTCGCTGCCCCTGCGGCGCTGGGAGAGGCATGAACCGGATCTTGAGGTGCAATGTCGGGTCGGTCCCCTTGAGGGAAGCCCTGTGACCGAGCCGGTGCTCCAGGTCGAGCGCCTATCCGTCGATTATGAGGTCGGGGCTGGTACGTTCCATGCCGTGCAGGATGTCTCCTTCGAACTCCATCCGGGGCGGGTCTTGGGCATCGTCGGCGAGACGGGTTGCGGAAAGAGCACACTCGCCCACGCAATCCCGCGTCTCCTCCAGGAGCCGCCGGCCCGAATCCGGTCAGGGAGCGTCCGCTTCCGAGGAATCGATCTCCTGAAGCTTCCGAGGTGGCAGCTGCCACGCGTCCGAGGGACCGGAATTAGCATGGTGTTTCAAGAGCCGATCAACTCCCTCAACCCCGCCTACCGGATTTACGATCAGGTCGCAGAGGCGATCCACATCCGGAGGCTGCGAGAGTCGGGACAAGCACCCGGACTGGTCTCTCCACAGGAGCCGTTCGATTACTCGAAACCCAAAATGCCGAAGACGGGGGAGGTCTTGCTGAAACCTTTGGTCCCTTCCAGGGGGCCTGCGTCAAGACGACCGACGTTTTCGAAAGACGCGCAGGATCTCCGTGTAACGGTCCTCGAGTACCTGAAACTGGTGCGGATAAATGACCCGGAGACCATTCTCAATCTGTACCCCCATGAGTTGTCGGGGGGCATGCGGCAGCGGGTCATGATTGCGATCGCCCTCAGCGGGCGACCCTCCCTCCTGATCGCGGATGAACCGACGAGCGCCCTCGATATCACGATCCAGGCGCAAGTGCTGACCCTGATGAAGGAGCTCATGACCGAAATCCGGACCTCGATCCTGTTCATCAGCCACGATCTCGGGGTGATCGCGGAGATGGCGGACGACGTAGGTGTCATGTATGCAGGTCATCTCGTCGAGCTCGGGCCCGTCGATCAAGTCTATCGCGACCCAAGACACCCGTACACGAAGGGCCTGTTGCGCTCCGCGCCGAACAAGTACAAAGCGCAGGGTCCTCTCCCCTCGCTGCCCGGATCCGTCCCGAACCTCTCTCGGTTACCCGGAGGTTGCCCGTTCCACCCCCGGTGCGTTCTAGCCCAAGCGGACTGTACGAAGGATCCCGGACCGAAGCTGACCAAAGCCGTGGACGCCGCCGGTCCCGAGCACCTCGCGGCCTGTTACTACAGCAAAGAGGTGCCGGGCATCCCATGACCGCGTTCCTCGTGGAGGCTATCAGTGTCACGAAGCACTTTCCACTGACCCAGTCGCTCACGGACACCCTTACCCGCCAGGAGCGACGATCGATCCACGCGGTCGACGGAGTCTCCCTCTCAATCAGCCGCGGCGAGGCACTCGGGTTGATTGGCGAATCCGGATCGGGAAAGACGACCCTCGGCTGGCTCATCGCTCGGCTCTTCGAGCCGACGGACGGAACCATTCGGTTCGAGGGACGAGATATCTCACACCTCGCGGGGAAAGCGCTTCGCTCTTGGAGGAGGGAAGTGCAGGTGGTCTTCCAGGACCCCGTGGGCTCGCTGGACCCTAGGATGCGGGCATGGCAAATCGTGGGGGAGCCGATCCTTGCACAGGAGAAAGCCACGAAGGCCGAGATTCGCGCGCGGGTCGCGGAGATCCTTCCGAGCGTAGGTCTCCCGAGCGGATCGCTGGAACTCTATCCCCACGAGTTTTCCGGAGGAGGTCGGCAACGGTTGGCCTTGGCGAGGGCGTTGAGTCTGCGCCCGAAACTCATCGTGTTGGATGAACCGACGAGTGCACTCGATGTGGCGGTCCAGGCGCAGGTTCTCAACCGGCTCGTTGCCTTGCAAGAGGAGTTCGGGTTTTCCTACTTATTGATTACTCACAACGTGGCCGCCGTTCGTTACGTCGCCGACCGGGTGGCCGTCATGTACCTCGGCAAGCTCGCGGAGGTTGGGCCTGTGCGCCAGGTCCTTGAACACCCGCTTCATCCGTACACGAAGGCGCTCCTCGCCGCCCTTCCCGTGCCCGAGGTGCGTCGAAGGGGCGCCCGGTATCGCGTTTCGGGCGAGGTGCCGACCCTGATTAGTCCGCCCCCAGGCTGCCGGTTCGCGGGACGGTGTCCCTTCGTGATTGACCGATGCCGAACGGAGGAACCCCTTCTCCGAGTTCTCCCGAACCTCCCAGACCAGTGGGTGGCGTGTCATCGCGTTGAGGAAATCGGAGAGATCCCTCCCGATGAACTCATCGGGGAGGCCCCGGTCCTTCCCGAGCGACCTTCCACAATACCCACGAGCCCGTCTACCGAGGGATGACTTCGGCTATGAGTCCCAAAGTGTTCGGATGGGTTCTCGGACGACGCCTGGTCCGTTCCCTACCTCATCCCGCATACTCGGTGTTGAACATCATCGTGAACGGAAGGGCGCTCCCCATCGGGTTCGGGACGACTCCCTGGAGCCGGGGGTTGTAAATCGCAAATTGCTGTGGGACCACAAGCCAGGCATTCGTGTAGTTGTCGTGCATCAGCTGGACCATCTGCGTATAGTCCGCGGTCGCGTTCTCGGGGTGACCTGCGGCGTCAACCACGAGCCGGTCCATCGTGTCATTGACATACCCCGACATGCAAGCATTCGCGCTGCCATAGCTGATTGCATTGTTCTGGGTCCA
>Ga0209761_1001888_pt1 | contig 13641 bp, 15 predicted proteins | sample GraSoi013_1_40cm_4_FD_185818 | JGI IMG/M metagenome (GOLD analysis project Ga0209761, IMG submission 185818) | Grasslands soil microbial communities from the Angelo Coastal Reserve, California, USA - Sample 09_25_2013_1_40cm (SPAdes) (version 2) | ecosystem: Environmental > Terrestrial > Soil >... | reverse complement strand
GATCTTGAAGCTGTTCCATATCCGGGCCTATCGACGAGAGAAGAGATTTCGATCATATAAGAATTCGAACGGGACAGTCGAATTGTCCCGGCCGCGGCCGTCTAACTCTTCGGACCTGGCCGAGGTCGGCTTTATGTGGCCCAAGAGCCGGGTCCTTCGATGCAATGATCGATCACCTGAATGCGGTAGTGCTACCGGTGCGGGACCTTGAGAAGTGCTCGTCTTTCTACAGCTCGAAGCTGGGATTCAAGTTGAAGAACAAGGATGAAAACTCTGCATTCTTTGGCATCGGTGACAAGGAAGGGGTCATACTCGGCCTGATCTCGATCGATAACGTTGCCGAATTGATCTCCGGAGAGCAGGTTCGCCCACGAGAAGAAACCATCCACAGAACCTACTACGCGGTCTTCGTCGACGATGTCGACCGAGAATATCAAGACCTCAAACGCAAGGGCGTCCATTTCGTAAAGCCCCCAACAACACAGCCGTGGGGCCAGCGAATAGCTTACTTCGAAGATCCCGAGGGTAACCTCTGGGAGATCTCCCACTTCGCAAAGAAGTAGGAACTAAAGTAGCCTTTATTCTGACATTTGTAGCTAGCCCGGCGATTATGACCTCGCCAAGATCGGATTTCTCGCGTCACGTTAGAGCTAGCTTCCGTAGGCAGAAGATCATGAGGCTCTTCCAGGCCCGGATATCTAGGCTTGAGAGGGGACTGGTGGAGATTTCAGCGGTTAATCGTCCTGATCTAGAGCAGCAGGATGGTTATGTTCATGCTGGAGTTCTTGTAGCATTGGCGGATAGTGCGGGAGGATATGCAGCACTCTCATTGCTGCCTTCTGGTTCGAGAGTGCTTAGTGTTGAGGTGAAATTGAACTTTCTGAGACCGTCAGTTGGAAGCATGATCCGTGGAAGAGGCAGGGTCCGGAAGATTGGAGGTACGATCGCGGTGTGCGAGCTTGAGGCGATGATGAAACAGGAAAGGAAATGGGTCAGGTGCGCATGGGGAAGCCAAACAATCTACTGCATACGGCCAGACATGACAAGCTCACGTCTCCAACAATGAGCGGGCGAGAGCTCGAGTAATGTCGTCTACCTCGCGAGCCCGCAACGACGCTGTTCCCGAAGTGTATTCGAAATACTTTTGAAATCCATACTCTCTAAGAAATCAAATTTCCTTTGGGAACAGGCTTCCAACAAGTATTGTTCCCTTGTGATAGACGTAGTCGACTCTGACACAGTGAGCGTTGTTTGGAGAAGGCTACTGACCCGAACTCTGCGACAATCATTTCTCTTGTGTGTTAGATCGCCCTATCATAATGGAGTTTGACGACTCCATTCCTCTAAGTTTTGAAGTCTGGAAGTTTCAGCTTGTGTATCTTGTCAAAGTCTTTGAACAGTTCGATTCCTTTGATTACGATATTGTAAGAGTGTAAACTGGGTGGATCTCGGCCCAGTTAGAGTGGTCTGTATCCAAAACGTACGGTCCGGTGACTGTGATGTGGTCATTGACGCTGGGGACTGTTATGGTGTTGCTGTAGTTCTGGCAGGCTGATACTCCGTCGGACTGGGTTATGGGTAAGGCGCAGATTATTTCGACGACTAGGTCGCCGTACTGATACTGGTCGTTCGCGCTGTTGGTGAGGTTGCTATACTGAGAGTCGAGGGCCACTCGCAAGTGGTAGTCTCCGTCGGCCTCTTCGAAGACATTCTCGACAAGTCCTGAAGCTGTTACGCAGGACTTTATGACATTCAGACGGTATGAGTTGTAAACGTGGCTCGAAATAGAGTCCGGGTCACTGCAACTAGAATGATTCATCGATGGAGATCCGGTATGAGTAGCATAGTAGCCTGTTACTCCTGCCGCAAGCGCAATCATCACGGCGGCGAGGGCGACCGCCAACACATTTTTCCTCAAGAGTACATCCACGAGAAGGTCTCGGGAATCTCTAGTGGCTCTTATTAGGATCGCATCGAAAATTGAATCCTGTCTACCTCCATGAGCGACGATGTTTCGGATTACATTCCGAAACCTATGACTGAAGAACGGATTAGGAGAGTAACGATCGGCCTAACCCCCGAAACAAATCAGCGGGAAGGTTGTCCTTGGCGAATACGATCCAGCATGGCCGGTACTATTTGCTCGGGAGAACGAGCGAATCAAGTCGGTCCTAGGCGCGAAGGCTCTTTCCATAGAGCACGTGGGCTCGACGTCAGTATCGGGGCTTCCTGCAAAGCCAATCATCGACATACTGCTCGTCGTAGAGAGTTCGGCAGATGAGAAATCGTATCTCCCCGCGCTCGAAGCGGCTGGCTATGTGCTTGGAATCCGGGAGCCTGACTGGCATGAGCATCGAATGTTCAAGGGTCCGGACACGAACATCAACCTTCACGTGTTCAGCCAGGGGATGAAGAGATAGAAAGGATGCTGATTTTCAGAGACTGGCTCAGAAGAATTGGAATTACGTCTAGAGTTACGCTGATGCAAAGTCCAATGTGGTCGAGTCCATAATCGCGCGAGCACGCTCGTCAAGACGCACCTGAGAGACTAGCTCTTATTGCTGCTCGATGCCGCGGTAGAGTTGCAGCGCCTCGGTCAGCCGGTGGCGCGCTTCGGGATTGTAAGGCTCGCATTGAAACATGATGTGCTGCACGCCGAGTTTCGCATAGCCGCGCATTGCCGCTGCGATGTCCTGCGGTGTACCTGTCAGGAGATTGTTGAAGAAGCTCGGTTTCTTTGCTTGTAGATCACGGAACCAGAGGCCGATGAACGCGGTGATGCCAAGCGTGGCCGGGTCGCGCCCGATCTCGCGGCACGCAGCCTCGATCTTGACGAGCCGATCCGCCATTGTTTCCGGTTTGCCCATATAGCCGGTGTTCCAGAGGTCGGCATACTTTGCGGTCAGCCTGAGCATGCGCGGACCCAGTTCGCTTCCTACCATCAACGGTGGTCCTTCCGGCCGCGGACCGCGCGGCACGATCTCGCAGTTTCGCGCTTGATAATAGCGTCCCGCGAAATCGACATGCCCATCACGCATGAGTGGCTTGAGAATCTGCAAGGCTTCTTCGAAGCGGTCGACTCGATGATCGAATGGCAGCCCGAACGCGTGATACTCCGGCTCGTTCCATCCCGCACCGAACCCCAGGATCAAGCGGCCGTGGCTCACCTCGTCGACTGTCGTCGCCATCTTCGCTAGGATCGCCGGATTGCGGAAGGAATTGCACGTCACAAGCGTGCCAATCTCCACGCGCTGCGTCGCTTCGGCCAGCGCCGCCAGCATCGTCCAGCAGTCCCAAATTCCTCGGGTCGGCTCACCAGGATTGCGATAGAAGAGATGGTCAGCTAGCCAGATGCTATCGAACCCATCCATCTCCGCTTGTTGCGCAATTGCGCGGATCGTATCATAAGGACGCTTGCTGTTGTTTTCGCGGTCGTTGGGCTATGAAGACCAATAGCCCAATCTTCATGGCTTGCTCAGTCGAGCTCGACAGTCCGGGCCCTAAAACTCTAGAAGGGGAGCGAACTTAAGTGAAAGTAAACGGACGGAGCGGGTCTAGAAGCCATCGCTCTCGACTACTAGTGACTCGCCATTTCGAGATCTTAGACGCACCGTTGCGGTCAATTGAGCCTGGCCCCGCACTTTGTGCAGAAGGTGGCCGAGGGGAGATTCTGTGTGCCGCAACTGGGGCAGAGCTTCATTCCAGCCTGGAATGATGAAGTTGATCCCATCGGCATCTGCGCCGCGGTAGCCGGGGCTGTTCTGGCGAGGTTGGAGTAGTAGTAGACGGCCAATAGTATCGGGAATAATGGTTGGTAGAGTGCTGAGAGTATGCCGTTGACGACTGGGGCGATGATGCCTAGAGGCGCGGTTATCGTGCTGAAGATGAGCGAGGCGATTAGGACGATTATTCCGAGGACGAGAAATGTTCCGAAGGTCTTGGCCCACCGGTGACTGACGAGCTGACGGCTCCTCCCCATACTTTCGGTTACTCCTTTGTTCTCGATCAGGAGGACGGGGAGTGCGAGGGAGTACATTATCGCCAGTATGATTCCGGGGACGATTAGAGCGATGATTCCCAGGAAGACGATGATCCCGACGATTATGCTGAGCGCCCAGATCGAGAGAAGTTTTGAGACGGCGAATCTGATGGATGTTCCGAGGTTAACTTGTCCCTTCGTAATCTGTTCAGAGGCCAGTCTGATTGCGCTGCCCTCGGCAATTGTAGAGAATACGATATTCACAACGAAGATCACGGCGATGAGCAGGAATAGTGGTCCAAACAATGCGGAGAACCAGCTGGAGAATTGCTGAGGCGTGGGATTGACAGGAAGAGTCGGGAGGACGAACGCTTGCTGCGCCAGCGTGGTCACGACTTGGACGATCACTCCCACTACGGCAAAGAGAACGAAATACTTGGCGAAGTCTCGTCGGTACACCTCGAAGGTTTTCGAGATAACCTCGCCGAGGCCCAGCTCGCGGTTGATACCCTGCTCCGGCTGCATCGTCATGTCATCTTATCCTGATGCGAGGCGCAATCGTACCGTGTATAAAAGCGAATAATATTCGATTTTGCAGAGCTTGACTAGATGGTCTCTAGTTGGACCCAGTTCAGTGCTGCAGTACAGTTGTGCAGGAAGGCCGTACGCGAGAAAAATTCTTAACAGACAATTCGCAGCGCCTAGGATGATCCGAATTGGCAGGTGCTGGTGCTGGAGCGGCTGCAGGAGCGGCGGCGGCGGCGGCCGTGGCTCAGGCCATTAAAGCGTCTGGCGCGATTGTCAGGATCTATCCTCAAGATTTCCTGGCCATACTTTCCAGGAACACGGGCGGACTGGTTGTCCAGTCGCATGGTGGGATTCTCTCCTCTAAGTTCCAGTATCTGACATCGTACAAGGGACTGGTCTTCTACACGGAATCCCAGACGATGCTTCCACTCCCAAACGGTATCGAACTTATCACAGCCGATAAGATCTGGATACCAGGCTAGAGAACAGGTCGTCGGAACGGACTCATTTGTTGAGGCGTGAATATTGTGGTAATTTCTTGATGCGCTTGTGTACATGGACAGCATATACAGGCTCTGAGGAGTAGCGTGTGGAATCGATGAGTTCTTACTCGAAGAGTGGCGCGGCTGGCGTTGTTCTACTAGTCACCATCATAGAGGATGCGGGGCTGATCGCCTGGCTGGTGTTAGCCCGCGCCTCAATGTTCTACAAGGGTATCCCAATCGCCCCGCTCGTCCTCCTGCTGGTGCTACTCGTGGAGCATTCGATTATGCAGCATGCGGAGAATCCGAATTTTACCGGTAGAGTATTCACCGAAATATTCGGCTTTAGCTTGCTTGAGGTGGTTAACTGGAGTGTCTGGCTGATCCTACTCTCGAATACTTCGTCCCTGCTCTCGATGAGGTCGCTCCTTGCCTCGCTCTATTTCTTCGTCGGGTTCTTCATTGAACACCAGATTACGGAGAACGTAATAACGGAGCAGCCGTATCTCCGCTTTAGAAACCCAAGAGGCTCTATCACAGCTGGCGTAATTCTTGAGACCCTCAGCGAAGGTGTCGGGGCGCGCCTGTGGATACTCTACGGACCGATAGGTCCCGCATTCCTAGTTCTGGGCTCTCTGATAGAGCACTCGATCCAGTATGTTGTTGGGAGACTGCCTGCTACGAGTCCTCTTGTGGACCGCGAGTCTGCAATCTAGACAATCAGTTGAGCAGCGGGACTTCCGATGTTGAGGACGCGCCCTCTCACGGAGTCTTTCGTCCGGTCTTCTTCTCGATGCTTCGAAGGTTGACTTCTCGGACGAATGCTTCTGTGATGAAGTCGAGCGAGTCAATCTTCTCCTGCATGAGAACATCCGTTATCTTCAGCGGATGCTCAGGAATGAGGAGGTTGTCGTTTGAGGCAACAAAGTGTTCCCAGTTGATTCCCACATCGAGCACAGTGTCAGCTAACTCCTCGTCAGTCAGAGTAGCGGTCTTTGCCTCGTTTACGAAGTTCTGAAACTCTTCGTCCGGGACTTGCAGGTCCGTTACGGTCCGAATCGGCCTCGGAGTCGTCCCTCCAAGCTCGTGGGCAAGCGTGTAGGAGAGAAAGGTGAAGTTTTCGATCTCCGTAAAGTGTTTCATCCGAATCTCTAGAGGAGTATCTCCCGTAGGATTAGAATCAGGAAAGTCTGAGATCTGAGCTGCTCCCGTCTGCTGGTCGATGAAACGGAAGACCCTCGATAGTTTTAGCTGGTTTGACTGTCTGATGGTTGTCCCGGGAGACTCTTCTTCAGTCCACGACTCTCTTCCTTTAGTTTCCGCGGCCACGTTTCAATCCTGACCTTAGTACTGGACGGAGTATTCATTTCTGACCTGCAACCCATGTCTCGAGTCAACGGTACTCTTCAGGACACAATGGGTCCGCTTATGAGAACTCAGGCTTCTACTGCTCTCTAGGATCGTCTGCAAAGTAGCGCATAGAATCAAAAATCTTGGCCGTATCGGCTCTCGGTTTTCGCTGGCGCGGTCGGCGGCTTGTGCTGCGCGGTGTCGAAGGCGGTTCGACCCTCTCTATGACGGGTAATGATGGCATAACTGGCGCCTTAGCCTGCTCGGATAGGAGACTCCATTCTTTGCGTTGTTTGCGGGTCGTGCTCATTGAGCCTAGCAGAGTGAAGGTGCCGAGAGCGAATACTGACATTGTCACTATAGACAAGACTACGTCGCCAATGATGTTGGACCTGAAGAGGCTGATCACGTATTCCTGGAAATAGACGTCGTTTAGGTATACTTGGTAGATCCAGACGGTAAATGAGAGGATCGCAGCTGCCTGAGCCAAGATGATGATCTTGACGTAGGTAGGCATCTCTCTGTAAGAGTGATTAGATCGCTCAGTCGTCGAAAGTGACATCCACAGAGTTCGCTCGCATTTACTCTATCCTTGATACTCATCTGTTCAATCTAAGCAGAACGAAACTCTACTCTGCGCCTCGGAGTAACTCGGCATGCGGGGGCCTTTGTTACAAAGCCCATGTTAACTGCCGAGAATGTGAGCGAGCAACTTAGTGAGACGTGGATTCGTGAGTAAGATCGTAGCCAGTAAGATACTGGGACTGATTCTGATACCGGTTGCGGTTTCTGGAGCTTTTGCTGGAGGCTTTACTGCGATGTACGTTATCCCTGACCACTTCAAGGGCTCTACTGGTCCCGTAGGTCCCACAGGGCCCACCGGTTCTACTGGCGCAACGGGTACAACCGGCTCAACCGGTCCCACGGGTCCAACCGGCCCCGCTGGTCCGGCAGGCACTAATGGCACGAATGGTGTGAATGGTACAAACGGAAAGAATGGCTACAATGTTACTATCTACGTTAGGGACTATCCAGCCATCGGAAACATCACCGCTCGAAATTCTGCCACCGCAGCCTATCTCCAGCTCCTCGGGGTTAACGCGACGAGTCCTGACTCGCTCTCCCTCCTAATCGTGCCGATTGGGACTGGCACTCCGACCTGGACAGCGTTCAACGCCGCAATTGCCACGTTCACCAACTCCACTAATCAATACAAGTTCCAGGCGGAAGAGCAATGCGCTAACTACTGCTATCTCGACGGCAACAGACAACTCATCCAGATAACCTTCGCCTTCAGCCTAGTCGCCTTCAAGCCTGGCCAGAACTACACTATCGAGCTTCAGGGCACCACCTCAACCAGTCTCACGCTCGACTCCACCTACTCCTTCACGTTGCTTCAATCTCCTCCCCCTCCTCCCTCGTGCACTGAATCCCTGAGCTTCGACTCGTACAGCTTCGGTGCTGGGTCGTCAACCAACAACATCACTATGTATCTACGAAACTTTGGAGCCTGCACCATCAGCCTCAGAGCCTACTATGTCAAAGACGCGAGCGGGGACCAGTACTCTCTAGTATCCTGGTCTGGACCCACAATTATGCCAAACAACGTCGTAGCGACAGCGATCTATATCGGGTCCGCTTGCCCGAGCTGCACTCTCGTGGGAACTCCTTTCAGCTTCCAATCAGGATATTCATACACAATCGTCATGGTCACTTCCAGGAACAACCAGTTCACATTCACCGTGACGAAATGAATCTCTAAGATCCATCTTGCCGTCTCCATTCAAGGAACAAAACGGATCCTTTGGATTTGCCTCCGAAGACTGGTGACACTCCACAAAACCTTCGATCGGGCTGAACAGGCGAAGGGCTCTAGGTAAGCTGAAGGTGGGGAATCTTGCAGCCAACACAAGTTCCACACTGAAGAGTGATCGGTTTATGCAATTAACCTGTGATTCGGGGGGTGTGCATGCCGCAGATGCGTTCGACGGTGTAGAGTTTGACCTCGGAGATCATGTCGAGTGTTCCAGCGTTGAAACCGGAAAAAAAAAGGGAGGATTGAGATGCTGGACCTGAGTTTAGGCTGCTGCGATTAGGTCTGAGATCAGTTTGGCAGCGTTGGGCGTGCCGAGTCCCGTGACCGCGTCCCAACCTGGGGATGCACAGTATCCAGGGATCGAAGGGTCGACCTGGTTGCAGTTCGTTGTGATGTCGTGGAAATCCGTTGCATAGGTTACAGGGTTGCTCGCGATTGTGTAGAGTGCCGGATTGATCTGTCCGAGGTCTCTGCCTGCCATCTGGTCTGCGATTGCAGCTAGGCCCGCCCACTGGGGCGATCCCGAACTCGTGCCTCCGACTACGTACCAGCCTATGCTACAGGGACTAGCGCCTCCACACCCGGTTCCCGACGCGGTCGTTGCGGGTTCTGACATGTAGACGAGAACTCCTGTTCTGGCACTCGCCTGGTAGGCTATGTCCGGGATGCCTCTCATGTTGACGTTCGGACCGGGAGCTCCGACTGAGCTACCGACGAAGGTGCTGGCTGCGGGAAGAGTATTCTGGTAGTTAGGTCGTGGGAAGAGGATGCTGTAGCCTCCGCCGGAGGGGATCCAGCCATTCTCTCGCTGACCAGGGTGCGCCTGGCACTGACCCGGTGGGGATAAGTTGTCGATCGTAAGCCCGGTGTTTGCGTCGGTACAGAGGTATGTTCCGCCGACTGCGGTTACTAAGGGGTCGGATGCGGGCCAACCGACGCTAGGATAGGGTATCAGGCTAGGATTCGTGACCGGGGTCTTGAGAATGTTGGCTGTTCCAGAATCGCCCGAGGAGGCGAAGAGTGTGACGTGGTTTGACGCTGCGTCGAAGAAAGCAGTACGGAGTCCAACCAGGGCTGCGAGGCCGCTGTTGAACGCACCCTCACCGGTGCCAAAGCTCATGCTGATTACATCGGCCAGATGGTTGTCGACAACGAGCTGGATAGCGTTCATCATCTCTGGCAGGCCCTGAACGCCTAGCGTCTCTGCGGTCGGACTGGTCACCAGTTGGATGTTTGCGAGCGGAGCCGTGGCATGGGCCCACTCGACATCGAGCGAGACTTCGAGGGCCCAGAGGTTGTGATTCTCCAATCCTGTTCCACTGTTGGGCGGTGGTGGTGTGGGAGGAGGTGATCCTTGGACTTCCAGGATGTTGAAGTTTGGCATACCAGATGTGCATACTACTCCGTCCTCGCCACACAAGTGTGGCAGTCCGAAAGCAGTATTGAAAACGTTGAGGTCCGAACGGATGGTGCTGCTTCCGAAGGAGTCAACGACCGCGATGGTCTTTCCCTGACCCTCGTTCCCGGATGCGAGAAGCGAGGCGTAGTTGTAGGAGTTTGCCATGGCTGCGGGGTCGAAGCATCGCCGGCCCACTGCGTTGCAGGCTGCTTGGCTGGGTGGTGTGGCGCCGCTCGATAGGAACAGCCAGTCGTTGATTGATGGATGAAGCTTCGGAGCGTTTCCGAAACCCGTAACAGTTGTGTAGATTGGGAGGACCGTGGATGTGCATGTCAGCAGTATCGCGATTGCCGCAAATATTGAGAAGGGTTTTTGCAAAGAAATCTTCGGCTTCCCAATGCTTGCTCGTGCTATATAAGCGACGAGACTTTCAGTTTCAATCAATACCTCTCAGGCTTTGTTATTGACTCTGTCCACCGTGAATTCAGATGGTTCTTTGCATAACTACGGTGGCTGTTCTTCCAGTCCCAAATGGCGCGATCGTCTTGAATCCGGCCTTCTCGAACATTGTGACTGTTCCAGAGTACACGTAGTTTGATCCCTGATCAGTCTCACTCACCGGATAGGCTTCGACGAGCCCGCCACCCCTCTTCCTGATCGCTTCCAGCGCCTCCTTCAACGCGGCACTGGCTACGCCACGCCGCCGATACTGTTTGTCAACGACGAAACAAGTAATTCTCCATAGCCGGTGTCCGTCATCTTCGAGGCCGAGTCTTCGATATCTTGGGCTGCTATCAATATGAGGAAGCTCCTCTCTAGATCCCCACTGGCACCAACCGACTGGTTCGCCTTTTGCGTAGACGAGCACCCCGTGGGCACAGCCATTCTCGACGAGCTCTCTCTTCTCCTGACGATTTTTCACAGCTCTCTCAGCCCTAGTCCGCGGTTGCTTGATTTCGGGCGAGGATCGGGGTCGCTGATGGTTCATGCACCAACACCACCATCCATCTCCTACGACTCCTTGTTTCAGGAAGAGTTTTTCAAAATCAGGCCAAGTCCGCTTCGACAATTCCTTCGCCGAATACTCATTACGTGATCTTAGTGACATTCTCAACTTGTGCACGTCTTCCAACGAGACTAAAATCGTATCGATTAGGGCGAACTAACTCAGGGACTCAGATTTGTCGAGATCAGGGCTAGGCTACTTTTTGGGCTTCAGGGATTGTTTTCCGAGAAGCGTAAATGTACATGCTGACGTATCCCAGAAAGAGTAGAAGTGCTGCCGAGGCGACGGGTAGTAAGCCGAGCGTGAACAGTATCAATGCCGGCCCAAGCAGCATCATAAAGAGTCCGAGCGTGAAGAACAGCTCGGCTCTTCGACGATGTAACAGTCCTTTGATGTGTTCCGCTGGACCCCAGAAGATGAGGATGTAGTTGTAGAGTGCTGAGACAGCGAAAGAGAATGCTGCGCCCACAGCATCTCCCAGCGTGACTTGGAATAGAACCGGATCGATCGTACCCGTTGAGGCTCGGTTGTACAGGAATATGAGCAGGAAGGTGAAGATGAAGAGGCTTAACCCGATGAGGGTAGTGTTAAGGTTCCGATCCGAAAGCGCAAGCTCGCGACCGACATTCGGTCCCCGTCTATCGCTGTTGGCTGACATCCGGTGCCTCCATCAAGGACACTTCTGCTGTTCAGTTTTGCAATAAATAGTTCAACGGTGATAAACGTCCCAGCCTCATATCATACGCGACACAATTCTTCTCGGACTTTCCACTGTAATCAGTGCTCTCCTAGCGGAAGCATTCTACATGATAGCGGTCGGTGGCGGCTTCATCACCGCCAACTATCCCTGCGGGACGTACCTGCAACCCTACAGTTGCGTGGAGATCAATCCGGGCTACCAACTCATCTTCCTCGTCTCCGGCGGCACCATCGGCTTCCTGTTTACTTCGTAAACGTGATGCACAAGAGCAGATTCGCCCTCCGGATGGAACTGGGATTGACACTCGAAGGACTCCTCTATGCCATCCTCTGGCTAATACTTCCACGCTACGACCCATACTTTTCAGAGACGGCATATTTCGCAGAAATGTTCACCGCGTCCGTTGTAGTGGCACTAGCCGCCTTCCTAGCAATTGATCGTCTCCAATCGAAAAGCATACAGCCAAAACCGGGCTTACCGGCAACAGGATTGCAGGGTCCAAACTAGCCCCGCGTGCTACTAGGATCTTACTAGGAAGAAGCGAAAAAGTTACGGGTTGCTCTAGGGGTTAGTGGATTTGGATGTTTCCGCCCTGGAGAGTTCCGGATTTGGAATACCCTGTTCCGAGTTGTATGGTGAACGTGTCATGTCCGGCTCCTGGTTCGGCTTTGTCTTGGACAATTATTTGGAAATTGGTAGTTGTGCCGCTGGCTGTACCTGTCCCCTGGATTGTTACCGTGTTGCCGTTGAAGAAGGCACTGGTGATGAGTGCTGTTCTGAAGTCTAGGCCAGTGCCGTGGTCCTCATAGCGTATCTTGCCTGTGATTCGTCCTGAAGAGTCGACTCTTACTTCGATGCTGAAGCTTCCGTGGTCCTGTTGCGCGTCCGTGAAGATGTAGCCCCCTCCGGTGACCTTGCAGGTTTGTCCTTGTGGGCAGTTGGAGGAGCTGGAAGTTTGGCCGAGGATGTAGTCGAAGGAGCGTGTTGCGTCGGCGTCTCGAAGAATCGGGTCGTGGTGTGCGTAGCCGAAGGTTAGGGCGGTTACGCTGAAGAGTTCGTCGCCACGTATGGGAATCCCAATGTCCGATAGCGGGGAGGTGATCGTTATGATTCCGCTTGAGATGTTGATGGTGCCTGTCTCGACTCTTTCGTTAGGGTAGAGTATCATTTTACAGTTTTGCGGTGTGGTGGTGACGCATCCGTCGCCAGGCGGCACACCTGTTGAAGGGGCGGCGGACGTTCCTGTTCCCGCGAAAAATGTTGGAGTCATTCCTGCGGTGCTGTTGGCTCCCATGTAGAAGATGCGATAGCTCTCTTCACCTCCATCACCAGTTGTCAGGAATTGCCATCTTGTGATCCAGACAACTCCGTCAGAGCCTGCGGGTGGTAGGAGGGATGCAAGGCTTGCGACCTGTAACGTTACAGTCAGGTGTGATATGTCGGGCTGTGAGAGTTGGACTCTGAGAAGGTCTAACGCCGGCTGGTTCGGTCCCGCTCCTGTGACTGGGAAGTAGTGTGGTACTTGGGCGTCGCCTGCTGGATCAGTCACACCGATTTGCACATTTGGAGTGGTCTGCACCAGAGTGGTGCCGATGGCAGTAGGTCCCGCCAATTGGGTTAGCTCAAACAGGGCTGCACCGTGGTGTTGGTTTGTCAGGTCGTTTATGATGATGTGGGCTGCGCCGTTCGCGTCTATTACTACGGAGAAGAAGTCCGCTAGTGTGCGGTCTCCGCCTGAGACGGTACAGCCCAGGCCTTGCGTGCAGAGCTGGCCGTAGTCCGTAGGATGTTCGCTCGCCTGGACCTGATAGATAGTCGGTGTGAGAGTTGTTGCGCCTTGGACCTGAACGAGATAAGTGAACCATTTGACTGTGGTTGCTGCCTGGCGGCTGTTGAGCCAGGAGGGGAACGAGTTCGGATCACCACGGGTGCTGGTTCCGTAGAAGACGATGTCAACTGTGCCAGCCGATCCCGCAATGGCCCAGGGCATGACGTTAGTGTTCGCAGGGTTTCCATTGACCTGCAAAGGTGTCGACCACGTGTTCCCGGTGTCGGTTGATGTGCTGAGGTAGACGTTCTGATTGTTCGTGTCTACCCAGATAACGTAAACGTTGCCTGCCTTGTCCGTTGTCAAGGAGGCGAACAGGTGGCCTACTGCTCCTCCAGGACTAGCCGGGGCCGCAAGGGTGTCGAACTTGAGACCGGTTTGCTGTCCCGGGTTGACATGAGCTCTGGTGATTTCTACATGGTTGGAACGTAAGCAGGGAAGGTAGAGGTAGCGCAGGATAGGGTCGAAGGTTAGGCGTCCGCAAGGAGCACCGGTCGCGACAAATTGCGGCCCGGTTCCTGTTCCCGCGTTAGTGAAGACTAGTCCTCCGACG
>Ga0209761_1001884_pt1 | contig 13659 bp, 13 predicted proteins | sample GraSoi013_1_40cm_4_FD_185818 | JGI IMG/M metagenome (GOLD analysis project Ga0209761, IMG submission 185818) | Grasslands soil microbial communities from the Angelo Coastal Reserve, California, USA - Sample 09_25_2013_1_40cm (SPAdes) (version 2) | ecosystem: Environmental > Terrestrial > Soil >... | reverse complement strand
CGCGCCGGGCCTGCCCAGTCCCTGGTCCACCTGCTTCCAATCGATGGGCGCGAGGGGTCGCTGCGCCTGTCCGTCGACGACGATCAGGGCAAGCCCGGCGATGACCCACACGGCTTTGTATCGCATACTCCTCCAGGTAGTGATGCCGATTCGGTCAAAGGTTGCTCGGCAAAATCTCGTTCGGTACACTTGTGGCATTCAAGATATTCGCTTTTCCGCGTGCTGACGCGCGATGGGTGGCTGCTCTTCCTGACGCGGTGTACCCGTCTGTTCGCCTACGGCGCGTTGTCCGTGGTCTTGGTCTTCTATCTGACGAGCCTCGGCCTGAGTACGTCCCAAACCGGCGTGCTGCTGACCCTCACTCTGGTCGGGGATACGGTCGTCTCCCTCTACCTCACGACGCACGCCGACCGGATCGGGCGCCGCCGCATGCTGATCGTGGGTGCCATTCTCATGGCGGCCGCCGGCCTGGCGTTCGCCTCCACCCGCAATTTCGCGTTCCTGGTCGTCGCCGGGACGATCGGCGTTATCAGTCCGAGTGGCAACGAGGTCGGGCCGTTTCTCTCGATCGAGCAGGCTGCGCTGTCGCAGGTTGTTCCCGGTCAGACCCGGACAGCGGTATTCGCCTGGTACACCCTCGTGGGGTCGTTTGCGACCGCCCTGGGCTCACTCGGCGGAGGGACCCTGTCGCATCTCCTGCAGAAGACGGCTATAGCGCCCGTCGAGAGCTATCGGGTTGTCGTTCTGCTCTACGCCGTCTTGGGAGTCGTGCTGGCACTCCTGTTCACCCGTCTCTCGCCCGCCGCTGAGGTGAGCGCGCCTGGAACGGGGTCCTTCGGCATCGGTCGCTCTCGGGGAGTCGTGCTCAGGCTATCGGGCCTCTTCGCGCTCGACTCCTTTGCAGGCGGCTTTGTGGTGCAGAGCTTTGCCGCCTACTGGTTCTATCTGCGGTTTGGCGTGAACCCCGCGACGCTCGGTGCGATCTTCTTTTGGGCGAATGTCCTGGCCGGGGTTTCGGCACTGTTGGCGTCCCGCCTAGCCGCGCGCTTCGGCCTCGTTCGCACCATGGTGTTCACACACCTGCCGTCGAACATCCTGCTCATTCTCGTGCCGTTGATGCCGAGCCTGCCGCTCGCGACACTGGTGCTGCTGGCGCGCTTCAGTATCAGTCAAATGGACGTACCAACCCGGCAGTCCTACATCATGGCCGTGGTTGGGCCGGAAGAGCGGTCGGCGGCGGGAGGCGTCACCGGCGTGGCCCGAACGATTGGCGCCGCCCTCGCCCCCGTGTTCGCGGGCTTCCTGTATGCTCGGCCCTCGCTGATGAGCGTGCCGTTCTTCATCGCGGGAGCGCTGAAAGTCCTCTATGACCTGTTGCTCTACAGGGGATTCGCCGCCGCTCAACCGCCGCGGGAGTGATAACGGGGTCGATTCGCGTCCAGCCGGCTTACTTCCCGTCGTAGGCCTGCTGCAGGCCCTTGATGTCGATCTTTTTCATCTTCAGCATGGCCTGCATGGCCCGGTTCGCCTTCTCGGGATCTTTGTCTCCCAACATCCTCCCCAGCGCGGTGGGAATGATTTGCCAGGACAAGCCGTACTTGTCCTGCAGCCAACCGCATTGATCTTGTCTACCGCCCGCCGACAGCTTCTTCCACAGCTCGTCCACTTCCGGCTGCGTCTCGCAGTTCACGAACAATGATATCGCCGGCGTGAATTTGAATTGCGGACCGCCGTTCAGGGCGTAGAAGTCCTGTCCCTCGAGCTGGAACGTCGCGGACATGACCGTCCCCTTGGGTCCCGGCCCGGCTGACCCGTAGCGCGTGACGCTCAGGACCTTGGAATTCTTGAAGATCGAGACGTAGAAGTTCATCGCCTCTTCGGCTTTGCCGTCGAACCACAGGAACGGAATGATCTTCTGCATGTGAGTCTCCTCAGGATTGTCTGTTGCCGTACAGGACGCCGCCCAGCCAGGCACAGGGCGGGCCGGTGACCGCGACGGCGATCGAGTACCAGAGCGGACCGAGCTCGGGCTTGGCGATGTTGGCGATCACTCCAAGGATGCCCGCCACGAGCCCAACCAGTCCAAGGATCATGGCATGACGCACCGGTGCATGCGGGGCGAGTCGCGCCGTGATGTACCCGCCCAGGATCGTATAGAGGATGCGATAACCCGTGGCCACCACGTACAGCGCACCGGCCATCGGTTCACCCCACGGCGGGTAGACTTTGAGGACATGCAGCACCTGGTCGGTGCCGACCGACAGGGCGAAGACCGCGACGAATCCCGCGACCACGGCGCCCACGCTGCGCCAGCGGCGGCGGGGAGGGGCGGGGGGAACTGTGCTCGCGCCGTTCATGCGCGCCCCCTAGCCGGCGTCGCCGCCAACAGCTCCGCGAGCCTGTCGTAGCTTGCCGCCACTCCCGACTCCATGTTGGACTTGATCACCGCGTCGCGCGCCGCGCGCGACTCGTAACGCATGGTATAGGTGAGGGTGGTCTTTCCGCCCTGCTCGACGAGGACGAGGGTACCCAGGGCCTCGCCCGGGTACCACGCCTCATCGAACTTCTCGGTGTTGACGATCCGCTCGGGTGCCACGACTTCGCGGTACACGCCACCCATCCCCATCTTGGTCCCGTCACGATCATGCTGCCACACGTAGCGGTACTTGCCGCCCACGCGCAGGTCGATCTCGCACACCGGCATGGACCAGCCGGGGGGTCCCAACAACCAGCGCCGGACCAGCTCCGGCTTGGTGTGGGCGTCGAACACCAGCTGGCGGGGAGCGTCGAAGCTGCGGGTCATGACGAGCTCCCGCTCTCCAGACGTCGTGAGTTTCAACGTTCCGGCGTTTGTCATCGATGATCTCCCGGTGTTTGCGGTTTGGTCTTGAGCTCATCGAGCAGCGCGTCGAGGCGCTGGTAGTTCCCTTCCCACAGCCGGCGGTAGCGTTCCAGCCACCTGGTCGCCTCGCTGAGCCGCTTGGGCTCGAGGCGGCGAGGCCGCCGCTGCGCGTCACGGCCGCGCGAAACCAGGCCGGCGCGCTCCAGCACCTTCAGGTGCTTGGAGATCGCCGGCTGGCTCATCGCGAACGGCTCGGCCAGCTCCGTCACCGACGCCTCACCCGACGCCAGGCGGGCGAGGATCGCCCGCCGGGTGGGATCGGCGAGGGCCGCGAAGATGGTGTCGAGGCGGTGCGTCGCGTGCATAACTTACTGGTTATATACGGGAGGACGCGCCTACCGTCAAGCCCCCGAGGCTGTCAGGCGATCCGCGTCCCCCGAGGGTCCTGCATCGCGCCGCCCAGCGTTCGCGCCACGTCGACGAGGTGCTGGACGAGGCGCGGCGCGTTCGGGCGCCAGACGAGCGCGATCCAGCAGGGGATCGGCGGCTCGTCAAAGGGACGATAGACGATCGCGTTCGTGGTCGTCCGGTACGGGGCGGCGATTGCCTCGCTTGCCAGCGCCCAGGTTTCCCCTGCGGCGATCTGCACGTTGGCCGAGGGCGTTTCCTTCGGACGCTCACGACTGCGTAGCGGGACCAGGCCGCGGTCGCGTAGCGCGTCTTCGATAATTCGGAAGAAGCCAGGCCACCGTTGAGGCGAGGAATGGAGCCACGTGAGGTTCCGCAGGTCCGCCAACCGCACGGATGGTTTGGCCGCGAGCGGATGGCTCGCCGGCAGGAGCACGCCCGTGGTCGCGCAGTCCACCAGGCGAAGCGCATCGAACCCGGCGACCGGCCATTGGGCGATGAACACGGACGCGACGTCAATGTGCCCCTCCCGCAGGGCCAGGTCGGTGTCGGCGTCGCTCATGCTCGACACGCGCACCTGCGCCTTGGGGTACGCGTCGCGAAACGCCGCGAGGAGGTCTTCGATGACCGAGGTGTACAATGCAAGCTCGCCGTGCGCGAACTCGAGATCGGAGCCGTCCTTAGCGGCACCGCGAGCGCTGGTCACGGCGCGCCCTGCCGCTGTCAGCGTACCGCGCGCTTCGACGAGGAAGGCCTCGCCGGCGGGCGTGAGCCGGATCCCGCGCGGGAGACGATGGAACAGCGTCACGCCCACTTCCCGCTCGAGGTCGCGGATCTGCTTGGAGAGCGCCGGTTGCGCGACGCGCAACCGACCTGCCGCCCGCAGGAAGCTCCCTTCCTCGGCGACCGCGACGAAGTACCTCAGGTGCCGGAGCTCCACTCAGGTCAATCCTTGCAGTGCGGTGTCGACGAACCGCCCAATGACGCCCCTCGCTATCCCGGAGCGGGCCAGCAGAAACGCGCCCGCCGCGGTGCCCAGGAGGTGGTCCGCGTAGGGACGGACTGGCCGGTGGTGCGGTAGCTGGCCGTCGCGACGCGCGTTCGCGAGAGCCCGCGCGAGCAGCCGGCGCACCCGATCGAAATGTCGTCGTACCCGCCCCGCGGCGGCGGGATCGAGCGCACCACGCTCGAACGCGGCATTGCAGATGAAGCACCCCCGGCCATCGCCGGGGAGGCGAATGACGCCGAGCACCCGATCGAAAAACGCTCGGATCTCGGTGGCGGACGCCCGCGGGTCCTCGAGCGGCTCGAGCATGGGGTCCATGACGGCCTGCGAATAGCGCTCCAGGGTGGCGAGGAACAGGTCCCGCTTGCTGCCGAAGGTGGCGTACAGGCCGTAGCGGCTGGCCCCAGTGCGGCGTACCAGCCGATCGAGCGGCGTCGCGACGTACCCCTGACGCCAAAACAGCTCCATGGCGCAGTCGAGAGCTTCTGCGGGCTCGAATGCCTTGGTCCGCGGCACGCGTCATCCCCGTTCAAGAACGCACAGTCTGATATAACGTGCGTCGCCCGCACCACCCGTGTCAACCGGGTCTGGGGACCGCCCGGGAGCTATCGCTCGGAGCGCTACCTCCCCAAACAAGGAAGTATTGGACGGGAGTCGCCTCGGGGGCGCATGTGTCTACATGAAACCAGTGCGCAACCACGGAGCCAGGCGATGCGTGTCCCGCTGCGGGTGCTGATCGCGGAAGACTCCGAAGACGACACCCGATTGCTCCTGCGGGAGCTGCAGCAGGCGGGCTACCAGCCGACATACGAGCGGGTCGACACCCCGGCCGCCATGGCGACCGCACTGGATCGTCATGCGTGGGATCTCGTGATCGGCGACTACAGCATGCCGGCATTCAGCGGGCCGGCGGCCCTCGCCCTGCTGCGCGCGCGCGATCCCGATACGCCCTTCATCTTCGTCTCTGGCACGATCGGCGAGGACGTCGCGGTCGAGGCGATGAAGGCGGGCGCGCAGGATTTCCTCACCAAGGGCAATCTCCGGCGGCTGATCCCGGCCATCCAGCGGGAGCTGCGTGACACCGAGGTGCGCCGCGAGCGCCGCCGGGCGCAGACGGCGCTGCTCGAGCGGGCCCGCCTGGCGGAGCTGACCTCCGAAGTGGGGAGCGCCCTGACGCGAGGAGAGGCCCTGCGCGAGACGCTGCAGCTGTGCGCAGAGGCCTTGGTGCGCCACCTCGACGTGGCGCTCGCCCGCATCTGGATCCTCCACGAAGCCACCGCAATCCTCGCGCTCGAGGCCAGCGCCGGCATGTACACGCAGATCGACGGGCCACACAGCAAGATCGGTTTGATCGCCCAGCAGCTCCGTCCGTATCTGACCAACCAGGTGGTTGGCGATCCGCAGGTTCATGACCAGGAGTGGGCACAGCGCGAGGGGATGGTGGCGTTCGCCGGCTACCCCCTGGTGGTGCAAGACCGGGTCCTCGGCGTCATGGCGATGTTTGCGCGCCACCCCCTCTCGGAGTTCGTGCCTAAGGCCCTGGCATCGGTCGCGAGCGCCTTGGCGGTCGGCATCGAGCGCAAGCGGGCCGAAGAGGCGCTGCGGAGCTCCGAGGAACGCCTGCGCCAGGCGCAGAAAATGGAGGCGGTGGGCCGTCTGGCCGGCGGGGTCGCCCATGATTTCAACAACCTGCTCACCGTGATCACCAGCTACAGCGCCTTGTTGCTCGAAGATCTCGGCTCGGACGATCCCAAGCGCGACGATGTCGACCAGATCCGCAAGGCTGCCGAAGGCGCCGCCGCCCTCACGCGCCAGCTGCTGGCGTTCAGCCGCCAGCAAGTGCTCCAGCCCAAGGCCCTGGATCTGAAGGCGACCGTCGCCGGCACGGAGAAGCTGCTCAAGCGGCTGATCGGAGAGGACATCCAGCTGACCACGGTGCTTGCCCACGATCTGGGAGTGGTGAAAGCCGACCCCGGCCAGATCGAGCAGATCATCATCAACCTCGCGGTGAACGCCCGCGACGCAATGCCGACCGGGGGGCGCCTGACCATCGAGGCGGCCAACGTGGACATGGACGAGGCCTACGTGCGCGGTCACGCGCCCGCCAGCCCGGGCCGCTACGTCATGCTCGCGCTGTCCGATACGGGAATCGGCATGGACGAGCAGACCAAGGCCCGGATCTTCGAGCCGTTCTTTACGACAAAGGAACCGGGCAAGGGCACAGGGTTGGGCCTTGCCACGGTGTACGGAATCGTGAAGCAGTCGGGCGGATTCATCTGGGTGTACTCTGAGCCCGGTCACGGGACGAGCTTCAAGGTCTACCTCCCGAGGGTCGACGAGCCCGCCGAGCCTGCCGCCGCCGCGATGGCGACCGCCGAGCCAACCGGCGGCACGGAGACCGTGCTCGTCGTCGAGGACGCGGCGTCTGTTCGCATGGTGACCCGACAGGTGCTCGAGCGTTTCGGCTACCTGGTCCTGGAGGCGCCGAACGGCGAGACGGCGCTGCGACTCGCCGCCAAGCATCACGGTCCGATCCAGCTGTTGCTTACAGATGTCGTCATGCCGGGGCTCAGCGGGCGGCAGCTGGCCGAGCAGCTGGCAAAGCTGCGACCCGACATGAAGGTGCTGTACGCCTCGGGCTATGCAGACCACGCCATCGTCCATCACGGGATCCTGGAGTCCGGCATCGCGTACCTCCAAAAGCCTTTCACTCCAGAGGCACTCGGGCGAAGAGTGCGGCAGGTACTGGATTCATTGCCGACGACATAGAGGTGGCGTGGCGAGAATCCTGGTGATGGATGATGATGGCACGCTTCGGGGCGCGATCCGAGTCGCGCTCGAGGCGGCTGGCTACGAGGTGTTGGAAGCAGCCGACGGGCACGCCGGGTTGCGCCTGCAGCGCGAACAGGGTGCCGATCTCGTGCTGGTGGACATCTTCATGCCCGAGCGGGACGGGCTGGAAGTGATCCGCGCCCTTCGTGCCGAGCAACCAAAACCGACGATCGTCGCCATGTCAGGTGGGGGCCGGACCGGACAAATCGAGGTGCTGGAGGCCGCGGCGGCTTTGGGCGCGTCGCGCACGCTGGTCAAGCCGTTCGAACCGCGCCAGCTGCTCAAGGTGATTCGGGAATTGCTGGGCGAGCGCGCCGTCTCCTGAAAAGGGACGCCGGGCCTGTCGCGAAACTGCCCGTCCGTGCCGCAAAAACGCCCTAGCTCACCCCGAGCGGACCGCCATGTTGGATGGTCCCGTGCCGGGGCACGTGACATGGGTCACCACGGCGCTGTGCAAGAAGGGCATGTTGTTCGGGCATAATTCGCGACCGCCATAGACAATATAGACCAGGGGGTACCGACCGATGGCCGGGATGAGGACCGTTGCGGCCGCGACATCGCTGGTCTTCACGTTGAGTCTCGTGTGCTTCGTTCGGCCCGGGTTCGCGCAGCAACCTGATTCCGCCGCCCAGCGACCGGATTCCAGCCTATCGGCCGAGGCCCTGAAGAAGTTGAGCATCGAGCAGTTGATGAACCTGCAGGTCACCTCCGTATCGAAGCGTCCCGAGCGCTTGTCGCAGACCGCCTCGGCGATCCAAGTGATAACGCAGGAGGACATTCGGCGTTCGGGCGCGGCGAGCCTCGCCGAGGCACTGCGCCTCGCCGCGAACCTGCAGGTCGCACAGATTGATTCACGCCAGTGGGCCATCAGCGCGCGCGGGTTCAATGGCACGGCCGCCAACAAACTGCTGGTGCTCATCGATGGACGCACCGTCTACACCCCGCTGTTCTCCGGTGTGTTCTGGGATGTACAGGAGGTCCCATTGCAGGACATCGACCGGATCGAGGTCATCAGTGGTCCCGGGGCCACCCTGTGGGGAGCCAACGCGGTCAACGGCGTGATCAACGTCATCAGGAAGGACGCCAAGGACACGCAAGGGTTCCTCCTATCGGGTGGCGGTGGCACCGAGCAGCACGGGTTCGGCACCGTGCGCTACGGAGCAGCGCTGGGCTCGCATGTTCGCGCGCGCATCTACGGCAGAGGGTTCGATCGTGACGCGACCGCGTTGCCCAGCGGACAGGACGCGGCCGACGACTGGCACCTGGGGCAGGGTGGGTTCCGGATGGATTGGGAGACGTCGAGCGCGAGCCGCGTCACCCTGCAAGGCGATCTGTACGATGGCCGCATCGCTCAGGACTCGGGCGGCGACATTGGCGTCAGCGGCGGCAACGTCATGGCGAAGTGGTCGCGCACGCTGTCCGAACGGTCGAGCCTCGCGGCCCACCTGTACTACGACCGGACCCACCGCGACATCCCAGGCGTGTTTGGAGAGGATCTCGACACCTACGACGTCGATCTACAACACAGTGCGCGATTGGGCGCGCGACATGACGTGGTGTGGGGGCTCGGGTACCGGAACATCAACGATCGCACCACCATCGGCTCGGACTCCACCCTGGCATTCCTGCCGTTGCACGTCGCGCGCGAGTGGTTCACCGGGTTCGTCCAGGACGAGATCGCGCTCGTTCCCAACCGCGTCCACGTGACCGTCGGCACCAAGATCGAGCACAACGACTACACCGGCTTCGAGATCCAGCCCAGCGGCCGGGTGAGTTGGAGACCGGGCTCGTCTGGGACGCTCTGGGCGGCCGTCTCGCGGGCACTGCGTACGCCGTCGCGCGTCGACCGGGAGCTGTTTGCTCCCGCCAAACCACCCTACTTCCTCGCCGGCGGTCCCGACTTCCATTCGGAAGAAGAGCTGGCGTATGAGCTGGGATACCGCTATCAACGCGGGACGCTGGGGTTGTCCGTGGCGACGTTCTACAGTCGCTACCACGGGCTCCGTAGCGTGGAGCAGGTCAACCCACCCGCACCGGTTCCCCTTGTGATCGCCAACGGGCAGGACGGTGAGTCCTATGGAGCCGAAGTGACGGCCGAGTACTGGCTCACAAACCGGTGGCGGGTGCACGCCGGGTACACCGAGCTGCGTGTCCACGTCTGGCCCAACCCGGGCAGCACCGACATGTCCCGGGGCTCGGGGGAGTCCCAGGTTCCAGATCGCCAGTTCCTCTTGCAGTCGTCGGTGGATCTGCCGGCGCACCTGGGCCTCGCCGCCTGGTTCCGGGCGATCGATGACATCAACAATCAGCCGGTCCCGGCGTATGCCGAGCTGAATGCCACGCTCACCTGGCAGCCGACGTCGCACCTCGATCTCTCGCTCGTCGGGCAGAATCTCCTGCACGGTCAACACCGGGAGTTTGGCGCGCCGCCAGCCAGTCCCACTGCTCCGGACACTCGTCGGGACATCCAGCGTGGCGTGTATGGAACGGTCGCATGGCACTTTTGAGACTCACGACCGCCCTGCTTCTGGTGTGCGCCGCCCGCCTCGGCGCGCAAACGGGGAAGGCCTCCGAGGCTCAGGTGAAGGCCGTCTTCCTGTTCAACTTCGCGCAATTCGTCGACTGGCCGCCCGAGGCCGTTCCCGATTCGCAGGCGCCGCTCGTCATCGGGATTCTGGGTGGCGACCCGTTCGGCGACCTTCTCGATGCCACCGTGCGTGGAGAGCATCGGGGAGCGCGGCCCTTCGTCGTGCAGCGCTATCAACGCGTGGAAGACATCACGCGGTGCGACATCCTGTTCATCAGTCGGTCCGTGGCGGATCAGCCGGAAGACGTCCTCACGCGTCTCAAAAATCGGCCGATCCTCACGGTGAGCGACGCCGACCGCTTCGCCGAACGGGGCGGCATGATTCGCTTCGTGACGGACCGGAGCCGGATCCGCCTCCAGATCAACCCGGAGGCGGCGGAAGCCGCACACCTGACGATCAGCTCCAAGCTGTTGCGGGTGGCCGAGGTCATCACCCCCACTGGGCGTTGAGATGTCGCTGCGCGACTGGCCGATCAAGCAAAAGCTGACGGCGATGCTCGTCCTGATCAGCGGGCTGGTCTTGCTGCTCACGTCCGCCGCGTTCGCCGGGTACCAGTACTGGTCCCTGCGGCAGGCAACGCGCGACGCCCTCGCCGTGCGCGGTCGGATCATCGCCGCCAACAGCACCGCCTCGCTGGCCTTTGCCAACGTTGCCGACGCCAGAGAGCTCCTCTCCGCCCTCCGCGCCGACCCGCACATCGTGGCCGCGGTCCTGTACGACAAGAGTGGCCAGGTATTCGCCGAGTATCCGGCGTACGTGGCCGGCGACGCCGTCCCGGCGGCGCCCGGGCTCGATGGATACCGCTTCGAGCGCGGCCTGCTGATCGGGTTCCAGCCGGTGGAGGAGACGGGCAGCCAGCGCCTGGGCACCTTGTACCTGGCATCCGATCTCAGGGCGATCTACGACACGTTCCGACTCTCCGGCGTCATCGGCTTGGCCGTCATGGCCGTTGCTCTACTGGCGGCGTACCTCCTGTCCATGGTCCTCCAGGGTACGATCTCGCAGCCCATTCTGGCGCTGGCGGAGACCGCCAAAGCCGTTTCCACGCGGCAGGACTACTCCGTACGGGCGTCCAAACTCGGCGCGGACGAGCTGGGCGCGCTGACCGATGCCTTCAACCAGATGCTCGGCCGCATCGAGGACCAGAAGAACGAGCTGCAGCGCTATGCCGCCGAGCTCGAGCAGCGTGTCGAGGAGCGCACCCACGAGCTCCAGGAGCGCAACGAGTCGCTGCGCCGCAACGCGGCCCAGCTCCTGGCCGCCAACACCGAGCTCGACGCATTCGCTTACTCGGTATCGCACGACCTGCGGGCACCGCTGCGCAGTATCGACGGATTCAGCCAGATACTGCTGGAAGACTATGCCGGGAAGCTGGACGAGGCGGGACAGGAGTCGTTGCACCGGGTACGCGCCGCTAGCCAGCGGATGGGCACGTTGATCGACGACCTGCTGAAACTCGCCCGGGTCACCAGGGCGGAGATCCGGACCGAGGACGTAGACCTGAGCGGCATGGCGGAGGAGATCGTGGCCGACCTGCAACGGACCACCCCGGAACGACAGGTGGAATTCGCGATTGCCCCGGGGCTCAAGGCGCGAGGCGACGCGCGCCTGCTGCGCGTGGTCCTCGACAATCTGCTCCGGAACAGCTGGAAGTACACCGCGAAGCAACCGCAGCCGCGGGTCCAATTCGCCTCGGTCGAAGCGAACGGCGGCCGGGCCTTCATGGTCCGGGACAACGGCGCCGGCTTCGACATGAAGTATGCGGATAAGTTGTTCGGCGTATTCCAGCGACTGCATTCCGCTGCCGACTTCGAGGGCACCGGCATCGGTCTCGCCACCGTCCGGCGCATCATCACCCGGCACGGCGGCCGGATCTGGGCGGAAGGCGCCGTCGATCAGGGCGCGACGTTCTACTTCACTCTGTGACGGCCCGCTTCCCGCGGGCCTGGAGGCTCTTGTGAACCCGGGAAAGATCCTGCTGGTGGAAGACAACCCTGACGATGTCGCGTTGACCCTGCGCGCGCTCAAGAGTCACAACATCACCAACGACGTCGTCGTGGCGCAGGACGGTGCGCAAGCGCTCGACATCCTCTTCGGCGCAGACGGCAAGGGCCCCGCGGAGCAGGAGCTGCCCGCCGTGGTGCTGCTGGATCTCAAGCTGCCCAAGGTCAACGGGATGGAGGTGCTGCAGCGCATCCGCGCCGACGAGCGCACCCGGCTCCTGCCGGTCGTCATCCTCACGTCCTCCGATGAGGAGCGCGACGTCATCGAGGGCTACAGCCTCGGCGCCAACAGCTACGTGCGGAAGCCGGTGGACTTCGTGGAATTCACCCAGGCGGCCAAACAGCTCGGGCTATACTGGCTGCTCATGAACCGGGCACCGCCGGCGCCCCGCAGGTCCTGACCAGTCACCAACCTCGTCCGCGGTGTCGATTTGGCTCCACCCCGTTCGTCGTGATGGGAACACCTCACGAGGAGACTCGGCAATGCGTTCGCGTGCCAGGAAAATCGCGCTTCACCAAGGCATCGCCGCCGTTCTCGCCGTCGCGGCGATCATGGCAGCCCCTGGCTGCGTGGCAGCACAGGTCAAGCGCGACGCGCAAGGCGCATGGGGAGGGAAGACGAACGGTCGGGGCCACTACGCAGACGTAAACGGCATCAAGCTCTATTACGAGATCCATGGCACGGGGAAGCCGCTCATCCTGCTACACGGAGGTCTCGGCGCGATCGAGATGTTCGGCCCCAACCTCCCGGCGCTCGCCCGAGGCCGGCAGGTCGTCGCCGTCGACCTGCAGGGTCACGGGAGGACGGCCGACATCGATCGACCCTTGAGCGTGCAGCTGATGGCGGACGATATCGCCGCCCTGATCAAGCACCTCAATCTCACAAGCGCCGACATCATGGGCTATTCGCTGGGCGGCGGCGTCGCTCTTCAGACGGCCATCCGACACCCGGAGGTAGTCCGCAAGCTGGTGGTGGTCTCGACGCCGTTCAGGCGCGATGCGTTCTATCCCGACATCCTCGCGCAGCAGGGTCAGGTGACTGCCGCCGCAGCCGAGGCGATGAAGCAAACGCCGATGTATCAGCTGTACGCGAGCATCGCGCCGCGGCCCGAGGACTGGCCCCGGCTCCTGGGCAAGATCGGCGAGGCGATGAAGCAGGACTTCGACTTCTCCAAGGATATCACCGGTATCAAGGCGACGACGCTGGTTGTCGCGGGGGACGCCGACATTTTCCCGCCCGCCCATGCCGTCGAGCTGTTCGGGCTGCTGGGCGGCGGGAAGCGAGACGGCGGGTGGGACGGGTCGGGGCGTCCGAAGTCGTGGCTCGCCATTCTCCCGGGCCAGACCCACTACACCATGTTCAGCGCTCCCGCGCTGGCGGCCACGGTCATTCCGTTTCTCGACGAGCCGGCGACGCCGAGTCGCTGATCGGTCGTTCGAGCGCCTTCCGGTCCCACCCGGCGAGGTTCGCCGCGGCGTCGTACGTGCCGTGCAGGAAGGCCATGACGGTATCGTCGGGCGATGGCGCCGCTCGGACCGCGGCATACGGCAGGATGAAGATGCCCATCGGTGCGTGGTAGTACGCGGCGCTCGGCTGCGGGGTGAGCTCCCGAAAACCTGCCGGCTCGGGCGCCGCGTACGCGTAGAATGCCGCCTCCTGGACCGACGCGCTGCCGGGCCAGAATCCAGCGCTGATCACCTCGTGGGAATACGCTTCGCGCGTGATCCGATCCGCCCCGGGTCGCTCAGGGGCGCGCCGCCCGGAAAACCGGGTCACCGCCAGATCGAAGCTGCCCCAGAAGAAATGAACCGGGCTGCACTTCCCGAGAAAGCTGGCGCGAAATCGTCGGAACACGTCGTCGGCCTGAACCAGGATGCGCCAGAGGCGGTGGGCGTACTCGGGATCGTATGACGCGTGTGTCCGATCGTCGGTAAAGCGGATCGGGTTCTCCACCTCGACGGGCATGGGCCAGAGTTTCA
>Ga0209761_1001883_pt1 | contig 13661 bp, 10 predicted proteins | sample GraSoi013_1_40cm_4_FD_185818 | JGI IMG/M metagenome (GOLD analysis project Ga0209761, IMG submission 185818) | Grasslands soil microbial communities from the Angelo Coastal Reserve, California, USA - Sample 09_25_2013_1_40cm (SPAdes) (version 2) | ecosystem: Environmental > Terrestrial > Soil >... | reverse complement strand
GCGGGGAGCGCGGGGAGCGCCGGCGCGCAGCAGCCGGTCCAGCGGCAGGTCGATTCGCTTGCGGCGGAGCTGCGAGCGCTGCGGGCGCGGCTCGACAGCCTGCGCGCGGCGTTGGCGCGCCAGCCAGGCGCCGCGCCGGCGCGCGCCGTCAAAGATACCGGCGCCGTCGACGAGCTGGCGGCGCTGCGCGCCGCCGCCGCGGCTGCCGCGGGGACGGACACCCTGCGCGGCAGGGCGGACACCAGCGGGCAGACGAAGTTCATCGGGCGCGAGCGCAACCAGGCGCAGCTGAACCCGGAGATCAGCGTCACGGGTGACGTCCGTGCCTCCGCACAGCGCCCGGGCATCCAGCGGGATAACTTCGATCCACGGGAGTTCGAGGTCGGATTCCAATCTGCGCTCGACCCGTACTCGAGCACGAAAATCTTCGTGAGCCTCGAGAACGGCGAGGTGAGCGTGGAAGAAGGGTACGCCTACTGGACCGGACTCCCCGGGCACATCCGGTTCGACATCGGCAAGTTCCGCCAGCAGTTTGGCGAGCTGAACCGCTGGCACCTGCACGCGCTCCCGGAGACGGAGTATCCACCGGCGCTGCGCGCGTATCTGGGGGATGACGGCCTCGCCGGCACTGGGATTTCCCTGTACCGGGCATTCGGCGGCCTCGGCACTCACGAGCTGACTGCCCAGGTCACGCGCAGCTCGACCGACGCATTGTTCGGCGGCAGCGGACGGCCGACTTACCTCCTGCACCTGCTCAACTTCTGGCAACTCACCCGCTCCGCCTACATGCAGATCGGTGCCACCGGGCTGTACGGCACCAACCCTGATTCGAGTCTGCGCACCAGGGTCGGCGGCCTCGATTTCCGGGTCACGTGGCGTCCACCGGCCCGAGCGTTGTACCGCGAATGGACTCTGCGGGCAGAGCTGTACGCGTTGCGGAAGGAGTATGCCGGCGCCGGCGCAACTCACCTCGGCTGGTACGTCGGTACCACCTACAAGCTCGGCCAGCGCTGGATCGCGGGGGCGCGATACGACTACGTGGAGGATCCGCTCTCGGGCGCCGTCACGCGGCAGATCATTCCGTCGCTCACCCTGTGGGAAAGCGAGTGGGTGGAGCTGCGCGCCCAGTACACTTGGGCGCGTCCCGCCGGCAGCGCCGCGACCAGCCAGCTGGCGTTTCAGGCCGTCTGGGCCATCGGACCACACAAACACGAGAGCTACTGATATGATCGCTTCCGTTGTACTGCTCTTCAATCTCCACGGGGGCACACAGCCGGCCCCAAACCCCGTGAAGATCGTGACATCGCTGACGACCTACGCAGCGATCGCCCGTGAGATCGTGGGCGACCGTGGGAGCGTGACCTCGATCGCGAACGGCGACGAGAACCCGCACTACGTGCAGCCGAAGCCGAGCTTCGTGCCGACGTTGTCGCAGGCGGATGTGTTCGTAACAACGGGTCTCGACCTGGAGCTGTGGGTTCCTGCGTTGCTCGACAAGGCGAACAACCCCAAGGTCACCGAGGGCGGTCCCGGCTACGTGGCCGCTTACGCGGGCATCGACCTCCTCGACGTCCCCACGACTTTCTCGCGCGCGCAAGGCGACATCCACGTGTTCGGCAATCCGCACATCTGGACCGATCCGATGAACGCGGTCCAGATCGCGCGCAACATCCTCACCGGTCTCAAGCGGGTGTCGCCGGAAAACGCCGACTATTTCTCCGGGCGCGAGAAGGACTTCGAGGAGCGGATCTACCGCGCGCTCTTCGGGGACGAGCTGGTGAAACTGCTCGGCGCGCAGACCCTCGCCGACTTGAACCGGCAGGGCAAGCTGCTCGACTTCCTCAAGTCCAAGCAGTACCAGGGGGCGCTGCTGATCGACCGGTTGGGCGGGTGGCTCAAGGAAGCGATGCCGTTTCGCGGGAAGGCGGTCGCCTGCTACCACAAGGAGTGGGACTACTTCTCACGCGAGTACGGGGTCCCGTGCATCGACTACATCGAGCCCAAGCCGGGCATCCCGCCCACGCCAGGACACGTCCTCGAAGTCATCAACGAGATGCGCCAGCAGCACATTCAGGTGCTGCTGTCTACGAATTACTACGATCGCAGCCAGGTACTCGAGGTGGCGCAAAAGACCGGGGCGAAAGCGGTGATCGTGCCGTCCAACACGAACGGCGCCCCCGGCATCAACACCTACTTCGACCTCATGAGTCTCTGGATCACGGAGCTGGCCCGCGCCTTCGGCGGCGGCGGGCCCGCAGCCAACTGAGTCGGGCGGAGGACGCGTGACCGGTTTTCAGCTGATGATCCCGCCGTTCGTAGCGTGCATGGTGCTCGTCGCCATGCTGTCCTACCTCGGGCTGCACGTCATCGCGCGCGAGGTCATCTTCGTCGATCTGTCGCTGGCCCAGATGGCAGCGCTCGGCGGACTATCGGCCCTGCTGATTCACGTCGAGGCAGACTCGAACTGGGCGTACGCGTTTGCCCTGCTTGCGACCGCGGTGGGCGCGCTGCTGTTCGCCCTCACGCGCACCTCGCGCCGGGAAGAGCAGCGCGTGCCACAGGAGGCGTTCATCGGGATCGTGTACGTGGTCGCTTCGGCCGCCGCCGTCCTCATCGCGAACAGGGTGCCGGGAGGCGGCGAGGCGATCGAGAAGACTCTGACGGGCAGCATTCTCTGGGTCAACTTCAAGCCCACCATTCTGAAGCTGGCGGCGGTCTACGCCGCGCTCGGCGTGTTCCACTACGCCCTGCGGCACCGCTTCTTGACGATCTCGTTCCACCCCGAAGAGGCCGAGCGGCTGGGATGGAAGATCCGCTGGTGGGACTTCCTGTTCTACCTGTCGTTCGGCGTCGTTATCACACTCGCCGTACCGGTGGCGGGCGTGCTGATGGTGTTCAGCTTCCTCGTCGTGCCGGCGGTCATCGCGTTCCTGTTCACGCGTGACATGCGGCGGCTCGCGTACATCTCCTGGGGTTCCGGCGCGCTCGCCTCGCTCCTCGGTCTGTGGGTGTCGTACAAAGCGGACCTTCCCACGGGGCCGCTGATCGTCTGCATGTATGGGCTGCTGCTCGCACTGGCGTGGGTGGTGCGGAGGGTCAAGGCGGCGTGAGCTGGATGCGCTCGATCCGGCTGTTCACGGCCCTCCTGCAGCTCTCGCTGCCGGGCGCCGCCGCCTGGGCCGACGCGCAGCTCGACACCGCCGGCGCGCACGCCACCGCGCACGTCGAATCCCACACGACGAGCGCCTGCGCCCGGATTCACCCGCCGGACTGCGCGATCTGCCACCTCCTCGGCGCGCCGTTCACCGCGCGTCGCGCCGCCGCACTGCGGCTCGCCATCAGCGACGCGCGCGCGACGCGACCGGTCGAGCCGGTACCGGTCCGCAGCGCCCTCGCTCGGCTCTTCCCGCCACCCAGGGCACCTCCCGCTCTCTCCTGACGGCACGACGCGCCACGCGCGCCGCGCCGACCTCCAAGCCACTCCTCGCGTAGCCGGCATCCAACCCCGGCGGCGCGGGGTCACTGCAAACGCATTGAGGTCAGGGGAGAACAAATGACTACCACACATTTTGGCCGGGTCGTGATCCTGGCGTGTTTCGGCACTGCTAGTGGCCTTACCCGCCCCGCGGCAGCCGCGCCGCGCACCGCGGACGCTGCCGTTTCCGGGTCCGACGCGCGGACTCTTTCCGGACGCGTGACCGACCCCGGCGGCAAGCCTGTCGCGCAAGCCGCCGTCCGCTTGATTGAGCTCAAGCGCACGGCGACCAGTGACAACGACGGAAAGTATTCCATCACGCAGATCCCGCCGGGCAGCTACACGATCTCCTTTAGGGTGATTGGGTACGCGCCGCAGGTGCGCAAGGTGACGGTCGGCGCCGCGGATGTAACGGTCGATGTCACGCTCAAGCCGTCGGTGATCGAGCTCCCCGCCGTCCAGGTCTCGGCCTCGGCGGAGGCCACGAGCGCGCTCAACTCCCCGCAGCCGATCGCGACAGTGAGCGAGGAGGATCTCACGAAGGTGCGCCCCACCAGTCTGGGCGAGGCGCTTGCGGACGTCGCCGGCGTGCGCAACAACAGCAGCGGAGCGGCCGCCGGGAAACCCGTCATCCGCGGGCTCACGAACAACCGCGTCCTGGTCTTGGACAACGGGCAGCGCCTGGAACACAACCAGTGGGGCGACGATCACTTCTCCAGCGTAGAGCCGGCGGCATCATCGCGGATCGAGATCATCCGCGGTCCCGCGAGCGTACTGTACGGGTCGGATGCGCTGGGAGGCGTGATCAACATCATCGAACCGGACTTGCCTGACGGCATCGGCCGTGCCCCGTTCGTCCAAGGCAGTGTGACGGGGGGGTTCGCGAGCGGCAACCGTCAGCCCGACGGTTCGCTCACGCTGGAGGGAGCGAGCAGCGGCTTCGGATACCGGGCGTCGGTCACCGGGCGGACCGCAGAAGACACCCGCACCCCGACCTACACCCTGTGGAACAGCGCGTATCACAACGTCGGGGGGACCGGAACGCTGGGGTACCGCGGCACCTGGGGCTACCTCACCGGCCGGTACACGTACCGCAACGACCGGCTCAACTTGACCGACGAAGACCCAACGGCGACGGGCCGTGCCGGCACCGATGACCACCGTGGCCACCTCGACCTTTCCATTCCCGTCGGGCCGTCGCGCTTGGACTGGGGCGTAGGGTACGAGCGCAACCAGCGTCACGAGTGGGCGGACGCCACGTCCACGAGTGAGGCCTTCGGTATGCGGCAAAAGTCGTACACGACCGAGGCCCGCCTGCACCATTCCCCCCTCGGGCCATTCAGCGGCCTCGTCGGCCTCTCGGGTGAGTACACCACCGATGCCAACTTCGGGGAGGAGTTTCTCGAGCCCGACTCCAAGGCCGCCGACGCGGCGCTATACGTCTTCGAGCAAACCGACATCGGACGCTGGAACCTCTCATTTGGGGGGCGCTATGATTACCGGCACCTCGATGTCGACGCCAATGCCGACCTGGGTAACCCGGCCGCCAAGCGCCACTGGAGCTCGGTCACCGGCAATCTGGGTGTGTTGTACCACCTGACGGAGCCCGTGGCGTTGGTACTCAACGTGGGACGAGGGTTCCGCTCGCCATCGACCTTCGACCTCTTCGCCAACGGCCCGCACGAGGCGACATCCACCTTCGAGCGCGGAAACCCCAACCTGAGTACGGAAACGTCGTTGAACACTGATGTCGCTGTCCGGATCCAGTCCGCGTCGGCCGCGGCCGAGGTGGGCGGCTTCGTCAATCTGATCAAGAACTTCATTTATACGGTGCCGGCGAATCAAATCGATCCGGGTTCTGGTCTTCAGATCTATGATGTCACGCAAGGCGACGCGGTGCTGCGCGGATTCGAGGGACAGCTCCAATACCACCCCACCGCCTACCTCCACCTCGAGGGGACGGCGGATTACGTGTACGGCAAGAACACGACCGCGGGAGAGGCGCTGCCGAGTATGCCTCCCTTCCGGGCGACATACACCGCCCGGCTCGAAGCAAGGTCCCTGGGGAAGCTTTCCAGCCCCTACTTCTCGGTCGGTGGGGAGTCCAATGCGCGGCAGACTCGGCTGAATCCGGCGGAGGCGACATTCTACGCCGACGCGTTCGGGGGGCAGGGCTATCAGTCCAAGCCATACACCCTGGTCAATCTGGCCACGGGGTTCTCCCTGCCGACGAGCGCTGGGCGGACGGTCCAATTCGACTTCCAGCTGCGGAACGCACTCGACCAGGACTGGGTGGACTATCTAAGCCACCTCAAGACGCTGGCGCCCAACCCCGGCATCGGACGCAACTTCATCGCGAGAGTAACGGCGGGGTTCTGAGGGGGGTTGAGTCTCATTGGGTCACCTTGGGAGCGTGAAGGCTCCGCTCTATATTCTGCGGACTCGATGAAGGGCACACTGCGGGCGGTCAGGCGGACCGGAGGACGGGCGGTCGGAAGAGTCTTGCTGGCAGCGCTTCTCCTGTCCGCCTGTTCGTCCGTCCGTCTGTCCGCCCAGTTGTCCGTCCAGCCTTGCGTCGGTCTGCGGTACACATCCACCCTCGTCCACGACTTCCTCGTGACGCCGTTCGACGTTCGCCCCGCGCTGGCGCCGGCGATCGCTCTCACGCTGGCGGCGCCGCTCCAGCGTCGCTGGACGGCGCAGGCGTCACTCGATTTCTCGACGAGCGAGCTCGAGCGCCACGACGCCGACGGCACGTCGGCCGACTTGGGCCGTCTGAGCGTGCTCGCGTTGACGGTGGGATTGCGGCGACCGCTCCGCGGCGGCTTCACAGTCGGCGCCGCCGTGGGCGGCCTCAAGTACCTTCCCGCCGGCGAGACGGGAATCTTCCGGAGCGGCGCGGGCGGGGTGTTCGCACTCGCCGGTGCCGTCGCCTCGTATACGCCCCCCCGCGCCGTCGGCCGCTGGCGGCTCGGGGTCGAGGCGCGCTACGATGTGCACCGGTTCATCACCCCTGCCCTGCGCAGCGAAGGGTTCACCTCGGCCCGGACGGTGCATCGGGTCGCGCTGGCCCTGCGCGCCGCAAGGGCCGCGTCGTGAGGCGCGCGCTCGTCGCCGCAGCCGCTCTGCTTCCGCTCGCCTGCAGCGAGCCCACCCCTCCGTCGCGCATCCAGGCGTACGACTTCAAAGACGCCGGCGGCGACGTGTTCCACTGGCCGACCAACCGGCTGCCGGTGCGCTTCTACGCTCAGCGGACGGGGAACCTGCGCACGCTGGCGCAACACGCGATCGATAGCTGGGCGGGGGTGTTCCTGTACGGGGAGTTCACGGGAACGCTGGTCGCCGATTCGACCGGAGCCGATGTGATCGTCGAGGCGGACAGCGCTCCGGACGTCCCACCGGATCCTGGTGCACCGGTCTACGCGTGCAACGGTGCGACGTCGGTGCCGTCCACCGATGTAAGTAACCGCTTCACGGAGGCCTTCCATATTCGGCTGGCCGTCCTGCCGGGCTTCACCCCGGCCCAGGTCGCCGCGTGCCTCCGCCGGACGACGATCCACGAGGCGGGCCACGCATTGGGGTTGTTCCAGCACAGCCCCGACCCAGGCGACATCATGTGGGGGCCCAGCGGCGCCACGCCGATCACCGCGGACGGGCCTAGCGACCGGGACCGTCGCACGGTGGAGGTGCTGTATCACACGACGCCCACACTACTTCCGCCGCCGCCTTGACAGCCCGGCCCGAGGCCAGTAGCATAAGTCCTTCACCGAAAAGGACTTGTGACCTCGATGTCGATCCGCCGCCAGGAGGCCCTGGACTACCATTCGCAGGGTCGCCCTGGGAAGATCCAGGTCTCGCCGACCAAGCCCTTCAAGAACCAGCGCGACCTGTCCCTCGCCTACACCCCGGGCGTGGCGGAGCCTTGCCGCGAAATCGCCGGGCGGCCGGAGGAGGCCTACACGTACACGGCGAAGGGCAACCTGGTAGCGGTGGTCACGAACGGGACTGCCGTGCTCGGGCTCGGCAACATCGGGCCGCTCGCGGGGAAGCCGGTGATGGAGGGCAAGGGTATCCTGTTCAAGGCGTTCGCCGACATCGACGTGTTCGACCTGGAGGTCGGCTCGGAGGACCCGGACGACGTGATCCGGTTCTGCCAGCTGCTCGAGCCGACCGTCGGCGGCATCAACCTCGAGGACATCCGCTCGCCGGACTGCTTCTACATCGAGGCGAAGCTGCGCGAGAGCCTGTCGATCCCGGTGTTCCACGACGACCAGCACGGGACGGCGATCATCTCGGGTGCCGCGCTCCTGAACGCGCTGGAGCTCGTGGCGAAGGACATCGGGGAGGTGCAGGTCGTGTTCGCCGGCGCCGGGGCCGCGGCCATCGCTACGGCCGAACACTACGTGCAACTCGGCGTCAAGCGCGAGCACATCATGATGTGCGACCAGAAGGGCGTGATCTCGAGCGAGCGAGCCGACCTCGACCAGTACAAGCGCCGGTTCGCGCGCCGCACCGAGGCCCGGACCCTCGCGGACGCGTTGCACGGCGCCGACGTGTTCGTCGGATTGTCGGTCGCGGGAATCGTCTCGGGGGACATGCTCCAGGGGATGGCGCCATGGCCGATCGTGTTCGCGCTCGCGAACCCCACGCCCGAAATCATGCCCGACGAGGCGCGGCGCGCCCGGGGTGACGCCATCGTCGCGACCGGGCGGTCGGACTTCCCGAACCAGGTGAACAACGTGCTCGGCTTTCCGTTCATTTTCCGCGGCGCGCTCGACGTGCGCGCCAAGAAGATCAACGGCGAGATGGAGATGGCCGCGACGCGCGCGCTCGCGGCGCTCGCGAAGGAGGAGGTCCCCGACTCCGTCATGCGCGCGTACGGGCTGGAGCGTCTGCGGTTCGGGCCCGACTACCTGATCCCCAAGCCGTTCGATCCACGGGTGCTGTTATGGGTGGCGCCGGCGGTGGCGTGGGCGGCGGTCGGGTCGGGCGTCGCGGGGCGTGTCATCGACCTAGACGAGTACCGCGCGCAGCTGGACGCGCGCCTGGGGCGTGCACGGGAAGTGATGCGCGGCCTCTCGACGCGGGTGCAGCAGCAGGAGACTCAGCGGATCGTCTTTCCCGAGGGGGAGGACCCCCGGATCCTCAAGGCGGCGCGCGTCCTCGCGGACGACGGGATCGCCGCGCCGATCCTGCTCGGCGACCCCGACGTGATGCGCCGCCAGGCCGATGACGCCGGCGTGACGCTCGAGGATATCGCGCTCGCCAACCCGCGGGCGAGCGCGCACCTGGAGACGTTCGCCCAGGAGTTGTGGGAGCGCCGCCGCCGCAAAGGGATCACGCTGCGGGAAGCGCGCGGCCGGGTGCTCGACCCGATGTACCACGCACTGCTCATGCTCCGCGCCGGGCATGCCGACGCGGTGGTGGCGGGGGTGGAGATGTACTACTCAGACGCGATCCGCCCCGCCCTCGAGGTGATCGGTGCCCGGGAAGGGCGCCGGCACGTGAGCGGGATCTACATGCTCGTCTTCGCCCAGCAGACCCTGTTCTTCGCGGACTGCACCGTGAACATCGATCCCGACGCCGACACGCTCGCCGAGATCGCCTCCGCCACCGCCGAGTTCGTGGGGCGGCTGGGCATCGAGCCGCGCGTAGCCATGCTGTCGTTCTCCAACTTCGGCTCCGTGCGCCACCCGGCTGCCGGAAAAGTGCAACAGGCTGTAGCACTGCTGCACGCGCGCGAGCCGAACCTGCAGGTGGACGGGGAAATGCAGGCGGACACGGCGGTCGTGGAACGGATCTTGACCAAGACATATCCGTTCTCCAAGCTGCGCGGCCCGGCCAACGTGTTGATTTTTCCGAACTTGGACGCCGCGAACATCTGTTACAAGCTGCTCGACCGAGTCGGGGGCGCGCAGGCGATCGGGCCGATCCTCGTCGGCATGGCCCAGCCGGTCCACGTGCTGCAGCGCGGCTCCGAGGTGAACGACATCGTGAACATGGCAGTGATCGCCGCTGTGGACGCCCTGGAGCACGGGCGCCGGCCGACTGCATGACGGCACACGCCACCCGGCCCGCTCAGGAGAGTCAGCGGCGCAGCATCGGGCTCGACGCCCTCGGGCTCGCCCCGGAGCGTGCCGTCCACTGGAACCTCGTGCCGGCGGCGCTCTACGAGCACGCGGCGCGGCGCGGCGAGGGCGTGATCGCGGAGGGCGGCGCCTTTTGTGCGGTGACGAGCCCGCACACCGGTCGCAGTCCGAACGACAAGTTCATCGTCCGGGACGGCGCGTCGGAGGGGGACATCTGGTGGGGCCGCGTGAACCAGCCGATGTCGCCCGAGCACTTCGCGCGCCTCCATGGGGATGTGGTACGCCACCTGAACGGGCAGGAGCTGTTCGTCCGGGACGTGTTCGCGGGCGCGGACGCGAACTCCCGCACGGCGATCCGGTTCGTGACGCCCAATGCCTGGCACGCGCTGTTCGTCTACAACATGTTCCTGCGCCCCACGGCGTCGGACCTCGCGGCGTTCGCACCGGCCTGGCAGGTGCTGCACGCGCCGGAGATGCACGCCGATCCCGCCATCCACGGCACGAACTCCACGACGTTCATCGTCATCGGCTTCGCCCAGCGCACGATTCTCATCGGCGGGACGCGCTACGCAGGCGAGCTGAAGAAGTCCATCTTCTCGATCCTCAACTACCTGCTCCCCAAGCGCGGGGTGCTGTCGATGCACTGCTCCGCCAACGTCGGCGAGGCGGGCGACGTCGCGCTGTTCTTCGGGCTGTCCGGGACCGGGAAGACGACCCTGTCGGCCGACCCGGAGCGCGCGTTGATCGGCGACGACGAGCACGGCTGGAGCGACCACGGCGTGTTCAACTTCGAGGGCGGCTGCTACGCGAAGGTGATCCGCCTGTCGCGCGATGGCGAGCCCGAGATCTACGCCACCACGCGGATGTTCGGCACCGTCCTCGAGAACGTGGTGGTGGACCCGGAGACCCGGACGATCGACCTCGAGTCCGCTGCCATCACCGAGAACACGCGCGCCTCTTATCCGATTCACTTCATCCCGAACCACGTCCCTGGAGCCATGGCGGGACACCCGTCGCACATCGTGTTCCTGACGTGCGACGCGTACGGGATCATGCCGCCGATCGCACGGCTTTCGCCGGCGCAGGCGATGTACCACTTCCTCTCGGGATACACCGCCAAGGTGGCCGGCACCGAGCGGGGCGTCACCGAGCCGAAGGCGACGTTCTCCGCGTGCTTCGGCGCGCCGTTCCTGCCGCTGCATCCCAACGCCTACGCCGCCCTGCTCGGGGAGAAGATCGGGCGCCACGGTGTGCAGTGCTGGCTCGTAAACACGGGGTGGACCGGCGGACCGTCCGGAGTGGGACAGCGGGTGCGCCTCGGGCTCACGCGCGCCATGGTGCGGACGGCGCTTGCGGGGAGGCTGGATCGCATCCCGACCGCCGCCGAATCGGTGTTCGGGCTCGAAGTGCCGCTGCAAGTACCGGGCGTGCCCGAGGACTTGCTGTTGCCGCGCGGCACGTGGCGCGACCCCGCGGCGTACGACGCCCAGGCGGCGAAGCTGGCCCAGCTGTTCCGGCAGAACTTCGAGCAGTTCCAGGACCACGTACACGCCGCCGTGCGGGACGCCGGTCCGTCGCGTTGACGGGCTTCGAGGTCGTTCGCGACCCGCTCTGGAACAACATCCGGCTCGACCCCGAGGCCGTCGCGGTAGTCGACACGGCCGCCGTGCAGCGCCTCCGCTACGTGCGCCAGCTGGGCCATGCCTTCCTCGTCTATCCGGGCGCCACCCACAGCCGCTTCGAGCACGCCCTGGGGGCCTATCATCTCGCCCGGCGCGTGCTCTCCCAGCTCGAGGACGCGGGGGACGCGCGGCTCGCGCCCGCAGATCGCGTGGGGCTCAAGCTGGCCGCGCTGCTGCACGACATCGGCCACTACCCCTTCTCCCACGCCCTGGAAGAAGCCGGGCTGCCGCACCACGAGGTGCTGGCCGAGCGGCACCTCACGAGCGGCGAGCTGGCTGAGCGGCTCGCGGGACTGGGCACGCCGCCACAGCAGCTCCTCGCGCTCATTCGGGGCCGCGGCCCGCGCCCTGAGCCGCTGGCGGGGCTGGTGGCGGGGTCCCTCGACGTCGACAAGCTCGACTACCTGTCGCGCGACGCGTGGATGTGCGGCGTCCCCTACGGCGTGATCGACGTCGACCGCCTGCTCATGTCGTTGACCGTGGCCGGCGGCCCGGACGGCCGACCGACGCTCGCGCTGCACGACAAAGGGCTCGCGGCGCTCGAATCCCTGTTGTTCGCCAAGTATCAGATGTACCGGAACGTCTACTGGCATCACGCCGTGCGCAGCGCCACCGCGATGTTCAAACGCCTGGTGCGCGACGCGATCGCCGCGCGGCGCCTGGCGACCGATCAGGTGGCGGTGGCGACAGACGACGGGTTGATCTACGAGCTGATGCACGGGGACGCGACCGGCCTCGCCCGCCGGTTGCGCGAGCGGCGGCTCGCGAAACGCGCGCTCGATCTCCCCGCGACCGAGCTGCCGGCGGATGCGCCGGCGTGGCCTTCGGACGACCCCGATCTGCAAGAGCGCGTCGAGGACCGCCTCGCTCGCGAGGTCGGCCTCCGGCCGGGCGAGCTGTTCCTCGACTTCCCTGCCAAGCCCGATATGCTCGCGCTCGACCTGCCGCTGGTGCGGCGGGACGGCTCGGTGACGCAGCTCGCGGGCACGGAAGCCATGGCCCACCTGGGCCTTCCCCGCGTCGCGGCGGAGCTGTACCGTTCGGCCCGGCGGCTACGGGTATTCGTGCTCGCGAGCGCGACTGTGAATGCGAAGGCGATTGTCGAACTGGTGATGCTGCCGAGGGAGGAAGTGCTGGAACGGTTCGAACAGGAGCGATCGTTGTTGTAATCGATCGTTGTTATAAGGGACCGAGGTCCCAACTCGGCCATTGCGCGTCCTGAAGGACGCCGTCCTTCAGGACGGACTGCGGCCGAGCAGGGACTTCTAGTCCCTCATACCAATCGGGACACACAGACGCCGATCGGACGCTCAGCTAATCGGGACGCTTCAGACTAGCAGGGGATTCCCAAACCATGCCCACGTCACAAACTATACCCACGCACCTACCCGACCCCGCTACCCCCGCACCCCCGGCTGGGTGATCTGCGTCGTGTCCCCCACCGCTGCCTCCGCCGAATCGATCCGCACCAGAATGGCGGTGATGTTGTCGAGGCCGCCGTGGCGATTCGCTTCGGTGACGAGCTCGTCTACATGCTCCTGCGGCATCCGGCTGGCCGTCAAGAGCTCCGCCAGCTGGTGGTCTTCGAGCATGCCCGTAAGGCCGTCCGAGGCGAGCAGGAACAGGTCTCTTGGCTTAACCGTACCCAAGTAGATGTCGGGCATCACGTCGCTGTTCGCGCCCACGCAGCGGGTGATGACGTTGCTATACGGGTGGGACCGGGCCTGCTCGGGGGTCAGGTAGCCCGCGTCGACTTGTTCCTGCACGTACGAGTGGTCTTTCGTGAGCTGGATCAGGTTGCTGTCCCGGAACAGGTACGCCCGGCTGTCTCCCACCTGTCCGATCAGGAAGCGCGTGTGATAGAGCACCAGCGCCGTCACCGTGGTTCCCATGCCACGCTTGTCGTGCTCGGTGAGCGTGCGCTGGAAGATGGCGCCGTTGGCAGCGCGAATCGCCGTGCGCATCCGATCGGCGACCTGGTCGTCCGAGAGCCCCCTCAGCGATCCGAGCTCCCGGGCCACGAAGCGCACGGCCATCTCACTCGCCACTTCCCCGGCGGCGTGCCCGCCCATCCCGTCCGCGACCACGAAGATCCCCCGGTCTGGGACCATGAGATAGCTGTCCTCGTTGCCCGAACGGATGATGCCGACGTCGGTGCGGCCAGCGCAGGTGATGTGCACGGTCCGTCGCTAGGCCAGCAGGCGGTGCAGGATCGCCGTGAGCCCGACCGCGGCGAGCAAGAGGACCGCCGCGCTGCCGCGGCATCCCTTCCCCTTCTGCTCCGGCGGCTGTTGCGCGGCGGGGCGTTTCGCGCCGGGCCTGGCTTTCGCCGGCGGACGGGGACGCGGGGACGGCGGGGCGGGCGGCCGGGAGGGCGGCGCCGGCCGCGCCGGAGGAGCGGGCGCGACGGCGCGG
>Ga0209761_1001882_pt1 | contig 13668 bp, 8 predicted proteins | sample GraSoi013_1_40cm_4_FD_185818 | JGI IMG/M metagenome (GOLD analysis project Ga0209761, IMG submission 185818) | Grasslands soil microbial communities from the Angelo Coastal Reserve, California, USA - Sample 09_25_2013_1_40cm (SPAdes) (version 2) | ecosystem: Environmental > Terrestrial > Soil >... | reverse complement strand
ATGATGACGCCCACGAACGCGTAGACGCTCAGGTCCACCCGGAAGATCAACAGCGTCAACAGCGCGCCAAACCCGGCGAATGGTAGTGCCGAGAGGATGGTCAGCGGGTGAATGAAGCTCTCGTACAAGATCCCCAACACCATATAGATCACAAACACGGCGAGGATCAGGAGGACGAGGAGCCCCGCCTGGCTCGACTGGAACGCCTGGGCTGTGCCCGAGAAGCTGGTCGTGATGCTGGACGGCAGCGTCTGCCGCGCGATGCGCTGCACTTGGGCGACCGCGGTCCCGATGGCGACTCCCTCCCGCAAGTCGAACGAGATCGTGACCGACGGCAGCTGCCCCGAGTGACTCACGGTGAGCGGACCGACGCTCGAGGCGAGGGTGGCGAGCGACGCGAGCGGCACCAGCGTGCCGTTCCGGGACCGGATGTACAGCAGGCTGAGCGCGGAGAGATCCTGCTGGTACTGGGGCAGGAGCTCCATCACGACCCAGTACTGGTTGGTCGCGGTGTAAATCGTCGACACCTGGCGCGAGCCGTACGCGTCGTACAACGCTTCCTCGACCTGCTGGGCGGTGACGCCGAGCGCCCCGGCCCGGTCCCGGTTGATCGTCACCGTGGCTTGCGGGTTCGAGATCTGCAGATCGCTGGTGACGTTCAAGAGATCGGGCAGCTTGCGTAGCTCGGCGGTGAGCCGCGTCGCGTTGTCGTACAGCGCGATCCGATCCGGGCTCTGGAGCGTGAACTGATACAGGCTCTTGGTGCGACGACCGCCGATCTGGATCGGCGGGGGGTTCTGCAGGAAGACCTGAATCCCCGGGATGCCGGCCAGCTTACGGTTGAAGTAGCGGATCAGCTCGTCTACGCTCATGCTGCGCTGAGAGCGGGGCTTGAGCTGCATGAAGACGCGCCCCTGGTTGATCTGGCCGGTGCCCAGGAACGACATGGTGGCGTCCACGTTGGGATCCTGCTGCAGGACCGCCATAACCTGCTCCTGGTGGCGGACCAAGTCGTCGAACGACGTTCCCTGCACCGTCTCCGTGGTTCCGGAGATCTGGGAGTTGTCTTCGCTCGGCAGGAACCCCTTGGGGACCACGACGAACAGGGCCGCGGTGCCGAGCAGGATCGCGGCCGAGAAGACGAGCGCCGCGGGCCGTCGCTCCATCACCCAGTCGAGGCTGCCCTCGTACCAATGCAGGACCCGCTGGTACACGCGCTCTGACGCCTCGTAGAATCGCCCGTGATGGGCCTCGCGCGACTGCTTGAGGAAGCGACTGCACAGCATCGGCGTCAAGGTCAGCGAGACGACGCCGGAGACGAGAATGGCGGCGCCGATCGTCACGGCGAACTCGTGGAACAGCCGTCCGACAATCCCGCCCATGAACAGGACGGGAATGAAGACGGCGGCCAGCGACACGGTCATGGAGAGGATCGTGAATCCCACCTCGCGCGATCCCGTGAACGCCGCCTGGAGCGGCGGCGTGCCCTTCTCCATGTGGCGCACGATGTTCTCGAGCATCACGATGGCGTCGTCCACCACAAACCCCACCGACAACGTCAGCGCCATCATCGAGAGGTTGTCGAGGCTGTAATCGAGCGCGTACATCACCGCGAACGTGCCCACCAGCGAGAACGGCAGCGCCAGGCTGGGGATGATCGTGGCGGAGAGGTTGCGCAGAAACAGGAAGATCACCAGGACGACGAGCGCCAGGGTCAGGAACAGCGTGAACTGCACATCGTGCAGTGACGCGCGGATCGACACCGAGCGGTCGGAGCGGAGCTGCAGGTCCACGGACGCGGGGAGCTGCTGCTTGAGGTTCTCCATCACGGCCCGCACCCGGCCCGCGACGGCCACGGTGTTGGTGCCCGGCTGCCGCTGGATGGCGAGCACGATCGCCCGGCTGCTGTTGAACCAGGCGGCGCTCTTGTTGTCCTGTACGTCGTCCAGCACCTGCCCCAGGTCCTGGAGACGCACCGGCGCGCCGTTGCGGTAGGCGATCACGAGCGGGCGGAACGCGGTCGCATCCTGCAGCTGCCCGTTCGCCTGCACGGTGTACGCGCGATGTGGCCCCCACAGGATACCCGTGGGCAGATTCACGTTGCCCGCCGCGACCCCGTCCGCCACCTCGTCGATCCCGATCGAGCGGGTCGCCAGGGCCTTGGGATCGAGCTGGATGCGCACGGCATACTTGGCGGCACCGAAGACGTTGACCTGCGCCACGCCGTCGACGGTGGACAGCCGCTGGGCGATGAACGTCTCGGCATACTCGTCCAGCTCCGGCAGCGACAGCGTCTTGGAGCTCAACGCGTAATAAATGATCGGCTGGTCCGCAGGGTTCACCTTCTGGTACGACGGCGGCACGATGCCGGTGGGCAGTTGGCGCAGCGTCTTGGAGATCGCCGCCTGCACATCCTGCGCGGCGGCGTCGATGTTGCGGTCCAAGGTGAACTGCAGCGTGATGTTGGTGTTGCCGAGGCTCGACGACGAGGTCATCTGGTCCACGCCGGCGATGGTCGAGAACTGCTTCTCGAGCGGCGTCGCCACGGCGGACGCCATCGTCTCCGGGCTCGCACCGGGCAGCCCCGCGCTCACCTGAATGGTGGGGAAGTCCACGTTCGGGAGGTTGCTCACCGGCAGCAGCCGATAGGCCATCAAGCCGAAGACGAGGATGCCCGTCATGACGAGCGTCGTCATGACGGGCCGCTTGATGAACAGCTCGGAGATGCTCACTTGTCCGCCTCCACTTCGCGCGCTGGCTCAGCCACGCCCTTGACCTCGACCTGCGCGCCGGACACCAGGCGCAGCTGTCCGTCGGTGACCACCTCATCCCCGGGCGCGACGCCCTGCGCGATGACGGCGTAGCTCCCGGCGGCACGCTCGACCGTCACCGGCTGCGACCGCGCGGTCCCATCCTGGTTGAGCACGAAGACGTACGTTCCTTGCTGGCCGGTCATCACCGCCTGCGCCGGCACCACCACGGCCTTTTCCTCGACGTACAGCTGCAGCCGCACGCTCAGGAACTCACCCGGCCACAGAACGCCGTCCGGGTTGGCGAACTCGGCCTTCAGCAGCACCGTGCCGGTCGTCGTGTCGACGCTGTTGTCCACGAACGTGAGCAGCCCGCTCGTGAACGTGGTGTCCTCCTTCGAGGGGCTCACCAGCACCGGCAAGCGGTTCTTGCGGTAGCGCTGGATATCGCCCAGGGCGCGCTCGGGGACGGCGAACCGCACCAGAATCGGATGGATCTGATTGATGATCACGAGGGGATCGGGCGCGTTCGCCCGCACGAGATTCCCTGCGCGCACGAGCAGTCGGCCGGTGCGACCCGCGATCGGCGCGCGGATCCTCGCCCACTCGAGGTTGAGCTGCGCGTTGGCGACGGCGGCGGAGTCGGCCCGCACCGCGGCCTGCAGCGCCTCCGCCGCGGCTCGCTTCGCCTCGTAATCCGACTTTGTCACGTAGTCCTGCTTCACCAGCTCGGCGTAGCGCTGCGCGTCGAGCGCGGCATTCTGTGCCTGCGCCTGGTCGCGCGCCAGCATCGCCTGGGCCTGCTCGAGCGCCGCCTGGAACGGCCGCGGGTCGATCTGGAACAGCACCTGGCCGACCTCGACCTCGTCGCCCTCGCGAAACGCGACCCGCGTGAGCACCCCGGTCACCTGTGATTGCACGGAGACGGTCTGGCGCGGCTCCGCCGTGCCCGTCGCGGGGATCTCGAACGGCACGGCACGCTGCTCGGCGCGGGCCACGGTGACGGGCACGCGCGGCTGCCCGCCTGCGCCCTTGCGGGAGCACCCCAGGGCGAGCAGCAGGGACAGCGTGGCGAGGGCCGTCATGGCCTTCATCTATCGGTTCGGTCCGGTCGAGTCCGTTTGGAGATGCAGCCCGCTCTGCCCATCGAGCCCCAGAATGCCCGCGTCATGGCCCAGCTGGGCGAGGGTGGTGTACCACGCCAACCGGGCCTCGATCACTTGCGCACGCGCCTCCGCCAGCGCCGCCTGCGCCGTGAGCAGGTCCAGCAGGCTGCCGGCCCCGGCGCGGTAGCGCCCGAGCGCCACCTGCTCGGATTGGGCCGCGCTCGCCAGCAGGTCGCCGCTCGTGCGCACGCGCTGGGTGGCGGTACGCAGCGCGTAAAACGAATTGAACACCTGGAAGATTACCTGTTGTTCGACTCCTCGGCGACGCTCGTCCGCCGCTCGCGCCGCCGCCGTGGCGGCCCGCACATCGTAGATCTGCGACCACCCGGAGAAGAGCGGAATCTGGAGCCCGATCGTCGCCGAGTAGCTGTTCCCCTGCTGGGTGGAGAGCGGCTTGCTGAAGAAGTAGGTCCCGGCGCCGGTGCCGCTCAGCACGAGCGACGGCAGGGCTTGCCCCCGGGCTACGGCGACGCGGGCTTGCGAGGCCTGGGCGGCGGCACGAGCCGCCATCAGGTCGGGGCGTTCCCGCACGGCGCGGTCGATCAGCATATCGAGGCTGTCGGTGATGCCCAGCGGGGGAGTCGTGTCGGGCGGCAGCGCGACGTCGTAGGCGACGTTCGCCGGCAGGCCCATCGACAGCGCCAGCGCGCCCCGTGTGGTCTGGAGCGTGCCCTTGGTGGTCTCGAGGGCCAACTGGGCCTGGGAGCGCGCCGTCTTCGCCTGCAGCACGTCGGCGATGGTGGCGAGCCCGACGCGGTGGCGCTGCTCCGCTGCCTCGAGGTTGGTCTGCGCTTCCTGAAAGGTGGTTTGCTGGGCGGCGAGCAGCGCCTTGGTGGCGTGGTACTGGAAGTAGGCGGTCTCGACGTCCAGCACGACGTTTTGAATCACGGCGTTGTGCGTCCAGTCGGCGGCGAGCAGCGCCTCCCGAGCCCCGGCAACCGATCCCGAGCGGACGCCGAAGTCGAAGAGGAGCCAGGACGCATTCAGCGTGGGCCCGTACAGCTGCTGCTGCACCGACACCCGACCCGCCGTCGCCGCGGTTTTCACCGTGGTGGCGGTGGCGGTCACCGAGACGGTCGGATAGTATTGCCCCCGCGCGGCGCCGTAGGTCGCCGCCGCGGCGCGTGCGTCCGCCCAGGCGGCGGCCGTTGCCGTGTTGTTGCGCAGTGCGATGTCGACGATGTCTGTGAGCGTGAGCGCCTGGACCCGCTGGGCGAGGTCGGGAGGAAGGAAGGGGGAGGGAGTCGCCCGGGTCGTGTCGCGCGGCGCCCGCTCCTGCGGCGGAGTCCAGAAGACGTTCGGGGCGGGCGCCGTGCCCGCGACGCCGCGGACGCCCGGCGGGTTGGACAAGCACCCGCCGAGCGTCAACGCGAGCGCCGCCAGCGCCCGCGCCCGGGGACTGCGCGCGGGAGAGGACTCGTGTACGGTTACCATGTTGAGTGGCTCCTGTCTCGATTCCATTCATACGCACGGGGCTCATGAGACGTGAAGCGCACAGCCCCTGCAAAGTGCTCGGGGCCTGGTTAGCTTTTGATCCTACATGAAACCGTGCGGCGTTTCCCCACGTTTCTGTGCGAACGGCCAGTTGTGTCGATTTCGCAGCGCCTCGTTCGTCAATAGCGTAGAGGATAACTCCTGAAAGGACGCTCTGCGGCATGAAGCTCTCCGAGGTTGCCATCGGGCGGCCGGTGCTTGCCAGTATGGCGAGCGCCGCGCTCGTGCTGTTCGGGGTCATCGGCTACTCGCGCCTGTCGGTGCGCGAGTTCCCGGACGTCGATCCTCCCGTGATCTCCGTCACGACCAGCCTGCCGGGTGCAAACGCGCAGGTGGTGGAGACGGCGGTCACGGACATCCTCGAGGAGGAGCTGTCGACGATTCAGGGCCTCCGCACCCTCACGAGCGTGTCCCAGGAGGAGTTCAGCTTCATCACGCTCGAGTTCACCCTCGATCGCCCGGTGGACGTCGCGGCGCAGGACGTGCGCGACAAGGTATCACGGGTGCGCGGCCGGCTGCCCCAGGACATCTTCGAGCCCGTGATCGCCAAGCAGGAGGCGGATGCGCAGCCGTTCATCTATCTGGCGCTGTCGGGAGCGAACTACGACCTGATGCAGCTGTCCGACGTCGCCGACCGGATGGTGAAGACGCGGCTGCAGAGCCTGCCCGGGGTGGGCAGCGCCCAGATCTTCGGTGAGCGGCGCTACGCGATGCGGGTGTGGGTGAAGCCCGACCAGCTGTCGGCGCGCGCGCTCACGGTGCAGGATGTGGAGAACGCGATCCGGTCCCGCAACGTGGAGATCCCGGCGGGCCGCATCGAGTCGTCGCGCCGCGAGTTCTCAGTCCGCTCGCTCGGCGAGCTCAAGACGCCGCAGGAGTTCGCGGAGCTGGTGGTGGGGAGTCAGGGCGCGGCGGGCGGAGTGGGCGGGGCGGGCGGGCAGCTGATCAAGCTCAGGGACATCGCCCGTGTGGAGCTCGGACCGGAGGACGACCGCTCGGTATTCCGCTACACCGGCAACCCCTCGGTGGCGATCGGGGTGGTGCGACAGTCCAAAGCGAATCTGCTGGACGTCGCCCGCCGCATCCGCGCCGCGCTGCCGGCGATCAACCAGGACCTGCCTCCCGGCGTGAAGCTCGACATCGGCTACGATGCGTCGGTGTTCGTCACCCACTCGATCAACGACGCGCGCATGACGCTGGTAATCGCGGCGATCCTGGTCGTTTTGATCATCTTCGTCTTCCTGCGCAATTTGCGGGCGACGATCATCCCCGGGCTCGCGATCCCCACGTCGATCGTGTCGACGTTTGCGATCATGTATTTCCTGGGGTTCTCGATCAACAACTTCACGCTGCTGGCGCTCACCATCGCGATCGGCATCGTGGTCGACGACGCGATCATCGTGCTCGAGAACGCGTACCGCCACCAGGAGGAGCTGCACGAGTCGCCTGAAGCGGCGGCGGTGCGCGGCAGTAACGAGATCGGGTTTGCGGTCATCGCGACGACCATCGCGCTGGTGGCCGTCTTCACCCCGCTGGCGTTCCTCCAGGGGACGACGGGACGCCTGTTCAACGAGTTCGGAATCGCCGTCGCGGGCGCAGTCGTGATCTCGGGATTCGTGGCGTTGACCCTGACGCCGATGCTGTGCGCCAAGATCCTGCGCGTGTCACACCAGCATGGCGCGCTGTTCACGGCTTTCGAGCGCGGCTTCACGGCCATCACCGAGCACTATCGGCGCCTGCTGGACCGGGCCGTGCGTCACCGCGCGGTCGTGCTGACCGGCGCGGCGGCGACCGTCGTGCTCGCGTATGGTCTGTTCCGCGTGCTCAAGAAGGAGTTCGTGCCGCAAGACGACCGGGGCTACTTCGTCATCTTCGCGCAGGGTCCCGAGGGCGCCACGCTCCCCTACATGGATGGCTACCAGCGGCAGATCGAGCAGATCGTCGGCCGCACGAAGGACGTGGAAGCGTACTTCAGCATCATCGGCTTCCAGGGGCGGGTGAGCCAGGGCATCATGTTCGTCCGGCTCACCGACTGGAGCCAGCGGAGGCGCAACGTGCAGCAAGTGGTCGCCGAAGTGCAGCCGCAGTTCTTCGGCATTCCCGGCGTGCTGGCGTTCGCGAGCGTCCCTCCCGCGTTCGGCGGCTTCGGTTTCCCGGTGCAGTACGTGGTGCAAAACCCCGACTTCGCCGTGCTCGGCAAGGCGATGGATACGCTCACCTCGCAGGCGCGCGCCATCAAGGGGCTGGTCAATGTCAACACCGATCTCCGCGTCAACAAGCCCGAGCTCACGGTGACCTTCGACCGCGACCGCGCCGAGGACCTGGGCGTGCCGGTCGGAGACATCGCCGCGTCGCTGCAGACGTTCTTGGGCGGCCGTCGGGTGAGCACCTTCACCCGCAACGACAAGCTGTACTACGTGAAGGTCCAGCTCGACTCCACCGAGCGGCGCACGCCCAGCGATCTGTCGGGGCTCTACGTGCGGGGCCGCAACGGCCAGCTCGTCCAGCTCGACGCCGTGGCGCACGTCCGCGAAGGGGTAGGTCCGCGGCAGCTGAACCACTTCAACCGGGTGCGCGATTTCACGCTCACCGCCGGGCTGGCTCCCGGATTTGCCCTGGGCGAGGCGCTCGACTCGCTCGATCGCGTGGCGCGCACCGTGCTGCCGCGCGGCAGCTCGACCGCCCTAGCGGGTGAGTCCCGCGATTTCAAGGAGAGCGGTGGGGCGTTGTACTTCGCGTTCGGGGTCGCGCTGGTGGTCGTGTTCATGGTGCTCGCCTCGCAGTTCGAGTCGCTGGTGCACCCGTTCACCGTGCTGCTCGCCGTGCCGCTCGCCGTGACCGGCGCGCTGGCTACGCTGTTTCTGGTGCGGTCGACCCTGAACCTGTACAGCCAGATCGGCATGATTCTCCTGATCGGCCTCGTCACCAAGAACTCAATTCTCTTGGTCGAGTACACCAACCAGCTGAAGGCGCGCGGCATGGAGACGGTCGCCGCGGCGGTCGAAGCCGGCCGGATCCGGCTGCGACCCATTCTCATGACGTCGGTGGCGACGATCATGGGCGCCCTTCCCGTGGCCATGGGGCTCGGCGCGGGCTCGGCGTCCCGGCGCCCGCTCGGGTATGCGATCGTGGGCGGCATCTTCTTCTCCACGGTGCTGACACTGTTCGTCGTTCCCGTGGCGTACCTGTTGCTCGACCGCCTGACGGCGCGGCAGGCGCGCGGCGTGCGGGCGGGCCAACCCGTCGAGGCTGACTGATGCTGGCCTTGCTCGCGGCGCTCCAGCTCCAGCTCCAGGTGACGGCGACGGCTCCCGATTCAGCCCCCACGGTTACGTTGTCCGAGGCGCTCCGGCGGGCCACGGGGCTCGACCCGAACTACGTCGCCGCCGTCGGGCAGGTAGACAACGCCGTGTGGGCGCGGCGCAGTGCGTTCGCGGTGTTTGTGCTGCCGTCCGTGAGCCTCAGCTCCGACATCGCGCGGCCGAATCCCCAGAGCGTCAACTTCGTCACGTTTCAGCCGGTGCGTACTCAGGTGACGGCGCAGCTGACCGCCCGATATGACCTGTTTACGGGCGGGCAGAAGCTCGCCGAGCTGGCGCGCTCGGGGGCAGCTCTGGAGGGTGCCCACGCGGGCGAGCTCGTAGCGCGGTTCGCCGCGGCGCTGCTCACCGAGTTCGAATACTACGCCGTGCTCGCGAGCCAAGAGCTCGAGCGGGTGGCGCGCGAGCGCGTGCGCCGAGCGGAGGAGCAGCTGGCCGTGGCGCGGGCACGCGTCGTATCGGGGGCGGCGGTACAGACGGACTCGCTGCAGCTCCGCCTCGAGCTGACGCGGGCACGCGTAGGCCAGCTCCAGCAGCAGTCGGCGCTGCGGATCGCGCGGCTCGAGCTGGGGCGGCGCGTGGGGGCCACGGGGCCCGCGGACGCCGCGCCGCTCGACACGGCGTCGGCGTCCGAACTACCCTTCACCCTCGCCGCTGCGATCGCCCAAGCCGCGACCCAAGGACCGCAGTATCGAGTGGCCCGGGCGAACGAGCGGGCGGCCGGGGCGGCGTTCCGCGCTCAGCTCGGGACGTACCTTCCCCGGGCGACGCTGACCTTCAACGCACTCGCATTCGACACGCTGTTCTTTCCGTCCGACTTCAAGCGGACGACCTTTACCCTCAGCCTGTCGTTCCCGCTCTGGGACAACGGGCAGCGGGAGATCGCCCTGAGTCAGGCGCGCGTGAAGCGTGAGGTCGCGCGGGCGATCCGCCAGGACATGGACCGGGCGGTGCAGCACGACGTGACCGCCGCGTACGACGGCTACGTCACGGCCCGTGCGAGTGCCGAGCTCGCCGCCGAGGGGCGGCGCGTTGCGCGCGAGAACTTCCGCGTCCAGCAGAGCCGGTATGGGGCCGGCGCGACGACGATCCTCGACCTGCTTACGGCGCAGTCCGACCTCGATGATGCCGAAGCAGCCCTCGTCCAGGCGCGCTACGCGACCCGACTGGCGCTAGCGGGGCTCGAGAACATTCTTGGCAGGCGACTCTTTCCAGAACGAGACCAGCAGTGAGGCTGAGAGACAAGATGCGCGGGGTGTGGTACGTGATGCTCGCTGGCGTGATGCTCGCCGCCGGCGCGTGCAAGAAGGGCCGGGCGGGTGGGCCGGGCGGTTTCGGCGGCGGGGGGCCGATGGGGCTGCCCGTCGAGGTCGCCGTGGCCCGCGTCGACACGGTGCGCGACGAGATCGCGGCCACCGGCCAAATCGAAGCGGTGCAGTCGATCGACCTGCGCCCCGAGGTGGACGGGCGCATCGTCGAATTCCTCGTCCGCGAGGGCCAGGAGGTGGAGCAGGGGACGCCGCTCTTCAAAGTGGACGACGCCCAGCTCAAGGCGCAGGTGGCCCAGCTCGAGGCGCAGCGCGACCTCGCGCAGCAGGCGCTGGCCCGCACCAAGGAGCTGGCGAAGCAGAATGCGTCGTCGGCCGCCGATTTGGAGCGCGCGGAAGCCACGGCCCGCAGCGCGCAGGCGGAGTACGACCTCCAGCGCATCCGCCTCGACCGCACCACCGTGCGTGCACCGTTTGCCGGCGTCGTGGGGCAGCGCTACGTGAGCGTGGGCGACTACGTCACCACGAGCACGCGCCTCGCGTCGCTTCACACCGTGAACCCGCAACGCGCCGCCTTTCAGGTGCCGGAGCGGTTCGCGCGCCTGTTGCGTCCCGGGCAGGAGGTCACGTTCCGCGTCGCCGCGATCCCGGGTCACGATTTTTCGGGCACCGTGGATTTCGTGGACCCGGTCGTTCAATTGCCGGGGCGCACCATCCTGGTGAAGGCCCGCGTCCCCAACGGCGAGCGGCTGCTGCAGCCCGGTATGTTCATCGAGGCACACCTCGTCACGGCGGTCCGCCCCAAGGCGATCGTGATCCCCGAGGACGCGGTGGTTCCAGTGCAGGGTACGACCCTCGTGTGGGTGGTCAAAGACGGGAAGGTGGCGCCGCAGCCGGTGGGTCTCGGCGTGCGCACACCGGGATTCGTCGAGGTGACGAGCGGCGTGGATGTCGGCACGCAGGTCGTCGTGGGCGGCCTGGAGCTGCTGGCGCCGGGCGCGCCCGTGATGGCCAAGGTCGTGGAGCGGAAGCCGGCCGCGACGGCCGACCCACAGCGGCGCTAGGCAAGCGCCTGGAACGTGGCCGTCGCCACATGGGGCGCGGCCTCACGCGCGATGGCGTCGATCAAGGCCGATCGCAGGGTCTTCTTCTTGAGTCGTACTTCGTAGGTGAGCGTCACGCGCCCGTCCGGGCCGGAGCCGTGCTCGATCAAGCGCCACCGTTTCGTGAGCCGATCGAGCACGCGCTCCACGAGCGGTTGCGCGGCCGGGTCCGCGTCCACGAGCAGCTCGTCGTCGGCCGCGGGCGGGGCCGCGGCGATCGCGAACTCACCGGTGAAGCTGGGGCGTGGCTCGCCGGGGTAGGTGTCGCCCACGTTCAGGGTCCAGAGCGTGACCACCGAGACGTTATAGATGACCGTCATCACGAAGCAGAGCGCGAGCGCCTGCACCCCCGCCGCGAGACCCACGCCCATCGCCACGAAGATGTAGACGGCGTCTTTGGTATCCTTGAGCGTGTTGCGAAACCGCACGGCCGCGGCGAGCCCCGCCAGGCTGAAGGCGAGCGCGAGGCTGTTCTGGACGACGGCCACGATCCCCGCGACGGCGACCGGCAGGAGGATCACCGTCTGCACGACCGATGGGTCGTACCCCTGGCGCTGCTTGGTGAGCATGTACACCCGCGCGACCGGGATCACGAGGGCCAGGGCGCCGATCATCGCGAGCGCGGTGCCGGTCGCCGGGGTCGGTCGCGCCGCCGCTGCTTCGCCCGTTGCCCCGCCCCCCTCGTCCAGCACCTTGCGCAGCTCCTTTGCGGTGATCCCTGGCGGTGGCCCTTCGAGCGAGATGGCGTGACGCACGGCGGGCACGTAGCGTCCCACGACCATCGCCCCCACCACGAGGAAGATGTAGTAGAGCAAGAGCCGGAGCAGCGAGCGATCGACCGGGTTAAGAGTCATAGCTGTGGTGTCAGCGCTGGCAGGTCCGCAGGAACTCACGCCTGACCAGGCCGGGGTCGTTGATGGTGCGGAAGAAGTCGTCGTAATACCGCAGCGCCTGCTCCACCCGCTTCGGCTCCATTCCCGCTTGATTCCGGTACAGCGCGTAGATCGCGTCCTTGCGCTCGTTGAACCGGGCGAAGATCTCGGCGAACTGTTCCGGAGTGCGGCAGTACCCGCGAAACAGGCGCTGTCGCACCGTCGTGATGCCGAGGATCGGATCGGGTCGCGCGTACGGGGGCGAGATCACGCCGGACCAGTCGAAGTCATACGACACGGGGAAGATCGTCCCGATCGAGTCACGCAGCAGCACGATGTTGTGTAGCCCCGCGACCGACCAGTCCGTGTTGGCGATCATGTACTGGAAGACCGTGAGCAGTCCCGTCTGATCGATGTCCGTCTCGGCCTGGGTGATCCCCTTCTGCGCGAGCACCTGCGCGTGATTGCGCCGCGCCATCCGGTCGTCGTCTTCGATGAAGAACGCGTAGCGCGTCAGCGGCTCGCGCTTGCTCGCGGTGTCCGCGTAAGTGACGTGCGCGAGGCGCACCCGGAAGCTGAGATCGGTGAGGAGGTTGTAGACGCGGTAGATGAGGTATTCCTCGAGCAAGTAATGCTCGTAGCTCGGGCGGTCCACGCAGTGAGTAGCGAGCTTCAGGCTTCCGGTGTGGCGGAATACCGTGGCGGTCGCCTGCTGCCGGTTGAAGTCGACCTTGATCGGCGGGAAGTCACAGATGGCGCTCTTCAGCCGGAAATGGCCCCGCGTGCGCAGCGTCACGGAGAGGCTGACGGAGTCGGCGCCGGCGTTGAAGTAGGTGAGCACGCCGTCATGGGTGCGGCGGTCGGTACCGCGGTCCTTCGCGAGGGCCTTGAAGTCGGCCCTCAGGGTGAGCTGGAGCGGCTCGTCGCTCCCGAACAAGCCGTGGGCGGGGGGAGCCTGCTGTGGCGCCGCGCTGCGGAGGGCGCACGGCGTGAGGCACAACGCCACGAGGGCACACCGGGTCGCCCGAGTTCGGGCGTTCATTCGGTTCGATCCCACGCGGCGAACTTAGGGGCCGCCGCCCAGAGCCGCCAGCGGCGCGTGCGGGAGGGGCGTTGGATCAGCGCAACAGCGCGCCGAGCGGCACGTCTCGGTCCGGATGCACGAGAACCACGTCCCCCTCGCCCACGATGACCCCGAGCGTCAACACCTCCGAGAAGAAGTCGGCGATCTGACGCGGCGGGAAGTTCACCACCGCGAGCACGAGTTTCCCGAGCAGGTCCGCCTTCTCGTAGTGCTTCACGAGCTGGGCGCTCGAGCTCTTCACCCCCAGCGTGCCGAAGTCGATCCGCAGCTTGTAAGCGGGCTTCTTGGCCTTCGGGAAGTCGTCGACGTGGACGATCCGGCCGACGCGGATGTCGACCTTGAGGAAGTCGTCGTAAGTGATCTCGGGCATTTCGGCACCTGCGTCGTGAATCGTTTCACAAATGCAGACGAGGCGGCAAGCGGGATCGGGGCGTCTGCAACTGTGTGGCTCCCGGCTGACAAGCCACTTCCCTTGAACGGCAATCGCCGTCTGTAACTGTTTGCCCCGCAAAGACAGTCCGCCTTGCGATCGCCGCTGGTCGCCGGTGTCATTCTTGCGGCGGATCTGGCTGCTCTGAGACGATCATCATCCACTGTGGAGGCCACACATG
>Ga0209761_1001880_pt1 | contig 13672 bp, 16 predicted proteins | sample GraSoi013_1_40cm_4_FD_185818 | JGI IMG/M metagenome (GOLD analysis project Ga0209761, IMG submission 185818) | Grasslands soil microbial communities from the Angelo Coastal Reserve, California, USA - Sample 09_25_2013_1_40cm (SPAdes) (version 2) | ecosystem: Environmental > Terrestrial > Soil >... | reverse complement strand
AGCTCCGGACCAGGAATTGGTCAAGTACCAACAAGAGCGAAATTTTTATTACCTTACCGGATTCGATCAGCCCGGCGCGATTTTGCTCCTGGATGCCGCCTCAGATCCGCCCCAGGAATTTCTATTCCTGCCGGAACGGAAACCTTCGGCAGAACGTTGGACGGGGCCGAAACTTGCCCCGGGCGCCGACGCGGAAAAAGCGACGGGGTTCGCTAAGGTTCTCTCGGCGGACGAGTTTGAGACCACATTAAAACGAGTTTCAGAAGGAGGAAAAGCCGCATACGGTTTAAAAGATGTTGAGAGCGATGTCGCGTTCCTGCGGCAAACCAAATCACCAACAGAAGTCGCCCTGCTCGAAAAAGCTGTTCAGATTACGTTGAAAGCGCATCGCGCTGCAGTCCGCACCATTGCTCCGGGAGCGATGGAGTATGAAGTTCAGGCCGCGCTGGAATTCGAGTTCACACGGAACGGAGCGGAGCGGCCCGGGTATCCTTCCATCGTGGGCTCGGGGCCGTTTTCGACAATCCTTCACTACAACGACAACACACGGCGCATACAGGCGGGCGATGTGGTTGTCGTGGATATAGGGGCCGAATATAGCGGCTACAGTGCAGATGTCACACGGACCTATCCGGCCTCGGGAAAGTTCTCCCCACGCCAGCGCGAGATTTACCAAATCGTCCTCGAAGCCCAAAAAGCCGCTATCGAAAAAGTCAAACCCGGCGCGCGCATCGGCGATCTGCACAACGTAGCCATGTCGCACATTCGGTCAAAGGGCTACGAAAAATATTTTATTCACGGAACCAGTCACCACATCGGACTCGAAGTTCATGATGTCGGGGATACATCTCGTCCCCTCGAACCCAATATGGTGATCACCGTCGAACCGGGCATTTATATCCCTGAAGAACAACTCGGCGTCCGGATTGAAGACGACGTCGTCGTTACAGCGACGGGTCATCGCGTGCTCTCCAACTTTCCGAAGGAAATATCTGAAATCGAAGGCCTGTTTAAGAGATAGCGTCTAGTTCCGGGGACTTACCGTAACGTCGACGTCGAAGGCACCAGCCAACTGGCCATCACTTGCGACGGCGCGCAGGCGGTAATTGCCAGGGGTGCTGAACGTTACTTTCGTTTGCATAGTCACGGGTTTTCCGTAAACGCGCTCGCTCATGATATCGGGATCAAAGCGAACTTTCCCTGAACCACGATGAACGATCCATCGGATTCGGACACCTTGCTGACGGCCAGGAGCGGTGATTGGCTTCGGTCGGTCGTCGTCGGTGGCAGTGACGGTTAACGTGAGGGGATCTCCTAGTTTGACCGTCTGCGCTGGGCTTCCCGTCATCTTGGGGGCCACGTTATCGAAATCAACGTCACCAAATCCGGTGGTCATCAACATCGAATCGCGGGGAGAATTCTTCGAAATGATTCCTTGGTCCACTTCCCACTCCGGCTCGAGCCAGGCTTTGGCCTGATTCGTGTGGCCGCGATTCGTCAGCGTCCAGACGAGCCTTTTATCTTTCGGCCAATCTTTCGGTACGACGACACCAAACACCCACCATCGGGGCGACGGATAAAAATGTGTAGGCTGGCCCTGGTCGATATTGTCCGCATCGAACTTGTTGTCCGGACCAACCGGGATATCAACCTCTTCTTCCGAATTCCTGTTGAAATACCCGAAGTAAAACGTGTACGTCCCATCGGGATTCATTTTCCACCCTTGGAACGTCGGGCTTACATCCTGCCCACGGGCGTATCTGATCTGATATTGGGCATAGAGGCTGGGGACGACGAAAACACAAAGACACAGTGACACGATCCAAATGAGGATTCTCTTTCCGTTTCGCTGTGTCTTTATGTCTTTGTCCTTCATTCCCGGGAGCTAGTCAGGATCCGCTGTGCGGCTTTTCTCTCTTCGACCTCTTTTTTGTAATCCTGTTCGGACATGTAATACCAACTGATCCACGCGGAGCCCATTTCATCAACCGTTCGCTGTCCCCACGTGATTTGCGCGTCAGGATCCGGGTTGAACTTGTTCCCGGCGGTGTTGTCGTGCCACGAGATCGAATGCAGAACAGTCCCTTGCGGGAGCAGGGGCGCCGCGTCATCGCGGTAGACGTAATTGATATGCCAATTGAAGTAGAACTTAGCGCAGGACAGCATTTCAACTTTGCCGTTGGGATATATCGCTTCCAGGCACTCGGCCTTTCCGCGGTTATGCATGTGAGGTTGGAACGACAGCAGCCGCGCGGATTTCACCAGCGTGAGATAACCATCCGAGCGCACGTTGTCGGTATTCGGGCGAAGGTCGATCTCGGCCACGCTGACCGTTGTGGAAGAGATCACGTGTTTCGGGACATAACCCTTCGGATAGAACTTCAGACCAAGCGCAACATTCGTCGGCGTCTCCGTGCCAACAGAATGGAGGTGAAACTGGAAGTTAATCTTCGTTCCCGCCTTGACTAACCGGCCAGACCCTTCGGGAAAGACGTCACCTTTCTTACCGATGGCATATTCATTGAGAAAGACTCCCATCTCGCCTACCTCGAGCGTCCCATCGGTGTCATCGAGTTTTCCGCTATGAAGCGTCTGGGCTGCCGGCTCAACAAGAGAAGTTCTAATGTGATGGATTACCGGGAATCCTTTGACCGGAATGATCTGAACACCTTTTAGATAACGATCTTCGGTCAACCCCGGATCGACCAGAATATCCGGCCATTGGTCGGGCGCCTTGGCTTTCACAATGACGTCCTTTGGCAATGTGATGACGCGATCCGGTTCTCCGATCTGCCATGTTTCGTTATCGTCGAATTTCCGCGTCGGCGGCATGTCGGCCGGATTCCCTTTTACGGCCCCGGCATCGACCCACTTCACGATCGTTGCGATTTGCTCATCGGTCAAGGAAATGTCATTGCTGAAATATTGCACGCCCACATTCTTGTCCAAGTGCCAGGGCGGCATCTCGCGCATGAGAACCTTTTCTTTGATCGATCGAGCCCACGGCCTTGCATCCTCATATGTCATCAATGACATCGGTGCAAACGTGCCGGGATGGTGGCATATCTGACAGCGCGCCTGAAAGATCGGCGCCACATCCTTCGTGAACGTCACCTGCGTCTGGGCCGATTGCCCGCTCGCGGAAACTGCCGCGAGCAACGTTATAATTACGACGGACAGAGAGAGGGTTCTCATACCTACCTCCGAGAGAGGTCTTTAGTTTTGGTCAGTCTTCCTCTGTTCTTATATCGAACGTTCCTTTTATATGCAAATTCTTTCGTTACCTATTGCATGTTTGCTGAGGCACGTGCAGGCCGACGATGCAAGAAGATCCGTGCCTGTATGTTTAGGAACATCTTCGGGAAACCGCAGCATGATGAATGTAGCGATACCAATCCTCGCCGGCGTTATCTATGTCTCTCTATGTTCGCTTTTCAAAGAACCAAGCCGCATAAGCTTTAACGCGATTATGATCGCGGGCGCGGGCGCTGCCTATCTCAGCGGAGGATTTGGAGTATGGGAGTTTGCATTCACCGCCGTTGTGACTTTCTGCGCTTATCGGGGACTTCGCTCATATCATTTCATCGGAGTCGGATGGCTTCTCCACACTGCTTGGGACGTGCTCCATCACCTGTACGGAAATCCAATCATCCCCTTTGTTCCAACGTCGTCGCTTGGATGCGCTATTTGTGACCCGGTGATTGCGGTGTGGTGTTTTGCCGGTGGCCGCTCGCTTATAAGGCGTTCCAAGTAAGGAAGCGCAATGCCGGACTTCAGTACGGCGGCTCGTGTGCGCGAGAGTGGACGCTTCAGCAGTTGTGCTGGTTTTCGTGATCCTGAAGCCGATCGCGTGCTTCCTCCGAGAGTTTCCGAGCTGCTGCAACTTTCCGCTGAATCAATTCGTATTCCGCATGCAACACGGCACCAATGGCACGTGACAAGTCGGCTACCGCTTCAGAATAAGCTGTTACGGCTTTCTGATAGTCCACCATCAGTGCCGCTTTCTCTTCACAGGCCATTCACATAACGATGCCACACTTCTGGCCTTTCTAGCTGTGCTGTTTGTACCTACTGATATATCGGTATTAGTCTTACGACATGTAGGACAAATCATCAGTCATTAATGAATGCTCAATTCTCATTTGTTATAGAAACGTTGACGCGGGGTCCACCCCTCGATGTAAATTGCTCTCGACTACTTCACCGAGGACAAGAACATGGCCAAGAAAAACGATACGTTCAGTCCAAGGTCGATGCGGGAAAAGATTCGGAATTCGGAGCCGGGTCCAATGTACAAAATTCAAAAACCCCCGTTCTACGCGGCGTGGTCGACGCCAATCCTTCATGACACACTAAGTGGTCTGAAGATCAACACAAAGTGTCAGGTCATCGATCGCAATAATCAGGTCATCCCTGGGTTGTATGCCTGCGGAGAATCGGCCGGGGGTTTTGCTTTACACGGCCTGCCGAGAGTTACAGTTTTTGGCCGCGCCGCCGGCCGTGAAGCCGCCAGCGCCAATGCCTCCTAAAGACGTAGAAGCCGGAGAGCACAAGACGAGCATTGCGGTGTGGGATCTCGTCTCTCCTCTGGTGATCGGCCGTACAGCGAAAGTGAAAGTGGGAGCGAAGTGCGCGGCGGGTTGTCAACTGACGGATCATGGAGTGGAGATCCATGACGCCTCCGGAAAAACGATCGCTCGCGCCGTTCTAGCTGGTACGCCCTGGCCTGGCACGAGCGGTCTGTATTGGACCGACGTTGAATTCCCTGCACCCGCAGAAGCCGGCACGCATATGTTTTCCCTCACATCCGAGCACGGCTGTGCTCACTCAGAATTCAGCTTCATCGCCGTCAAACCGCCCGATCACAGCGTGACGATTCAGGTCCACGACAAGACCACAAAGGAAACCATCGCGGATGTGGAAATCCGGCTGGGCGTCTATCGAAGCATTACCAATGCCCGAGGCCTTGCGACAGTGGACGTGCCGAAGGGCAGCTACGCTCTGACGGTATGGAAACTCGGATACGAACTCTTTTCTACCGAGCTCAGTGTCGCCGATACGGCCACGATTGAGGTGGAAATCGCCGTGGAACCCGAGCCCGCGCAGCCCTACTGGATGTAAACCGCATTCGGCCGCTCATTCAACTCAATGTAAGTTCCCCACGGATCGTAAATGAACGCGAGCGCGCCGCCGGTCTGCGGATTTCTCGTCAACGGACGATCTAACTTGATGCCGGCCGCTTCGAGTTTCTTGCAGAACGCTTCAAGGTTCTGAACGTCGAACCCGATGTGATCGAGAACGCGGCCTCTGGTCGTAACGGCCGGTCCATCGGCTTTGGAGAATGTCAGGTTCACTCCAGGAAGATCTGCAGCCTGATTCTGTCCCCGCGTCCCGGGTTTCGCGCCGAACGTCTTGGCGTACCACGACTGGATTTGAGGTATGACCGGCTCCGGCACATTGAAGTGGACGTGATGATGCTGGATTGGGAACTTCTGGTCCTTATTTTCCAAGATTTCGATGCGTAATTCGTCTGCTGTTACAACAAAGGCCTGATCGGTTCTGCCATTGCCGCCGGGAAGCACCGGCACGCCCGCGGCTCTCCAGGCCTTCACCGACTCCTGCACGTTCTTCACGGTGAATCCGACATGGTTGATAATGGAACCCACAGTGCCGCCCTTGGGCGGTGGCGTCCCCGCTGCCTGGTGCAAAATCACCAGCACGCCTGGGAAACGCACGGTTTCAAAATTGCCGCCTTTGACTTCCGTGCCGCCCATGGCAAGAAAGATCTTCTTGTTGGCAGCGACATCGCGGCTATTGAGATGCCAATGTCCCATGGTCACGCCCGCCTCATTCGGCGGAAACGCCTGTGCCCACGCTGTCCCTGCGGACAAACTCAAAATTACAATCAAACTCAGGATCGCTCTTTTCATCTTTTGCTCCTTCTCGGTTGCCCGATGGGAATTGAAAATCGATTATTGATGACTAATGATTAATTTTCAGATCTTCCAGTCCGGTGTTGCGATGTACGAGCGGTTGATGTCCGCCACAGTACGCGTTCCGCAGTTGCCCATGACCAGCTTCAGTTCGCCCTGCAGAATCTCGAGGACCCGATCGACACCTGGCTGCCCGAAAGCCCCAAGTCCCCATAGGAATGGCCGGCCCACGCCAACGGCTTTGGCTCCAAGTGCCAGAGCCTTGAATATATCTGTTCCGCGGCGGAATCCCCCATCTACGAAGACCGGAACGCGATTGCCGGCTTCACCGACGACTTCGGGTAGCGCCTCCAGTGTGGACCGTAGCGTTTCCGTAGCGCGTCCACCATGGTTCGATACGAGAATACCGTCGAAGCCATGCTCGATCGCCAAACGCGCATCTTCGTGGGTATCAATGCCCTTGATGACGAGTTTTCCGCGCCAGAATTTTCTGAGCTGATCGACGAATTCCCAATCCATAGCGGGATTCGGAGCGCGCACCCCTGTCATGTCGATACCTTTGAACATGGCCCGTTCGCCGACCGGCCCGGGAGGTTGGCCCGGACCGTGGTGGCACGAACTGCATTGAGTAAGATCTTTCGGGCGCGAGCGCAAGTACGTTTCGCTGTTGCGGCCAGTGGTATTGTCTACCGTCAGCAACACCACTGTCGAACCGGCCGCCTCAACACGCCGCAACAATTGTTCGCAGGCTTCCCACTTGCTTGGCGCATAGAGCTGGTACCAAACCGGACGGCCCAATGCTTTATTCACCTCTTCGATCGGCGTCGAGGTCATCGTCGAAAGGCACTGCAGGGTCCCGCGGGCGCGAGCTGCGCGTGCCACGGACACCTCTCCGTCCATGTAGAACCCGCGCTCACCGCCTGTGGGACACAAGAAAATCGGGCTGTTATAAACCGTGCCGAACAACTCCACACGCGTATCAACGAGCGTGGCATTGTGCAAACGACGTGGCCGTAGCTGGACGTGTTTGAAGATCTCACGATTCGCGCGCAGCGTCGCGTCGTCGTCGACACCGCTGGCCATGTATGCCCAATGGCCTTGGTGAACCTTTCGGTGCGCCGCTTCCTCGAAATCGAACACATTGAGCGCGTTTGCAGGGTCGGTGATCACCTCAGGGCCCTCGGCCCATGCTCGCGGCAGAAGCACGAATGCGCCCATTCCGCCCGCCGCTGCCACGTACGGGCTTGCAGCCAAGAATCTGAGAAATTCGCGACGTGCCAATAAAGAATGTTGGTTGTCCATGGGCGCTGATTCTACCTCCGATTGTCGGATTTGCGAAAGAATACGCGCGATGGAATAATCCCCGCATGCGATACCTAACACCCTTTTTTCTGATATGCCTGGTCGCGGCGTTTCTGGCCGCTCAGTCACCATCCCAGACGTTGGCTCCGACGGGGACGCTCCGCGCGATCTTTCTCGGCGGCAATCCCGTACAAGGACGAGTAGATCCAAAAACCGGAGAAGCGGCCGGCCCGGTACCGGATCTGGTCCGAGAACTGGCGAGACGGCTTGGTGTGCCTTACAAAATCATTTCTGCGCCGGATGCACAGGTCATCTTGGACGCTTTGAAGGACCACACCGCCGACATCGGCTTTCTCGCTTACGACCCCGCTCGTGCGCGTGAGGCGGACTTCGGAGCTGCCTTTGAGGTGATGTTCAATAGCTATCTCGTACGTTCCGACTCACCAATAAAGAAAAGCGCGGACGTTGACCGGACAGGAGTGAAAGTTGCCGCCGTCAAAGGACAAACACAGGAATTGTTTGTGAGCAGCCATCTGAAAAAAGCTCAGGTGCGCGTGTTTCAGACAATGCCGCCGCAAGCCGATGTCGAACGGCTGCTTGGGAGCGGGGAAGTGGACGTTTTCGCTATTAACCGGCAGCGATCGCTCGATGCCCAAGCGGCTTCGGGTTCGAAGCTGCGTGCTCTCTCTGACAGCTTTTTGGAGGTCGAGCAATGCTTCGTTGTAGAGAAAGGCGCCAGAGCGAAGCTCGACGCCATCGAAAAATTTGTCGCTGAGTTGCGCTCCTCCGGTTTTATTAAGGTATCCATCGACCGCGCCAAACTGACTGGAGTGGACGTAGCCTCTGGCAAGAAGCGGTAGGTTGTGGGGCGCCGCCGTCGCTCCAGCCGTGCATTACGGCCGGTCTGCTCCGACGTCTGTTTGAACTCGCTATTGAGTGCGAGTGACGGTTTGGATCACTACAAGAGATCGAGTAGACGATCGGGTCAAGCTAGGTTTGGTTTCTTCGGAGTCTGCCGATACTCAGAGACAGTATTCATCCCATCCGCTCCAGACGCGCCAGTAAAAAATGATCGACGACTTGGCCTCACGCCCCGAGTTGACGTGCAATCTCCCCAAGCCGTGCCGCAATCAAAAACTGGCGATGTTGAAGCGCAATGTCCGATAGCGCGCTGACCACAGGCCGAAGCTCTTGCTTGTATTCGGAATTGGGCCACGATTCACCCAAATCCAAGTACCGGCGAATTGTCTTCACGCATTCGTCGACTCGAGGATCTTCCTCGGGCGGCATGGCCTTCGCTGCAAGGTCCACGGTCGATTCCAAAACAAAGTGCGAAAAACCTTTCATGCTTTGCTGCGTCTCGTTATCCCCAGGGACAGGCAGGCACCCGCATTACCAAAAAGTAATGGAGCCAAGTCCAATAAATAAGCGTTTTAGGATCGCCCTTGCTGCTTGATCCACCAAGAATCTAGGCAACGTCCACGAGCTTTACAAAGCCCAGAAGCCGGCCAAGGGACGCCGGCGATGCCGGAAATTAAACCAAAGCGTTTGGTTCTGGGACTGAAGAACAGCCGCGAAGCCTGCTACCACGCCGTAATGGGCTAGCCTGGTGCCGATCATGATTTTCACTTTTGCCCTGGTAGCCTAACGAAGCAATGCGTGGGCTATCGCTCAAAGCGCAACAGTAACGCGTAAGAAGATTGCAGGAATGGAGGTGGCATCCTTGCTTGCGCTTTTGTTCTGGCTGTTGAACAGAACTTCCAGTTCTTTCTGCAGATCCGCTGTGCGACCGTTCTTTTCTGCGGCTTCGAATGCATTCATTGTCGGCCCGTAGTATTTTCTGAATGCTGAAAGTAACTCTGACGGCGCGCTGGGATAGTTGAAGGTATAGGTGTCTCTGGCGAATGATATTTTCTCTTTTGGGACGCCCGCGCCTGCAAATCGCTCTATCACATTGTTCTCGATCCCCCACGTCATAGGGCTAATGAAGCCTTCTGGAGGCGGCGGCGTATAAGAGGAGCTGATTTTCAAAATTTGTGCCACCAATGTTGGGTCATTCGGAATCCAATTCCCCATAATGATCCGGCCTCCAGGCTTGGTCACGCGCACCATCTCCTTGGCCACATCAAATGGCTTTGGGGCGAACATGGCTCCAAAGAAACTCACGACGAGATCAAAAGTATGATCTTTCAACTCATGCAAATTGGACGCATCCCCTTCCTGAAACTTGCAGTTCGTGAGGCCCTCGTCCTTTGCACGCCTGTTCCCAGCCTCAACAAGGTTTTTCGCGATATCGACGCCCAACACTTCCGCTCCAAGTCTCGCTTCTGGTAATGCCGTCGTTCCATCGCCGCATCCGAGATCCAGAACCTTGAGCCCTTTTGTGATGCCGAGTCTCTCGACGAGCGCCTCACCGCTCTCTCTCATACTCTCTGCAATGCGAGTAAAGTCGCCTTTTTCCCAAAGCGCCTTGTTTGGATTCATCGGTGCATTCCCTCTTTTTTTGCTCCTGGCGGCCGCACCGGACGACTTCCGTGGTCGTTAGCCGGTGGGCGTAGTATAGGCGAATAGGCGGGGTGTTTGAAGTATCGATTGCCCCAGAGCATAAGGCCACTTCAGAGTGGCCTTATGCATACGCCGAGAGGATTCGAAACCTCTGACCTTTGGTTCCGGAGATTGATTTCAACTTTCCCCGCGCTGTTCTTTCAACCGTTTAGATTGGCGACTTTTGCTCGTTTGGATGCTGTTTTGGGCTGCTGCCCACTATCTGCGCCCCCAGCGTTGCCCACCAAAATCAGACCAAATCATTTGGTTTTTGAGAAAAGAACCAAAGTACGGAAGATGGCTTTGCTACGATCTGCGACTGTGAGTGCCCGAAAGAAGCGAACACGTCCGAAAAAAGCACGCCGCAGCATCATCATTGCCGGTCCGAACGGGGCCGGAAAAACAACGTTCGCTCAGGGCTTCCGTCACCTGAGATAGCGTTGCGGCGGATTGAAAGTCGGGTCCAACAGGGCGGGCACGGGATTCCGAAGACGGATGTCATTCGTCGATTCCCCGCAGTTGGGACAATTTAGAGGGACTCTATCGCCAGATTGCGGACGCCTGGACGGTTTACGATAATTCTGGTGATAAGCCCGTACTCGTTGATCGCAACCCATGAGAAAAACAAAACCATCATTGGAGGACAAGCGATTCTTTGAATCCGGGCTGTCGCGAACCTCAAGACCGGAGACGGCGGACAACAGGTCCGGGCCGCTGAAAATCCACCAACGAGTGCGGGTACAGGAATTCGCCGCGAGCCTATTGCCTGCAGGGTACGCATAAAAGCCTTGGCGGGAACGGTTCAGAAATTCTTGCCCACCAATTTGCCCACTAACTGATTTTTCCTTGCCCACCAAGGCAGGAGCGGTAACTGTGATGAGTTCGGAACCAAATGAAAAAGCGTCGGTTCTTCAACCGACGCTTCATACGCCCGAGAGGATTCGAACCTCTGACCTTTGGTTCCGGAGGGCAAAATCAAAGACCGCAGGAACCAACCCAAACCGACAAAAAGCAATAATTCGGTACCTTTGGAGCCTCAACAGTTCAACACGTTTCCTTGACAACTGGGTGCCCCGTGCCGAAACTGCCATAAACCTCGATCACGCGAAGAGTCCGCGACGATGGCCAGAGGCGTTGCACGGTCTCGATGACGACGGGGATAGAGAGGGGACTTCCACAAAATGCGCCGATCAGCTAGAAGGGAGGAAAAGAGAAGAACAAACTGCCGTTGGTGTGTTGCGGTTGTAGTGCTTGCGCTCTTTAGCGTATTGCCCGGTTTCGGCAACACGATCACAGTCACCAACACCGCCGACAGCGGACCAAGCTCACTGCGGGATGCGATCCTGAACGCTTCATCAGGCGATACGATCAGTTTCAGCCTGACTTACCCCGCAACGATCACGCTCAGCAGCACACTCGACATAACAACCAGCCTCACGATCAACGGCCCTGGACCGTCAAGCCTTGCGATCAGCGGAAATAAATCTGTCCGCGTCTTCCATATTCCGGCGCCTGGACTCACGGTAGTTATTTCTGGCGTGACCATTGAAAACGGTTCCCCGGTTAGTACCGGTTGTCTTTGCGTTACTGATGGAGGCGGTGGCATCCTGCTCGACAACACCAGCACACTAATGGTGACCAACAGTACTATCTCGGGTAACTCATCTGGTGGTGGTGGCGGCATCTTAAGCTTCGGTAGCACCCTAATCGTTATCAACAGCACGATATCAGGCAACTCCTCTACTGGTGGCGGCGGCGGCATCTACAACTTCGCTCGCGGGCTGATGGTGGCCAACACCACCATTTCGGGTAACTCCGGCGGGGCCGGGGGCGGCATCCTCAATATTGTCAACGACGGCGTCAGCACGGCGACAGTGACCAATAGCACCATATCGGGCAACTCCGCTACCTACTACGGGGGCGGCATCTTCAACAACTACGGGCCGCTAATAGTGACCAACAGCACTGTATCAGGCAACTCCTCCAGTGCGGGTTGGGGCGGCGGCATCGCAAATGATGCATCCGTGAGGCTGACGAACGACATCATAGCAAATAGCAACGGCGGAAATTGTTACCTCACAGGCGGGGTAGGCCAGAACGCTACTTCGGACGGACATAATCTCTCGGACGATTATTCCTGCTCCACTTTCTTCACCCAAGTAGGCGATTTGAATAATATTCCCGCCGGGCTCGATCCAAACGGTTTGCAAGACAACGGCGGACTGACGAAGACGATCGCACTCCTCCCCACCAGTCCCGCCGTGGATGCGATACCGGTCAGCCCCACTAACTATTGCACCCTGGCCGATGGCACCACCCCGGTGACCACAGACCAACGAGGGGTGACGCGGCCTCAAGGGCCCGCCTGCGATATTGGTGCCTTTGAGCTTCAACCACCGCCGGGCGCTGTAATTTCCGTTACTATGACGACCGGCGGTGCCGGCTATACGAGCGCTCCCACAGTGAATTTCAGTGGCGGCCGCCGTCAACGTGACCAACGGCGGTTCAGGTTATACCAGTCCGCCTACGGTCATTTTTGGCAGGGACGGCGGGGGAAGCGGTGCGGCTGTAGCGGCCGTACTTGGAACATCGGGAAAGGTCGTCTCAGTTAACGTGAGTAACGTGGGCACACAGTGTTACCCGCAGGCTTCCGACGTTGTCGTGAGTTTCAGCGGCGGTAGCGGATCGGGAGCGACTGCGGTTGGCGTTCTTGAACCGACCCGATCGTGCATCTATAATGTGTCGACCACTACCGCGCCGAAGTGTAACAACAAACTCAGCAGCGCGAACGGCTACAGCCCTGTGGACCAGAAGTCCAGCGTTACTTTCAATGATGTCGGGAACAAATCTGCATATGGAACGCTGTACGTGCGGTCAGCGGATGATAAGACCCCCAGCAGCTTCCTTGTTGATTATCCTGGATACGATACCAGTGGATACAGTGCGGCCACTTTCAGTTCTACGCTCACCATATACGTCAGTCCCGGTTCGACTACGGCTTGGCCGGTGCACGGCGGTCTGCAGGACTGCAACAACATTTTCGTCACTGCCACCACGGGTTATCGCCTTCGGTCGATAACGCTAACCAGCGGAGGAAGCGGATATACATCCGCGCCCACAGTCTCGATTATAGGAGGAACGGGCAATCTTTCGGGGGGCTCCTCCAATCCCACAGCAACAGCCATGGTCGGATTTCCCGTCAGTTCGGTTACCGTGACCTCCGGCGGAAACCATTACACCTCGGCTCCTACCGTAAGCTTCACCGGCGGAGGCGGGGGGTGCGGCGTATGTACCAGCGCCACGGCGACCGCCAGTGTTGTCCCAACGAGTACGTGGGTCTACCCGGTCGACCATGTCAACGTCACCGCGGGCGGTTCCGGTTATACCTCTCCTCCCACGGTCAGTTTTAGCGGGGGCGGCGGGTCCGGCGCTGCGGCGATAGCAAGTATCTCCGCAGTACCGTGACAACGTATCCTGTCGACCATGTCAATGTAACCGCGGGCGGCACCGGTTACACGTCAAAGCATAGGAAAAATGAACGCGGTTTTCCCTCCCTGGCCGATCCGGGAATTTCGGGACCGGAGTGATGGAATACCCGAATCCGGGCGTGAGGATAGTATCCTTCGGGGTGCAGGGGCGTTTTTCGGGCGCACAGGAATTTAAACACGGAGGATTGTCGTACAGGGACGAAACAATGGACGGGTTCCTCGGAGGTGGCCCCCAAGGGCCATGAACCTTTACATAAGGGGTTAGAGTGCGGCGTCGCCTTTCAACACCCGCCGTCCCCAGCAGCGCTTAAAATCCCTACATTTCTAAAATTTTCCTACATTTCGCTTAAGATGACGTTCGTTCCTGGATGCACATTGGGGATGCACATTGGGTTGCGAATCCAA
>Ga0209761_1001877_pt1 | contig 13677 bp, 12 predicted proteins | sample GraSoi013_1_40cm_4_FD_185818 | JGI IMG/M metagenome (GOLD analysis project Ga0209761, IMG submission 185818) | Grasslands soil microbial communities from the Angelo Coastal Reserve, California, USA - Sample 09_25_2013_1_40cm (SPAdes) (version 2) | ecosystem: Environmental > Terrestrial > Soil >... | reverse complement strand
CCCGCCTGTAAGCACGGAATCTTCAGCCGGCAAGGCCCGCAACTTTGCCCCGGAGGACAGTAATGGAGGCCTTGGGCAGAGCATATGTCGCCTCCGCTCCGCCGGACGTTATGGAAGTCACGGGTGGGCCGTCTGGGTCGGGATGGCCGTGGGCACCGTCTGCGTGCCACAGGTATTGCTCGCTCCCGAACGTCACCATCGTGATCGGACCTGAGAAGAAGCCGTGACGGCCGGAGCTGAAGTCGTCAAAGACCACGCGCACCGCGTGGGCGGTCAACTGGTCTCGGTTGACGAGCATCAAGGACCATTCTCCATCGGGGCGTTCGACGACGTAAGCAGCGACCAGGGCGTGGCCGCCAGCATCTGCGAGGTTGCAGGAGGCTGTGTAGATATGGTGGGTCTCGTCGCCAGGCTTCAACCATTCCAGGTTGATGAGCCGGCTGGCGAAATACTGTGAGGTTTCTTGCTTGATCTGGAAATTTTCATCCGCCGTAAACATCGCGAAAGTCCCCTCGCCGTGGCAGCCTCCGGAAAGCGGCCGCGGGAAGAAATGGAAATGGTAGATGCCGTTGCCGCCGGCAGTAAGGAAAGCTCCTACATACTCGGCGAGCCAGAGTGCCCCGAACATATCAACGAAAGACTGGTCGGCTCCCCATGACAAGTTGCTCTCGGTAATGAACATCGGCACCCCTTCGGGCACTCCATCGTTTTTCCAGACCTGAAGGATGTGGCTGACCAGTTCAGGCTCCCGGTAGAGATCGCTCCACGTGACGCCGCAGGGCGGGAAAGGATAGTGCTCGAAGGAGACGAAGGCCAGGTCCGAAATCCGACCGTGAGATTTCAGGAAGTCAATAAACCGTCCCATCCAGGACGTTTTGCCCTGTGCGTCAGGCCATACCTTGATATCTTCGTTCACCCCCTCGAAGACCGGCCCACCGAGCTTTGCCTGCGGGACGAGGCGATGAATCGCGGTGGCGAACTGCAAGTAGAGTGCGGCGTAGTCCTCGGGCAAGCAATACTGGCCGTCCGGCTCCTCACCCATCTCCACGTAGGAAACCGGGTAGCCGCGCTTCTGGAGGTAGGCGACTTCGGCCGCGGCGTCATCCGGCGTGCCGTAGAGCATGGCCACCGGCATCATGGCGGGCAAATTGTTCGTGACGCCGCTGGTGAAGAAAAGGTCGAAACCCGTCTGGTCGCCGGCGTGCACGTCGAGGTCCGATTCCGAGTGCCAAGGGTCAATCGAGGAACAGTGCGTGACCGTCTGATTCTGGTCCGGAGAGTGTTGAAGCAAGTCCACAAACACGCCCTCATCGGTGAGCGTGCCGACGTAGAGTTCGCGGACGGCGTATCCGGCCGAGTTGCGAGGGTCCTCCGGCCCGTGCGTGTCCGGGGTGTCGGAGGATTCCTTCATCCAGATGCGAAGGAACTTTGCCTGAACGGGCGATGGAGAGAGCTTGAGCGTCGCCCCGCCGCCCCGGCCATCTTTCACCATGCCCCCCGGAAAAGTGTTCCAAGCCCCGAGGGTGGGCTTATCCATGGGGTCTTCCCCCCTCCAGTACTGCACCTCGTACGACCGAGCGAAGGGATGGGCCCAGTCGATCCGGATGGAGTTGACCTGTTCCGTGGCGCCCAGATTGATGACCACCCATTGTGGATGGAGCGAGTCATCTTCTCCCGTGAATTTGCTGGTGAGGTAGGGGTTGCTCTTCCAATAGGTGTTGGGGTCGCCGTCTGTCATGCGGGAATAGCCGCGTTCCGCCCCGCCGTTGCGCGTGTGACCCCGATGAGGCAGAGGATAGCCATAGGAGTGCCGGAGGAATTCCGTCGGCTCCGAGTTGCCGATAAAATACCCGGCCTTGTGCCCGGGGTCGCTCCAGGTCCCATTGGGATTCCAGTGCCAAGCGGCTATTTGAAGCTCGGTATTCTGACGGTAACTCATCGACCCCCAGCCCGCCGAGAGACACTTCTTGATCAGCGGCTCGGTATAAAGCTTATCGACCGAGCCGTAAGGAAGGATGTCGATGGAACTGCCGAGGGCGCGGCGTGGGCTAAAGGAATTCGTGGCGTGGCCCGGCGTGGCATCCACGCGCACGGTGTGCACACGGGAAGCGTTCCCACCCGAGCCCAAGAGGTCAAGTCCCGTGCCTTTCGCGGCAGAAGAGGACGAACGCCGAGGAGAAATCGAGAGCGCCGCGGCGGTGCCGGCGGCCGTGCTCAAAAACCTGCGCCGCGAAATCCGCATCAATGCCGTCCCATCGGAACCCATCTACTCCCTCCAGCATTGCTTTGAAACACGTGACGGGCCCCGCCGGCGAATGGGGGGACAACCCAGGAAATTTTGGAGAGCATGTGAGGCCGAATCGGCCGTGCCCTTAAGAGCGCCTCATGTTAGTGCTTCACGAGTCCGCAAGTCAAAGCACTGCGGAGGCGCCGTCCGGTTTGCTGTGTTTTAGGGGCTGGACATAAATCTGAAAATTCGAGCTGAACGCGATCATGTCTCCATTCGGGGAAATCGAAGGCAATGTGTCGTGAGGGTCAGCTGGATCCGTGGTGATCCGCCGCACGTTCGTGCCGTCCGAGTTCATCAGATAAATTTGTTTGTTCCCATCGCGGGTGCTGCGAAACACGATCTCGCTACCGTCAGCCGTCAGATCGGGAAACGCGTTGATGCGGAATTTGCCTTGAGTTAAATTCGTCGCGCCCGACCCGTCGCTGTGGACTGTCCAGATTCCCACGACCGCGTCGTCCGGAGCGAATTGCGGTCCAACCGTGAACGCGATCAAATCCGCGCGGCGCGCCCAACTCGTCGCCCGAACGGTTGCGCTCTTCGACGGACGGGATACGTCGCGCTCCTTGGAACCATCGAGATGATTAGCCACCAGGTGCATGTCGTTCGACTCGCCCGCCGTCAACGACTGACCTGTCACGAATTCGAGGCCGTCGGGGCTGATCGAACAAAATAGGGGGTACAACCCCTGAACATCAAGAATACGACCGGGCAACCGCACCACATCGTGCGCGCCGTGCGCGACAAACGACGGCCCGTTCGAGACCGATCCCTTTGCCTTGCAGACCATCCGACCGTTCTGATGATCCACCGCCGGGCCTTGACAATCCGGCTGCGTTCCGCTTTCCAGACGAACGTCTGATCCGTCCACCGCCGCCATTATTTGAAAGCCGTCGGGCTTTTTCACGGCGAACGCGATCCGGCCATTCGGCATGACCGCGGGCGAGAACGCTGACATCTCTTTTGGCGTGAGCGCGCGTTGGTGTGCGCCGTCGGAATCCATGGCCCAGGTTCGGAGTCTCCCGCCTTCGCGGTCTGAGTAGAAAAAGAGCGTGCGGCCATCGCGGGATCATGCGGGCGAACCACTCATCGCGTTGGACGTAGTCAGCCGTCACAGGTTCGATCCGTTCAGATTCGTGACGTAAATCTCAGCCTGATACGTATGCCCGTTGTCGCGATCGCTGCTGAAGGCAACCGTCTTGCCGTCTGGCGAAACGGCGGGACGAAAATCGGGTTCTGGACGAATCGTCGCCGACTCGGAAACTATCCCAGCGCCTTGCGGCTCCTCCTCTGACAGTCGGCGGTCACTTGGCCATATAGTCGGGAAACCGGAGAACGCAGAATTTTCACTGTGACTGGCGAAATTAGAATGTCTTGGTGACCTACTTAGGGACCTGCCAGAGAGATGCGGTCGGCCGGCGAACGAGTGCGTCCTTGCAGGGCCTGCACGGGGGCGAGGAGGAGCAACGAGCCTTCGGCACGTCTTCTTGGCTCTCTGTTCTTGCTTTGTTCGACCGGTATTGGCGGGGGACTTCGGTGGAGCAAGAGCCCGAGGAGCACCCGTTGAAATCCGTTGACGACAACTGGGACGGATTGGGGAGGGCGTGCAATTGAAAAAGGCCCTTCTGGTGTTCCTGACTGACCACTGAGCAGGCAGACGGGACGAACCACCTGGATATCGACGCGATGGAGTTACTTCGGTACGTTTATGACCTTGGGCAGTTGGGGATAGTTCTCATTGGCACGCTACGGCTCTATGAAAGTTTCACGGATGGAAGCCGGCCCGCATCAGAACTGGAACAACTCTGGAGCCGGGTGGGGATCTGTTAGTTGCTACCGGGACTGATGGAGTGGGAGGCAAGACAGGTCATTCAGAAATCCCTAGGCCGAATTCCTGAAAGCACGATCAAGCAAATTCTCAAGGAGAAGGGGAGCTCGATGCGGAGGCTGACGCACTTGCTTGACCGCCTGAAGGAGCTGCAGGAGATCAACCGCGATCGCGATCTTAATAATCTGCTCCCAGTGGTAGGGCAGGGCTTTCTGGCACCTCTGCGATGACCTGCGCATCAAATTCCCGGCCCACTCCGTGAGAAACCTTTTGTCGTTCAAATCCTGCGAATTCTCATCGGTTCCTGGCACAGCGATGCCGCACGCGGCGGTCTGGTTATCCTCATTAAAGATCCTGAGAACTTCCGCAATGTACGGCAAGGGGGGCATTGAAAGGGTCACAATTGAAGTAGGCCAACCGAGGGCATGCTGCTACCCCCGCAATCGCTGAAGGATTGCCATCCTACCTCTCCCTGAAACCCGGGACCATTTCATAGTTCGCCCACGCCGTCATGGATTGGAATAGGGGGCCGCGGCGAGTGCCTTCCATCCGCCTGAAGAAGTACGCACCCAATATGCACCCGAATTTGACCGGGCCGAACCATATGTTCGCTAAGTGCCACCCAGAAGCAAAATTGCCGGAACCGCCGCGGGGAGTTGAACGCGGACCCACGGTTTGGTGGTCCGTTGCTCTTCAGGGGTATCTGCGCAGATGCAGCGCGAATAAGTGCCATGCTTGGAATGACTGGAGCCGGCGAAGGGAATCGAACCCCCGACCTACGGTTTACGAAACCATTCCCGCCCCGTTCCCCCTGTTCGGAGTCACGTATTCTAAGAGGGTTAGGGTACCTGTCATTCGGGTTCGAGACCACAGTTTGGGCACAAATATGCACCTCAAAATGCACCTCTACCCTGAATAGTGATGGTGTTGTTTGATGGCCGTGGAAAGCAGTCCCGCAGAAAATATCCGAGGTTCCATCTTTGGCGCGAAACGAAATCACCTCGCGCAGCCACGCACCGTTCTTCAAGTAATAACCGACACCGAACTCTTGGCCATCTTACGCTCAGACTATGCCGGAGGCTCACAAAAAACGTCCGACAGCGAGAGGCCGGACCGAGGTCACTAATCCTGCAGGCTTGAAGTCTGCATTTCTTGTGCGCGTAAACCACATCGCTGGACTCTCAGAACTCCAGTTTCCGATAGGCGCATGCATTACGCATTATAAAAGGGCGCCCCTTTGGAGTAGGTTTTGAGCGCTCACCTCATCCCCTACCGAAAGGAGCACCCTAAATGGACAGTACGAAGTATATCGGCATGGACGTTCACAAGGAAACCGTTTCGATCGCGGTGATGAATTCCGCCGGCAAGCTGCTGATGGAGTCGATCCTCGAAACGAAAGCGGCAACGATTCTGCAGTTTATTCAAGGGCTGCGCGGAAACTTGCACGTCACATTTGAAGAGGGAACCTGGGCCGCTTGGTTGTACGACCTGTTGAAGCCGCACGTCACGAAAATCGTGGTGTGCGATCCACGAAGGGATGCCTTGCTGAAAGAAGGCAACAAGAGTGACAAGGTTGATGCGCGAAAGCTGGTCGAGCTGCTACGCGCTGGGCTTCTCCGGCCGGTCTACCATGGAGAAAACGGCCTACGAACGCTGAAGGAGTTGTCGCCCAGTTATCTGACGATCAGCAAAGATCTCACGCGCGTCATGAATCGGCTCAAGGCTCTATACCGGGGCTGGGGCATTTCCTGCGCAGGAGCGACAGTCTACGCACCGCACCATCGTTCGGAATGGCTCGACAAAATAACGGAAGCCGGCGTGCGCCGTCGGGCCGAGCACTTCTACCAGCAGCTCGATGCCCCGCAACCATTGCGCCAAGAAGTGCGGCGAGATCTCCTGGCGGAGAGTCGAAAACATAGCGCCAGGAAATTGCTGCGCCAGATTCCTTCGATTGGTCCCATTCGAGCTGCTCTGCTGATCGCGCTGATCCAGACCCCCAATCGGTTCCGCACCAAGCGGCAACTGTGGGCTTACAGCGGTCTAGCGATCGAGACGCACGACAGTGCGCAATACCGCTACGTGGCCGGACAACTGCAACGTTGGAAGAAACCACAGCAGCTTCGTGGGCTCAATCAAAATCACAATCATGATCTGAAAGCCATCTTCAAGAGTGCCGCCACGAGGGCCAGCAGCTCTGATGGACCGTTCCAAGATTTCTACCAGGCTTTGCTCACCAAAGGTATGAGGCCTTCGATGACTCGCCTCACTTTGGCGCGGAAGATTGCGGCGATCACTCTAATCGTCTGGAACAGAAGAAAGGAGCACATTTCGACGCTGAACAACTGAAGCCTCAAGCAGCTTGAGCGTCTCGGGCAGAGAGTCCGTTCCATCCCTTGGGGATCGTCCTTGGCGGTAGCCAGTCGGGTTCTTCTTGAGACGTTCGGGTCGAGGGAGAGTATCAACTCGGCAGTTAGTCGATTTTTGTGCTTCGGCACCGAGTCTCCACGATTACCCTATGCCCCCTGGCATGACCCAAGAAAGCTTTAGGCCAGGAGTCTCCGATAGGACCATGGTTGGCAACTCTGCAACCACGTTAGCTTGTGAGTTTCAGAGAACCGAATGGCGCCGTCATGACAGCGAGCATGAAACTACTGGGATGGGAAAGAAGCATCGGGGCCTCTCCCGCTCGAGTGAATGGAGTCTCGGGACCCGTGGAGTTCGGCAGAGGTCTTTCTCCCAAGTCATGTTCCGGGTCCCTCCTGTCCGGCAATCCGCTTCAGCCGGTCCCAGCAAGACGCCCCCGTACTGGACTGACGCACCACGCATCAATTCTGGGCCCTTACGCGAGGAGGAATATCTGGGTTTTCTGGCGTTTGCCGCCCTAACGAGCGGCGGCTACACGCGCCGATCGGCGGTTGTCATACAGACTCGGTGGCCCACCTCTTCAGAAGGCCTGTAAGTGGCTGCCCAGGGCGAAAATTCGAAAGGATTTTTCGGGAGCGCATCGATGAGAGAGCGAGTATAGGGGTGCGCCGGGCTGCAAAAGATCTGCTCGGTCTTTCCACACTCAACGATCTCGCCCTCGTGCAAGATCGCGATGCGATGGCAAAGGGATGCGATCGAGAGCAGGTCGTGAGAGATGTACAGAATTCCCATAGCGAGTTCTCGGTTCAGGCGACCGAACAATTGCAGGATCTCCGATTGCGTGATCACGTCCAAGGCGCTGGTGGGCTCATCGGCTATGAGAAGTGCGGGCCGATGGAGGATGGCCATGGCGATCAGCACCCGCTGCGCCTGCCCAACGCTCAGTTGCCGAGGGTAGCGCCGCAGGAAGGATTCTTCAGCGGGCAGGCTCACACTTTTCAGCAGCCCGGGCAGGCGACGCTCGCATCCGTCTCGTGAGCGCTCGGCGTGAGCCCTCCAAGCTTCGGATAATTGGGTTCCAACCTTCAAGGCTGGGTTCAGAGACGAGAGAGGGCTCTGTAGCACCAGGCCAATCTCTCGGCCCCGTATTTGCCGCATCTCCCCTTCCGTGAGGCGCATTAGGTCCCGCCCCTGAAAATGAATCTCGCCCCTGGCGAGACCCCCTTTGTGCCTCAATAGTTTCAGGACCGCCAGGGCGAGGGTACTCTTCCCAGATCCGCTCTGCCCCACCAGGCCCAGAATTTCGCCCGGTTCCATCCGGAGGACCGCCTGGCGGAGCACGGCTGGCTTACCCGCGTAGTCCACGGTCAGGCGTAGGGAGAGCAAAGCGACGGATGAACTCACGGCTGACTCCTCGCCGTTTGGCTCGCGAAGCATAACCGCTCCGCGTTCCAGCTTGTCTGCGGCAGCATCACGATCGGGCTTACATTACGTAGGGAGGGCGACGCGGCCGACAGGGAATTCGTGTTCACCAGATAGATGAATGGGGCCTCTTCCCAGACAATCTGCTGCACCTGGTCAAAGTAGGCCTTCCGTTTTCCGGCGTCGATGACGGAGGCCTGAGCCCGCATCAACCGGTCCATCTCGGCTTCCCAGTTTGTGGCCGGCGATTTTTGGTTGGGATTCCACTGATGGTTGCTCGCCGAACTCAGCCAAACGTTCATCTGGGAGTTGGGATCCAAGTCGACGTTCACCAAGCCCAGCAGGCAGGCCTCGTAATCGAAGGTTTGGCTGATGCGCTCGATTAAAGACGAAAAATCCAGCGTCACTACGTTGAGGCGTATCCCCAGTTGCCCAAGGTCTTGCTGGATCATCGCCGCCATCAGCTCGCGAGGTTTGTTGCCGGAGTTGGTGATGAGGGAGAACTCGACCGGGTGCCCGCCGCGGTCGCGCAGCACCCCACCCTGAAGCCGAAAGCCTTCTTCTTCCAGCCGGCGCAAGGCGCCTCGGGGATCAAAGGGATGCGGCTTAAGCGCCGCATTAAACCAGAACCGATTGGCGGGCGAAACAGGGCCCACGGCGGGACTTGCGTGCTGGTGGTAAACGACGCGACAGATGTCTTCGCGATGGATGGATTCGGAGATGGCCCGCCGGAAGTTCCTGGATTCAAACCACACTTTCTTGTAAGCCGGAATGGGCGAGGTCGGAACCTGGTTGAACCACATTTGTTCGGAGTTTAGCGAAGGGCCTGCGTCGTGCACGGAGGAGGGTGATTCAGCGGCCAAGCGATCGAAGAACTCCGGATCGAGCCTGTCGATCAGGTGGATCTGGCCGCGCTCCAGACGAAGGAACTCTATCTCCCGGTTCTGTTGAATTTCCAGGCGAATGGAATCCAGATAGGGCAAGCTCTCGCCGTTTTCATCCCGTTTCCAGTAATAGGCGTTGCGTTTGAGAAGCACGTAAGCCCCCGGCTTGTATTCGGCCGTGAAGAAAGGTCCCAGCACAGCCATTTCGCGGCGAGGAGAACGGGAGGAGAGGATGGCTACCTGATCGAACAGTCTCTCCAAGCCGGCGACCGGAGCTGGAAAAGTGATGGCGACGCGATAGGTTCCTGATACGGTTGTTTTGACCGGCCCGGCGCTGGACCGAAACGAGTCGGCGGTGGGGGAATGAAGGGCCGGATCCATAAGTGTGCGGATGGTGTAGGCGACATCCTCGGCCGAGAACGGTGTGCCATCGGAAAAGGAGAGGCCTTCGCGCAACTTGAAGTTGATCTTCCGTCCCTGCTGCAGAATCTTCCAGGAAACTGCCAGCTCGGGCTCCACTTGTTGTGTCTGCCGGTTAACCCGAAGCAGAACTCCGCCGGTAAGATAGCGGATGATTTCCGAGGGTTCATCCGTGACTATGACCGGGTTAAACGTCTTGGGCTCGGCGCGCAAGCAGAAGCGAAGCTCTCCCCCTCGCTGCGCCGGCAAGTTGGGCAGGAAGAGACAGACCATCAGAAAGAGCTGAAAGCAGCGTCGCATCATGAAGGGAAATCCTCCAGGGGAATTATGATCTGGAAGCAGCTCACCACGAGCACCATAAGGACGAGAGGCGCCAACAGCCAGGGATCGGCCAGTAGCGACCGGTAGTTTTCGAGCTCGCGCAGAAGGTTGCCCCAAGAAGGCAGAGGCTCGGCCACCCCGAGTCCGAGCACTCCAAGGTTAGCCTCGGCCAAGATGAAGACAGGGATCGAAATCCAGAATTGCGCATAGAGGGCGGGCTTGAGGCTCGGCAAAACATGCTTGGTGAGCAGACGGAGACTTCGGCAGCCGCAAGCCCTGGCCTGCAAAATGAAGTCGGAAGTGCGCAGGCCTCGGGCGCCGGCACAGACGACGCGCGCTGCCGCAGCCCAGCCCAGCGACCCCAGCAAGGCGAACGTGATGACGACCGAGAGCAGCGGGGATACATTCAAGGGCAGCATGGCGCGCACCGTCAGGAGCAGAAATAACCAGGGAAGAGAAAGGAACAGGTCGGCGGCGCCCATCGCAAGACGCTCCCACCAGCCCCCCAGGGTGCCAGCCACACCTCCCACCAAAGCGGCCAAGAGGGTGGAGAGCAGAGCCGCCGCCGGCGCCAGCAGAAGAGAAACCTGGCTCCCCACCAGAATGCGTGACAAGCGATCGCGGCCTAATTCGTCGGTGCCCAAGAGAAACTGCCGGGAGGGTGGCGCGTTCGGCGATTGCCGAAACTGTCGGGCATAGGGAGCTGGCGCGAACACGCGTGCCATCAACGAGACCGAAAAGATCACGACCAGAATCCCCAAGGCGAATTGGCGTTGTTTTCTCATTGTGGCTGGGATGTGCATGCTGCGTTGGCCAGATCTGAGGCGGTGTTGGCCATCAGCGTCAGGACGGTAACCAGAACGGTCAGGTTGACCAGCAGGGGCAGGTCCCGTCCGAGTGCCGCCAGCCAGGCCAGTTGACCGATGCCCGGCGACGAATAAATCACTTCGATGGGGATGGCCGCCCCGAACGCCATGCTAAGGGAAACTCCCGCCAAGGCCAGGATCTGAGGAGCCGCCGGGGGCAGCACGTGCCACAGGAGAACTCGAGCTCCACTTAGGCCTTTGGCTTGCGCTGTCACGACGTGAGGCAGACCGTAGGTTTGAAGAAGAAGGTTTCGAGCATACCGGAATACTTTAGGGAAGACGACAAGCGCGATCGCCAGGGGAGCCGGTCCTCCAACGAAAAGAAACACTATGCCCAGTACGGCGGATGGAAGGCAGAGAAAGAGCCCACTGAGCAGAGTGGACGACAAATCGTACGCCTTGAATCGATACATGGCTGCCGGCAGGGCGAGCGCGAGACCCAGTAGCCAGCCCCCCAGCAGCCCGATACTCACGGAGTAAAAGGTCACGGGGAGGCGCTCGGCGAGAAGTTGGGCGACTGGACGGCCCAGCGTATGCGAAACACCAAGATTGCCATGGAACACCCCGGCCAGATAGCGTGCGTAGAAAAGGAGGATGTTGCGTTCCGCGTCCCGCGAGTGTTGGAGGGCCTGGATACTATCCTGGCTCAGGCGCGCATCCAAGAGCTGCTCATCCACTCCGAAGCCCGGCGCCACTCGCACAAGCGTGGCCCCCAGCAGCCCTCCCAGAAGGACAGTGATCAAGATGACGAGCAGATTTCGCGCGATTCGCTGAATCCACATAGGTTGAGAGTCCGCGGACAAGCTAGAGAAAAATTAGCCCTTCAGGACGAGGAACCCGCTTTCGACATCTGTATCGAGAATCCGATTCCAGATAACACGCGCAGTTCCCTCGGTTGTCGAATGATGGAAACGAACTTCCTGGCCGGCACGAAGAGCGGTGTAGTGATGGGCGGCGCGGAACGCTTCGTCACCGGCGTCGATCAGACGGCCGTGAACTTCGATTGCAGGTGGCTCGGCCAAGACTAGCCGCACCTCGCCTTTTACTGGACTTCGCTGTTTCTTCCTTCTCTCGATCAAGGGCATACATCCTTAACACGCTGCGAAGCTCTCGACTTCTCCGAGCTTCGCATAGCGTTTTAATTTTCGACTCAGAGTCCGACGAGAAATACCTAGCAGCTCTGCCGCCGCTTCGTGGTGGCCGCCCGTCTGCGCGAGGACGTCGAAAATCGTCTGCCGCTCCATGGCGTCCAGCCGGCAAAGAGGTTTTTGGCCGACATCCTGCGAGCCATCCCGGATTCTGGGCGGCAGGTCGCAGGCGCGGATCTCGGATCGTTCGGCCAGAATCGCCGGCTTCATCAAAACGTTCCGCAGCTCGCGGACGTTGCCAGGCCACGGATAACGCCGCAAGGCGTTGATGGCGTCTTCAGAAAATCGCAAGCGTCCATCGTGTTTTCGCAGGAAGAATTCCGCGAGCGGAATGATGTCCTCAAGCCGTTCGCGAAGCGGGGGCACCTGGAGGTGGATTTGACTCAAGCGATGGAAAAGGTCGCTTCGGAATTTACCGCAACCCGACAATTCCTCCAGATCCCGATTGGTGGAAGCGACGACGCGAACATCCACGGTGATTTTGCGGAGTCCGCCGAGACGATAATAGGGCGCTCCGTCCAATACCCGCAGCAGTTTCACCTGGGTTTTCGGCTCGAGCTCCCCGACTTCGTCGAGAAATAATGTTCCCTTGTCAGCCAGTTCGAACAGCCCCGGCTTGATCGTGTCCGCCCCGCTAAAGGCCCCCTTCTCATAACCGAATAGCTCGCTTTCGACGAGATGTTCGGGCAGCGCCGCACAGTTGATGTCCACCCAAGGGTTGGCGCAGCGGAGTGAATAACTGTGGATCGCTCGGGCAATAAGCTCCTTACCGGTCCCGCTTTCGCCGCTAATGAGAATCGCCGTGGCGGTCCGCGCCAGCCGCTCGACCATGCCCAATAACTGCTGCATGGACTTGCTGCAAATGATCGCGGGGACTCCCATCAGCGTCAGAGGCTTCTGAGCCTGAGGTTGCATGCGGGCAGTTTGCAGGTGTTCCGTAAGAAATGGAAGAGTACTTCGGTAATGTCCCAGTTTGTCCCTCGCATACTAACGAAGACAGAAAACAAAGCAGCCGACCGACTCGGCGCAGATTAGAAAGCGGGACAAAATGTCCCCGGTGAAGCCCCACAGCCCAACTTGCTTGTTTTAAACAAATTACGGCAATCCTTGGTCTCTTGCTGCGCGACAAAATGTCATTTTTCCGCCACGGCTGGCCGACGCAAAAACCCTCAGGTGCGCGCATTAAGTCCCCTGAATGCTGTGGGTCGGCAACGATGCATGGCCATTGCGGTGTTTGGTATCTCGGGTGCAATAACCCTGGCCTTAACCTTCTTGAGTGAGGGCCTCAATGTCGATTAAAGCCAAACTCTTCGTCGCCCTGGTAGCAATCGTCGGACTGGCGACCTTTGGTCTTGGGATGTCGGAGTGGGGATCGGCGGACCTGACCCGGTACATATGCTTTTCGATCTTTGCGATTCTCGCCTCCTGCCTGAAGGTCAGCCTGCCGGGAATCACCGGAACAATGTCGGTGAATTACCTTTTCATATTGGTGGGCATCCTGGAGTTCAATCTGTCGGAAACCCTCCTGATGGCCTGCGGTGCGACCATCGTCCAATGCTACTGGCATGCGCAAGTCCGCCCCAAGCCGGTTCAAGTCCTTTTCAACGTCGCAAACATGGCCACGGCTATCGGTGTTTCGCATTTCTGCTACCGAGGGTTGCTGGCCGCCAAGCCCAGCCTTCCGGCTCTGTTGGCAGCAGTCGCGATCATATTCTTCGTTATGAATACGGTCCCCGTTGCCGCCATCATTTCCCTGACCGAGGGCAAATCCCTCAAAAAGGTCTGGGAAGATTGTTACTTCTGGAGCTTCCCCTATTTTCTTGTCGGCGCCGCCATCGCCGGTTCTCTGAGCACTCTGAACGGGATCATCGGCTGGCAGAGCTCATTGCTCGTCCTGCCCGTCATCTACTGGATTTATCGCTCCTACCACTTGTACCTCGGCCGCCTGGAAAGCGAAAAGCGACACGCCGTGGAGATGTCGGCTTTGCACGTCCGGACTATCGAAGCGTTGGCTCTGGCCATCGAAGCGAAGGACCACACCACTCATGACCACCTCCAGCGCGTGCGGACCTATTCGGTTGAACTGGGCAAAGAAATGGGGCTGACAAACTGCGAGCTTGAGGCTCTCCACGCCGCC
>Ga0209761_1001876_pt1 | contig 13679 bp, 13 predicted proteins | sample GraSoi013_1_40cm_4_FD_185818 | JGI IMG/M metagenome (GOLD analysis project Ga0209761, IMG submission 185818) | Grasslands soil microbial communities from the Angelo Coastal Reserve, California, USA - Sample 09_25_2013_1_40cm (SPAdes) (version 2) | ecosystem: Environmental > Terrestrial > Soil >... | reverse complement strand
TACATGCCGCAGACGGGATCTTTCGCCATACCCGACTATAGAGGGGAGTATCTCTAAACTGCTGGGCTTTACAAATGTAAAGCTCAGTGGCTTGCACTCGCGATGCTAATGGGAGCTGGAAGACTCGATTGGTATCGCGAGTCCCTTTAGCTTGGGCTCGTAGGTCTCCCGAAACTTTCCCAGACACGTTTGACAGCAGAAGAATCTCTCGCGTCCCGCCACTTTCAACACGAAAGGTTTTCCCGAGATCGGTCCATTGCAGGTTTCGCACTTGAGTTCAACCCCCATCCCTGGCCGTATGAGAACGGGTTGATCGTCTTTGAAGATCTTCACGATCATCTGGCTTGAGTTCTGCCTTACTCCGAAATCGTTACTCAGCGTTTCGGTAAACCGCTGTAATTGCTCTAGACTCTCTACCGCGACTCTGAGGGTCAGGTTGTTTTCTCCGGTCGTAAGATAGATTCCGCGCACCTCAGGGTTTTTCTCGAGCTTGTCAGCTATGTTCTCGATCTCGGCAGGGTTGACCCGAAGGTAGAGATGGAAGACTAATCCTTGCTTGAATTTGGAGACATCGAAGACAGGAGATATTTTTCGGATGAGACCCTCGTCCATCATTCGTTTGACTCTGGCTTGGACCGTCGGGGTGGTTATGCCCGCGCGACGGGCGACTTCACGAAAAGACCTTCGCCCGTCCTCGACAAGAATCCCTAGTATTCTGGCATCTACGTCGTCAAGTTCGGGCATTCAGAGACAAGTCTAGAAGGCGGGAGAGCGTATCTAAACGTTCCCCGACAATCTTCTCGATCTACCTCTCATAGTCAGAATCGATGGATGAAAGCAAAGGATCTGAAGTGTGTTTTCCACGAGTGAGGACTATTTGCTCGGGCCCTTAAGCCATCCACGAATGCCGAGCGCCGTATCTTTCGGTGGTTTGAGCTTCATCTTGGCCATTAACGATGCGAATCTCGGATCAGATCGTAAGGCGTCGAATCTCGGCTCAACTCCAGCCCATGCCAACCAGCTAGATCGTTCTTGGAAGGCTCTTTCAAGCCAAGTGAATGACTCATCTTTGTCTCCAAAGCCGATCCGCAACATCGCGATCCAATAAGATGGGACATACTGGTGCTTGGACCTCTCCATGAGTTTTTCGCTGATCTTCTCAGCCTCCTTCTTGTTTCCTGCGGCCGCGTACGCATGACCCAGCATTGCAAGGGAGATCGTGCTACCACCTGATAGAGCCACGGCGTGGTTCAGTTCAGCAATTGCTTCCTTGTACATTCGTTTCTGCAAGTAAGGTCTGCCGAACCAAAGGCGTGCCTGGACGAATTCAGGATTCAGCTTTATCGCCTTCTGGTATTGATCGATTGCTCGGTCGTATTGCCTGCTCAAGTACAGAACATGTCCGACCCCAGTGTTGATTGCGAGAGAAAGAGGGTCAAGTGCCTCCGCATAGCTCATTTCTGCTAAGGCCTCGTCGAATCGTCCTTGAGATTTCAAGAAGTCGGCGTAGAATTGGTGGGCTGGTGCGTAGCTGGGGCTGAGCTGGATGGCTCGCTTGAACTCTTTCTCAGCGCTTTCCCAGTCCCAGTCATACTGGAATCTTACGGCTCCCAGTGACGTGTGTGCTTCGGCGAGTCTGTTGTCGATTTCGAGCGCTTTCTCGGCAGCGGTCCTTGCCTTTGGAAAAGCATCTTTCGGTGGTAGAAATTCTAGTAGGGCTAGCACGGCGTAGGAATCGGCGACACCCGTGTAGGCTAACGCGTATTGGGGATCCTTTGCTAGCGCTCTTTCAAATAGTTCAATGGCCCTCTTCAACCCATCCTCTGTTCTTGTGTTTAGGAAGTGGCGGCCTTCGAGGTAGAGGGTATACGCCTCTTTGCTGTCTGTTGCTTTCTTGTCGAGGTTGAGTTTCTCGCTCTTGTTGATCTGGATTTCTAGCTCGTCTGCTACCTTTTGAGCGATCTCGCTCTGGACTGCGAAAATATCTTCTAGATCTCTATCGTATTTCTCGGTCCATAGTTGTTCTTCCGTTTTTGGGTCCGCTAGCTGGACTGTGATTCTGATCTTGTTTCCGGCTCTTCTTACGCTTCCTTCGAGTATGGCTGAGACGTTGAGTTCTTTGCTGATCTCGCCGATGGGTTTCTTGGTGTCCTTGTACCTCATTACCGAGGTTCGCGCTATCACTCTGAGCCCTGCGATCTTCGAGAGAGCGGAGATTAGTTCTTCTGTCATGCCGTCTGAGAAGACCTCGTCCCTAGCGTCCTGACTCATGTTAGCTAGTGGGAGGACGGCTATTCTGCGGTTGTCCGGTTGCTGCTGCAATTCTATTGTTGTCCTCCGCTCTTTGGCTTGCTTTGTGGCGAAGGTTCGTTTCGAAGCTTAAGCTTGATGATTTGACTCTTCAGGAGACCAGAGCCTTAGGCGTTTAGAGCAGAGAGAAGAACTCGCCCATTTCCAGCCCTGATCTCAATTCTAGATCATGGCCCAATTCTCGCTCATCATTCGTTCGGGAATCGCCCATGATTTACCGTTTCTTTGACATCCACTCTAAGCCCGGACTGTGCCCTGATAAACCAGACTCGCCCAGAAACGCCGCCAGACAGGAAATTTTCTCCGGAAAGAGGGGGAGGGGGGTCTTAGCGAATACACCCTGCAGCACAAGAGTGGTTGACGGGAACCTTCTAGTTCAAGAAATCGCCCATTATCAGCCCTGGTTCGAGATCTAAGCCCACGATTTCTAGAGCACGATCTTCCACGCTGATCACAAGGGGAATATACAGAGATCGAAAAACCCGAGACAAGCCGATAACAAGCCCGTCTCAAAGAAACAAACCTGAATCCAGTTCAGACAGAAAACCAGTCGTGAAAAAATTAACCCCCTTTGCCTTGAAGGTCCCGCGACGCAAGAGAGTTGAGGAAACACTTCGTTCTGCAAATCGCCTATTATCAGCCCTGATCCCGATTCTAGAAAGCCTCCGATGACTCTCCCGAAATCTGTTCGGAATTGTCGCCTTCTTTCCATAGTCATCCCAGCTAGGACTGCGCCCTGAATCGCCGTAAGCGCCTAGAATCAGTGCCAGACAGGAAATCATTTCTAGAAAATAGGGGGTCTTAGCGACCGGACCTCGCGTCGCATGAGCGGAGTCCGTCGGACCTGTGCGAAAGTAAGAGTTGTATTTCTGCGCAGAAAAGTGATGGAGTTCGGCTAGTCTTCATCAGGGGGCGATTTTTTCCTGTAGCCCTCAGCCGGCTTGTCGCCTGGTTTCTCTTTCGTCTCCTCGATCGGTGAGACGAGCGGCGTGGTGGTCTCAGAGGATTTCAAGTCCACCGCCGGAACTTCAGGCTTGTCGATGATAACCGGCGCAGTCGGCTGCTTCTGGTCCGAGACACCAGAAGACGGTTCCTTGAACAACGGCTTGCTTGGAAAAGTTGGACGAACAATAGGACGAGGCGCTTGCCTTCCCAGCGAGGAAGGCTTCTGGGTCATCGGGCCAACGATAACGCTTGGAGGCGTCATTCTCGGGGCTGGAACTGGAATGTAGGGCTGCTTGAGCCCCTGATCAGGAACAATGCGAGCAGTCTTCTTCAAACCCGTCGGAGTCAGAACCCCCGTAGACTCTCCAACATACTTGGGACTGTCCTCCCAGCCAGAAGAGGAAGAGACAACCACCGGTTTCTCCGAGAACTTGTCATCAGCATCCAGACCTGACACTGGTGATTTTTCCGATATGACCAGAGGTGGACTCGGTGAGACAGGGATCGGAGGCCTCGCCTCTATTCTCGGTGGCGGAATCCCTGTTTCACTTTGGAAAGGAGCTTCAGAAACATTCCTGCCCCGGATCTTCGGCGCAGGCGGACCTGCCTCTAGCGGCGTCCGGAACGCTTTCTCCCATGACCCAGGATTAGGCTCTCCGGGCGGTGAAGCCATCGCAGCTGCGAAGCTCGGCGACGGAAGACCTGGAACAGAGACGCTCGATGTAGACGGTGTTCTGAGGGAAGGGATCTTTTCCACTCTAAGCTCTGCAACCTGTGCCTCAAGAACCAGGTTTCGTTTCATCAGGTTCTCCAGCATCTGCAAAGCCCTCTCTAACCGGATACCCGGTCGAAGGCCACGGTGGAACTTGAAAGCCAATGTGATCGCGAATGTCGCGATAATTACCATGACCGCAATATCAACAGTGGTAAAAGCGAGCTGTGGGAACTTTGTCAGTTGCTCGCCGAGCCCCGCGCTTACTGAGGGATTGTTGGCGTATACCAGGAAGATCCAGTAGGAAAGCCAACCGACAAGTGCGGTTTCGATTGCCACGAGCTTGATGAGTAACCTTCTCATCTAGACACATCCCACGCTCGAGTCAATGAGGCTACTCGTGTGATCGAACAGCCTAATCCTTGCTGTAACCCGCTGATACCCTGCAAGGTCTCTAAGTCCTCTCTCCGACTCCCCGATCCTTCTTCAACGTCTTCAATATCGTATCAAGCGCAGTATCCCAATCCATCTCCCCACCAGGAGAACCCTGCTCACCAGCCTTGTCCTCCGGCTCCCGTGGACTTTCTGGAGCGCGTGTTTGAGATGGGCGAGGCGGAGACCCAAAGAGATCCTTCTCCTGCGAACCACCACCAACATCCCCCTTCTCAGCAGGCCTCGACGGACTCCAAGGCTGAGGCAAAGGCCCACCAGGAGACTGCGCAGGTCGACCCTGCGAAGGCGGCCCAGAAGGACGAGGCTGATCCGACCGGAAAGGCGGAGCGACCCCCAACGGACCAGGCTGTCCAGGTCGACCAGGAGGATAACCCAGAGGCCGAGGACCCTGGCCAGGAGGAAACGGTGGACGTTGTCCCGCAGGTCCTGGAACGGGAGCAGAACCAGGCCTAGGCGGGCCTCCTTGAGGAGGAGGTCGAGGTCCAACACCCTGACCCGGCGGAGGAGCCCACTTCTGAGGCGCCGCGAGCCCTGGCTTCGGAACGGGATCAGTCCATTGGCCTCCCCGCTGATCGGGAGGAACCCACTTCGAGACCGGAAACGGAGTCTGGGATGCCTGCGGAGGCTTCGGTACCTGACCAACAGGACCGCCAAAACCTGGAGAATCAGACCCAGGCTTCTCGTCAACTGGGCCTGGCCTGGGAAAAACCGTTCCCATATCCGGCCGCCGTTCGCCAGGTTGATCTGGTTCAGGCTTCCACTGCGATGGAAAACTCATCCGCGATGGCTCCGTGGGAATCCTGTTAATCGGAGCACCCCCCTCCCCACGAGCAGGCGCTGATGGTGGAGGAACAGAAGGCAGAGGCCTAGGTGGTTGCTCAGGCCTGTACTGGTCCCTCAGCGTCGAGTTCAATATTGAAGTCGAAGGCTGAGTAATCCGGTCGAGACTCTGAGACATAGAAGTCGAGGGAGCGACCGTCTTGGAGGATGCGCCTATCGAGGACGGAACGGCGCCCCGTGACCCACTCCCTGCCGACGGTGTGCTCTTAGGCAACGGTGGAACCGCGTAAGCCGTATGTCGGGAAACCTGACCTGGAGGAGGTCCAGTCGGCATGATCTTGCCTTGAGACGCTCCGCTTCCGGGGGTCTGCACCGGTCCACTCGACTTAAACAGTTTCGCCTTCTCAAGCCTTCCGGTCTCATCTCCTCCGCGTCTCCTCTTCAAGAGAAGGTATCCTAGGCTAGAGCCGCCCCCAAGGCCTGCTGTGAGAACTATGAACGGATAGACTGGTCCGAGAGTAGCGTCAACGTAGGAGTGGAAGTATACATCGTAGAAGTACTGGTTCACAAGCCAGAGGCTCAAGATCACGTTCACCGCGAACGATGCGATCGTCGTTATGCCTAGTTTCCTCATCAATAATCATCCTCGACCTTCTTCTTCACCCTCGTTGACCTCAAACCAGTCCCAACGGTGGAGACCAGTCTCATGAAGCCGTAAGCCGACGCCGCCATTAGAACACCGACCAGGAATACTGGATTGAACGAGCCAAAGTATTGCTGCTCGTAGACATTGTAAAAGTACTCCACAATCAGCCAAGTACCGAAGAAGAGCACGATGCAGTACTCGAGCAGAGAGGTCAGGAGAGCAGTCTCGTAGACACCCACTCCTGTAGACTCCTCGCTAGGCCAGCCCAACAAATTTTCTATGTACCTCCTGCTATTGCTCTTCCTGGGTTGGGCCTCCTCTCCCTCAACCCCCAATAATCCTCAACGCAACAGCACAACCAACAGGACTCACATTAAGGGTGTTGTAACCTGCGGAACTAGAAACCAAGTACATTAGACCCTCCGATCCGGATTAGGTTCGGAACAGTCTCAGCGCTAAATCAGACCTGTCCCAAATTGCAGTTTAAATAAGCTCGAAACAGATTCCAAGATCATCCGAATCAAGTGAGACTCTAGTGACTCAGGAAGCCGTCCGGAAATACGAAGTTGTAGAAGACCTACCGGGCGTCGGACCATCCACATCCGAGAAACTGAAAGAACTTGGCTTTCATACAATCGAGAGCCTAGCAACAGCTACGGTGAGAGAACTTGTGCCCGCTGGAATAGGGGAGAAACAGGCCGCAAAAATCATCGCAGAAGCCAGAGACAGCATCTCACTCTCGTTCGTCAGAGCCGACGAACTCATGAAGATGAAAGCCAACGTGCGCCGCCTCACAACCGGAAGCAAAGCGGTCGATGGATTGATCGGCAGTGGACTCGAGTCGCAGACCATCACAGAATTCTACGGAGAATATGGCGTTGGCAAGTCCATCCTCTGCCACCAGCTAGCGATCAACGTCCAACTACCGGTTGACAAAGGCGGCCTGGATGGAGGAGCACTATACCTTGACACAGAACAAACGTTTCGTCCAGAATGGATCGTGCGAATGGCAAAGACAGCAGGACTGGAGCCTACTGACGTAGCGCAGAGGATCATCTACTCAGAAGCTTACAACTCCGACCATCAGATACTTCTCCTGGAGAAAGCAGACCAGATAATCAAAGACAACAACATCCGCCTGATCATCATCGACTCGCTAACATCACACTTCAGAAGCGAGTACATCGGCAGAGAGATGCTCGCGGAGAGACAACAACGTCTCAACAACCACATGCACCGTCTAATCCGTCTCGCACGAGGGTTCAACGCTGTCGCCGTGGTCACCAACCAGGTCATGGCGAAACCCGACCAGTTCTTCGCCAACTCCGTAGACGCCGTAGGCGGACACATCGTAGCTCACACAAGCCACACACGAGTATTCCTCCGCCGAGCAGCAACCGGCCCTATACGGATAGCCCGACTTGTCTCAAGCCCATACTTGCCCGAAGGCGAAAGAATCTTCAAAGTCACAGAAGGAGGAATAGTCGATGTCTCAGAAGAAGACGAAGTCAAACGACGCCGATAATCGAGGACCGAAAATGATTCCGCAAATCCCAGTGAACAAGTTTCTCGAACATGTAGAAGCCAGAGCCTGGACCGACGCAGAGAAGGAACTTGACGTAATACGGCAGAAATCGGACAACTCTCAATGGTCGAGAGGATACGTCAAGGCCCTTGAAGGATTGATGCTCACATACCGCAACAGCGATGACAAGTACATCTTCCTACCAAAAATCCTAGCCAACAGAACAGAAGACGCCATCAGCAATCTCAAGAAAGAGTTCTCTGAATTCGCGACCAACGAGCTGCACGGTGAATACGATCGAGGATACTTCAAAGCTCTCGACGACTACTTCACATTGCTAGCCCATATGAAAAACCAGCAAGGCCTAACGGAGGCGGCTCCACCCCAACAAGCGACTCTTGACCAATCGACAGCTAGTACGGACCAGGGTGAATAATCGTGTTCAGCAGAATCGTCGTAAACAGGAACCAGATGATATAGCTGCCAATGCCCAGTGTAATGGGCTTGTTTGGCCCCTTCAACTCAGCCGGACCATAGCGGAAAACGTATTTGACTAGGAAAACAGAAATCGCGTAGATTCCAACCCCCATACTAATCGCAGAGGCAGTCCCCTCCAAAACAGTTGGTCCGCCAAGACCCAACGCATTATACAATAATCCTGCCAAGACGGCTAACCCAAGACGCGTCCAATACACCAACGTAGGCGGCGAGATCGAGCGGGTTCTCTGAGGCTCCGAAGGCTCAAGAGTCAGATTTGACCCCGGACTCGCAGCCAATAACGATCGGGCACAACTCAACCGCGCCGCAGATAATGTTTGCTAGCTCCAGCACTGAATGAAGATTTTATAGAAGGCGAAGGAAGGCCCATTTTGCATTGTCGGTTCATGAATCAGAGCCGGACATTCTCGTTCGTGACATAATGTCACGACCCCCGATCACGGCGAAGGAGAACGACTCTGTCGCCGGAGTGTCGAAGCTTATGGGCAAGCATGACATCGGCTGCGTAATCATTGTCGACAAGTCCGGAAACCCGGCCGGAATAATCACGGAGAGAGACATTGTACAGAGAGTGGCTGCAAGAAACGTTCTTCCTTCCGAACTCAGGGCTGGTCAGACAATGTCGAAGCCAGTGGCAACCATCAGTCCAGGAACCAGCGTTAACGAAGCCGCAAAAGCCATGAATCACAGAAAGATTCGGCGACTCGCAGTAATGGATGAAGGAAAACTCGTCGGAATCGTGACCATGAAAGACATCCTGCAAGTAACCCCGGCCATAATCGACCTAGCCTCCGAAAAGAGTCGAGCTGGACTGGAGACCCCGCGGGCACGGCCTACACTTGGAGGATACTGCGATGAATGCGAAACATGGTCAGACAACCTTGTCCAGAAAGACGGCATATTCCTATGCTCAGATTGCTCTAGGGACCTTGAACAACCTGAAGAGCCCTGAGAGAGAAAGCTCGACAGGTCTGCCCAGCTTAATAATTCGAGACGCTCACATATGGACTAAGAACGCCACCACCAGAGGCTCAATCCTCGTTGAACACGGCAGGATCGAGAAGATAGCGCGGAGGATCACAGAACGAGCTGACGAAGAGATTCTAGCCCAACGGCTGCTAGTACTGCCTGGGCTGATTGACGGTCATGTCCACCTACGCGACATGAAGCTGTCTTACAAAGAAGACTTCACAACCGGAACCACAGCTGCTGCAGCAGGCGGGTTCACTTCAGTCATAGACATGCCGAATTCTCTACCGCCAACCGACTCAGCCGAGCGTCTCGTGGAGAGAGCAAAGCGAGCTTCGGGAAAAATTCTAGTCAATGTAGGATTCCACGCGGCTGCGCTCGACGATTACGATGAAGTGAGGGCTATGAGAGCAGCTGGAGCTTTCTCGATGAAACTCTACCTGCCCAGTCCTATCGCTCCCTTGGACGTCAACGATGACAAAGTGGTGGTTCGGGTCTTGAGCGCTGCGAAGCGAACTTCTCTTCTCCTCACTGTACATGCGGAGGACCAGACCGAACCTCCAAGGACAAGAGGGATCGAGACGTTCACAGAACTTGTCCGGTTGCGTCGCGAAAATGTAGAAACGAGTGCTGTGAGACGGATCCTAAGATTGCAGAGACGGATTGGCTGTCGCGTTCATTTCTGCCACGTTAGTCTTAGGTCTAACTTGTCTGCAATTTCGAGTGGACCTTCAAGCCGTTTGTCTTCTGAAGTCACGCCTCATCACACTCTACTCTCCGAGGGTCATGTGAGAAGGCTAGGCTGGAAGGCGTGGATGGTGCCACCCCTAAGATCCCCCAAGGATTCGCGCCAATTGTTTCGAGCGATGAAGGCGGGCATTCCAACGATCATGGCTACTGATCATGCACCACATACTATCAAAGAAAAGGCGCGACCGCCTCGAAACAGCTTACCCGGGATACCGGGGCTGGAAACCGCTCTGCCGTTGATGCTGACCATGGTCAATAAGGGAAGGTTGTCCCTAGGACGACTAGTCTCGCTCCTCTCGACCAATCCCGCGAAGGTCTTCGATCTTAGGTCGAAAGGGAGACTTGAGAATGGAGCCGATGGCGACCTGGTTTTGGTCGATCCGAAAAAAAGAGGAAGGATTGATCCCGCGAGGTTCTTTTCGAAGGCTCACTACTCCCCTTTCGAGGGCTGGAAGACGGAAGGTGCAGTTCACACCACCGTCGTGAATGGGTTGGTCGTCTACCGCGAGGGAGAGATCTTAGGAAAGCGTGGTGGTGGAAAGGTTCTGAAAAGCGGAGGACACGGATGAGATTTCTTGTTGACGGAATGCTCGGCGGACTAGCCAGGTGGTTGCGAATACTAGGATATGAGGTAAGATACGATGCGGGCGCGAAGGACAACGACCTTCTAACAATCGCCGGTGAGGAGAACATGGTCCTACTGACGAGAGACGAAGAACTGCACCAACGAGCTGTAGCGAAGAAGATAGCGTCCGCTCTCGTGGTGAGTGAAACTGAGGAAGAGAGATTGGCTCAGATGGCGAACTCTTTCGGTGTACGCTTGGACACTAACGTGGCAGAGACGAGATGTCCAGAATGCGGAGCCAGCCTAATCGAAAAATCAAAGAGTGACATAGCCGACGAGGTTCCAGGGGAGAGCCTCAAAACATACGACCAATTTTGGAAATGCAGCAACCAGAGTTGCGAAAAGGTGTATTGGGTCGGAAGCCATTGGAAACACATACGTCAAACCCTCGAAGAGGCAGCGAAGCTAGCGAGATTGGAACAATGATGAGCGTGTTGTCGACGGAAGACGGAAAGAAACTTCTGGGGATTGCACGGCAAGCAATCGCCGATCATCTCGAAGGAAGAAGCATCGACCTAACCTCCAATGAAAGTTTAGAGGCAAGCGTCCCGAGAGGAGTGTTCGTTACAGTATTTGACGAAGTGCTGGGCCGAGGGCTGCGAGGGTGCGTTGGCAACCCGTTCCCGAAGGCATCTTTGCTCACCGAGACGGTGCATTGTGCGGTCGAGGCGGCCACAAGGGATCCGAGATTTGACCCCCTACGACTTGACGAGTTCAAGCAGAGGATTACAGTGGAGGTGACGGTGCTTTCGCCACTTGAAAATATCATAGTCAAGAATCCTCTGGATTTGCCCTTGAACATAGAGGTTGGACGGGACGGTTTGTTAGTAGAAGGTGCTGGAACAAGGGGGCTACTCTTGCCCCAAGTCGCGGTAGACGAGGGTTTCGATGCAGAAGAGTTTCTCAACCAGTGTTGTTTGAAGGCCGGGCTGATGCCAGATGCCTGGATGACTCATGGTGTGAGGGTTGCTCGATTCCAAGGGCAGATCTTTTCAGAGGAAGCACCAGGAGGGCGAGTGTTCGAACGGAAGCTAGGAGTAGCAGGACATAGGGGTTGAGATTGTACATTGGGCCTTGCGGGCTGGGCCTCGGCCATATCACTCGGTGCGATGCGATTGCCCGCGAGTTCTCGAACGAAGGTGTGGACGTATTGTTCTCGTCCTATCTTGACGCCTTGGATTATCTGAAGCGCTCCGGTTTCACCTACTTCAGCGCGATTCCCTTGTCTTTTCGAACCAGGGAGGACGGGACAATTGATCCAAAGATGACGATGACCCAGAACGGTGTAACTGTCGGATTGTGGGGTTTCATACGCCAGCTGATAGGAGAAGTGAGGCAGATCTCAGCGTTCAAGCCTCATGTTGTGATATCTGACACAAGAATCTCCACTCTCATAGCCGCTTTCATTCTAAGAAAACCTAGAATTCTGATCCTCAATCAATACTCTGTGCAGATGCCCAAGGATAACAGAAAGCACAGGTTCGCTGATAGACCAGCGCTTTTCGCAGGAAAGATCATCTGGAAATATATTTCCGCAATGCTGGAGCTAGCGTGGGGCGTAAGCGATCTGATCATTGTCCCGGACCTCAAAGCCCCGTACACCATCTCCAGGTACAATCTGGCGATCCCGCCCGGAATCAGGAGAAAGGTCCGGCTGGTCGGGCCCTTAACGCCACCCAAGCTCAAACCTCCGAGCATCGCAAGAAATGTTGGCAGATCTTTGCCTCTGGTCTTTGCGTGCGTTAGTGGACCCGCGACCGACCGGAAATATCTTGTGAACAAGTTGACAGAAATCCTCAAGGTGTTCCCAGGTGATTACGAGCTGATTCTGAGTTGCGGCGATCCCAATGGATCGTTTGGCGGAAAGAGAATTGAAAACCTTGTTGTTCACGAGTGGATGACGGAGCAGTCGTACTGGAGGACTTTCGAGCGCGCAGATGTGATTGTGTCACGGGCAGGACATGAGACGATTATGAAAGCAGTGTCCGAAGGGAAGCCTCTGGTGCTGATTCCTCCGCCGAATCACACGGAACAGGCGAACAATGCGAAGCGGGCGGAGGAACTAGGAGTAGCGGTTGTACTAGATCAATCTAGACTAGATGCGGCAGAGCTGGCTGGAGCGATCTCGAGAACTCTGAGGGATAACAGGGAGAACGCGGTGAGACTGAGCGAGACGTTGGGTTCGGAAAGCGGGATTCGGGCCGTGGTTGGAGCCGTTTCCCAGCTGGTATCACCGGTTAGGTAGGGCTATTCGTAATCCTTTTGCCGCGGGGACGGGTTACAATATGGGTAAGAGAGATTTTCGTGTCTGAACAGGAAGATTTGAGCAACCTCAGGAACCTGGTCGGGGCGGAGAACGTTCTGGCTGAGTGCGCCGGCGTGAACTATACCGTTTACGTGACGGACTCGAGGTTGCTGGTGGGGAAGAGATTTTCGATTGGCGAAAAGTACGTGAACGTTCCCCATGCCGAGGTGAGCACGCTTGAGCTGATTACCAAGAGTTTGATCCCCCCGTTGACCTACGCAGTACTCGGGGCGATAGCTGTCTTTCTTGTATGGTGGTTTCCGGGCCAGGCGAGGCTTAGCCTACCTCAAGCCCCGTTCGACCTGTTATTGATCGGAACTTTCGCCGTGTTCTTGGCGGCGGTAGTCGCTACATGGTGGAGGAGAAGGATAGCTGTGCTGAGGATAGGAATTTCAGGAACTAAGGAGCCAATCACGGTGAGGCTTGTCCCAGCCTCGAAGGCCGAAGGCGTGTTCAAAGCTCTGAAGGGATAGCATGTCATTTCCACGAAGGGCGGTATGAACCTGGTCAGCGAACGGACATAAGCTCCACAGAGGTATGGTCCCGAGACCTAGGGGCCTGGCACGAAGGAAGGACACTAGGGCAGGACTAGGTGAACGTGGGATTCTCGGCGTTTCACGAAGGGCGCGGCGTGGGAAAAACAGATTCCCCGGGGGGTCACATAATAGTTAGTGGAAAAAATAGTTACAGGAAAAAGGGAAGTTACAGGAAAAGAATTATCGGAAAAAGGAACCCTTTGCTTGCTTGGGCAAACAGGGGAAGGAAGAGATCACTAGAACGTGATGGGATGAGGGGATTCGAGGTAGGTAGGGGCCTTTCGTGTTGAATCGATGGCATAGAATGCTTAATGGGCTCTCGGGTCCAAGCGAATCGGTATCTTGAGCCGGGAGATTAAGCTGGGCGACCGAGTCCTGCTCTACCAAGACGCTCGGCGCAAGTGGATTGCGAAAGTGGAACCTGGGAAGTTTCACACGCATCGGGGCTATATCGAGCTGGCAGAGCTTGTCGGCAAGGAGTACGGTGGGTCCATTCGGACAAGCATGGGCCAGAACCTCGCCGTGTTCAGGCCGCGCGCGCTCGACATTGTCGAATCGTTTGATCGGCCCACCCAGATCTTGTATCCGAAGGATATCGGGTATGCCCTGTTTCAGCTAGGCATTG
>Ga0209761_1001875_pt1 | contig 13680 bp, 8 predicted proteins | sample GraSoi013_1_40cm_4_FD_185818 | JGI IMG/M metagenome (GOLD analysis project Ga0209761, IMG submission 185818) | Grasslands soil microbial communities from the Angelo Coastal Reserve, California, USA - Sample 09_25_2013_1_40cm (SPAdes) (version 2) | ecosystem: Environmental > Terrestrial > Soil >... | reverse complement strand
TACGAGCTCTCGGCAGAGGAAGCCAAGAAAGCTTACGTCCAAGTCAGCGGCCGGAAGGGACTCGGAGTGAAGGCGGACGACCTGCTCGACCGGCTCGAGGCGGCCACGCTCGCCGAAGTAAAACAGAGACACCTGGAAATGCCGGAGGCCGAGCAACAGCGGACGGCACACGAAATTGCGGTCGGCGCGCTGCGGTTTTTCCTGCTGAAATTCACGCGCACGGCAATTATCGCGTTCGATTTTAAGGACGCGCTGAGCTTCGAGGGCGAGACAGGCCCCTATTGCCAATACGCGGTCGTGCGCATCCGCGGAATTCGCCGCAAGGGCGCGGAAGCGGCGTCAGCGAATCCCGGTGTGTCGCAGACGTTTGCGGCGAATATTCTCTCTGGAGCAGAAGGCGAAGGATTGTGGGAATCGGTTCTTTTGAGCGGCTCGCTCGACCACGCCATAGAGGCGGCGATCGGCGCGCAGGAGCCGGCGTTTGTCGCAAAATACGCGTTTCAGCTCGCGCAGGTGTTCAACCTCTTCTACCACAAGCATCGAATTCTCTCGGAAGAGAATCCCGAGAAGCGCGCGTTTCTCCTGCGACTGACGGAACTCGTCGAGGCGCAGCTCCTACGCGCGCTCTCCCTGTTGGGAATTGAGGCCCCCGAGAAGATGTAAAGATTGCGCCGAGTAGGGGCGCAGCATGCTGCGCCCCTAACACTGAGGTGTGAATGATAATCCGGAAGTTCGATGACCAAACTCTTTATCCCGGTCATCACTCAATTCGGCTACAATGATACGACTATTCTTCCACGGGACCGCTCTTTGTCACGATTTACACGCACGAGAAGCGATGTATTTTTGGCCGTATTGTTGAAGCGTGTGTGGAGTTAAACAGGATGGGCCGAGTTGTTCGGGAATGCTGGAAATCAGTTCCGGCGCACTTTCCGCAAGTGAGCTTGCACGAATTCGCGATCATGCCAAATCACGTGCACGGAATTGTTGAAATTGGGTCCCAAGTAGGGGCGCAGCATGCTGCGCCCCTACCCCGGCCGCGTTCCAAGACGGATTCAGGATTGAAGGCCGGATCGCTGGGTGCCGTAGTGCGGTCGTTCAAGGCGGCAGTGGCAAAGCAGGCGCGTGAAGAATTGGGCTGGCACGGACCGGTCTGGCAGCGGAATTATTTTGAGCGCGTCGTAAGAAACGGGCAGGAGTTTGCCGACGCGAGCCGCTACATCGCGGAGAATCCGGCAAGGTGGGAGTGGGATCGAGAGAATCCGCAGATGAAGCTCGTGCGTTTGCGCGGCGAGTGATGATTTTATGGGTAGAGCGGCCACGATCGCAGGCGCGCCGGCACAAAGACGTTACGGGCGCAGCATGCTGCGCCACTAGGAGAAAAGCCTCACGCCTGAAGGCGTGAGCTACAGTTTGGTTACCAGATCGATGAGGGTGCGGACGGCGACGCCGCTTGCGCCCTTCGCCGCCCAGGGCTTCTGCTCGTCGAGCCACGCTGTTCCGGCGATGTCGAGATGAATCCACGGCGTATCTCCGGAAAACTCTTTCAAAAACATGGCCGCTGTGATGGCGCCGCCACCCTTTCCGCTGCTGATATTCTGAATGTCCGCGATGCCGCCCTTGATGAATTCGCGGTATTCTTCGTCGATGGGCATCTGCCACATCTTTTCTCCGCACGCTTTCGCCCTCGCAAGGAGCTTGTCGGTAAACGCTTGATCCGAACCGAAGACGCCGACGTTTACGTTGGCCAGCGCTACGACGATGGCTCCGGTGAGCGTCGCAGCGTCGATCAGGTGCGTGCAGCCGAGCCGTTTGGCGTACTCGATGCCATCAGCCAGAATGAGCCGGCCTTCTGCGTCAGTGTTCAACACTTCGATGGTCTTACCAGCCATGGAGACCTGCACGTCGCCGGGTTTCTGGGCACGGCCGCCGGGCATGTTCTCAGTCGAAGGCACAACGGCAATGACCTTGACCGCGGGTTTCAGCGTGGCGAGGGCGCGCATTACGCCGAGCATCGTCGCGCCGCCAGCCATGTCGTATTTCATTTTCTCCATGCCCTCGGCCGACTTGATGGAGAGGCCGCCAGTATCGAACGTGACGGCCTTGCCGACCAGCCCGATGATCGGCGCGCCGGTCCTGGTTTGCGCGGGCGCGTAGGTCAGCACAATCACGCGGGGCGGCTCGACGCTTCCTTGCGCCACGCTGAGCAGCGCCCCCATCTTCAGCTCGGCGATCTTCCGCTCATCGAGAATCTCGCACGCAAGCCCCGCTTCTCGCGCCATGGCCTGCGCGCGTTCCGCCAGGACGCGCGGAGTGAGGCGGTTCGAGGGCTCGTTGACTAGCTCACGCGTGAAATTCTGCGAGTCGGCAATCATACGTCCGCGCTCAAGCGCGGTCCTTCCCGCGACTTCAAAACCGGCCAGCAGGACGGTCTCGACGTCTTTCCCGTTCTTCTTTTCCGTCTTGTATTTGTCAGACTCGAAATTCGCGAGGATTGCGCCCTCGGTGATGACCTGTGCCGACTCATCGGTCGCATCGCCTTCACGCGCCAGAAATGCAACCTTCTTCACGGAGCGCGCCTTCAAGTAGCGCAGCGCGGCGCCAGCGATCTTCCGTAGCGTGGCGCTGGTGAACGTGTCGCGTTTCCCTGCCCCTACCAGTAGCAATCGTTGCGCCCGCACGCCGGTAGGCGCGTGAATAAGAGTCATTTCAAGCATCTTGCCTGTGAGTTCGCCGCTCTTGACAAGTTTTTGCAGCAGGCCGCCGGTTGCCTGATTCAATTCGGCGATGCGCCCCTGAACCGGGTCGGTCTCCTCGAATACATAGCTCACCAGCGCTTCCGTTTCGAACTCCGCGTACCGCCTGCTGTCGAGTGTGATTTCCATTTGTGTCTTATCGCCTCCGGGAGTGATACATGGCTTCTTCCGCCTCCCTGCGGGCTTCCTTCTCACGGGCATCGGCGCGGCGGTCGTATTCCTTTTTGCCCTTCACCAGGGCGATTTCGCACTTGGCGATACCGTCGCGGAAGTAGATTCGCAGAGGGATGACGGTCAGTCCTTTGGCTTGGCTGCGCCCCGCCAGCTTATAGAGTTCCTGCTTGTGGAGGAGGAGCTTGCGGTCACCCAGCGGCTCGTGATTCCAAGGGCCGCCGGGCAAGTACTGCGCGATGTGGGCGTTGACGAGCCAAGCTCCATCGGATTTGAAGTCCACATAGGCGTCGCGAATATTCGCTTTTCCTTCGCGCAGAGCCTTTACTTCCGTGCCGTGCAGCACCATCCCGGCTTCCAACCTTTCCAAGATGTGATAGTTATACGAGGCCGCTCGGTTTTGCGCGACGATCTGTTCACCTTTGCGCTCGGGCTTCTTGACAGGCTTGGGCACAGCCGCTCATCATAGCGACCTCGCATTACCGGATGCAAGACAGCCAACCCAGGTTCCCTTGCCCACCCTCTAACCGGGTGTTAGACTTTTGGGGAATTGTCGCGCTGGAGCGACGGGGAGTCCATGCGCCGCTGGGTAAGCATAGTATTTTGCGTCTGCACTGGCCTGCTCTTCACTGGCTGCCCGAGGGGTAATTCTGACTACGCCAAGGCTCGCCGGGCTGAGGCCTTGCATGACTATGACACCGCTCTCGAGCACTACCAAAAAGCCCTCAGAGCCGACCCCTTCAACGCTAATTATCGCATCAAGACCGACCAGATGCGATTCGAAGCTTCGCAGTTCCACGTTCGCCAGGGACAGAAGCTGCGCAACCAGGGCGATTTGCAAGCGGCGCTGGCCGAATTCCAGAGGGCTTTCGCGATAGACGCGTCCAGTTCCATCGCGGAACAGGAAATTAAGGCCACTACGGAGCAAATTGCGGCGCGGGAGAAGGCCGCCGACGCTGCGTCAGCCCCTCCGCACGCGGAGAGTTCAGAGCCTCCCCTGGCCGCAGGTCCCCCAAAGTTGAAACCCTTGTCCAATGCACCGATCAACTATAGGGCGACCATCGACGCAAAGATCGCCTTTGAAACGATCGGGAAACTGGCCGGTTTGACGATCGTCTTTGACCCGGCTTTCCCCGCCCGGCGGATCACCGTAGACTTGAACAACATAACCCTGGAACAGGCTTTGGAGGTTGTTTCGCTGCAGAGCAAAGCAGTTTGGAAACCGGTCACGGAAAACATCGTGTTTGTTTTCGAGGACAATACCCAGAAGCGCCGCGACTACGAAGAGCAGGTGGTGCAGACATTTTACCTCTCGAATACCGTCCAGCCCCAGGATCTGACGGAAATCATCACCGGCCTTCGACAGATATTGCTCATCAATCATTTGCAGCAGGTCAACTCGCAGAACGCGATCATTATCCGCGACACGCCAGACAAACTTGCGCTCGCAGAAAAAGTGATCGAAGACATCGACAAGGCCCGGCCGGAAGTTGTGGTACAGGTCGAGGTTCTGCAGGCGCGTCTCGACCGCCTGCGCGACCTTGGCATCCTGCCCGGACAGAACGCTGCAGCGACCTTCACTCCACCGACGAGTACGTCGTCGTCATCGTCTTCATCGGGTTCCACGTCAACAACGAGCAGCTTGCCGATAGATCAGTTTTTGCATCATTTCGGCGCGAAGGATTACAGCCTCACTTTGCCCGGCGCCACCGCCAGCGCCATCCTGACCGACTCCACGACGAAGATCATCCAAAATCCTGAGATTCGCTCGGTTGACGGCCAGACGGCCAAGCTGCGCATCGGCGACAAAATTCCCGTCGCTACGGGCAGCTTCCAGGCCGGAGTGGGCGTTGGCGCGGTGGGAGGGGCGGGGATCGTCAACCCCCTGGTGAATACGCAGTTTCAATACCAAGAGGTAGGCGTGAACGTGGATATGACGCCGCGCGTGCATCCGAATCGCGAAGTCAGCCTCAAGCTGAAGGTTGAAGTCTCCTCCGTGACCGGCACCAGCACCATCGGCGGAATTCAGCAACCTATTATCAGCCAGCGAACCATCGAACACGACATTCGCCTGAAAGAGGGCGAAGCGAGTATCCTGGGCGGCCTGTTCGAGCGCATCGATACGAAAACGCTCAACGGCTGGCCGGGCTTCGCCAAGATTCCGTTCCTGCACTATTTCCTCTCCGACACAAAGACGGAGCACCAAGAGAATGAAGTCCTGATTGTCCTAATTCCCCGGATCGTGCGCATGCCGATTTTTACGCGTGAAAATCTGCGGGCCGTTGCGTCCGGTCCGGAGCAAACGCCGCAGGTTCGCCGCGAAAGCAGCCTGCAGGCGCCTGTGGCAGCTCCTCCGACCGCGCAGCAGCCAGCGCCGGCCCAGGCGACGCCCCCAGCCGCGCCCGCCGCCACCAGCCCTTCGCCGTCGGCGGTCCCTGCTGCTGGAACGGAGCAGGCGGCGCGAATCCGGTTTGAGCCGCAGAGCTTGACCGTGAAGGCGGGCCAAGCGGTAACGCTTGGAGTGGTGGTCGAGAACGTAAAGGACCTTTTCTCAATTCCTCTGCTGCTGCAATTCGACCCTGCGGTAATGAGCGTGGAAGAGGTCCGCCACGGCGGCTTCCTGTCGGGCGGAACGCAGGAGATCGCGATCGTTCAGCGGGTGGATAAGGCCCGCGGGCAGGCCATCATCTCGGCCACGCGCCAGCCGAACACACCCGGCGTAAACGGGTCGGGCACGCTGCTCGGCATCGTCATCCGCGGCCTCGCGGCGGGCACAAGCCCTCTCGCGATTGTGCAGGTCAACGCGCGAGACTCCCAACAGAAGGCCATACCGCTGGTCACCGGCGAGGCAACGATCACGGTCGAGCAGTAGTCTCACGAATAAGGAAGTCCCAGTGCAGATCTTTCGCTCAATCCGGCGATTCACCCGCGCGAAGACGGGCCGGGAAACGGGCATGACTCTCCTTGAGCTGATTATTGCCAGCGCAATTCTTCTGATCCTCTCCTCGGCGGCGATTCCCATCGCTCGATACAAAATCATGCGGGGCAAAGAGGCAGAATTGCATCGCGCCCTCCGCGAAATGCGCGACGCCATTGACCGCTACAAGGACGCGTGCGATCGAAACCTGATCCGCTCCGAGGTGGGCAGCGAATGTTATCCCCCGGATCTCGACACCCTCGTGAATGGCGTAATCCTCGGCACCGGAGACAAAAAAACTCGTTTCCTGCGGCGCATTCCTGTCGATCCCATGACGGGTCAGGCAGACTGGGGGCTCCGCGCCGTGCAGGACGAGCCGGATTCGACAGTGTGGGGCGGCAAGAATGTGTTTGATGTGTATTCCAAATCCCAGGCCACGTCTCTCGATGGAACGAGATATATGGAGTGGTGAGAAAGCGAACGTGCGGACGATAGCGCGAAGAATTGGCCGAAACGCGGAGCGCGTGAGTCGCTCTGCTGCCCCGGAATGCCGGTGCTTTGCCGGCTTTACTTTGTTGGAGTTGATGATCGTCATTGCGATCATCATCATTCTGCTTGGCCTGGCCGCAGGGCGCTATGAACGCTCCGTGCTCGTCGCGAAGGAAGCGAAGCTGAAACACGACATCCAGGTCATGCGCGAGGCGATCGAACAGTACACGCTCGACAAACAGGCCGCGCCGCAGTCGCTTGAAGATCTTGTCGACCCACAACACCCCTATCTGAGGGAAATTCCAACCGATCCAATGACTCACGCGAAGGACTGGCAGCCAAAATTCGAAGACGTCATGCTCAGCCCCGACCAAGTCTCCGCCGGAATAACCGACGTGCATTCCAATTCGAACCAGACCTCTCCGATTGACGGATCGGCTTATAACACCTGGTAGCTGCGTTCGCGCGGCTTTCCGGACCACGTGATACCCCACACTGTTTTTCTCTGCCCACGCAGATTTGACGCCAGTTGTCCGTTCCGCTATAGTCAGGGTGCGGGGTGGAGCAGTCTGGTAGCTCGTCGGGCTCATAACCCGAAGGTCGTTGGTTCAAATCCAACCCCCGCAACCATGGGCGCTTTGAGGCCGGACCTTGAAGCGCCCTCTCTATTGAGCGCGCCAGGCTGACATTTTTCTATCGAGCCCCGATTTCATCGGGGCTCGTGGCCGAAGGTCGCTCGGCGCTTCCAATCCAAACCCGCAACCTCATCTTGATGTAAGGACTAGACACAGGCGTCAGGCCCTTTCCTCGTGAACTTCAGGACGCGCGTGGAAGAGTTACAGATCTCACCTTTTTTCGGATGGTGTTCGAACAGAGGATGGATGAAGGAAACGCGAAAGGGGCAGAGCGGAAGAAGCTAAGTTCCCAGTACAGCGATCGAGCTTGCACCTCTCACCCGAAGTCATCTTGGCGCAGATTTCCCCGCAATCGCAGTGGTACCGCCTCGGTTTGTCACCTGATAGCAAACCGACAAGAATGACGACGAAAACCAAGGCCGCGACTCGAAACTTCATAGGAATCGAGTCTGGCGGGTCCGCTCGCGGGCCACAATAGAACGAAAGTAGGATGTGATAGAACGGAAGTTCTAGGGCGAACGAAATGGCTGATAAGCCTCATGCGGGGCAAGCTCCTAGCTGAAAAATGCAGAGAACGGCGCTGACTCTCTTCAGTACGGACCCTTTACGCCCAACTGAAGCCGTGTTTGGACAAAGGCAGCGAGCGAACTCGATTGCCGGTGGCAGCAAAAATGGCGTTGCAAATGGCGGGCAGGATCGGCGGAAGAGCCGGCTCGCCCAGCCCCGTGGGCGGATAGTCCGTCTTCAGAAAATGCACTTCAATTTCCGGCGGGACTTGAGGCATGCGCACCGGCGGGTACGCGTCGAAGTTGCTCTGGACTGCGCGCCCTCGGTCGATTGTTATCTCGTAGGCCATGACGTGACTCATTCCTTCGATGACTGCGCCCTGCGTCTGATTGACGGCATTGCTCGGATTGATGATTTGGTTGCCGATGTCGCCCGCCACCCACACCTTGTTGACCTTCACCCGGCTTTTCGCGTCAACGCGAACCTCGGCCACCTGGGCAAAATATCCCCGATGAGAGAAATGGAACCCCACCCCCATACCGGCGCCCTTTTCGGGCTTGCGTGAGCCCCAGCCGGACTTCTCCGCCGCGAGTTCAAGCACACCTCGCATGCGTGCGGCGTCGAACTCTGGTTGGCCGGGGTTCGCCCCTCCACCCGGGCTTGCGATGCGAGGGGCCTTCAACAACTCCAGCCGGAACTTGACCGGGTCTTTTTCCGCCGCGTGGGCCAGCTCGTCGAGGAACGATTGAAACACCCATGCGTATCCGTTACTGCCCGGAGCACGCAACGCATAGGTGGGCACGCCGAGCGGCATCAGCGAAGCTCCAAAGAAAAAGTTGGGAACGAAGGTTCCCGGAAACTCATTCGCGCCGATTCCGGCGGATGGCGCAAATTGCTGGCCTTGGCCAAAGCTCACAAAATGATTCCGCCAGGCAACCAGCTTGCCGGACGCGTCGACTCCAGCCTTCAGGAAGTGAAATCCGGCCGGGCGATAGTGATCGTGGTGAAAATCGTCTTCGCGGGTCCAGAGAAGTTTGACGGGCACACCGGCAACCTTGGCGATCCAGGCAGCCTCCAGCATGTAGTCATTGGTCAGGCGCCGTCCGAATCCGCCGCCCGCGCGCACAAGATGCACGGCGATGTCGCTCTCCGGTATTCCGAGCAACTGAGCAACTTGCTGGCGGCCTCGCTCCGGCGTCTGGCTCGGCGACCACATCTCAAGCTTGCCCTCCTTGTAATGCGCCAGACAGTTCTGAGGCTCCATCGGCGCGTGCGCCAGGAATGGATAGGAGTAGGCCGCCTCTACGACTTTCGCAGCGGAGTGCAACGCCGCTTCGATTTCGCCGTCGTTGCGCAGAGTAAACGCGGGAGGTTGCTTTGCTAATTCTTCCGCACGCCGCGCGAATCCTTCGCTGCTCTGTTGCGCGGTCGGCCCTTCATCCCACTTCACTTGCAACTTCTGCCGTGCGGTGTTCGCTTGCCACCAGGTATCGGCGAGGATCGCCACTCCGCCGTGCAGACCGAGCAGTTCCTGAGTACCCTCAACCACGAAGGCATGCCGCACGCCTGGGATCGCCTTGATCTCATCCAAGTTCGCGCTGACAACCTTTCCCGCGAACACCGGACATTTCTCGTACGCAGCCCAAAGCATGCCCGGGACTTTGAAGTCGATACCGTAAATTGGCTTCCCCGTCGCGATCGCGGCGTTGTCAACGCCCGGCGTGGGCTTGCCGACGATCTTGTACTCTTTTGGCTCCTTGAGTGTGACCGTCTTCAGATCCGGCGGTGTCAGCGTGGCGGCTGTGGCAGCGAGCTCGCCGTAACTCAGTGCGCGCACCGGAGAATGATGGAGCACGCGGCCGGAGGATGTAGACAGCTCTGATTCCGGGACGCCCCAGGTCTGGGCGGCAGCGGCCACGAACATCTGCCGGGCGGCAGCGCCCACACGCCGCAAAGGATCCCAGTTGATCGGCGTTGCCGTACTCCCGCCGGCGCGCTGCGGGCCGTATTTCGACTCATCGAGATCTGCCTGCTCGATGCGCACGTCTTTCCAATCCACATCGAGCTCTTCGGCGATCAACATGGGCAGATGCGTCTTAACACCCTGTCCAATCTCAGGGTTCTTGGCCATGATCGTCACGGCGCCATCCGCGGTGATGCGAATAAAGGCATTGGGCGTGAGCGCCGGCGGAGCCGCTGCCTGCGGTCCTTCCGCAAACATCTCCGCGACGGGATCGGTATAGAGGGCCAGCAGAATTCCTCCTCCGCCCAGCGCGGTTACGCGAAGAAAGGAGCGACGGTCGAGGAGCACGGTTTGCATGGGACCTCCTAATTCTCTGCCGAGGCCTCTCATTCTACAGCCAAAGTCTGGATCGCATTCAAGCAACACAGGGATGACCCAAGAAAATCGCGGAAGGAGGGTTCCGCCAAATGAAACCATCTCGGTTAGGCGATTTTTTGCCCGTTACCAAAGCCGACGATGATTCGCAGGACCCCTCTCACTTGCCCGACGGTGCGTTGGCGGGGGCCGGCTCACGAATCAGCAGCGGCGCGCGCGGAAACGCAAAGCTTCCGGCCGCGTCGTCAATGACATTGACCTGGCACGTGTAGAGGCCGGGCTTAAGCGATTGAAGCGGCAAATCGATCTGAAAGATGACCGCCTTGCGCTCAGGCGCGTTCACTTCGCTGGCCACGATGGGCTTCGATTCGTAGACCTTTGCGGCGCCCTGCAAGAATTCGATGCTTGTCAGGACTCGGACGGCATCCCGACCTGGTTTCGCGGCTTGCCCGCCTTCCTTCGCGGCGGCCTCCGTGTTCTTGCTCCGCGCCGGATCGTACACCTCAAATTGCAGATATAGATGCTGGTCCTGCCGGAAAACGTGGGTCACATTAGGAACGAGTTCGAATTTGTCGCGGACAAGTGGATTCGGTCCGCTCCTCTTGCCCGGGAAGGGAACCCTCTGGTTCGCCAGCACAACCGAGCTCAACCTCATCGGCGCCTTGCGCAGGTCAGGAATCTGAACGTCGGTTTCAAAGGAGCCTATGCGGCCCGCCTGGTTCTCCCGCACAATAAACTTCAAGTGAAAAGAGCCCGGCGGCAGCACGAAGCCGGTATTGTACTGCACGTTCTTCGAGCGCACTTGCCGGCCCTGGTCCACAGCGAGCTTGACCGTATCGCGAAGATGCCCGACAGGCATCTTCCCGCCCTCGCGCACTTCGCCAATGATGTCGATCGTGGCGTTGTCCTTGTCTTTTTCCGAAACGAAGGGTATCTGCGAGCCGGGAATCACCAGCGAGACAGCGAGATAGTAATGCGCGTCGTCCTGGCGGAAATGCGCCGCGCCCGCATAAACGATGACCTCCGTCTGCGGCAAATCGGACGTAAGCTCGTCTTCGAGCTGTTGTTCGCGACCCGCGCGATTCATGTGCTCAAAATCACGATCGGCGTAATAGCCGGAACGATGGTCCAGCTTCACGTTTGGCCGCTTGACTTGAACGCGCAGCCGCCGAAATCTACCGTCGCGCGCCTTGTTGCTGCTCGTGAACCCAAGCACGTAATACGCCGAACTGTCTTTTTGCACCTGTGAAAAAACGGCCCCAAAATCGTTGGAATCGAAGAACGCTTTTCCGCCGGTGTCGGCCGCGAGCGTGGAAAGCGTCTCCTGCGTTGCGGCGTTGGAGTCGAACTGGTCGAGCACCGATCGCCCCGAATACGCGGAGACACCGTGCAGGCTGGCCGATTGCGCCGCGCCGCCCGCCGGCAGCGCTTCCAGCCCGCGAATATCGAGCGGATAAATCGACACGTTCGCCTTGACCGCCGCGGCCGTCGCGGCCCGCAGCGCCGACTCGTTGTCGATGTCCGAACGGCTGATTCCGTTGCTGAAATAGATGATCGATTTCTTTTGCGAGATCTTGCCGAGCCCCTGCATCAAGGATTGCAGCGCCAACAGCTTGCGATCGGTGTTGAACTGGTTGTAGTCGGTGTCGTCTACCGCGAAGGAACCGCTCGTCTCCGCTCCGCCTTCCGCGCTCCCGGTCCCGTCGCTCTCAAAGCCTTGTCCCTGTCCCGACGTGTAAGCGGAGAGTGCGCTAAGGATCTTCGTTTTGTCGCCTGTAAAGTCCAGATCCACGCGCAACGAAGTGGCCAGTGAGACCAGCGCCACCAAATCCGCGGGCTGGAGATGACTCTCCACGAATTTATTCGCCGCATTCACGGAACGTTCGATCTGCTCCGGGTCCATCCCCGTGAAATCGAAAAACAGGAGCATCAGCCGCCGGTCGCGCGCGTCAAGCGGTGCTGCCTGTGTTGGACCTGCTCGCAAAAGGCCGCCTTCAGCCGCGCTGCCCGTTACCGTGGCTTCGGACTTCCCCGCCAGCGCCAGTTCATCCACATTCTCGAAATCGAAACTGCGGATCTCCTGCTGCTTCCCGTCTTCGTAAACAGTGAAGTCCTCCTTCTTCAAGCCACGCACCAGGTCGCCATTTTTGTCGCGCACCACGACGTTGACGAGCACAAGCTCCGATGTGACCCGGATCCGGCCGGGAGCCTGCGTCGGCTGTTGCGGCGCCTCCTGCGCGACAGCCATCCAAAAGGGCTGCAAGAGGAGCGCCGCAGCCGTCGCGCAGGCGGATGTTCTGGATCCTGGAACCATCGGCGGCCCCTTCCTAGAAACGGAATCTCGCGACCATGGACAGTCGCCGCATGCTACCCGTTCCCGTCACCTGGCCATAAATCGGAGAATTCACGACCGTGTTGATCGCCGCGAATTGCGCGATATTGAAGACATTGCTGGCCTGAACGCGCAACTCGAGCGCGCGAAAATCTTTGATCTCGAAAGTCTTGTTCAATGCCATGTTGAGCGTCACCTGTCTCGGACCCTCAACGATATTTCTCCCCGCGTCGCCAAACAGCGTTCCGTCTGGGTTCACACAGCCAGGCGACGAGCCTGGGGCGCAGAATGCCGCCGTATTAAACCACTCGAAAGTTGTGGGGTCGCTCAGGTGGATCGGCGCGCCGGTGACATTCGCGCGCAGCGTGCCGTTCACTCCGCTGCTGACGTCCCGGAAGCTGCCGAGAACGCGCGGCGTGAAGGGCAAGCCCGAGGCGAGCGTGAAATCTCCGCTCCACTGCCAGCCGCCGAGAATGTGCGCCCCTGCGCCGTTTGGAAGGAAACGCTTGTTCGCGCCAAATGGCAGCTCGTAGATCCAGTTGCCCGTAAACTTGTGCCGCTGATCAAAACTGGAACGGCCGCGCTCGGTGGCCAGGTCCTGATCATTTTGAGCAACGACAACCCCGCCGCCCCCGATCGACGAAGCATTGTCAATCGACTTGGAATAAACGTACGTTCCGCTGAGGGCGAGTCCGCCTTGCAGGCGCTTCCTCACGCTGACCGTACCGGCGTGCAAAATGGAATCGGCTTCGGACGATTCGAAAATAAAGGGCTGGACTCCCGCGATGCGCAGGGTGCCATCCGGATTGCGGTTGGGCGCGCGCTCCATGTCGAGCCGCGTCCCTTTTGCGCCGTTGTAGCCCGCATTGACGATCACGCCGTGCGGCAGTTCGCGCTGGACGTTCAGATTCCAGAGCTGCACGTAGCCCAGCCGGTAGTTTTTGTCCACGGCGAAGTTGTTCGTTACCGATCCCGGTGCAGGCGTGGGAAAGCCATTCGTGAAGGAGAGCGGGCTCGAAAGATTGCTGAGGTTGGTCGAAGCGGTGGCGAAAGGCGGCTGGTACGCGAAGTTCTGAATGATGCTCGCGTATTGCGCCAGGTTGTAGTTGATACCGTACCCGGCGCGCACGACGGTCTGCTTTTGTGGCTTCCAGGCAATGCCGATGCGCGGCGCCCAGTTGTTGCGGTCTGGCTGGATCAGAGAGTCCGGAAACACACCGGTGAACGCTCCGCTCTGTCCGGGCAAAACGGGCGAAACCGCGGTAAAGCCCGGCGCGACATCCAGATTTGCGATGTGATTATGAGCTTCGGTGAATGGACCGTTGTACTCATAGCGCATGCCGAGATTCAGCGTCAGGCTTGCGCGCACCCGGAAATCATCCTGCACAAACACGTCGAACGCGTTGGCGCGAAAGTCATACGATTCCGTCCCGGACTGGATGGAAGTAAGTTGCGGCAGGCCCAGCAGAAAATCGGCAAAGTCGTACCCCGTACTTGGAACCGCAGATCCGCCCGCGTACTGAGCGGTCGCAAAA
>Ga0209761_1001874_pt1 | contig 13682 bp, 11 predicted proteins | sample GraSoi013_1_40cm_4_FD_185818 | JGI IMG/M metagenome (GOLD analysis project Ga0209761, IMG submission 185818) | Grasslands soil microbial communities from the Angelo Coastal Reserve, California, USA - Sample 09_25_2013_1_40cm (SPAdes) (version 2) | ecosystem: Environmental > Terrestrial > Soil >... | reverse complement strand
GCTGAAACTTCAGGAAGAGCCAGGTAGGAATCAGAGGGATGATGAACCCGGCACCGAGGCCTATGATACCATTTATTCCGGAGAACTTGAGGAGTAGTCGGAAGTTTGGGCCTCTGATCAGCTTTCCTGGATTAACCGTCTCCTTATAGTTCTTGAAAATAGTGTAGACAATCGCCGGTGTCAACAGGGACAGGACACCAACCACGATCAAGAGGTCCCGATGAATCGGGACACTACCTATTCCAGTTAGAGCCTCGACTAAGGGTAGAAAAAACGGGAGTAGGAAACCGAAGGCCACGCCTCCAGTCGACACAATGAAAGACAGGGAAAAGGCGGCGTCCCGATTGGCTAGATTCGTCTGATCGGCAATCATCGCGTTCCAAGTCGATAAGAACGCTGACTCAGCGACCCCAAACAATAGGGCAGCGACGATGAGTATTGGAACGTTCACGGTTAGTGCCATCATTACCAAAGGGACCGCTACGATAGTACTTCCAACAAGGAGGATGTTTTTTCGTCCTCTTCTGTCGGAACGAATACCAAGTGGTATGGACAAGAACAGCATTGCCCCCTCAAGCCCCAGGAGAAGTCCGACAATTCCCGGGTTGACTCCGATCTCAGGGAAGAACGCTGTTAGATATACCAGGAGATATCCAATACCGATATTGTTGAAGAGTCCCGCGAAGATGAGCCCGCTGACTCTTCTGGGAATCGTCGAGAAGAACCCCATATTTGTGTTTCTCTCTTCTCAACAAATCCTACACAGACGGCCGGGTTTCGAGTCTAATTAATCAGTCGTCATCGAGCAAACGCTGGTTGCATCAGTTTGAGGCAATTTCAGTACTCAACCCAAGTTGGAGCTTTTAGCCGTCTCGTTGTTGACCCCATGACCGGTAATAATGCCAGTCGCCCAGACTTTCCGCCCGTATGTAATCCTAAACGCTGCAATGAGTCTTGACGGAAAGATCGCCACGTTTACCGGCGATTCCCGAATGTCGTCGGCCCCTGATATGAGGAGGGTCCATCGATTGAGAGCATCGGTCGACGCAATCATGGTAGGCCTGAGAACGCTGCTTGTGGACGACCCGAAGCTTTCGGTGAAGTTTGTCAAAGGACACAACCCCTATCGGATCATTCTAGATAGCAACGCCCGGACCCCCCTTACCTCCTATGTAGTTGGAACGGCAAGAGACGTTCCGACCATAATCGCGGTCACGTCTACAGCACAGAGGAAGAGAATCGAAGCGCTGAAAGAGAGGGGCGTTACTGTGCTCGTGTGCGGAAAGGGTCCGCAGGTATCGCTAACATTTCTGCTCAGACGTCTCAGAACGCTTGGAATCCGTAGGATGCTACTTGAGGGGGGAGGGACTTTGAACTGGAGCATGCTCAGCCATCATCTCGTGGACGAGATCTCGGTAGCTATCACACCCAGAATTCTGGGCGGAACCGGCGCAATTAGTCTCGTTGCGGGAAGAGGAGCCGCCCGTGTCAAAGATGGAGTTAAGCTGAAACTGCTAAATTCTGCAAGGTATGGACCTGACCTGGTGGTCAGATACAAGGTCTTGAATCCGGGTTCTGTTGGTTATTAGCAAGCCGGGTCCGGTTTGGGCATAGCGATCGGAATCCTCCATCCTCTCCGAACACTCACCATGCGGAGACTGAAGGTAGCAATAGCCGCGATGATCTCCGCAGGGATTCCAGAGAGCTCTGTCTGACTAGCTACGATGATGATTATTGCTCCTAGCATTGATGCGACCGCGTAGACCTCGCTTCGAAAGATCAGCGGGACCTCTGCACCCAGAATGTCTCGCAACACACCGCCGCCCACGCCTGTGAGCATGCCCAGCAATGCTGCGGGTGCAGGGCTCAGACCGGCATTGATTGCGATGGTCGTCCCGGTGACAGTGAAGATGCTCAGTCCGACGGCGTCGAAGGCGTTGATGAACCTGCCATGTTGAACCACCCTGCTATACCAGACGAATACCAACAGTCCTGCCAAACCAGCGGCGGCTAGATAGCGCCAGTCGCTCAGTGTAGCAGGTGGAGTGTGGCCGAGGATTATATCCCGCATGATTCCGCCCCCCAGCCCAGTTGCCACGCTTAGGACGAGGACGCCGAAGAGGTCCATCTTTTTCCTAACCGCTAGAATCCCACCGCTGAGGCCGAAAGCAAAGGTTCCCATCAGGTTCAGCGCTAGTGTGAGGGGGTCTTCCAATTCCCACCACCCAAGTATGTCTGTTCTGGTCTCCTCATAATTTAGCCTGCGACTCGGGGCACCTGCTAGCCGGAGAGTTGTGGCAGACACTTCTCCACATGCTTATCTGCATCCGAGCTATTTCGACTCGCATGAAAGAGTATGACCTTATCATTATTGGGTCCGGATCGGCGATGAATATTGTCGATCCAATGATTCAGGAGAATCCTAACATTCGCATCGCGGTCATCGATAAAGACGAGCCTGGAGGCATCTGCCTCACGAGGGGCTGCATACCGTCCAAGATACTGCTCTACCCTGCAGAGCTGGTCCGGAAGATCGAGGAGGCACGAGACCTCGGCATTGATACCCAGATCAGGAAGATCAGCTTCGAATTCGTAATGGAGAGAATGAAGAAGCTCATCAACACAGACATCGATCAGATCAGGGAAGGGCTATCCAGTTCCAAAAACATCGACTACTATCACGCGCCAGCAGAATTCACAGCACCATACACTATGAAGGTCAGCGGCACTGAGATCAAGTCGAGGATGATATTCCTCTGCATCGGCTCGAAGACGACCATACCTCCGATCAAGGGTCTCGACAAGGTCAGCTACCACACTAGCGATTCAGCCTTCGAAATGAAACAATTGCCGGAGAGCATCGCTATCGTGGGAGGCGGATACATCGCGGCAGAGTTCGGCCACTTCTTCGCATGCATGGGGTCCAAAGTCACGATCATAGGAAGGAACCCCCGGTTTGTCCCCGACGAAGAGCCGGAAGTCTCTGAACTTGCAAAGAGAGTATTGGGCCGGCACATCAACATCATCACCAACCACGAGGTGAAAGAGGTGAGAGAGACCCCATCGGGCATGAAGGAGCTGATTGCTCTGGACCGGAAGACCGGGAAGACTGTGACTGTCACAGCGCGAGCCATCATGATCGCCAGTGGGAGAGGACCGATAACGGACATTCTTCATCCAGAAAAAACAGGGATTAGAACGACACCGGAAGGATGGATTGCGGTCAACGAGTATCTCGAGACCTCCCAGCCGGGCATATGGGCACTGGGAGACGCTGATGGCAAGTATCTGTTCAAACACGTCGCAAATTACGAATCGGCCATAGTTTACTACAACGCAATACTCAAGAGACAAGTGAAGGTGGACTATCACGCAGTCCCCCACGCCATCTTCACCTATCCTGAGGTTGCGGGAGTCGGAATGAAAGAGCAGGAAGCAATAGCCAAGTACGGAGCTGACAAAGTGCTCGTCGGTCATCACAAGTATGAGGACACGGCTAAGGGAGAGGCGTTGAACGTCAAGGACTATTTCGTCAAGGTGATCGTGGAAGCCGAAACCGAGAGAATCCTAGGTGCCCACATTATCGGGCCCGAGGCCTCTACACTAATACACGAGATAATCCCATTAATGTACACGCCCGAACAAACCTATCGGCCGATAAGAGACATGATGCACATTCACCCCGCACTGAACGAGGTTGTTGACAGGGCATTCCAGTCCCTCATGCCACCCGAACACTACCATCACATGACCGAACACTCGCACCAGATGGTTGAAGCATAGGAGAGGCATCGTATGAGCAGCGAAGATCTCACTTTCGAGGATATCCTGAAACACATCGACAAGGAGTCTGAACATTTCGTCATAAGGCGGGAGACTCATCACCACTCTGGAAGAGAGGTGACGGTCGTCGAGCCGCACAGACCTACCAAGGATGAATCATGGCTGAGAGAACTCGCGCGCCAGCTAAAGGAGACCCTTGGCACAGGGGGAGACGTAGAAGGTGGACGAATTGTCCTCCATGGAGAACTCCGGGACAAGGCGATGGCTGGGCTGGTCAAGATGGGGTTCAGCGAAGAGAACATCGAGGTCATCTGAAAGAAGAAGGACAAACCCTTTTGTTGTCGCATTCAACATGACTGTCAGTGAAGTGTTCACGTGTTGGAGCAGGTCGAGAAATCGGATTCTTGGTGGGAGAGGGCTAACAAGAAGCTCGCTGAAACTACACTCAAGACGAGATTCAGGCTAAACACGGATGGAAGAGTCGAGGTTGACCCTCCCGTTCTTCCAGAGGACTATGAAGAGACACGACTGCTCTTCGAGATAGTCGACGACGTTTTCTCTATGCTCCAAGAGGAAGCTGACGAAGCAGAACTAGACCAACCTGACAGCTAGATCAGTTTCAACCGAGACCTCGTTTTCTTCCGAAGACCCACGAGGACGACTCGGGCGAGTGTTGGATCAACTGATCCCTCGTAAAGACTTATTGGAAGGACTAGACCTTTTTAGTATGGGATGCTTGTGCTCGACCAGATAGAACAGTACATGTGTCCGAACTGTGAGTACCCGATAGACGGCTGCGAGTGCGCCTGTCCATACTGCAGCGAAACCAGCGATTGTGAATGCGCTGTCGGACATGGAAGGGCGACCGGGGGCTAATCGACGAGCAACGTCCCGGCAAAGGTCAACGACCTATCATGGATGACAGGCGGCCCACAGGGCAGCGGAGTAGACTCATCTGCAAACATCTTCGCAGGAGCCTGCGCCCTTGGCGGTCTCTGGACCTTCGGACTTCGAGAGTATTATTCCAGCATCAAGGGACCGCACAGCTATTTTGAGGTCCGAGTAAATACCGAAAGAATACGGTCCCACGTAAACAACGTGAACCTTCTAGCCACGTTCGACGCTGAGACGCTGATCAGACACGCTGACGAGGTAAACCCTGGCGGGGGAATACTCTACGACCCCAGCTTCAGCGCTGTCGAGATCGACAAAGTCGACACCATCGAGACCCCAGCGGTGCTTCGAATCAAGACAAGACTCGCAAAACAAGGCCTCCCAGCCACTGTGGCCGGAATTTTGGACGAGGCGAAGCGGAGAAACGTCAACCTCTACCCTATACCCTACAATGACATCATTGCAAAGACCGCGGCCCAGATCGGAGAACACCAGCTCAGCAAGGTCTCCAGAATCATCAACGTACTCTCAGTCTCAGCCTCTCTCGCCCTCCTCGGATTCGACATCAACTATCTAGACCAGTCGCTAGGGCGAACATTCGGCGGAAAGAAGAAGGTCATCGAGATGAACGAGATCGGAGCCAGAATGGCTTACGACATTGCGAAAGGCCTGACAAAACAGTCTTTCCCCTACCAGCTCAAACCAGTCCAAAACCAATCTAGACTGCTACTGATGGGGAATGAAGCAGTAGCGCTCGGTAAGATAGTGGGAGGCTGCCGCGTCCAGACCTACTATCCCATCACCCCAGCGGCCGACGAGAGCGAGTTTATCGAATCTCATGAAAACTTCGACCTCCTCGACGGAGGCGAGCCAGGAAAGAAGGGATCCATTCTAGTTACGCAGACAGAGGACGAAATAGCAGCGATCACAATGGCGACGGGTGCAGCTCTGACCGGCGTCAGGGCGGCAACATCAACCTCTGGACCCGGATTCTCGCTGATGGTTGAGGGTCTCGGATGGGCGGGCATGAACGAGGTTCCGGTTGTGATAACACAATACTCCCGTGGCGGTCCGTCAACCGGACAGCCGACTCGTCATGAGCAAGGAGACCTGAAATTCGTTCTCAGCGCGTCCCACGGCGAATTCCCACGAATCGTCCTATGCTCTGGCGACCTCGAAGAATGCTTCTACGACGCGATCATGATCTTCAACTATGCAGAGCGATACCAGATGCCGGCCATACATCTCATCGACAAGTCCCTCGCCAATAGCAGCGCGACGATTCCTCAGCTCCGCTCGGACATGGTTCCGATCCAGAGAGGAAAACTGATCAACAGCGGGCACCAATCGGAGGGTAACGGGGAATATCATCGGTTCGCGTTCTCTGACGACGGTGTCTCACCAAGAGCCGTACTGGGGTTGCCGGGATATCGTTTCTGGAACAGCGGAGACGAACACGATACGATTGGACACATCGAGGAGGACCCGGATAATAGAATCAAGATGATGACAAAGAGAATGACAAAGCTAGAGACGGCGGCTCATGAGATTCCGGAGGAAGAAAAGTTCAACTTCTTCCGCTCCACCAAGAAACAGGCTGACGTTACTCTTGTAAGCTGGGGGTCCACCAAGGGACCTATCTTGGACGCTATGCGCATGCTAGAGAAGGAGGGAATCGGCGTCGAGTTCTTACAGATACGGCTGGCAAGCCCCTTCCCAACCGAGAGCGTCCGAGAAAAACTGGCAGGAGCAAAGCTCGCGATCGATATCGAACAAAACTATACCGGCCAGATGGCAGCTGTAATCGCTGAGAAGACGATGATCGATATCAGCAACAAGATAGTCAAGTTCAACGGCAGACCAATGTCCCAAGACGAGATCTACGAAGGAGTCAAACAGATAATCTCCAACCCGTCACAGAACAGAAGGGTAGTGTTGACTCATGGTGCTTAGACTCTCAGACCTCAGAACCGACGTCCACAACGACTGGTGCCCCGGATGCGGAGACTTCGGAATAGAAGCGGGGCTAAAGATGGCTCTGACCGAGTTGCCTATAGATATCAACAAGCTCGTCCTCTTCTCAGGGATCGGCTGCTCCGGCAAGATTGTTCACTTCACCAACGCAAGCGGAGTCCACACACTCCACGGTAGGGTTCTCCCGTTTGCTCAGGGCGCAAAGCTGGCAAACCCGGACCTAGAGGTCATCGCTATCGGAGGCGACGGCGACGGGCTCGGAATAGGAGTAGGCCACTTCGTCCACGCTGGACGGAGAAACATAGACATGACATACATCATACACGACAACGGCGTCTACGGCCTGACAAAGGGACAAGCCTCCCCCACGCTACATCTTGGAATGCAGACAAAATCCCTGCCGATGCCGAACATCAACACGAACGTCGATCCGATAATGCTCGCTCTGGCCTCAGGCTTCACCTTCATAGCCAGAACCTATGCATACAACACGAAACATCTCAAAGAGACAGTCAAGAAAGCGGTGGAGCACAAGGGCTTCGCCCTAGTCGATATACTCCAACCATGCCCGACATACAACGACATCAACACAAAAGAATGGTACGGTGGCGAGGACCGGATAGACGCGGCTACAAAGAAGCCGACACCACGTCCGTACGAGCTGGAAGGCACGGGCTACGATGGAAGGATAACTCCAATGATGAGCGAGGATGACGTCGAGAAGAAAATGTCGCAGATAATCGAAAAGTCGAGAGAGTGGGGAGACAAGATCCCGATAGGCGTCTTCTACCAGAACGAGACCATTCCAACATACGAGGACCGCATAAAGGCCAGGATCCCAAGCTACCTAGAAGTACCCCCGTCAGGACAACAACTCGCCAAACCAGACGGCACATCACCCGTCAACCTAGCAAGCCTCTCAAAACAACTCCTCTTCGAGAGACTTGTCTTAGCTCAGTAGCTATCCGAGCTCTTCAAAGAGAAAAACCGGGCGGAAATCCCGGGGACCGCACAGCCAAACTCAGTTTGAAGCGTTTGACACATTCTCGCCAGTTTATCACATGAGAAAGGTCGAGGGATGAAGATAGGTCGCGGAGCGGTTGACTCAGTTCCGGCTTTGAAGGGTTACGAACTCCAAGATAGCGGCAGCGTACTCCGGTGAATCGATTATCGTCCCATGGGACGTCCCTTTGATCTCCTTGGGGATGTTGTTTGGAATGGCCAGATATTCTTCTCACAGACGCCTGCGCGCAGTCCTATTGGGGTCCTGGGAATTTGCCGTAGCTTTTTGGAGGCTCCTTTATTCGGAGCGCGACCAATACTCCAAGGACGCCCAGGAGTGCCGCCGCGGCAATAGCGTAACGGAACCCTGTAACAACTCCAGCAGCGTCAGGTGCAGGGTCGGTTGCGGCTGCTATTGTCAAGAGCACCGCCAATCCAAGAGGAAAGCCCAGTCTAGTAGAAGTGGTGATTAGCCCTGAGGCCAGGCCCTCTTCTCCGTGTTTGGTGCCTGCGATCGCGGCCACATTTATCGCCGGGAAGCCGATGCTCGCGCCCAAAGCCCAGAGAATCATGCCAGGCAGTATCCCGAGATAGTCTCCTTGGGGAGAAATTCCAATGAGCATGGCCGATCCCGTTGCTATGAGGGCGGCAGATGCGACTAACACTCGTCTGATGCCATACCGGTTCACGAGGCGTGATGCTCCCCAGCCTCCTACAACGAAGAATATGATCGCTCCGGGGAGGAATCCTGCGCCCGCCTCGGAGGCGGAATATCCCAGTATTTGCTGAAGGTAGATCGTGAGAATGAATGAGAGCCCTGCTACTGTAGCCCCAAGTATCAAGGATAGAACGTTCGCGGTCAGGACAGTGCCCCGGCGCAAATAGCCCAACGGCATCAACGGGGCTTTCGAACGAGATTCGATGACCACGAATGCTCCGAGTACCAGTACGGAGAGAGCCAGTGGGAGCATAGTCGAGAGGGAAGAGATGCCATCAGTCGCAGCAACTGTCAACGCGTAGACGAGGAGTAGAAGTCCACCAGTTACAGTCAGGGCGCCGGGCAGGTCCAGATGCCCGTTTACGAGTCGGCCCGCGGCATGGGGCAGAAACTTCTGCGACATGATCGCTGCTACAATCCCGATTGGGACGTTGATGAACATGACCGACCTCCAGCCGAACGCGACTGTGAGGAACCCGCCCGCAACGGACCCTGCCGCGAAGCCTGCTGAGAGTACGGCGATGAAGATTCCGAGTGCTCTGTTTCTCTCCTTGCCTTCAGGGAAGAGCTCGATGAAGATTGCGAACGCCGTAACCGAGGAGATGGCTGCACCAATCCCTTGTATCGCCCTAGAGATTACGAGCGACAGGAGCGACGGGGCAAAGCCGCCCACCGCTGAGGCGATTGTGAAGAGGACTATTCCTGAGATGAACAGTTTCTTCTGACCGTAGATATCGCCTGCTCGTCCGCTGAGTAGTAGGAACCCTGCCATAGTGATTCCGTACGCGCCGACTATCCATTGGCTGTCAGCGAGGGAGACTAGGAACTGGGTTCGGATCGAGGGCAGAGCTACCTGAATGATGGAAAAGTCGACGACGTCTAGGAAGACGGCCGCGATTATCAGAGCAAAGACTAATCGAGCGTGGACTAATGATTTCGAGTCCTGACCGATCAAAGCAATCTTGCCCGTTTCGTTCTTTTGACTGGGTTCCAACTCCAACTCAGAAGCCAACATACCGGCTGGTATGTTAGAGATGCCTACTTAAACGTTCCCGGGTATTAGTTATCATACCAAATGGTATATTAACCATGAGTGACTAAGCTAGCGCAGCGAAAATTGCGAGATCCCGAAAGAACCAGAGCGAGCATTTTAGGAGCGGCGTTCGATGAAATTTATCATCGAGGATTCCACGACACTAGCGTCAACGAAATAGTCGGCAAGACCACTCTGACCAAGGGAGCCTTCTTTCATTATTTCTCAACAAAGAATGATCTAGGCTACGCGATCGCCGACGAAGTTCTAAAAGAGATGGTCCTCGAAAGATGGATACGGCCGCTAGCCGCGTACAAGAATCCTGTCCAGGGTATTATCAGCCGCTTCCGGAAGATAATCGAATCTACACCTGATGAACACATGGCGCTGGGATGCCCTCTCAACAACCTCACGCAGGAGATGTCGTCGGTCGACCCGGTTTTCAGAGAAAAACTTCGTGCGGTCATGCAGCTCTGGATATCAGAGACGGAAAAATATCTCAAGAAGGCCCGGGACCAGGGCTACCTGAATCCAGACGTCAACCCGAGACAGGTGGCAGAGTTTGTCGTTATGGTGGAGGAAGGAGCCTTTGCCATGGTAAAGAACTTGAGAGACAAGAAGGTATACTGGTCATTATACGAGTCGCTCAAACGGTATCTGGAATCCATAAGTCAGAAACCAACCGAACAACTTTCCGCCTGAATCCGACTATCGCTTGGCAGGCTCGAACAATTCGATGGGATTGCCGTCAGGGTCCTCGATCTGAATCTGCCTTCCGCCAGGACCCACTTCCATTTGATTCCTAAAATGTACACCGGCCTTCTGTAACGCCTCGATTCGCGCGGGTAAGGTCTTCGACTTGAAGGACTATTCGGTTCCACCCTCCCGGCTCTTGCTTTCGACCGTCCGGCATTGGACGTGAGCCCGAAGCGCCTGGACCGCTTAGTATGAGTTTGAGATGGCCAACCGAGACCTGCGCGAAAGCTGGAGGATTCTGCTGGTCCAATTTGAATCCAACCTTCTCAGTGTAGAAGCCACCGAGCGGACCACATCCTCGACCTGGTAACGTACACCCCAGAGACCTAGGACGAAAATCTCTCCCTTCTCCGAATGCTGAGGCTCAACTCTACTCATATGATTCTGCGATGAGCTAGTGCTACTTGAATTCCTCATCTCGTTGAACCTTTCGGGACAGAACGATGAACGCTGGACTATTGCAAGACGAGCCGAACTTGGAATATCCGACTTTTCGAGCAAAGATAAATGTCGTGAAAACATGGATTCGGTCTGTCTCCTCGTCTTAATGAAAAAAAGCAGGAGTTACTGGTGTTGGACTACTGGTCTACATTCTGCCGCTGGACTGGAAGAACGCGAAAGTATTATCGTCAGGGTCCTGGAGGATTGCGAACCATCCGATGTTCGGAATCTCTTCCTTCCCCCGGACGACCTTCGCTCCAAGATCCGTAGCCTTGGCAAGGGACTGGTCGATGTTGACGACGCTGAAGTAGTTGACGAAGCCTGTCTCTCCCATCATTTTCTTGTAGAGGCCGCCCATAGTCTCGTTCTCGGGGGCGTCCTTGTGCGAGATGAGCCAATAGTCCATGTCTCCGGCCGGCATCTTGCTGAATTTCCAGCCGAACAGCTGCTCGTAGAATCGGCTAACCTTCGCCGGGTCGTTGGTAGGTATCTCGAAGTGCACCAGTGTGTGTTCTCGTGGTTGAGGTCGGGTTGTGGTTGTTGCTGCTTCCATTTAGAAACCGCACAGCCTCCCTCGTCAACTCCTAGTTAAACGTGACAATGTAAGTGGCGCCCGCCTGCAGAGAAGTTATCTCTCTGAGAGAGGAGTGGCTCTCCGGACTAATTGTCGGACGGGCGCAACTACCTCAAAAAGGAGCTTAGTGCCAAGACTTGGCCTGATTTTGAAAGGCTGTTCTCGAAGCACGGCGGGGTCGGAGGATGCTGGTGCATGTACTATCAGAGACCTCACGGCGAAACTATGAAAGGACTGACGTCCGCCGATAGGAGTGCCAAGAACAAGCGTGACAAGAAGTCACTGGTTAATGATGGCGGCTCTCATGGAGTTCTTCTCTACGATGGTGACAATGCGATAGGCTGGTGCGCCTACGGATTGAAACAAGAGTTTCCCCGGATCGATAACGGGAGAAACTATAAGCGGCTAAGTCTCAAGGAGGATTCCGAGAGACTCTGGCGTATCGCCTGCTTTTTCGTGGACAGAGACTATCGCAAGAAAGGTGTCGCGAAGATTGCTCTGAAAGCCGCTCTAGATTCGATCAAGGCAAAAGGAGGAGGAGTAGTCGAAGCGTATCCCGTGACGCACAAGTCAGCAAGAGCATGGTCGAAATGGTCCAACTGGTTCTGGTTCGGAACGGAATCGATGTTCGAGCGGGAAAAATTCAGGCTGGTCGGTCCCATGGGACCCCACCATCTATTGATGAGAAGAACTGTCAAGCCCTAGCGCAGTCCGACTCTAGCGGAGTCTCGCGATAAACGTCTGTATCAGACGTAAGACTGGCAGGGATTATGATTCGAGATCTGAGGAGGATCGGCCTCATGGCTTGGGGCCAGAACGAGCTAGTGCCCCGATCTCGGACGGACGCCCCTCGTCTGCGAATCTTGACGACCCCACCAGTCTGGCCATCCTCTGGGTCATCTCGGCGAGGCGCTTGTTAACCCTGTAGTGCACAGTCCCAGGCTCATAGGCTCCATCGCTCTTCAGCTGCCCAGCTTTGACTCCAGTCAGAATTTCTATCCCCTCGTCTATCGTACCGACAGGGTAGATGTGGAATCTACCCTTTCTCACCGCGTCTACCACGTCCTCGTTCAGCATCAGATGCTGGGTGTTGCTCTTGGGGATGATGACGCCCTCGTCTCCCTTGAGGCCTTTGACCTTGCATGTCTGGTAGAAGCCCTCGATCTTCTCGTTGACCCCGCCTATCGCCTGGACCTCGCCCTCCTGATTGACCGACCCAGTTACGGCAAGGTTCTGCTTGATCGGAAGCTCAGCCAAGGCGGAGAGAATCGCGTACAATTCCGTGCTTGACGCACTGTCACCATCGACACCCCCGTAGCTCTGCTCGAAGACGAGTCTGCAGGAGAGGCTGAGCGGCTTGTCACGGGCATACTTGTTCTCCAAGTAACCCGAGATGATGAGCACACCCTTCGTGTGGATCTGTCCGCCCAACTTGGACTCCCGTTCTATGTCGATTATCCCACGTCTTCCAAGCCCCAGACTGGCGGTGATTCTAGACGGCTGGCCGAAATCGAAGTCTCCAAGGCCGATTACCGAGAGCCCGTTCACCTGTCCGATTTTTGAGCCTGAGGTATCGATGAGTATGATGCCTCGCTGGATCATCTCCTTGACCTTCCCGTCGAGAAGATTAGAACGGTACACCTTCTCTTCGAGCGCCCTCTTGATATGAACCTCTCTGACTAGCTTAGACCCCTCCTGTGAGGCGTAGAAGTTTGCCTCCCGGATGAGATCCGCGATCTGCGGGAACTTCGTCGAGAGCTTCGTTTGATCCTCGGCAAGCCTCGACCCATATTCGACTATCCTAGCAAGGGCCGGAGCATCAAGATGCCCTAGACCCTCCCGCTCGCAGAGCGAGTGGACGAAACTGCCGTACGTCTTCTGGTTCTTGTCATTCCTCTCTATCGAATCATCAAAATGCGCCTTGACCTTGAACAGGATCGAAAAGTCAGGATCCAGAACATAGAGAGCCTGATAGGTCTCATGATCGCCCACGAGTATGATCTTCACACCCAACGGTATCGGCTCTGGCACCGGGGTCTTGGTGGGGGCTCCTCCTAGCCTCTGACCCATATCCTCGAGCTGGAGGCTCGCGGATTGGAGGGCCCGCTTCAGACCGTCATAGGAAAACTGGTTCTTGAGCAGCTCGTCGACCCCGACGACGAGGAAGCCACCATTCGCACGGTGGAGGGAGCCTGCCTTTATCAGGGTGAAATCTGTGACGAGAGCTCCGAACCTAGACTCGTACTCGATCTTGCCCAGGAGATTAGTAGCGGTGGGATTGTCCTCGGCGATGACCGGGGCGCCTTTCAACTCGGAGTTGTCAACGATCACGTTGACATCGTATCTTCGAAACGAAGCGTGGTCCGTGAGTTTGCTCTCTACAGGATTCCGCTGCTCCTCGTCAGGCTTCTCTTCCGCCCCGCCCCCTTCCGTGAAGACCTCCGCATTCTCGAGAATATCATCGCGCACCTCGTTCAGATGCTGAAGAACCTTGGGAAGGTCCTGGT
>Ga0209761_1001872_pt1 | contig 13684 bp, 14 predicted proteins | sample GraSoi013_1_40cm_4_FD_185818 | JGI IMG/M metagenome (GOLD analysis project Ga0209761, IMG submission 185818) | Grasslands soil microbial communities from the Angelo Coastal Reserve, California, USA - Sample 09_25_2013_1_40cm (SPAdes) (version 2) | ecosystem: Environmental > Terrestrial > Soil >... | reverse complement strand
GCTTCAGGAGGCGGACGTAATGGCAGGTGCGCTCGACCGCGTCGAGCGGGTCTCCGCCGGTGATCCCGGCGCCGGTCGCCTGGATCGCGTGCGCTTCTTCCAGGACGTCCTCGTCCTTCGTGACGCGTTTTTCGTCCGCGAAGACGACGTCCTTGTACATCTTCTCGTCGGACACGGGACAGTAGAAGCAGTGGAAGGAGCAGATGCCGGTGACGAAGAGGACCATCTTCGAGCCGTCCGTGCACTGGCGGCAGCCGACCGGAAGGGAACCGCGGGCGAATCCGCCGAAGGGTCGCTCCTCAAGGCGCACGCCTCGACGAAGGGACGATGTGGGATAAAGATTCCCCACCGTCGGACGCCGGTCGGCCGCCCGATGGACCCGGGCCGCCGTCGATCGCATACCTCTAAGTGGAGGTATGATTCGCCGCGATCAGCCGTTCGATCCGAGCCCGCTTCCGCGCGAACTCCTGCTCCGCGGTCCGGTGATAGGTGGCCATCCGACGCACGAGATCCGCCTTCGCTTTTTCGGAGTCGACGCGGCCGACGTAGTCCTCTCTCCGCGTGGACCGACCGTGGTCTCGCTCGTAGTGCCAGAAGTAGAAGTAACGCCGTCCGTCGAACTCCCGGATCCGCGCCCCGCAGCCGATTTCCATTTTCATACCTCTAAGTAGAGGTATACTTTCCGCGGGCTTCGCCGTTCCGGTGGGAGGTGTGCGAATCTACTCGGAGACGGGGGCGCTCGACTCGAGGAACGCCCGAAGGGATTCCAGCGCCGCATTCCAGAAGTCCGTCCAGCTCCCCGCGAGGGGCTTGGGGGCGCGATGGACGACATGCACGAATGTCTCGGGACCCTTGGGGGCGAGTTCGTATGCGACGCTCGTTTCGACCGATCCGCCTTCCTGAAGGATGGGCCACATGAACGAGAACTTGCCGGGGCCATCGATTGCGGTGATCGATCCTTCGATGCGGCCGTCGGAGAGCGTTCCCTCGTAGCGGCCACCCAACTCGGCCTCGACGCGGGGCTCGTCCGCCCACCACTGAACGAGTTGTCCCGGATCCAGGAGGGCCTCAAACACCCGGGGGATCGGGGCGCGGATCGTGACCTTCGCGTCCGCGAGCAGGACGGTTCGCGGGGCAGCCGGTTTCGGGGCGCTCGGGGTGGCGCTGGGGGCGGACATGCGCTCGTTTTGCAAACGCAATCGGTGTATAATGTTGGCGGCGCGATTCTCTCAGAGCGGATTCTTGCACCGGGCGCAGACGAGTCGGCAGTCCTGCTTGCACTCCATGCAGGTACCGTGGAGGAAGCGCTCTCGGACGGGCGCGTGATGGCAGTCGCTCACGGCCGTGACCATGTGCCCGCAGTAGTCGCACAGGTGCTGGACCGGTTTCTTGCCGGCCACGTATCGCTGATACGCCATGAGGATCGCGAGGACGAGGACCAGCGCCCCGATGATCAGCCCGACCATCCAGCATTGGAGGCTCCCGTCATCCTGGAATGGGAGTGCAGACCAGGGGGCGGACACGCCACCCGATGCCGACTTCTCGTTCAAATACTGATGGGTGGCAGTATCGTGCGTTAGAGGAAAGCCGAACGAGAAACGCGGTCTGATATTCCCCGACCGTCTACATCCGCGACGGTGCGAACTTGATGCTGACGAGTCGAACGATCGTCTTGTTCATCACGATGGCTCTCGCGACCGGCGGCGCCGCGTGGGGCGTGCACTCTTTGATGACCGCCGCGGGCGACGCCGGCACGGACTACGGCCTCGACACGAACGCGAACGCGCATTTCGACTGGCTCGTGGTCGAGGCGCAGGTCTCGCTCCCCCAGGCCGGCACATGGGACATCTCGGCCGACCTCTCGAGTTCGAATCCGCCGCCGAATGGAGCGTGCGGGTACGGCGCGCCCCCTCCGGTGCCCATCCTGGCGGGCGGGACCCTCGCTCCGACGCCCTCTGGATACCCGATCGCCTACGTCTATGAACGCTACTTCTTCACCGAGGGCGCACAAACCGTCCGCATGGCCTTCTCGGGAACGGACATCGCGCGGAGCGGCGTCGATGGACCGTATCGGGTCCATGCTCGCTTGTCGATCGGCGGCCTTCCATACATGACGATGCGACCGATCGCCGACTGGGGTGGCCCGGTCGTCGAATGGAACTACACGACGAAAGCCTACACCGCGTCGCAGTTCGAGCAGCCCGTGCGGCCCGCGACCTTCACCGGCGAGCACACGGATTCGGCCGTGGACCTCGACGCGGACGGGCTCGCCGACTTCCTCGAACTCCGGGCCGGGGTCCATGTGAACCTCGCGGGTCACTACACGATGAACGGATACCTCACGAAAGGCGGCGGCACCGATGTCGTGCGGTTCATTGCGTCCGCGTACCGGGACTTCGACCTGGCGACGACGGACACGAGCGTGGTCTTGCGGTTCCGGGGAGATCTGATCCGCCAAGCCGGCGTCGACGGTCCGTGGGAATTCACCCTCACCCTGTACTACGGCCCCCTCGCCTACGCGGGCGGCAACGTGACGCCGGGTCCGATCGGCACGATCCTGCCTCCTCAGCCCGCCTACTATCCGGAGACGTTGTGCGGGACGACGTCCGCGTATCGAGCGGCCGACTTCGAGGATACGGTCGAGCTCCTGCGTTACACCGGCCGGTTCGAGGAGCTGACCCCCGATCGCAATGGGGACGGCACATACGACGCGCTGGTGATTCGGGCGGAGGTCGAGGTCTTCGCGACGGCCGGCTTCGATTTGTCAGGGTTGCTCGCCGCCGCCGGCGGCTCCCCGGACATCGCGAAGTCGTTCAGCCAGGTGTGGCTGCAAGAAGGCCTCCGGTGGGCGGAGTTCTCGTTCGCCGGGCCTGATATCCGGCTGCGCGGGATCGACGGTCCATACCTGGCCACGCTCTCGATTACGCCGGGAGCCCGCGGCATCGACCCCACGACCACGTACACGACCCTGGCGTATCACGCGACGGACTTCGACGCGACGGCCACGGTCCCCGCACAACCCTAAAGCGGCCGGAGTCCGTCCGGCCTCCGTGGACGAGGCTCCTCGCCGCGTGCTGGACCGCCTGGGGATCCGACCGAGCAAACGCCTCGGTCAACACTTCCTCGTCGACTCCCGCGTGGCGCGGCGGCACGTCGGCCACGCGGCCATCGGCTCGTTTGATACGGTCCTGGAAATCGGTCCGGGCTTGGGAATCCTGACCCGGCTCCTGGCGGAGCGCGCGAGGCACGTCGTGGCCATCGAGGCCGACCGCCGGTTCGGGGCGTACCTGCGCGAGAGCTTGCCCGACGTCGAGGTGATTGAGGGCGACGCCCTCGCGATCGAATGGCCCCGCTTCGATGTGATGGCCTCGAACCTGCCGTACCAGATCTCGTCACCGCTGACGTTCCGTCTGCTCGGTGAGCCGTTCCGTCGCGCGGTCCTGATGTACCAATGGGAGTTCGCGCGCCGGATGATCGCACAGCCCGCGACCTCGGACTACTCGCGGTTGAGCGTTGGCGTATCCACACGGGCGGCCTGCGAGATCCTGGAGCGGGTGCCGCGAAACGCGTTTCATCCTCAGCCCCGCGTCGACTCGGCGCTCGTGCGGCTCGAACCGCGCCCCGCTCCGTTCCCCATCGGAGACCCGGACCGGTACGACGCGGTCGTCGATGTCCTGTTCAAGCACCGCCGGAAGACGGTCGAGAACGGCCTCCGCCTCGGTTGGAAGTCCTTGGCGGCGTCGCCGGAGGCCCTCGAGGCGGTCCTCCCGACGGTCCCGTTCCGGACGCGGCGCGTCGAGGAGTTGACCCCGGAGGAAATCGGTCGCATCGCCGACGCGGTTCGCAGTGCGAAAGGTTAATGGCACATCCGTCAATCGCTGCATTCCATCTTGCCGTGGGGGACTCGATGGTCCGGAAGAAAACCCTTTCTGAACTCGATCAGGCGGAGATCAAGCTCCAGAGTCTCTTCGAGAAGCGCGACGCCCTGAACCAGGAGGCGCAGCTCCTCCGGCAGGAGCGGGATCTCGTCCACGAGAAGAAGCGAGAGATCGGTGCGAAGCTCCGGGCCCTCAAGGACCGACGCGCCTCGTTCGCCGGGGACGCCCGAAGGCACCGGGAGAAGCGGGACGAGCTCCAAGCGAAGGCGAAGGCCCTGATCGAGATGAAACGGAAGCTCCGCGGCTCCGGCACCGCGGACGTCGGCATGGAGCTGCGCACCCTGAAGCGGCGCGTCTCGCAGATGGAGATGCGGCAGCAGACCGCATCCCTCACGTTGAGCGCGGAAAACGAATTGCTCGGCGAACTCAAGGGATCGATGAAACGCCTCAAGCAACTCGAGACCCTCAAGGCGGACCAGGACAAGATTGCGAAAGAGATCAAGGACATCGACTCCGGGATCACGGAGTTCTTCGAGGCCGCGGAGACGGAGCATGAGGCGGCCGTCGCGCTCAGCGAGAAGGCGCGCTCGGTCCACGAGGAGACCGTCGACATCGTCCATCAGATCGCCGCCCTGATCCACGACGGGAATGAGAAACACGAAGCGTTCCTTGCCGCGCGAGCCAAAGCCGACGAGGTCCACGCGAAGGTCGTCGAGATGCGCGAGAAGGTCCTCTCGATCAAGGGCGCGCAGCGCTCGGAGGTCCGGGAAGCCCGGACCCTGCTGCGTCAACAGAACCGCGCCGTGCGGGATGCGCTCCTCGACGAGAAGAAACTCGAAGCCTCCGCAGACGCCGCCCTGAAGGCGCTGCTCGAGAAAGGGAAAGTGGAGATCGGTCGATGAAGGCGGTCGTCCTCGCGGGCGGCGAAGGGACTCGCCTGAAACCGCTGACGTACAAGCGGCCGAAACCGCTCATCCCGATCGCGGGCCGGCCGTGCATCGACTATGTCCTGCGCTCCCTCGCCTCGTCGGGATTCCACGAGATCATCGTGACGACGGCCTACCTCTCCGACACGCTGATCAAGTCGATCGGCGACGGCTTGGACTACAACGCGTCGATCCTCTACAGCTTTGAGGAGAACCCGGCAGGCACCGCCGGCGCGGTCCGTCGGGTCGGGATGTTCATCGACGACACGTTCCTCGTCGCGATGGGCGACATCCTGTGCGATGTCGACTTCAAGGCGCTGTACGAATTCCACAAGCGGAAGGGCGGCGTCGTGACGATCGCCCTGACGGAGGTCGAGGATCCGACGCAGTTTGGGATCGTGGGCCTCGACGCGAAAGGCCGGATCCAGAAGTTCAAGGAGAAGCCGCGGAAGGAGGAGGCGTTCTCGAATCTGGCGAACGCGGGCATCTATGTGCTCGAGCCCGAGGTCCTGGAGTTCATCCCGCCAGACCAGAAATTCGACTTCTCGAAGGACCTCTTCCCGAAACTTCTGTCGAAAGGCGTGCCCCTGTATGGCTCCCGGATCGATGGCGTCTGGATGGACATCGGCCGGCCGCACGACCTCTGGAAGGCCAGCATGGAGATCGTCCGTCGGGAGGGGAAGCCGCTCCGCCGTGCGGGGGTGAAGAGCGAGGGGCCGGTGATCCTCGATCCGGCGGCTCGGGTGGACGAAGGGGTCACGATCCGCGGGCCTTGTTACGTCGGGCCGGGTGCCGTCCTCCGGGCCGGCTGCGTCGTGGACAATGCCTGCCTCTACGAATCGGCCCGGGTCGAAGGGAACGCCGTCGTCCGAAACAGCATCATCCTCGAGGGGAGCGTCATCGGCGCCGCGTCGGAAATCCTGGACAGCGTCATCTCGCGCGGCTGCGTGATCGAGGAAGGCGCGCGGATTGCCGCGAGCATCATCGGAGACATGATGACGATTCGCGCGGGCTCACGGCTCGAGAACGCCACGGTCTCGCAGCCACCCTAGGGACGTTCAAGGTCGCCGGGCTTCGTGGTCGGCATCGGTCTGCGACAACAGGACGTCGTAGTGCGTGACGGTTGGCTCGAATTCCAGGAGGAATTCCTTGTCCTCTGGATAGTACACGGCGCGCTCCGGATTCGGACCTGCGAACCGGCGGATTGCATCGAACGACTCCCAGAAGGTGATCAACAGGAAGTGCGTTCGGTCACCCTCCGTTCGGCGGAGGACGATCACCCCTTGGTTGCCGGGCGTGTCCCGGTACTCCTTGAGCCCGGACTCCTTGAGCACCTCGTAATACGCATCGGCCTTCGATGCCGCCGTCATTCCGTGCCACGTCCGCGCGATCATTGCAGAGCCCCGTTCCCGGATGCGAGTCGCCCAGAAGAATCCGCCACCTGCGAAGGACGGGAGTCGCCTACTGAATCGGACCGCCGACCTGGACCGCACCTCGCTTGACGACGACCCGGACCGCGTTCCCGCCGATCCGGTATCCGAGGTGACGGTACGACGGGACCCCGAGGACGAGGATGTCCGCCAGCTTCCCGGGCTCCAAGCTCCCGACCTCGGCCCCCAGGCCGACCGCGTGCGCCGCGTTGATCGTCGCGGCGACAACGGCCTGCGCCGGGAGAAGGCCGTTATGGTGGCACGCCAGCGCGATCGTGAGCTGCGTGGACTCGCACCAGGTGTTCGGGTTGAAATCGGTCCCCAGGGCGACGGGAACGCCGGCCGCAATGAGGCGCCGACCGTCCGCGAACGGGAGATGGGAGACCAGCGAGGTCGCCGGCAGCAAGACCCCGACGGTCGAGGTTCGCGCGAGGGCATCGATTCCGGCCGAGGACGCGTGGAGAAGATGGTCCGCCGAGGCCGCGTCGATTTCTGCCGCGAGAACCGCGCCACCGGTGTCCGCGAGTTCGTCCGCATGGACTTTCCCGCCGAGGCCCGCGGATTTCGCCCGGGTGAGAATGCGTCGCCCTTGGTCCGCGGTGAAAAACCCGTCGTCGACGAAGACATCGCAGAACGACGCGAGACGCGAACTCACGACCGCATCGATCATGTCCCCTGCGACCACCTCGACGTACGCGTCGGCGCGACCCTCGAATTCGGGAGGAATCGCATGCGCTCCCAGGAAGGTCCGAACGACATCGATGCCGGCCGCCTGGCCGCCTTTCGCCGCGGCCCGGAGGATCTTCAGCTCATCCTCGGTCCGCAAACCGTATCCGCTCTTCACCTCGACCGTCGTCGTCCCGAAGGCGAGCATCGAGCGGAAGCGCTCCGCGGCCGCGCGGGCGAGATCTTCCTCGTGGGTCTCTCTCGTCGCACGCACGGTGTGGAGGATGCCGCCTCCGCGGGCCGCGATCTCTCGATACCCCATGCCTTGGGCCTTCCACTCGACCTCATGCTCGCGGGAACCCGCGAACACCGCATGGGTGTGCGCGTCGACGAAGCCCGGCAGGACCGTCTGTCCGGTCGCGTCGATCTTCACGCTGGCCTGAGGATGCCGCCCGAGGACGTCCGCGGTCGGCCCGACGTCCACGATGCGTTCCCCTTCGGCGTAGACGGCTCCATCCTCGACGAGCCCGAGGTCCTCCGCCATCTCCCGCCGGCGGGGGCCCGCGGGTCCTTGCAGCGTGATCAGTTCGGCCGCGTGGACGATGAGGAGGGACCTCGGTCCGGCCAACCGTTCGTCGCGGGTCGCGCGAATCTTGTGGGCTTGGGCCCGTCTCATGAAAGGGTCGCCACTCCGATCGGATCCGACCTGACGACGAACGCCTTTCCTCCGGCCGCGCGGATCGCCTCGACCGTCTCCGTGGGCCGGTCCGAGAGCGCGACGATGCTGCCGCCGCCGCCCGCCCCCGTGAGCTTCGCACCGTAGCTCGTCTTCCGGGCGGCTTGGACGAGTCGGTCGAGCATCGGATGACCTACGCCGAGCACGGTGAGCAGCGCGTGGTTCCGGTCCATAAATCGCCCAGCCGCCGCGAGGTCGTTCCGTCGCAGCGCCTCCATGCCGTCGAGGGTGATCCGCCCGATCTCCCGAACGGCATCGGCGGCCTTTCGGTCGTGCTCGACCCGTTCCTTCACGTTCGCGACCAGAGGCCCGGTCGCCGCGCTGATCCCCGTGTTCCCGATCACGAAGTCCAGGGGAGGCAGGTCGGTGCGGTGCAGACACCAGCGACGCGCGTCCCGTTCAATCGTCCATAACAAGTCGCCCTGCGGTTTCGGGAGCACGAGGAGGCATCCGCCGGCGCTCGCGGTGCTTGTGTCGATCGGGCTCGCGCGCCCTTGGACCTCATGTTCCACTTCGAACGCTTCGCGCGCGATCGTCTTCGCGTCGAGGGATCCGCCCATGCCGTGCAAGGTCCCGAGGGTTGCCACGGTCACCGCCGCCGAGGATCCGAGTCCTGCCCCGCTCGGGACCATCGACCGGACTTCGAGCCACAGCGGCCCGGACGTCTTGACCTTCGCGATCGCGGCTTTCACATACCGGTACCGGGGCTCGTCGATCGAGCCGCCGTCCGCCCTCCATTCCGGATGCGTCCTCGCGTAGACCTCCGCCCGGAGGTTGATCGCCGTGGCCAGGGCCGGCTCCCCGAAGACGACGGCGTGCTCCCCGAAGAGGATCAGCTTCCCGGGAGCGGAGGCCGCCATCGGCCGCGATTCCCCGCGTCCCGGCTTAACCTTTCGGCTCAGCTGACTTCGGGGCTCTGCGGGAACCGCGTGGGCATGCGGCTGTAGAGGGCCGGGTCTCCGGTTTGGGGCGGGACCTTCTTCAACGCGGCTTCGAAGTGCCGCTTCTCGATGGTGACCTTCTTCAGCGCCGCCTCATCGAGGTCCGGAAACTTCGTGGCGGTCTCCCGGATCGCGAGCATCGCCGCCTCGTTGCACACGGCGGCGAGTTCCGCACCTGTGTATTTGTCCGTCCGCCGAGCGACATCGTCGAGGTCGACCTCCTTGCCGAGCGGCTTTCGACGCGTGTGGATTCGGAGGATCGCCTTGCGCGTCGCGAGATCCGGCGGCGCGATGTAGATGTGTCGGTCGAATCGCCCCGGACGGAGGAGCGCGGGGTCGACGAGGTCCATGCGGTTCGTCGCCGCAATGACCGTGACGTTGTGTAATTCCTCGAGCCCGTCCATCTCCGTTAGGATCTGGGAGATCACGCGCTCCGTCACCTGAGAATCCTCGATGCCGCCGCGCACCGGCGTGATCGCGTCGACCTCATCGAAGAAGATGATGCACGGGGCCGCCGTCTTGGCCTTCCGGAACGTCTCTCGGACCATCCGCTCCGATTCTCCGACCCATTTGCTCATGAACTCGGGGCCGCGCACGGAGATGAAATTCGCCTCCGACTCCGTGGCGACCGCCTTGGCGAGGAGGGTCTTCCCGGTGCCCGGAGGCCCGAAGATGATGATGCCCCGCGGGGGGCGCGCGTCGAAATGGGCGAACATCTTGTTCATCCGGAGCGGCCACTCGATCGACTCCCGCAATTCCTGCTTCGCCTCGTCGAGGCCGCCGATGTCCTCCCACTTGACGTTCGGCTTCTCGATCAGGACCTCGCGCAGCGTGGACGGCTCCATCTCCCGGTACGCCTCGAGGAAGTCGTCCCGCGTGACCGTCAATCGGTTCAGGATCTCCGGGGGGATCACGTCCGCTTGAAGGTCGATGTCGGGCAGGATCCGTCGGAGGGACCGCATCGCGGCCTCCTTCGAAAGGGCCGCGAGATCCGCGCCGACGTACCCGTGGGTGAGGCCCGCGAGTTCCTTGAGGTCGACGTCTTTCGAGAGCGGCATGCCCCGCGTGTGGATCTGGAGGATTTCGAGCCGGCCGTCTCGGTCCGGGACGCCGATCTCGATCTCGCGGTCGAACCGGCCCGGCCGGCGTAACGCCGGATCGAGCGCATTCGGACGGTTCGTGGCCCCGATGACGACGACCTTGCCCCGCGCCTGAAGGCCGTCCATCAGGGCGAGCAACTGGGCGACGACGCGGCGTTCGACTTCGCCCGTGACCTCGTCTCGCTTCGGCGCGATCGAGTCCAGCTCGTCGATGAAGATGATGCTCGGTGCGTTCTCCTCCGCCTGCTTGAAGATGTCCCGCAGGTTCTCTTCGCTCTGACCGTAGAACTTGGACATGATCTCGGGCCCGGAGATCGAATGGAAGTTCGCGTTCGTCTCGGACGCGACGGCTTTGGCGAGGAGCGTCTTCCCGGTCCCCGGGGGGCCGTGCAACAGAACGCCTTTCGGCGCTTCCACGCCGAGCCTCTCAAACAGTTCCGGATGTCGCAGCGGGAGCTCGATCATTTCGCGCACTTTGCGGACCTCGCTCCCGAGGCCGCCGATGTCCTCGTAATCGACTTTGGGGACCTTCGCCTCTTCCTCTTTCATCGGCTTCTCGGCGATCTTGATCTCCGTCTCCGCCTCGACGAGGACGGCATCCGCCCCGGGAGCGAACGACGTGACCACGAACTCAAACTTGCGGCCCATGACGCTCACGCTGATCACGTCGCCGCGCGTGATCGCGCGGCCCTGAAGGACCTGCGCCATGTACTGCTCGCCTCCCATGATTCGAATCGGCTCGGTCGGCGCGAGCGACACTTTCTCTGCGGGGCGGGCGAGCGCCTTTCGCAGACCGACTTTGTCGTCGATCCCGACGCCGGCGTTGCGGCGCTGCATCCCGTCCATCCGGATGACCCCGCGATTCGCGTCTTCGGGATACCCGCGGCGAACCCCGGCGGCGGTCGACTTCGTGCCTTCGATGAGGACGATGTCGCCTTCCTTCAACTCGAGGATCTTCATGACCTCGGGGTCGATGCGCACGATCCCGCGCCCCGCATCGGCGGGCTTCGCCTCGGCGACCCGGAGGAACTTCTCGCGGCCGGCGGCCATTTTCAGCGTGTCTCCTCTCGCGGCGGGACCGCACGCGCGGCCCTCGCGGGTCTTCGCAACGAATCGGCGTTACTTGAACTCATGTCGAAACCTCGAAACGAAAAAGAGAAAGGTCAAGGGCCGCGTCACTCGACGGGCACCTTGACGGGCTTCAGCTCTGGGGTCGGCTCCTTCTTCGGAACGCGGACCTCGAGGATGCCGTCTTTCAGCGTCGCGGAGGCGAGGTCGGCCTTGACCTCCTCCGGGAAGCTCAGCGCGCGCTGGAGGGCCTGGTACGTCCGCTCGCGGTACTGGTAGTTCTTCTCCTTCTCCTCACGGGAGCGGTTCGTCTCCGCGCGGATCTCGATCCCGTCCGCGGTCACGGTGAGGTCAACGTCCTCCTTCGCAACGCCGGGGAGTTCCGCCCGGACCACGAACTCGGAACCCTTGTCGATCAGGTCGACCAGGGGTTGGCGGACGCGCAGGTCGGAGTCGGTCCACCGGGCGGGGGGACCTCCCCAGAAGCGGTCCTCGAAGCTCCGGCGTATGTTGTCGAACCACCGGTCCATGTCGTCCAACCAGGCGAAGGGCGACACGGTCGTCCTCGCCAGGCTCGTCGGTCCGTCCTTAGCCTGAATCTCCTTGCTCTTTCGCTCCATGGTGTGCCACCTCCAAGGCGTTTTTCGCGGTCAATAATGAGTATGCGGTTCTATATAAACACTACGATTCGGGGTCCAATCTGCGAACGACTTCTCTGGACCCGAAATGCGTGGCGGCCGGCCGGAGGCCTAGACCTCCCGCTTGACGGTGATCGGGATCGCGCCACTGTTGAACTCGATCCATGCGATCTCGATCGGATCCACGATCCCGCTCGGCACGTCGATGAGGATCGGCGATCCCATGCTGATCTGGAGCGCCCGCGCTCCGATAATGCGAGCCTTCTCAAATCGCGTGTAACGCATCGGTGTCCCTCGCACCGGGCCGCGGGCGAAGGGGTCGACTATCGATCGGGCGGGACGGCCGTAGGGGGCCCGAATCGGGTACCCGTACTTCAACCTTGCTTAGCATTCCCTTAGAGGGCGGTTGAAATTCTCCGTCCGCGCAGCAATGGATCGCGAGTGACGGAGTTCGAGCGAACGAGGACCGCGGTAGGGCTCCGAATTCATTCGTTCTTCCCTTAGATAATCGAGCCTGAGAATCCCGGGACATCCCTTAAGAGCCCCCAACTCCAGGACAAATAGACTTCGCCTCCGCGGGCACGCTTGATTACGAGGTACGCCGATATGGACCAGCAGACTTTCCGACAGGCCATTCTCCTCCTCTCCGGGGAGCACAGCGTCTCGATTCTCCGGGCCCTGCGCGACGGGAACTGGCACCTCTCGAGCGAGGTCGCGCGGTCCCTTGACGTTCACATCACGACCGCGTCGAAGTTCCTTCAGCGCTTCGCGGAGCTCGGCCTCGTCGATCGTCGGCCCCACGACGCCCGTACGTTCGAGTATCGACTGCGGTCCCCCCAGCTGCGGTTCGAGGTGAATCTCGAGGACGAGGCCGGACCCCTTCGCGAAGTGATCGACTTCTACGTCGCGTACTTCCACTCGCTCTTCGAGCGGATTCGGTACGTCGGCACGCCCGCGATCGAGATCGAGATGGAACATCGGCTCACGACGAACCATCAGGAGCTCCGAAAGGCCGTCTTCGATCAGATGGTGGACGGGACCGAGGCGGGCCTGGACCGACTCCGGGAACTCGTCGCGGCGGTCCATCGGGACCTTTGGAACGTCTGCGCCCAGGGGCTCGGGCCGAGCTCGGCGAAGGGAGTCTTCCAGGCAGCGCTCCGAGACGCGATCGGCGCCTATCCGGACCTCGCATTCCGTTGCGGCCTGACTCGTCCGTTGGAGGGATGATCCCACGCCGCGGCTACCGACCGGCATCCCGGGATTCGACGCGATGGTCCAAGGCGGCCTGCCCGTCGGCTCAAGCGTCGTCCTGCAGGGACCCCCGGGTCAAGAGAAACTCCGCTTCGCGCTCACCTTCCTGGCGGAAGGCCTCAAGTCCGGAGGAAGCGGGTTGGTCGTCACCGCCTCGCAATCGCCGGACGCCGTCATCGCGGAGCTGCGGGAACTCGGTGTGAATCTCGAGTCGGTCACGAACGAGAGTCGGCTCCGGGTCATCGATTGGTACTCGTGGAGCGAAGAGACCGTCCAGGACATCGAGGACCGCGGGATCGTCATCCGTTCTTCGATCGACCTGACCAACCTCGGCGTGGCGCTGAGCCGCGCCATCGCCGGCCTGACCGGAGGTGGATTGCGGCGGGCCGTGATTGAACTTCTGTCGCCCGCGACCAGCTCCTATGAAGTGACTCAGGTCTACGCGTTCGCGCAGAGCGCGAAGAGGAAGTTCGACCGCCACCAATTCACGAGCCTCGTTTTGATCGAGAAAGAGATGCACTCGGGGGCGCAGCTCACCACCCTTCACCAGCCCTTCGACGGCGTCATCGAGATTGAACGGACCCGGAGCGGCGATCGGATCGTGCGGAAGATCGGCGTCCTTCATCTCAAGGACACGTCGCCGGATCCAACCTTCCGACTCCTCGAGATCTCCGACGGGGGCATGCGGGTTGTGCCGGACACCCCGAAGCCGGCCACCCCAGGAGCCACGACCCGCGGGAGCGTCCTGGAATCCCAAGACGAACGGGCCCAACGACTCCGTCTCATCCTGCAAATCGCGACCGAGCGGCTCAAGCTTAACCCGGGGGACGCGGACGCCCTCTTCGCCATGGCGGCCGCCCAGGCGACGCTCGACGATGCGAAGGGCGGCCTGGAGACCCTCGATCGGCTCGCGGCCCTTGACTCGGCGTATCCGGGTCTTTGGGTGCTCAAGACGAAACTGCATGCGAAGCTCGGCCAAGCGGATCTCGCTCGACAGAGTCGGATGCGGGCCCAGCAGAGCGAGCCCGAGGCGGCGAAGGCGATTGATGC
>Ga0209761_1001870_pt1 | contig 13687 bp, 10 predicted proteins | sample GraSoi013_1_40cm_4_FD_185818 | JGI IMG/M metagenome (GOLD analysis project Ga0209761, IMG submission 185818) | Grasslands soil microbial communities from the Angelo Coastal Reserve, California, USA - Sample 09_25_2013_1_40cm (SPAdes) (version 2) | ecosystem: Environmental > Terrestrial > Soil >... | reverse complement strand
CCAGTTCTTGTTGCTATCGAAGTAGCGCCAGAAGCCGTTCCCCGTGCCTGCCCGATGGCTGTAGCCGCCGAACGCATAGACTTCGCTGGTGCCTCCGGGATTGAGCGGCATCCGGAAGTTCGCGAACGTCATCGCGTCCTGCTCCAGTCCATCGCCCCAGTGGTAGTTGGGCTGATGCAGGGCGTTGCGCTTCTGAATGATGCGCCCGGTGAGCGTATCGATTCTATCCGTGATGCCATTCACATCGGCCAGGAATATGTCGGGCCAGGCGCGGTTGGTCTTGTCGCGATGGAGATATTCGCCGAACACGGCGAGCGAGCCGCGACCCAGCTGGATGCCCCAGCCGCCGTTCAGATCCGCCGTGGTCCCGTCGACCGGATACCCCTTCGAGTTGAACTGGCCGGCGTCGGCATTGATGAATGGCGCAAAGCCGCCCTCTTTCAGCACCACATTCACGACGCCGGCAATCGCGTCAGAGCCGTACTGTGCGGACGCCCCGTCCCGCAGCACCTCGATGCGATCGATCGCCCCGCCCGGCAGCGCATTGAGATCCACCCCGCTCGAGCCGGCACCCATGCCGTAGGCGAAGGTGTTGAGCACGGCCATCTGGTGGCGGCGCCAGCCGTTGACGAGCACCAGCGTGTGATCGGGGCTGAGGCCGCGCAGCGTGAACGGCCGGACAATGTCGTTGGCGTCGGTCACGCTCTGCCGCGGGAAATTGACCGACGGGGCGAGCGCCTGGAGGATCTGGCTCGTCTCGTTCGTGCCCTGCTGTGCGATATCCTCAGACGTGAACACGTCCACGGGCACCGCGAGCTGCTCCGCCGCTGTGTGCCGCGCGCGCGACCCGACGACCACATCGACCGGCGACAGGCTGATCGCCTGCGCGGCGAGCGTGAAGTCTTGCGTCAATGCGCTCTGGCCTACGGTCACCTTCACCGACTGCGGCACGTAGCCGAGCAGCCGGACGCGCAGGGTGTAGGTGCCGGCCGCTACCCCGCGAATCTCATAGCGTCCCTGTTCGTCACTCGTCGCGCGCAGGCCCGCGGCCTCTGCCGAGACCGTGGCCCGCGCCAGCGGCGCTCCGGCGGCGTCTGCGACGCGGCCGCGTATCGACCCGTTCTGTGCCAATAGAGCTGCCGGCAACAACGCCAATCCGAGAGCGAGAACATTCTCGACACGTCGCATATTCATGCCTCTCCCAGGGGTAACCGTCGTCCTAGTGCTATCCCTCAACGGGAAGACCGTCAAGCGCTCTCCGCCGCTCCACCGCAGTGGCAACCGGCGGCGAGTACATATAGTAGAAGGACGACGCGTCGCATTCCGCCACAATAGACGCGTTCGCGGCGTCGTCAGCTAGATTCCCCGGGAAGCCTTCCCAAGGAGGTTCTATGCGTCGTGTCGCGCTGCTGTTCTTCGTGGCGCTCATCGCTCCTCTTGCCGTCGCAGCGCAGCGACCCGCTGCCGCGGTGCCGCATGACAGCGTCCGCGGTGCGATTCGCGCCATAAACGTTCGGGCGCGCACGGTCGAGGTCACGACTGGCGTCGGTTACGCCTTGCGCGTCGTGCGGCTGCAGGTACCCGCCGGCGTGCCGATTACCGACCGCGGCGCCGGACAGCGCGAGCCCATCGGCTTGGCAGCACTGAAGCTCGGCGACGTGGTTCGCGCCAGCTTTGGGGGACAGCGCGCGCCGTTCGTCGCCTACGCGATCGAGCGCATCGGCAGCATGGAAGCCGGCGCGGGCTCGACGCCGTGACTCGCGGCGTGATCCTCATCGCGACTGCGCTGGGAGCGGCCGCGGCATGCAAACGGCTGCAGCCCGGCGATCCACTGCGCGGGCTGTCCGCGGCGGAGCGGGCGCGATTCGACAGCGGCCGCGTCGTGTTCGACAGCACCTTTACGCCCGCGGTCGGTCTGGGCCCGCTGTTCAACGGCAGCGGATGCAGGGAGTGCCACGAGGATCCTGTGTCCGGCGGCGTGGGCGACGAGGTCGAGCGGCACGTTGCGGTGTTTCATCCCGAGCGCATAGGGTTCGTCTGTGACCAGCTTGCCGACCAGGGGGGCCCGGTCTTCCAGGACAGCGTGACTCCCGCGCTCCACGCGGCGCTCGGCATCGACAGCGAACCGCTGCCGCCGGGAATTACCACCGTCGCCGCCCGGACGACTCCGGATATCCTGGGGTTCGGGCTGCTCGACGCCGTCCCAGACTCGGTCATTCTCTCCTACGCCGACCCGGACGATCGCGATCACGATGGCATTTCGGGCCGTCCCAATCGCTTCGTCGACGGGCGCCTGGGGCGGTTTGGGCGCAAGGCGTTCGTACCAACCCTCCGCGAGTTCAACGACGGCGCGTTTCAGGTCGAGGTCGGCATCACCAATCCATCGGTGCCGGAGGAGGGGACGGTGACGGGCCAGCCGTTGCCCGCCGGCACGGACCCCGCGCCCGATCCCGAGCTGAATGCGCGCGGGCTGGAGCTCGCGGACGCGTTTGTCCGGTTGCTGGCGCCGCCGGCGCCGCTCAAGCAGTCGCGCGAGGCGCGCCAGGGCCGGGACGTATTCACACGCGTCAAGTGTGACGGCTGTCATATCCCGGTGCTACGGACGGGCAACAACCCAATAGCGGCGCTGCGGTACAAGGACGTGGCGGCGTTTACCGATCTGCTGCTCCACGACATGGGCCCAGCGCTCGCGGACATCTGTTTTGGTCTCGCGACGCCGAGTGAGTTCCGCACGGAGCCGCTGATGGGGTTGCGGCTGGCGACCCATTTCTTGCATGACGGTCGCGCCACGACTCCCGAGCAAGCCATCCTGTTGCACGGAGGGGAGGGGGCGCGCTCGCGCGATCTCTTCCAGGCGTTGCCGGCGGCCGATCGGGCGGCGCTGCTGGCGTTCTTGAAGACGCTGTGACCGTCAGCGGTGCAGCTGCTCGAAGTGTGGCTTCTCGACGATGCGATAGAACACGAGGATGGTCGCCTGGGCGAACGCGGCGGCGATCATTCCGGGCAGCGAACCGGTGATCAGGGCGAGCCCGTACGTCTGGAGATAGCCGATCGTGTACATCGGATTCGAGACGTAGCGATAGGGGCCGGTGGTCACCGGCCCGCGCGCGTTCTGGGGGTCGAAGAAGTTGTGCCAGTAATACGCGTCGCTGCCGAGGGTGCGCGCGGCCCACAGCTTCACGCCGAGACCGATGATCGTGAGGATCACCCCGCTCGTGATCGTAACGACGCTCGGCACCGGAAGTCTCAATGTCCCGCGGGTTACAACGCAGAGCAGGATGAACGCGAACGCGTCGTGGTACATGATGATCGCCGCGCGCCGCCGGAACCAGGGAAACTCCTCGGCGCGCCGTTCTTGGCGCCGCAGGACCCCGCCGATAAACAACACGTACGCCATTCGGCTGAGAATGGCGTACGTCAAGACCGCGACCTGCGCCGCGTTCACTTCCGGCCGAAGAGACGCACGGTCGCCATGCCGCGCCGCAACCGGCTGCGGTACCAGAAATCGACGCGCCGCAGGATCCGAACTGGTCCGGGCAGATCGATCGTGCGGCTCCACGAACCTGCATGAAACTGGACGCGCGTGTCGGGCGAAAACGTCTGGCCGTTCCCGAATGTGACTTTGATATTGTACATCTCAAGGTTGCCGCCGGCGACTTCGATTTTGATCGCGGTGAATCCGCCTTCGCGCGCGCCCACAATCATGGCGTCGTGATCGAGCGTGAAGCTCACGCGTCTGGTGCCCAGCAATTCCCAGTCGGCGGTCGGCACCGTCAGGAGGACGAGAGCGGCGAGGACAGCGCGCATGCGGGAGCCTCCGAGTCAGGGGTTGGTCCGGCGGTCCGGCGGATCCGGCGCTGTCAACATACCAACTGTGGCGCGCCCGCCATAGTGACGATCACGGCAATCGCGGGGGTATAGTCTAGACACGGAGGCCGTCATGAACACTGTGCGTCTACCCACGATTACCCTGGCGTTCCTGGTTGTTGGCTGTGCCACCAACCCCACTGATTCGACGCATCCCGTGAACCCTGGTGATTCGACTCACTCCACTCGCATCACCGCGCTGCCGCGCGCGCTCACACCGCAGGAGCAGCGCCTCATCGACGCGGATAACCGCTTCGCGATCAAGCTGCTCAAGCAAGCGACCGCGGACACGCGGGACACGCTGCCCAATCTATTCATCTCTCCGCTGTCCGTGGCGATGGCGCTCGCGATGACGTACAACGGCGCCGCCTCGACGACGGAAGATGCGATGCGTGCCACGCTCGAGCTCGATGGGATGACGGTCGGCGAAGTGAATGACGCCAATCAAAGCCTCATCGCCTTACTCCGGGGGCTCGACCCGCACGTCCGGTTTCAAATCGCGAATTCGATCTGGTACAAGTTGGGCTACACCGTGGAGCAACCGTTTCTCGACGTGAATCGGGTGTACTACGATGCCCAGGTAACGGCGCTCGATTTTGATTCTCCCGACGCGCCCCCAACGATCAACGCGTGGGTGAATGCGCAGACCAACGGCAAGATCGACAAGATCGTGGATGTGATCCCGGACAACATGCGGTTGTATCTGATCGACGCCATCTATTTCAAGGGCGACTGGACGATGCAGTTCGACCCGAAGCTCACCGCACCCAGACCGTTCCGGCTGCCGGACGGCTCCAGCGTGAACGTCCCCACGATGACGTACGGGCTGGCGGTGGACCTGCGGCTGGCCTATCAGCCCAACGCGGAGGTCGTGGATCTCCCCTACGGCGGCACGCCGTTCTCCATGACCATTGTCCTGCCGCGTGACACCAGCAGCGTCGAGCATTTGGTTGATGCGCTGACGGCCGAGCAGTGGCACGAGTGGACGGACAATTTGCACACGGGCGAGGCCGAACTGTATCTGCCGAAGTTCACGTTGACAAATGACCTGGGGCTGATTCCGACGCTGGGAGCGCTGGGCATGGGCATCGCCTTCGGGTGCGAGCCTCTCACGGCGGACTTCACACGCATTCATACGCCGTCGGAGTTGTGCATCACCGAGGTGAAGCACAAGAGTTACGTGGACGTCAACGAAGAGGGGACGGAAGCGGCCGCCGTGACATCGGTGGGGGTTGGTCTCACCAGCGTGCCGGCGGCGATCCGCATCGACCGGCCGTTCCTCTTTGCGCTACGCGAGAATCTGTCGGGGACGATCTTGTTCATGGGAGTGATTCGACACCCGCCAGTGAATTGAGGGAGCAGCGGGCGCGCGGCTGGCGCGGTACATTGAGCCCGGTCTCCCACATCGGACTCACGCTATGCGCGCACCATCCCTCCTGATGCTCTGCGCCGTCTCGCTCGCGGCCTCTCCGCTCAGAGCGCAATCCCTCGATGCCCGTCTGCTTTCCGGCCTGGTCTGGCGCAACGTCGGCCCATTCCGCGGCGGACGAATCTCCGCGGTATCAGGCGTCATCGGACAGCCCGGCGTCTTCTACGTCGGCACCCCGAACGGCGGCGTCTGGAAGACGACGAGCGCGGGAGAAACATGGTACCCCATTTTCGATTCGATCAAAACCATATCGTCGATAGGCGCCGTGGAGGTTGCTCCGTCTGACCCGAATGTGATTTACGTCGGCGCGGGAGACCTGAACTCCTTCTTCGACGGGCTGGGTGACGGGATGTACAAGTCCTCCGATGCCGGACGCACGTGGCGGCACGTCGGCCTCGAGGGCACACAGCAGATCACTTCGATTATGGTTCACCCGCGCGATCCGAACAACGTCCTGGTCGCCGCATTGGGGGGGTTCTTCCAGACCCAGAGTGACGCGCGCGGTGTGTTCCGTTCTACCGACGGTGGAGCGACCTGGGTCAGGACGCTGTACGTCGACGAAAAGACCGGCATCGGAACCCTCGCGCGCGCGGCGGACGCGCCTGACGTCATTTGCGCCGCAACGATGCTCCGCTACTTCCCACTGGGCGGCGGCAACCCACCCACCGCGGACACGGCGCAGACCCGCTCGCGTCTCTACACGTCCACGGACGGCGGCGTCACGTGGCGCGAGATCGTCGGTGCGAGCACCGGCCTGCCGCGGCTCACCGGCCGCCTATCCATCGCGGTCGCGAACGGCACCAATGCGCAGCGCATCTATCTGATTGGTGATTTCGGACTGTATCGGTCCGACGATGGCGGCACGACGTGGCGCCACATGGCCGGAGACGACAAACGGATCGCGAACGCACAGGGCGGCTACAACAGCGGTGTGTACGTCGATTCGAAGAATCCCGACGTCGTCTACACGTTCCACGTGACGGCGTATAAGTCGATCGATGGGGGCAACACCTTCACCGCGTTCAAAGGCGGCCCTCCCGGCGGCGACGACCCGCAAGTGATGTGGATCGACCCCACCGACGGCAAGCGCATGCTCATGGGCTACGACCAGGGGGCGATCGTGTCGTTCGATGGCGGCGACACCTGGAGCTCGTGGTACAACCAGTCGACGGAGCAGGTCTACCACATCGCCGCCGACAACTCCTTTCCGTATTGGATCTACGCAACCCAGCAGGACGCCGGCGCGATCGCGACGAGCAGCCGCGGCAACCTCGGCACCATCACGCCGATCGATTGGAAACCCGTCCCTGGATGGGAGTGGGGCACGATCCTTCCCGATCCGGGCAATCCGAACGTCGTCTACTCGAGCGGGCTCAGCATCTCGAAGATCACGTATCCGGGCGGAGAATGGATCAACGTCGGCCCCGAACAGGACGCGTCGCTCAAACTGCGCCCCACGCTCAATCTGCCTCTCGCCTTTGCGACGTGGCGTGGCAGAAGCGAGTTGCTGGCGGGTTATCAGTACCTCATGGGGACCGCCGACGGCGGCGTGACCTGGACCAAGCTGAGCCCGGATCTTTCCATCCCGCATCCGCGAGCTCCCACAGTCACCGGAGTCCACGAGCCCGCCCGCGATACGACCCTGCCCATCAGGGCCATGTGGTCCGTCGCCGCATCGACCGTTGTCCCCGGCGTCATCTGGAGTGGCGCCACCAACGGCGTCATCCAGGTGTCGCGCAACCACGGGAAGTCGTGGAGCGACGTCACGATCCCGGGCACCGTGATCGCCGCGCGCCCGATCCGCGCTGCGGTCGAAGCGTCCAAGCTCGATGGGGGCACGGCCTACGCCGCACTCGACCGGCACTTTCGCGGCGACTTCGGGCCGTACATCTACCGCACGCGTGACTATGGGAAAACGTGGACGAAGATCGTCACGGGATTGCCGGCCACCGCGACCAGCGGCCCGTTCGTGCACGTCGTGCGAGCCGATCCAAAACGTCGCGGTCTCCTGTTCGCGGGTACCGAGAGCGGAGTGTACGCCTCGTTCGACGACGGTGATCACTGGCAAGCGCTGATGCTCAACCTGCCCACCACCGTCGTCAGCGACATCGCAATCCATGACAATGATTTGATCATCGGGACGTATGGCCGCGGCATCTGGGTGCTCGACGACTACGCAGTGCTCCGGCAACTCGGAGGGGGGGCGCCGCCAGCGGGCACTCACCTCTTCAAGCCGAGCGATGCCGTGCGGGTGCGGCGCAACGTGAACTACAACACGCCGTTCCCGAAGGAGGTGCCACAGGCGCAAAACCCGCCGGAGGGAGCAATCTTCTATTACTCGCTCACGGCGAGGCCGTCGGCGGACATTGCCATCGACGTCCTCGATGCCAGAGGCAATGTCGTGCGCCACCTGACGAGCGCTGCGCCCACGCCCGTGCGCGAAGCCGCGCGGGCACCGATGGAAAGCTTCTGGCTCGCGCAACCGAGCGCCCTGCCCACGGATATCGGGCTCAATCGTGCCACGTGGGACCTGCGCTACGACCCGCCGCCCGCGTTCGCGCACGCCTTCGTCTTCAACGGCAATCCCGGTTCGACGCCGGCGGAGCCTGAAGGAGCCCTGGCCTTGCCGGGCGTTTACCGCATTCGGCTCACCGTCGACCGCAAACAGTACGCGCAGACGATGACCGTGCGCGCCGATCCGCGCGCACACGTCTCCCCGGCGGGCCTCGCGGCGCAGCACGGCCTGCTGATGCGGTTGTACTCCGGATTGGAGGCGACGTGGGCCGACTTCAAGCCCGTCGCTGAATTGCGGGCGGCGGTCGCAAAGATCGCTCCGGACGACACGGTCTCGGAGGTGGGGAAAGCGGCGAAGGCGCTCACGACGACGTTGGATTCCATCGCCGGTGACTCACTGGCCGAGGCGCGCCAAGTTTGGGACCCGCGACCGACGACGTGGAGCTTCGCGGCGCTGAACAGCGAATTCGGGCTCGAGCTGACTGCGCAGGACAACGCGGACCACGCGCCGACGCGGGCCGCGCTCGCGGTGGCGCGCTCGAGCTGTGATGAGCTAAGGAAGTTGCTGGGGCGCTGGAGTCAGCTCGTTCGCGTGGACCTGCCGGCATTCAACCGGACGCTGGCGGGTCATGGTATGGCGGGGGTCGCCGCTGCTCCGGCGGCCGGAGGGAAGGCCTGCGCTCCGTGACTACTGGGGGCTCTCGTTTCCTATCAGGTCCTCATGGCCGTGGCGCGGAGAGTGCCCAAACGTCCAGGTACCGCTGAGCAGGAGTCCGCGGATTACGCGCCTCCGATCAGACACCTGGTAGAACCGCGGATCGATCGTCGTGGAGCTCTCACGAGAAGTATTGAACGGGTCGATCACGCGTAGCATAACGCTCATTCGGTCCTCCCTGAGCTTCTTTCGCGCGGCCAGCGTGAATCGCGTGCGGCTGGCGTTCCGGCCCTGCTCGACGGTCATGGGCGCCTGATACGACAGCAGCGCCTGCACATCGACGGTGCTCGAGACACGGAACGTCGCGTTGGTCCGGGCCGTCCAGCCGACGGTCTTCGCCGAGAGACCTGGGCCCAGGTTGGTCGCGTTGCTGACTTGCCGGAATGCACTCGCGCCGGCAAACCCGCTCAGTCGGCCGCCACTCCGGGCAATCGTGACGTCGGCGCCGTACGCGTCGCTCGTGGCGACGTTCGCGAACGTCCGCGTCATGACGCCGCTGGTATCCAGGGTCCGGATCGTTCGGACGGCATCGACCGTGTGCCGGAAGAACGGCGTGAGCTGGATCGTCAGCCGGTCCGCCGTGCGTTGCAATCCCAGCTCGAGCGCGCGGATATACTCCGGCCTCAGGTACGGGTTGCCGCGCGAAATGTTGAGCGGATCCAGATAGTGCGGCGTCGGGTCGAGCAGGTCCGTGTCGTCGGGGCGGCGGATGCGCGTCGAATAGCTCAGTTTCACCTGGTGCGTGTCATCGATGTCGTACGCGATGAGACCGCTCGGGAAGATGCTGTTGTACGGGTTCTGGTACGTGGCGCCGGTCGTTTTCAGGTGAAAGTGCGTGGTGGCGCGCTCGATACGGACCCCCCCCTGGAACCGGAGCTTGCCGCGCTGCGCGTCGAGGATGCCGTACGCGGCGTGGACGACCTGGTCGTACGTGAAATCGCTGATTCGGGTCGAGTCGGGCACATACGCGGCCCGCGCGGTGTCGAACGCCTGAGTCCAGAGCGTCGTATGAAAGCGCTGCAGCGATCCGCGATATCCCGTTTCGATCCGGAGCAGACTCGACAGCGGCCGCACGTAATCGACTTTCAGTGAATTCTCCCCGGGGTGCTCCCACCCCGTCTGGGTCTCGAGGGCCGACGTATCGCTCGGCGTGCCGTCGGGCGCCAGCGTGCGCGCGACGATCCAGCTCGGCCCCCCTTCGCGCGCCCGCACGACGCGCACCTCGCTCGAGAGCCTGTGGCCCTTCTGGCCAAAGCCATGCTTGTAGGCGAACGTCGCGTCGAAGTTGAACTCGTGGTTCGTGCCGCGGGTAAACCGGTCGCTCAGTCCCGTGAGCGCCCGCGCCGAGTCGAGGTCACGGTACAGGAGGCTGTAGGTCTCGGCCTCGGTGCGCGTGCTGTAATCCACGTCGGCGGAGAGCTCGTCGTGCCGGCCGAGCTGGTAGCCCGCGCTGCCGGTCAACGTGTGCGCGAGCGGCACCTGCGTGCGCAGCCCCGCCTCCTCCAGGTATGTCAGCGGAGCCTGGTAGTCATTCTCGCGAAAGATCGTGTCGCGCCGGGGGCGGTTGTCGCGCAGGAAGCCATAGCTGCCATATAGCGACAGCGGCCCGCGCTCGTAGCCCAGATTGCCACCGACGTCCACGTGGCCGGTGGTCCCGCCGCCGACGGTGAGACCGCCGTCCTCCCTTCATCGGCGTTTTGCTTCAGCACGATGTTGATGATCCCCGCGACACCTTCCGGATTCTCACGCGCCGACGGGTTGGGAATGACCTCTACCTTGTCCACCATGTCGGCGGGCAGCTGCGCCAGGAAGTTGCCCAGCTGCGCCGGCTTCAGCGGACTGGGTCGGCCGTTGATCTGCAGCACCACGCCGGTGTTGCCGCGCAGGCTCACGACGTTGTCGATGTCCACATCCACGGCCGGCACGTTCCGCAGCACGTCGAGCGCCGTGCCGCCGCGCGTCGTCGGCATGTCGCGCACGACGTAGATGTTGCGGTCGGGAGCGAGCTCTACGCTCTGCTGCTGCCCGCGGACGATGATCGACTGCAACTGGATCGGCGAGACAGTGAGCGCCACCGTTCCCAGGTCCACGCTCGGCGCCGATGCACCGATCGCAATCGGCGCGATCTCGCGCGGTGTATAGCCGATCGCGACAATGCGGACGTGATAACGGCCCTCCCGGAGACCCGCGACGCGGAACAGGCCGTTCGCGTCCGTGGACGCCTGGGTCGGCGAGGCTGACGCGCCGGAGTCCCCGACGTAGACGGTGGCCATCGCGACGGGTGTCTGATTGGCGGCGTTCACCACATGCCCACGGATTTCGCCGCTTCCCTGAGCCGCGGCTCCGGAGTAAGTGGCGAGAATCAGCAGCACCGCATGCGCGAGGGGGCGGGGGCGGGGTGCTAGCATGGCCTCATAAAGTAGATAGCGCACCTTACTGCCAAGTGACAACGCCACGTTGTGAAACGCCGAGCGCGGCGTGTAATACTTGTGTATGAAGATTCCTCATGACACCGTGCTGGCGATCGGACTGCTCGCCGCCTGCGCCAACGCGGCGGGCAATGGGGGACCTTCTCCCGGCGTGTGGACCGAGGCGCCGGCCGTCCATGTTCAAGGCACTCAGCTGCTCGACACCGCCGGACGGATCGTTCGCCTCCGGGGCGTGAATCGCTCTGGGACAGAGTACGCCTGCGCGCAGGGCTGGGGATTTTTCGACGGCCCGTCGGACTCCGCATCCGTGCAGGCTATCGTGTCGTGGAAAGCGAACGCGGTTCGCGTGCCGCTCAACGAGACCTGCTGGCTCGCCATCAACGGCGTAGCTGCCGCCTATTCGGGCGACAACTATCGCCGAGCAATCAGCGACTATGTGGCGCTGCTGAACCGCGCGGGCCTGGTCGTCATCCTCGACTTGCACTGGAGCGCCGCCGGGACGGCCATCGCGCTCGGCCAGGCACCCATGCCGGATCGGGATCACACGCCGGAATTTTGGCGCCAGGTCGCCGCGGCCTACGGCGGCAACAACCGCGTGATCTTCGATCTGTTCAACGAGCCGTTTCCGGACAACAACGCCGACACACCCGAGGCCTGGCGCTGCTGGCGCGACGGCGGCACGTGCACCGGCATGAGTTTCCAGGCCGCTGGGATGCAGGAGCTGGTGACCGCGGTCCGCGGCACCGGCGCCACCAACGTCATCATGGTCGGAGGCGTGCAGTACTCGGCGACCCTCTCGAGCTGGCTCGCGTCCAAGCCAAGCGACCAGCTCAACAACATCGCTGCCTCGTGGCACATCTACAATTTCAGTTGGTGCAACACCCAAGCATGTTGGGACCGCGACGCCGCTCTGGTGGCGCAGCGCGTTCCGCTGGTGCTTGGCGAGCTCGGGCAGAACGATCGCGGCAGCGCGTTCGTCACGGCGCTGATGGATTGGATGGACGCCCGCCAGGGAGGTTATCTCGCGTGGTCGTGGGACGTGTGGGGGGACCCGCTCGACCTGATCGCGAGCTACGACGGGACGCCGACGACGTACGGGCAGACGTTCAAGGCTCGGTTCTCGCGTTAGTCGAAACGCAGCAAGGCCCTGCTCGTAGGACGAGACAACCATGACCGCGTCGATCAGCGCCGAATTCCTGGCCCTCCAGGAGCTGCTCGCGGGCCGCTATTCGATCGAGCGCGAGCTTGGGCGAGGCGGAATGGGGATCGTGCTGCTTGCCCGTGATGTGGCGCTCGACCGCCCGGTCGCGATCAAGCTGCTCCCGCCGCACCTCGCGACCCGCCCCGACGAGCGGGAGCGCTTCCTGCAGGAGGCGCGGACCGCCGCCGGCCTCTCACATCCCAATATCGTGCCGATTCACCTCGTCGAGGCACACGGGGAGCTCGTGTTCTTCGTAATGGGCTTTGTGGACGGCGAGACACTGCGCGATCGGGTGGAGCGGGCCGGCCCGCTCCCGCCACGCCTGGCGACGAAACTGCTGCAGGAAGTGGCGTGGGCGCTCGGAGCTGCGCATCAGCGCGGCGTGATTCACCGCGACGTGAAGCCTGACAACATCATGATCGAGCGCGCGACCGAGCGCGCGGTCGTCACGGACTTCGGGATCGCGCTCTGGAGACGGGGGGAAGGTGCGGGCGGCCCGGTCGTCGGGACCGCGCGCTACATGAGCCCCGAGCAGGCGTGCGGCGAGCCGATGGACGCGCGCAGCGACCTTTACTCCTTGGGCGCGACCTTCTTCTACGCCCTCACCGGCCGGGCACCCTTCGAGGCCGCAAACCTGCCCGCGATCCTCACGAAGCACGTCTACGAGCCTGCCCCCCTGGTCCAGGCGCTCCGGCCCGAGGTGCCCACGAAACTTGCCGCCGTAGTCGATCGCTTGCTTCGCAAGGCGCCGGCCGAGCGGTTTCAGACCGCGGACGATCTCGCGCGCGTCGTGGGCGAAGTGCGGGGCCGGGACTTTCGCGCCCCGCCGCTGCTACGCGCCTTCGTGCGGAACGCGCAAGTCTCCACCCTGGTCCTGTTGACGTCGGTGCTCGCTGGGAGAGGGACGGGGATGATCGGTGCGATCCTCCTCTTTCAACTGGTCGTGGTGGCGCGCCGACTCCTGAAGGATGGCTACACGTTCGGCGACATTCGGGCGGCCCTGCTTGCCGAACGGCAGGTGCAGCAGGAGGAGGACGAAGTCATCAAGCGGCGCCGCTGGTTCCTGCGACTGGACTCGTTGTGGTACCGGATCTGGGCCGGAAGAGCCGGACGCGCGTTCTTCTGGATCGCTGGGTTGGGCCTCAAGGCGACCGCACGCCCGGCCCTGCCGTCGGCCGAGCGGACCGAGGTCGTGCTGGGACGCTCGGCGCTCTCCGCGTACAACGCGCTGCCGGATGCGGAGCGGCGCGAGGCACGAGACCTGCCGGGCGTGCTCGAGCGACTGGAGACTGGCGCCGAGGCACTGCGGGCAAGGGGCGACACGGGTGAATCACTCACCGAAGCCGTGGCCGCGCTCGAACACTTGCGACTGGCGCTCGTGAAGCGGCAGTCGGGCGTGGGGTCGCCGTCCGATCTTACGCTCGTGCTCGAGCGCGCGAGGGCTATCGGGGACCACGTCGACCGCCGGATTGCGGCGGCGGCTGAAGTGCAGGCGCTCCTCGAGTAGCGGCAGGACTTGCTGAATTTAGCCA
>Ga0209761_1001865_pt1 | contig 13702 bp, 13 predicted proteins | sample GraSoi013_1_40cm_4_FD_185818 | JGI IMG/M metagenome (GOLD analysis project Ga0209761, IMG submission 185818) | Grasslands soil microbial communities from the Angelo Coastal Reserve, California, USA - Sample 09_25_2013_1_40cm (SPAdes) (version 2) | ecosystem: Environmental > Terrestrial > Soil >... | reverse complement strand
TCGGGAATAGCGGTAACGGGATTCGAACCCGTGTTTGAGCCTTGAGAGGGCTCCGTCCTAGTCCCCTAGACGATACCGCCACGGCGGGAAAAATATCACTAGCCGCCCGCACGCCACGCAACCCGACGGTTGACCTCGGCCGGGTTCTGCTTACCCTTAACCGCGCCGTCGTCCCCCAAGGAGCCAGCGAACGTGCCGCGAGCCGCCTCACACGAGACGCACCCCTACGAGGCCGTCTGGAAGGCGCTGTCCTACGGCCTTCCCGAAGCTCCGATCATTATCGCGGCGCTCATCTACACCCACACCGACTGGCTGCAGAGCCTGCTCAGCCGGCTCGCGCCGTTCTATCCGTACGCCGTCTTCGGTGCGGGCATACTGCTGGGCTGGCGCTTTCACCGCAGCCGGCTGCTGTTCGCCTTACTGCTGTTGACGCTGGCGGATCGCACGCTGCTGCATTTCGCGGTGGGACAGGGGCTGGCGCGGCACCCGGTCGTGCTCCAATCGATCGGCGTCCTGCTGCCGCTCAACCTGGCCGCCCTGGCGCTCAGCGCGGAGCGTGGGGTGCTCACACCGCCCGGGCTCGCGCGGTTTGCGCTCATCCTGGGACAGTTGGCGCTCGTGGCGGTCCTCGACCGCGAGGCGGCCGGGCCCACCGCCGCGCTGCTGCGCACGCACCTCTTGCCGCAATGGCTGTTCGCGTGGAGCTCGCTCGCCGACCCCGCCCTGCTCGCCTTCTTCGTCGCCGGGGGATTGGTGGCGGCGGCGCAGCTCATGTCGCCCACGCAAACGGGACGCTCGTTCGCCTGGGCCTTGCTGCCCGTGTTCCTCGGCCTCTCCACGGTACGCCCCGGGAATCCCGGGTTTTCGACGTTCTATCTCGCCACCGGCGCGCTCATCCTCATCGTGGCGGTGGTGGAAGCCTCCTACCACATGGCGTACCAGGACAGCCTCACCGGGCTGCCCGCCCGCCGGGCCCTGAACGAAGCGCTGCTGCGGCTGGGCGGGCACTACACCGTGGCGATGCTCGACGTGGATCACTTCAAGCGCATCAACGACCACCACGGGCACGACGTCGGCGACCAGGTGCTCAAGATGATCGCCGCCAAGCTGGCGCAAGTGGGTGGAGGTGGAAAGGCCTACCGCTATGGCGGCGAGGAGTTCGCGGTGATTTTCGCCGGACGGGGCGCCGAGGAATGCCTGCCCGATTTGGAAGGGCTGCGCCAGACGGTCGAGGACACGCGCTTCATCCTGCGGGCCCGGTTCCGCTCGAAGAAGAAGAAGGAGAGGGTGCTGACCGACCGCGGCCCCGGGGAGCGCGTCCCGGTGACCATCAGCATCGGCGTCGCGGAGCAGAACGAGCGCCACACCAAGTGGGATCAGGTGGTCAAGGCCGCCGACCGGGCGCTGTATCGAGCGAAGGAGGGCGGGCGGAACCAGGTACAGGCCTGACCACGGGCTCGGGTCGCGGTTGGCGCCACCTCTCGAAGTGCGGCTTCTCGACCAGGTGATAGAACGTGAGAATGGCAACCTGGTCGAACAGCGCGGCGACGAGTCCGGACGCCGACGCCGCGGCGAGCGCCATGCCGTAGACCGGCAAATAACCAACCGTATACATCGGGTTCTTCAGCCAGCGATACGGGCCAGCCGCTTTGTGGACGACCCGATCGGTGGGCGTGAAGAAATTGCGCCAGTAGTACCCGTCGCCCAGCGTCGCGGCGGCCCAGACCTTCGTCGCGACGCCCACCAGGGCGAGCACCGCGCCCACGGCGATCGTGAGACCGCGCGGTAACCCGAGGTGCAGCGTGTTCGCGCTCACGAAGCACAGCACGCCGAGGCTAACGGCGTCATTCGCCATGACGAACGCCGCCACGCGACGGAACCGCCGGAATGCGACCTCGGCGCCGTAGCGGCCGGTGAGGTACCCGGTCCGCTCTTGGCGCCTCAGCGTGAGGCCGACGTACAGCACGTAGGCGAGCCGACTCGCGAGGTGGTAGGCGAGCGCCATCCAGATCATTCGAGTCCCCTCACGCTGGACGCAGCTGGTCCTTCACGGGAAGCTTCCGAATCCGCCGGCCGGTCGCCGCAAAGATAGCGTTCGTGACCGCGGGCATCACCGCCGACGTCCCGGGCTCGCCGACGCCGCCGGGTGGCTCCGTGCTCTTGATCAAATGGACCTCGACCACGGGCGCCTCGCTCAGGCGCAGCATCCGGTAGTCGTGGAAGTTGTGCTGCTCGACGCGACCGTTCTTGATGGTGATCTCACCCCACAGCGCCCCGGTGATCCCGAAGACGATGCCGCTTTCCATCTGGGCCTTCACGATGTCCGGATTGACCACGGTGCCGCAATCCACCGCACACACCACCCGCTGGACGCGCACGTCGCCCTGCTTCGATACCTCAACGTCGGCGACCTGGGCAACGTAGCTCCCGAACGCGTGCAGCAGCGCGATGCCCCGCCCCCTCCCCGGCCCGGTGCCCGCCGGCAGCGGCCGCCCCCCCCCACTCCAGCCGGCGCGCTCCGCCGCGAGCTCGAGCACCGCCTTGGCCCGCGGTGAGCCGTCCAGCAGCGCGCGCCGGTACTCGAACGGGTCCCGCTTGGCCGCCGCCGCGAGCTCGTCGATGAAGCTCTCGACCACGAAAATGCTGCGCGTCGGCCCGACGCCGCGCCAGAACGCCGTGGGGATCCCGGGCGGCTCCTGCCGCACGTACTCGACCCGGATGTTGGGGAGATCGTACGGAGGCTCCGCCGCCCCCTCCACCGCGTCTGTGTCGAGACCCTTCACCGTTGCGATGATGCTGCCCAGGCCCAAGGCCCGGATCACCCGCAGGTTCTTCGGGAACAGCTGGCTCGACACGCGCGCAATGATGGACGATCCGGTGACCCGATGTGTCCACGCGATCGGTTTGCCTTGCGCGTCCAGGCCGGCGGCGATGCGGTCGTAATAATACGGCCGGTACATGTCGTGCTGGATGTCCTCTTCGCGGCTCCACAGCACCTGCACCGGACCGTTGACCTGCTTGGCGACTTGCACGGCCCGGGTGATGAAGTCCACCTCGAGCCGCCGCCCGAAGCCTCCGCCCAGCAGATGGTTGTGCACCTGGACCTTGGATTTCGACAGACCGGTCACCTTCGCCGCGGCGTTCTGCGTGAAGGTCGGCACCTGGGTTCCCACCCAGATATCGCAACCGTCCGGCCGGACGTGGACGGTGCAGTTCACCGGCTCCATGGTGGCATGCGCCAGGAATGGCAGCTCGTAGATCGCCTCGACCTTCTGCGCGGCGCCCGCCATCACCCCGGCGGCGTCGCCCTGCTTGCGGGCGACCACGCCCGCCCTCTGCGACGCCGTCGCCAGCTGCTGCACGATGTCGGCCGTCGAAAGAGTCGCGTTCGGCCCTTCATCCCAGCGGATGTCGAGCGCGGCCAAGCCGCGCTTTGCCGCCCAAGTGTCGTCGGCGACGACGGCCACGGCATCTTCGAGGCGCACCACCTGTTGCACGCCGGGGAGGGCCTTGGCTTTGGTGTCGTCGACGCTCGCGAGCTTGCCCCCGAACACCGGACACGCCGCCACCGCGGCGAACTTCATGCCGGGGAGCCGCACATCGATCCCGAACTGCGCGGTGCCGTCGACCTTGTCCGGTGTATCGAGCCGCTTCAGCGGCGTGCCGATCAGCTTGAAATCCTTCGGGTCCTTGAGGGCGACGTCACCGGGCACCGGCAGGCGCGCCGCGCGGTCCACCAGGGCACCGTACGTCAGGCTGCGGCCCGTCGGCCCGTGGATCACCGCGCCGTTTGCCGCGCGACACGAGCTCGGCTCGACCTGCCAGGTCTCCGCCGCGGCGGACACGAGCATGCTGCGCGCGGTGGCGCCGGCGCGGCGCAGCGGCTCCCAGTTGCCGCGCACCGACGTGGAGCCGCCGGTTTCCTGGACCCCGAACAGCGGCTCCGCATACAGCGCGTCGTCGGGAGGGGCGTGCTCGAGGTGCACCTGGTTCAGATCCACTTCCAGCTCTTCGGCCAGGAGCATCGGCATCGAGGTGTAGGTCCCCTGCCCCATTTCCACCTTGTGCATGACCAGCGTGACCCGACCGTCGGGGTCGATGCGGATGAAGCCGTTGGGCATGAAGTCGCGCGGCGGCGGATCGCCGCCGGCGAGGGCGGCGCCGATGCGCGCGGGCAGGGTGAAACCGACGAGCAGGCCGCCGCCGGCAGCGGCGCCCGCTCTCAGGAAGGTGCGGCGGGACACGGTACTCACTGCTGTCGAAATTAACCCGCCGGGCGGCTTCCTGCAGCAAGGCCGGGGTCAGTTCGGGGCGTGCACCAGCGGACCGCCGTAGTCGCGGTTCCGCCCCAGCGTCGGGCCGGAGACATTGAGCCCACCGCGTGTGTTGTCGATCGCCGCGATGAACTGACGGATCGAGCCCGGAAACGCCTCGGTCCGGCCGTTCTTGCCGAACGGATCGGTGAACCAGAACACCGGGCCGTCCGGGTTGTCGATCACGTTGTCATTGATGTCGACGACGCGCTCGACGCCGTTGAAGACCGAGCGCGGGTCGTCAAAGGTCACTCCCGGGATCGTTCCCGTGCCCGTCGACTGGTCGCACTCCTCCCCCTGCGCCCGCGCGCCGCTGGGGGTGACCTCGTAGCAGACGTCGATCGGCCGCCCCACGATGTTGACGGCCGCGGGATCATAGAACCGACTCGGCAGGAAGACCTGGAAGTAGGGGTTCAAGAACGCCAATCCGTGGCCGTCCGCCCGCCGCAGGCTGAGCCCGAGCTGCCAGCTTTCGTGCAGCACGCTGAAATCCGACCGCTGGCCGGAGGGCACGAGCACGAACCGGTCGATGCAGCTGCGATCGGGGATGATGCGGCGTCCGCCACCGGGCGGTGAGTTGGCGGGCGTCGCGGGCCCCACGGCGACCGTTACGCCGTCACAGGAGCGGTCGAACTGCCCGGGATCGCCGATCGCCGCGAGCACGGTGATGTGCAGCTGGGTGCCGTCGGTGCAGCGAATGTGATACGCGAGCTCGTGCAGGTTGTTGGTGAAAGCGTCTTTCGAGTGTGTGCCCTGGTGCAGCTTCGCGAGCACGTCGCAGCGGATCTCGAACAGCGACCCCGCCGCCGCGCTCCCGAACCGCATCAGCACGTTGTTCTCCCACTCGACCTTGTGGCCGAAGTGGTCTTCGTGACGGGGGTTCGCCGGATCGTAGACGTCGAGCTGCTCGTTGGCGTAGCCGAACGGAATGGGGCCGACGGTCGCGTACAGCGACGACCCGCGCGGGTCCCGCCCGTGATCGTGCCCGAACGAGCACCCGGTCACCGGATCGACCGGCGGGTGCCACGTCGGGTACAGCTTGTGATCCGGGCCCACCACCGAATAGCTGTTGTGAATCTCGGCCGTGCAGTCGTCGCGTGGCCCGGGCGTCCATATCCCGTAGGACGCCGCGTTGCCGATCGGCGGGCCGTTGGTGAACGGGAACACGCTGTCACTGCAGGCCGCGGCCGCGAGGACGATGAGCACCGGCAAGGGTGAGGCTCGCAACATGGTACAACCTCCCTATCCAGCTTCGTCGCAGCGTGGGCTCGGGAGCGGTGATCACGGTCACCTCATGGCGGGGCGCGCGTCCTTAGGAATGGGCCACCCGCAATGACACGCCTTGTCGTGCTGCTCGGCTCGCTCGTGGTGCTGGCACTCGGTCGCGATGTCGCGGCCCAGCAGCAGCGCCAGGCGCGGGACGGCTTCTGGTTCGGTGCCGTGCTCGGGCGCGGCTGGGCGCACGTGTCGTGCGACATCTGTAAGGGGACATACCGCGGCGGTCTGTCCGGCGCGCTGCGTCTGGGGGGCGGCGTGAGCCGCAGCGTACTGATCGGCGCCGAGGTGGCGGCGTGGTGGGCGACGATCGACTCGGGCACGGCCACGGTGCACCAGTCGCTGGCGGCGTTCGGCGCGGCGGCGTACTGGTACCCGAGCCGGCGCCGACCGCTCTACCTGAAGCTCGGGCTCGGCTTCCTCACGCATCGCGCCGACGACGGCACGGACGTCATCACGTCCACGGCCATCGGGCCGCAATTCGGTGTGGGATACGAGTGGCCCGTCAGCCCGCACCTCCTGATGAGCCCTTTCCTCAATGTGGGGTTCGGCATCGTCGCGGGATCGCTCAAGTTCAACGGGGGACAGGTTCAGAACAGCAGCCCCGGCGTCTCGCTGGCGCAGCTGGGGCTCGCGGTGACGTGGCATCAGGTGCCGCTGCGCCGGACCGGACGGTAGCCCGACCAGTGCCCAAAGGGGCCCACGCGGGCCCCTTCGTGCTCCTCATCTCCCTACGCTGAAGAACGGCATGTCAGGGCAGGAACCCGCGAGCAAACCCTCCCGGGCAGACATCCGAATGGAAATTGACGTAGAAGCTGCTCGGGTCGCGGAGGAGCTCCGCCAGCGCCAGCTCCGCGGTGGCGAAGTGCGGGTTGGCGACAAACACGCCCTCGTGCTGCACGTCGATATGCTCCTCGGTGAGGTGGAGATTCACGCCCACGGGAGTAGTGAGCCACCAGATGATCGGGCCAGAGGCCTGCCCCGGGGGCAGGTGATGGATGTGCCCGAACCGAACGCTCTCGCCGCCCTTGTTGTTGATGGTCACCGCTGCCTCGATGGTGCCGTCTTCCAGAATCTTGATCTGTGCATGCCCCTGCGATTCGGACGCGCAGGCCGGGAACTCAAGCTCCGAGCGCATTTGCGTGTTGAACACGACGGGCGGTACCAGCCCGCTCTGCACGCTCGCGCTCAACGAAGCGCCACTGCGCATCCCGCTCGTCGGCGTCGGACCGCTGCATCCAGCAACGACGAGCGCTGCCATGTACACACCCCAGTGACGCATATGGCCTCCCGTGTGGCGAGTTGACCCGAAGGTAGGGAGTGGCTGGCTGAAACTACCGTCGGCCGCGCGAGGGGTCCAGCAGGGGGTGGCACCGGCGCGAACGCGGTTTTTGAGGAACTGATGCGGTGGTCAGGCGGCCCGCAACGGAGGACCACTCCTATCCCAGTCGATGGCGTCGATAAACCGGCGTGGGGCGTCGTCGTACCTATAGAAGACTATGCGGCGGATGCCGGCTCGACCTAACTGAAGCAACACCCCTGCACTTCGGGCCGTCAGGTGGGTGTAGAGAACCACAGGGATGCCCCAATCGTGCGAGAACCGGGCGAGGTGTCCTGCGGGATCTCCGCCCTCGTCCGCGGCCGGATCCGCGATGATGGCAGAGGGTGACACGCGGGCCACGATTTGCTGCAACTCGGCCCACGTCGACGCAAACCGCAGGTTCGCGCGCCTGTCGAGCGCGCGGCGCACTTGGTCCTCCATTTCCGGTTGTGCCACAAGGACCGCGACGACAACGGGCGGGAGCCGTTTCATCCGCCGTGTATCGAGCCGCAGTACGGGCCGCTCGTCCGCCCACGCCGTCAGCCAGTCCCGCCACGCCCAGGCCACGCCCACCAGCGAGCCGAGCAGCGACTTGAGCAGGAGGTTTTGCAGGGGTGTCATCCGCACTTTATTGTAGGAGTGAAGCCCACCGGAGCACAACCGAGACTCCCGATGGTGCAGGTCGCGTATGTCGCGTCGTGGTACGGCTACGATAGGATCGCACTGCCCTCGGGGGCGTTACTCCGGAGGCCGAAACGCGGTCGACGTCCTGCAGCACCGAACAAGAATCGCGCTCGGGCTCGGCTTCCTCACGCATCGCGCCGACGACGCTAAACACATGTGACCGAAATCTGCGGTCGCTTTCAAAAATTCCAGCAGAATTGCACAATAAAGTAGCTCAGCCGGGCCGCCAGCGAACCCGAGAAACTCCTCGAGTTCCCGGCGGCCCTTTTTGTTGCCTAAGAACCAACTGTGGAAGGAGCGCAACATGCCGTTTCTCTTCAAGCTGTCTCAGCGGGTGGCGCGACTGCGATCGCGTGCGCTCCTCGTGGGGGCAGCCGTGGTCGCGGGCGCCTGTGCCAAGGAGGTCGCCTCCCCCCCGGCGGGTGGGACGCCGCCGGTGACCATCCACCTTTCGGCGACCGACGCCGCGCCCGGTGGGTCCGTTGCAGCGGAGCTCCGGGCTACCGAGCCGCTGGCGGCAATCCAGGAAACGGTGGCGTTCGATCCGCAGCGACTGCGTTACGAGCGCCCAGGCGACGGGCCCGATCTCGTCGTCGTGAACGACGAGGCAGCGGCTCAGGGCAGCCTGAGGGTCCTCGCGACAAGTCCGCAGAGTCTCGCACCGGCCGGGGTCACGCTGGTCTTCACCGTCATCGCAAATGGGTACGCTGAGGGAGTCCGGGGCACGGTCGAGCTCGCCGTGGCGCCAGACGGTGGCCTCGTGTGGGGTGCCGCTCCGCCCGTGGGACAGCACGACCGCGTTTGCCTGGAACAGCCAGACGAACCAGCTCCTCACGCATGCGGAGACGTGGCTGAACGAGCTCAGACTCGAGCGCGACGGCCGCTACCTCGGCCTGACCGGCGGGGGCCCCGGCCCGTTCCGGGTGTGGGATCTCGCGACCAATACCTTCGGGCCGGTGCAATCGATCGGCTCGGGGAGCGGCAAGTTCTACTTCTCCCACAATGCCGGGTGTCGCAGTATGTGGATGTCGGTCAACCCCGATCTCATCTTCGGGCAAGACCGCATGGTCGTGAGCGGCGGCCAGATCGTCAAGACGCAGATCTCCACCTTCGGCGCCTCCGGCGGGGACGAGCATCATGCCGGGAACTGGATTCAGTCCGACGCCGAACTGGGGGGCGACTTGACGCGGCAGTGGTCCTATCTCGATGGGAACGGCGTGGCCGCCTGGAGCGGGCAATTGCAGTGGAACCAGGCGCTCGGCCTGGAGCGCAACGACGGCAGCGACGCGCGGCTCTTGGCCCATCACTACTCGATCAATATCACCTACTGGGACTACCCGTTCGTCTCGCCGAGCCCCGATGGCAAGGTGGTGATCTTCAACTCGAACATGAACGGGTCGGGCCGCTATGACCTGTTCATCGCCGAGGTGCCGCTGCGCTGACCCCCGTCGTACCAGGTTGCGACCAGGGCCCGGGAGGAGGACGACGCCCGGGCCCTACTCGCTTATGCACTCTCCGTCGCCTCGCGAAGTAACAGGCCCGGCAGGAATCGAACCTGCAACCCCCGGTTTTGGAGACCGGTGCTCTACCAATTGAGCTACGGACCTAGGAGTTGATACGACTGGAAGTTAGCGACTTCGATTTCGCCGCAACACCCTCTGACTGTGCCACAACTGTGCCATTCAGCTTCGCCACCGCTTGGGCGAGGTCCTGCTCGTCGATGATGTTGTACCTGTCGAACGTGGAGCGGGTATCCCACCCGCACAACTTCATTATCACGCCCTCGGAGACGCCGACGCGCCGGAGGTTCCGCGCGACGGTGCGACGAATGTCGTGCACCAGCATCCCATCCAGTCCTGCTCGCTTGGTCGCCCGCTTCCACGCGAAGCGCACTGCGCCGACACCGAGGGGCCTGACCACTGCGCTGGTACTCGTAGAGCGTGAAGTCGGGCGCGAAGTCGGCGCAGCCCAGCCGCAGCTTCGCGTCCGTTACGATCATCGCGTGCGCCTCCTGCTCCGTCCGCTTCTCCCTCTTCGGCATCCTGGGGTCGCCGCTCGTTGAGCGCGCTCGCCGAGTCACTCGACCGTGGCGGGTCGCCGCCCGGTCGATCTCCGCCGATCAGGCAGCACGCGTCGCGCACCTCTGCGCCACTCCACGGGCTCGGGCACGCTCTCGGAGCGGCGGTCCAGCCCGCTGCGCCGTGAGTGTATGCGCCGCTCGCGATCGGGGCGGAACCCGCGGGAAGTATAGTCCACGACCACCGTGTGCCTCCGGGACGTACGGGCGGTTGGGCTGATATACCCGGCGGCGCGTGCAGTCGGCTGGGCGGGCGTTGCTTTCTGCATCGCTCCGGTGTAGCGCGGCATGCGTACGATAATGCGGTTAGGAATGCTGTTTGCGGTAAGCGTCGACCAAGAGCCTCAGCTGCTCGACGTGAATGCGGTACTCCTCGTCGCTCTGTGGCTTGATGCAGTCCTCGAGCGCCTGTAGAAGCTCTTGCCTTGTCACAATCATCTATCGGCAATCGTACGCCGTGCCCCGGGCTAGAGCTAGGCTGTTTTTGCGCCATGAAGGGGTGGGAATGCGACAAGTGGGCGGCGACACGGTCGTGACGTTTCAGGCCAGCTGCCCGGGCGCGGTCGCGCTAAAGGCCGTCACCATCCAAGTGCTCCCGCCTCGGTAGCACGGTAATGCGCGCGCCTTGCGCCAGCCATCATTTCGCCCGCAGCTTAAGCGCGATCCGTTAGACGGCGGCATGACCAGTAGCTCGAGCGGGGGCCGATGCGATGCACGAAGCCTTCCCCGTCATCCTGATTATCGGAGCCATCGCGGGCTGCGTGATTCTCACTCGCTTGGCGAGTGCGTTCGCAAAGCGGCTAGAGGCCCGCCCGTCCGTCGTCGCCCCTCCCGATCCGGCAATTGGGGAGCTACGCGAGGAGCTCGACGGTGTGCGCCGCGACGTCGGTGATCTCGCTGAGCGAGTTGACTTTGCCGAACGCATGCTCGCCAAACAGAGGGATGCAGAGCGGATAGCTCCGCCGAAGAGCTAGATAGACCGACTCTGACTCGTGACCAATGCTGTCTGCCCAACCAGTGCTTGAGGCTGACGGGCGGGGGCGTACGTCCCCAGGGCAACTTGAGTACGATAATGCGAATTATCGTACTCATCCGCGGCTCACTGTTTTGCTGGCTTCCGGGGGACATTCGCGGGCAGGTGGCTGGGAGCTTGCGTCGGTTGGGGGGTCGCCCGCAGCTTAAGCGCGATCCGTTAGGCGGCTGCCACGCCCGTGACACGACTCCAGTCTACATTCCTCGCTCTGGTCGGGATGCAAGCCGCTCACTCGGTGGAGGAATACGTCGGGCGGCTCTATGACGTGTTTCCCCCGGCACGCTTCGTGAGCGGCTTGATTTCCCCGAACCTCGAGCGCGGCTTTGTCATCTTCAATCTCGCTCTGGTCGCCTTCGGGCTCTGGTGCTGGGCGTGGCCAGTGCGCAGGCAGTGGTCGGCCGCCGCGCCGCTGGCTTGGCTTTGGGTTGCCATTGAGCTGGTCAACGGAGTAGGCCATCCATTGTGGTCACTGCGCGAGTTTCGCTACACGCCCGGCGTGGCCACCGCGCCCATGCTCCTGGTCCTGGCAATTTATTTGGCGCGCCAGTTACGCATGGGGCACACGCCATCGGCAGCCGCCTAACATGCGCTTGAAGCTGGCGGGCGAGCGCAAGCCGCCGGTTACCTGAAGCTCGCTGTATACGTCCGAACGGGCGTATACGCGATGCCGTGAATGGCCTTACCGGACATGCGAAAGGCGCGCGTTGCCCGCGACCTTGCAGCCCGCCGTCCCAGGCGCATATTGGAACGCAACTCAGATGCTATGAACCCCGGGGCGCGCTGACGTGCGGGTCGCCCATGCCTCGAGGGGAGCAAATCGCGAAACCGGCTGAGTGGGGAACACCCACCTGGCCGGTTTTTCTAGTCAAGGGCCGGTGGAAAATAGGCGCCCGCCGTAAAACGCCAGGAAAGGAGATCCTATGAAGCGACTGTGTCTCGCGGCAGTGGTATCGTGCTTCGCCGCCCCGGCGGCGCTGGCCCAGGAGCATTTCACGGAGGGGTCGGTTTGGGAGTGCAATTCCTACCGCACCAAGCAAGGGCACTTCGACGACTACATGAAGTATCTACGGCAGAACTTCCTCCCGCCGAGCCAGGAGGCGAAAAAGGCGGGCCTTGTGCAGGATCAGAAGGTCTACCTGCACGTGCCCACAAACCCGACCGAGCCGGATGTCGTGCTCTGCACGCTGTACACCAGTTTCGCCAAGGCGCTCGACTACGATGCCGGAGACGAGGCAAAGGCCAAGGATATTGCGGCGAAGCATTGGAAGACTCTCGACGAGCAGAAGCAGCGCGACATGGCCGCAAAGCGCTTCGAGTTCCGCGACTTCCTCGGCACGGCCTTCTACCGGGAAGTCAATCTGAAGCCGATGCCGTAGACGCTGATGTTGGATCGGCGAGGCGAAGCCAAGCTGAAAGCTGGTACTCATGGAAGCCCGGGAGATCCTTCCCGCCCGGGCTTCACATCCTCACCCCAAGGAGCCTTGTCGTCGGCGGTTCACTGCCTTGATGGCTTCCCCGCCATGCCTAGGGCGTAGGCGACGAGCAGCTCGCACGTCTGGATCGTTCGCTCGAAGGCCCGCGAGAGCGCATCCCACCCCTGGTCACCCGGCCGGCCAGATTACACGGGTGGCGAGAGGTCTAGCTTGGAATCGAGCTTTGGCGCATACTCGCCCTGACGCTCGTCTACACGGCCCTCGAATCTTCGGGTGCCTCGATGTTGCGGAGGCGCTAGCCGCCATGGTGGCCTTCACGGGAGGTGAGCCATCGCGCGCATCTTGATCATCGACGACGAACCCGCGGTACGAAAGACCTTGCGAACGTACTTGGAACGAGCGGGCTACCAGGTGGCGGAGGCAGGGGACGGTCGAACCGGCCTGCGGCTCCACGCGGCCGCACCCGCGGACGTCATCATCACAGACATTTTCATGCCGGACTTCGACGGGATCGAGACCATTCGGGAGCTGCGACGCGTCGCCCCGCGGGTGAAGGTCATCGTCGTGTCGGGGGGTGACTCGACCGGCACATTGAACATGCTGGAGGATGCGAAGCTGCTCGGGGCCGACCGCGCGTTCCACAAACCGCTGAAACCTGAGGAGCTGCTCGGGGCCGTCCGGGAGATGCTCAGCGAGGGTCCGCAGGAGTAGGGCGGTCGCTCGGTATCATCCAGGGAACAACCTCCACTTGGGCCCGCCCCGTCAGGTGCGCATCCAGGGCAGGGATCAAGGAACGCAGCAGCGCCGCCCTCGATGGTGGGACGGCGCTGCGTCATGGCTCAATGCGCCGTGGCCATCTGCTCGGCGAAGTAACGCCCTCCCTCGTGCGGCACGCCTGCGTCCGCCACATCGCAGTAGACCATCGTCTGGTTGAGCGGCTGGTACGCGATCTCACGTAGTGAGCGTTACGGTGTCTACGCGTCTGTTCTTGCGGCGCGGACGCGACGGGGGGCTACAATCGTGGAGGCGAGGGAACAGTGTGGTTCCCTCGCCTCCACGTTCGGGCTCAGTGTCCGATCGGATGGGTCTGTGGTAACGCGTCGCCGATCGCCGTCGCCGCGGCAGAGCACTCGGGGTGGCCGAACCCGCTGGCGCTCACGCCGTTCGTGAAGTCGTAGATGATGTTGTCGTCCTTGCCATTGTCAGCTACGCCTGCCGGCACGTGATCGAGCCGGAGGTTGTAGCGCATTTTCCAGGCGATGTTGTGGTCGGCGCAGGACGCATCACCGCTCACCCCGAGGCCGCCGACGAGGGTCCCGTCGGCGTCGTACAGCGCCAAGCCGCCGCCGAACACGTTGATACCCCCGATCCGCTTTCCGACCATAAAGTCCTTGCGAGTGCCGTAGTCGGCCGCGTTACCGCCATAGGCGACCTCTTCGTTGGTTGGGTTGGATTCCTGGAGTCCGAACAGGGTTCCGCCCGGTTGGGTGGCGGCATAAAGATTGGCGGTCGAGAGGGCGAGATGCGGCAGGCTGAACGCGTTCCCGGTGTTGGCCTTCTGGGCCG
>Ga0209761_1001863_pt1 | contig 13707 bp, 14 predicted proteins | sample GraSoi013_1_40cm_4_FD_185818 | JGI IMG/M metagenome (GOLD analysis project Ga0209761, IMG submission 185818) | Grasslands soil microbial communities from the Angelo Coastal Reserve, California, USA - Sample 09_25_2013_1_40cm (SPAdes) (version 2) | ecosystem: Environmental > Terrestrial > Soil >... | reverse complement strand
CTCTGCTACTTGCATGTCTTCGTTGGAGAGGACTTCCACTGCTCTTGGAGACGACAAGCCCGTTCTCCGGTAGGAGCTGGTGATATAATTGTATGAAGCTCGGGAGTTCTGGGCTAGATGGGTGGCGTGGTGCTAATGACAATGCCTTGAGGGGTCATCTCATAGTAGTACCCTCGAGATGGAGTCGGGTTCTTGCCAAGCTTGACAAGCCTTAGAGTGCCTCCTCTGCTGATTCCCTCAGGGGTTTTCTTACGTTCCAGTTCTAATACGACGTCTGCGAAGTTCACCATGGCGTTCTCGATTGACTCATCTAGAACTTTGGTGTGAAGGGTCGCAACACCAATGGCTTTTGCAAAACGTGTAGCGTATTTGAGAACCTGGCCGAACTGGAAGACTCTCTTGGCCTCCACCATCAGAAAGAATGGAGTCAGGGAGTCCATAATGACGAATTGCTTCTTGCCTAAGTGCTTCAATGTGAAGCTTCTGCCTTGAGCTACCAAGTCTGAAAACTTGAAGGTGCTGTCGACGATCTTCTCCGGTTCTTCGACAGGATAGGCTTCTGCAAGTCTTTCGACTCCAAGAGCGAAAATGTCGATGAAAGCGAGCTTTCCCTCTTGCTCGTACTTCGGAACGTCGACTCCGTAGGTTGCGACTCCATCCCTGACATCTTCGGCGGATTCGTCAATAGCGTAGTAGAGGACTCGGAAGTCGCGTTCGAGCATGTTGACGGCGAGCTGTCGGACGAGGGATGATTTTCCACTTCCGACGGCTCCGATTATGCCTAGTGCGGACGGTCTTGGGATCCCACCACCCAGGAGGTCGTCTAGAACTTTGACCCCGGTGGGTTCCACGCCGGTCACCTTAGAGCCACCTCACGGATAGGCGATTTAAGCAGAGTGTACCCAACTTCCGTGAAAAAGTGAACTGGGAAAAATGCCCAAGAAGAAAATGAATGAATCGCCCTCGTTCCATCTAGCAGATCCTCACACGATGCTCGGGTGTTATGAGAAACCTAAACCACTTGGTCTCATGCAGACCCCTGAAGCTGTAGACCCGAATGAATCGGCGAAGCTCACCATCAGCTTCCTCAAGTTTCATCTCGATAACGCTATCGAAGGAAGCCCTGACCTCATTGTAGAAACCACTACTGTGTATTCCGGTCTCGAAAACGTACGTTCCGATGTTTCCACGTTTCTTCATACGAGCTAAGTGTGACTTGAGAAAGCGGACCATCAACTCTTCCGAGTTGTAGGCTAGGAGCGTTGAGGGAGAGTCGAAGACGAAGAAAGCCTTCTCTCCCACGGCGTCTGCTGCACCCGACAAGACTACGCTGAGCGATGCGACATCGGATGCGTTGTCAATCTGAAAACGTTCTGGAGACCGCTCCCCTAACAGCCACGAGTACATGTCAACATACAATACCTCATCAGGCTTTCCTCCTGGTATCGGGCCCTGTGCCCGTAGCTGCTCTCTAATGAGTTGGATCGGGTTGTTGGTGATTGCACAGAGGCCTCTGAGGCCAGCTTGAGTTGCTTCTTTCAGAAGGCATTGACACATTGTTGTCTTCCCAGCGCCAGGGGGACCCATTACTGCAATGTTGAGTCCCGTAGTTATCGGAGTGAGAATCACGCCTTTGAGAATGTCAAAGGAAAGCTCTCGCGCTGCCAGAGTGTTCAGTTCTTGGTCCTCCCCTTTTCCCAATCGCGGGCTTCAACCCGCGAGTCGACATGGATTCTGGAGACGAGGAGAGTCCAGACAAATGCTCCGACTGTGATTGTGAGAGACTGTAATGTGGGTGAGGTGGCTACGAGTGTAAGAAGAAGGAACGATATGGCGTAGAAGAATCCGAGAGTGTGAGCCTTCTCCAGGTCCTCAGAAGTTCTTGCCCGCCGCATTTTCCTGAAGATGCTGAAGAGAAAAATTATGAGCACGGCGTCTGCCAGATAAACAGGAGATAGGAATCCTGTTGCCACGAGCGTGACGAGTAGGACATAGGGCGTGGCTAGGAGCACTCCGCTGAAGAGAACCGCGCTCTTCATGCTTGTGAATATCGTAGCTGATGTGCGGGTTCCCGTTTTCTTGTCACCGGCATAGTCGGGAAGATTCTTGACTGTGCCGTAGGTGAACATGAAGTAGGTTGTTAGCCACAGAACCGGGTTGAGGAGGTTGAGGGACCCGTTCACTGCGAGTCCACTGAGAAAGGCGAGACCGACCGCTCCCGAGAAACTAATCAGGCTTGGAACGGGCCGGGCCTTGAACCTTAGAGGCGGAAGGGAGTAGAATAGGCTGTTGAAGACTCCCAGCCCGAGGACGAGCATGTACAATAAGCCGAGATAGACAGAGAAAGCCGCCGCCAGTCCATAGAGAATGATTGCACTGGAGAGAGCTGTTCTAGGTCCAACTCTTCCAATCCAGAGTACGCGTGATGGCTGGTTGATGCTGTCCTCCTTGACGTCCGCGTAAGTATTCACAATATTGGTAGCTCCAGTAACGATGCACGCGATAGCCAGGCCGACCAGGAGCTGATAGAATGCTCCCCCACCTGTAATTGTGTAGCCTAGGAGGAAGCTGGCACCCGGAAACACCCAAGTTCTGGGCCTAGAAAGTCGAAAAACAATGGGCAGCGTGTGATTGAATATAGGTGCGGTCCCGAATGTTGGGAGCTGCGGTGCCCCGAAGGGTTCGAAGGGTTTCTTGGTGTTTTTTCCACTGGCCACAATCTACACCCTGTCAATGGCTCGTTGAACGGGTAAGGGGGAGCCCTAGAGCTCGACTGTTCTTTGATGGCAGAGTCCCGGAATGCTAACAACTTGTTACCCTAGGAGTAACAGGGAGGGTTACAATAGGGTTCAAAACGTCCGGGGAGTGAACATGCCCAAAGCGATTAATATGATGAACCGCTCCGTGGCGGACTCAGGCGAAGCTGGTCCGCGAAAGATGCCGATGATTGATAGAACGCCAACCGGAATCCCGGGACTTGACGAGATCCTAAGCGGAGGCTTTCCAAGGGGAAGAGTCATCCTACTCGTCGGAGGGCCAGGAACAGGAAAGACCATTCTCACCTCCCAGTTCCTACTCAATGGGATCAAGATGTACGGAGAGAACGGCGCTTTTGTAAGCCTTGATGAAACAAAGCAGCACTTCTTCAGGGAGATGGCACTTTTCGGCTGGAAGTTTGAAGAACTGGAGAAGGGGAAGAAATTTGCCTTCATTAACGCCTCGCCGCTCCGGCACATGCCAGGCGAAGTCAAGGTGGGACGAACCTCAATCGGCAGAAAGGATTTTTCGATCCTCAGCCTCATAGAAGGAATAAAGACTCACACAGAACTCATCAACGCTAAGCGTGTCGTCGTGGATCCGGTTACATCACTGATCTTCCAGTATCCCGAGATGACCGAGCGGAGGACTGCTGTGTTGGACCTAGTGGACGCGCTCGTAAAGACAGGGGCGACGTGCCTCCTGACCACAGAGCTGCGCGCCTTCGGCCCTTCGGTGGAACGGGCGGTCCAACTCGAGGAATACTTGGCGCACGGCGTAGTGATCTTGTCCAATGCGAAGGTTGGGAAGACCTACAATCGGGTCTTGCAGGTCGAGAAGATGAGGGAGACTCCCATTGACATGCAGCCCCGGCCTTACAAGATTTCAGGAAACGGCATAGAGGTCTTTCCGAAAGAGACAATCTTCGTCGACTAAGGCCGCCCACTATGCGCCTGACCCTGTTTCCTAGGTCAGGCGTTCTCACCCTTTCGATCCATGAGTCGGGACGAGGGGCCAACAGCCCGTTGAAGCAAGCCCTGCTGTCCCCTCCGCCTCCTTCACTGGGTTCGTTCCCGCCGAGTTCTGGAGGGAGCTGTCGGGCAGATTGAACGAATCTGGTTTCAGCCGATTGAATAATTCCGAGAAACTGTATGAAGCAGCGCCAAACTCATCTAGAGAGGGCGAAGTATTGGAGCATCCCTTGCAATCGAGGAGTTACGCTATCTTAATCTGCGAATTCGTCGAGGGAGAGTCAACTAGCCCAGCGGAAGTCGAGGGAATGCCTCAGCCGTTGGCACCACGATAGTACAAGGACAGTGGAAAGAACAGTGAGTAACACAGGCAGCTCAGGTGGCAGGAAAAGTAGGCCATCTTCTGCCCGGCGAGACTTGCAAGCGAGCACAGAGGATGAAGTCCACGATTTTTACAGGAAGATTCTACAATCTCATTCACTCACTCCTGACGATAGGATAGAGCTTGAGCAAATAGCCGAAGCGCAAGCGCAGAAGCAATCCCTCATAGAAGAGGTCAGAAACTTTGCAGCTGAACAGGCCCGTAAGACGTACAAATGCGAGGTTTGCGGACTAGAATTCCTCGGCATTCTTGCCTTTGCAGAGCACGATGCAGAAACGTCGCACATGGCCAACCAAGGCAAGAGAGTAGGACTCGACGGTAGCCAGTGACAAACGCGGCGAGCTGCAGCTAAGACTTCAGATGAAAAACATTTTTCCAGTTCAGGGAGCCGCGAGCCACCGAACAAAACGCTCGACCCTAATCTGAAAAAGAAGCAAACCTGAAGCTTGCCCAACTGATTTCTACATTCCTAGTCTACCATAGTAGACTATCGGCGTTGGAGAGAACTGCAAGAACCTTGCGGCCGTCGTGGCGCTGACACTGAGTTTCAGGAGACAATAGTTCTTCTGGCCATGGCGCGCGTCCGAAAAAAAAGGTGCTCACCGCCCTCGAAGGCCAATGCCAGGTGAGTTACGATTGTGACGACTTGGTTGGATTCTGAGACTTCTACTGAGGAAGAAAATTGAGGGTGGTGGATGTGGGGACTTAGATGAGGAAGACGAAAACTATGAAGCAGATGAGCATCAAGAGCACTGCATGTTTTAGCCCGTCGCGAATATAGCCTGTCGCCATCTTGCCCCCAACAAGTCCTGCGAAGGCGGCTTCAATCATTGCCATGTAGAGGAATACAGCTGTTATCTTGTCCAGTGGGAGCGACACGAAGTTGAAGCCAACTCCTCCCACCGAGGCACCTGCACCGCCGAAGTTAGTGTTTGCGAGTTGGGTGAAGAAGCTGCTGATGAGCAGATAGACTGTAACTAGGAATACTGCGAAGCTGATGTACATGACCCCGATGAAAGGGCGCAGGGTTGCACGTCTTTTCCTTTCAAGGTATTGAATGTCCTGTACGTGTTTAGCGACTGATTCCATGCTTTCCTGAATGTCTCCCCCGGACTTGTTGGCTTCTGAGATGAGCATGGCGCTCCTCCGAGAAAGCATTGTTCCAGTGCTGTCAGCGAAGTACTGGAGTGCCCGCTCAAGCGGGACCCGGAAACTGATCTTGGCGATGAGCCGCTTGATTTCCTTGGTTAATGGACCGTAGTCTCGCTCTGATGAAATCTCGATGGCCCTTGTGAGGGTCATCCCGCTTCTTCCAGCGTCGGCAATGTCTCGAATGAGGTGCGGGATGTTGTTGTCGATAGAGTCGCGTCGTCGGGAATCGATGAAGTACATTATCGAAGGTGGGATTAAGCTGAGTATTCCAGCAAATAGTAGAAACCGGTCGAATGTGAAATTCCCCGTGCGTCCGATGAACGCGAGTTTGACGCTTGGTCCGTTTAGCCCGATTTCAACGAGGCCCCATGCAAAGATTCCCGCGAAGATTAGGCCGCTGAATACCCAGACCAGCTTTCTCGTGACCTTGCCAACTACGAGCATAACGCCTCCGCTGATGCGTCCCCTTGCCTTGCCCTTGCTAGCCTCACGCGCGCTTGCCCCCAGGGTCGTGTTTGGTTGCGTGTTTGGTTCTGACACTTGTTTTTCACTCTAACCTTTAGGCTGCATTGAGTCGAGTATGAAGAGGAATGTCACTCCGCAGATCGGTATCAGGATGAATGCTAGAAGGTACATGAAGGAGAACACGTCGATTCCTCCTAAGCTTCCACCGATTGAAGCCATGATAGAGAGCATCACGACGAGCATCAGTGGAAAGGCGATGAGCATCAGGACGTAAGTCTCGGCAATAATGCCGAGAGTGTCGATAAAGCCCTGGACGGAGAGAGCGCGCTTCTGGAATAGGTGCTCTGTCATGCCATGGAAGAACTTCTTACTGTCTCCTCCTGTTCTGATGACTCCAGCGAAGCCTCGGAGGAGGTCCTGGTAATTGTTCGACGGTGAACGATCTACTTCAGCGTTCAGCGCATTGATTACGTCGTAACCTAGCAGGTCGATTCTGCCGATAACGGTTGCAATTTCGTCTGAGAGCATGAACTTCGGGTCTTTCTCCGCAGTCGAGCGGAGAATTCTTTCTGGAGTAACCCCGGCGGAGGCGAGGACAGTCATGTAACTTGAGGTGAAGGGGAGAAACTGGTCCAGCCGCTGCTTCCTAGAGCCCAGCTTCATGAACGGTATCATGTAGAATACGCCCAGGATTACGAAACCGGTAATCATTGAGAAGAGTATTGCCTGAAGAATTGTCCATACGAAGGATTGACTTGCAAGCCCGAGCCCCAACGGATCGAAACCCAGCGAAAAAAGGACAAGCCATACAGGTATCGAAACGACGGTTCCAATCAAGGCGCCGAATATCATCAGGCTTACGTACGCCTTGTACCCAATCTTGATTCCCGCGAGAGTGAGAATTGACTTGAGAGAGTTGAACCAGGGTATGATTCGCTGTAGACGTTTTCCTAGGAGGGCGTAGGTGAAGTAGTAGAAACCTTCCTTTTCAACCGGCGCAAGCGGAGTGCCGGTTTTCTTGGCCTGCTCGGTCTGTTCGAAGAACCTTCGCAGCCTTACCCTGTAGTCTCCCATGTGTAGAACAGCCTTCTCGTATACGAAGGTGCTGTAGACGGCTCCGAGGGGAGCTAACAGAAGGTTCTCTAGGAAGAGCCATGCAGGATGCGTACTTGTCAGGGGAAAGAGTATGTCTGAGAATAGGGTAATTGGAATCGATAGTGGGATGCTAATGAGCCACTTCCACTTCTTTAGACCTGGGATGTTGAAGTTGTAGAGTATGGCAAAGAACGAGCCTGAGATGAGGAGGTAGGTTATCGGGACGAGCTGGGAGATATCTCCAGTGGTTGAATCGACGTACCAGTTGCAATTGCAGAGGTAGTTCATCCCCCTGAACAATACTGTTAGAATTGACAAGGCGACGGTTGCTCCGACCCAGGCCTTGCTGGTGTCGAAAATGGTCTTCTTGGTAAAGTAGAGTCCGAGGCTGACTAGACCTAGGAGGGCGAGTCCGATGACAATTGTGTCGCTCGCTGCTAGGACTTGGCCGAACGGTCCAAGAATTGAGACGATGGGGTCAAGGAGGCTCATGCTGGCCTTGACCCTCCGCTTGGTGCTTCCATCTTTTCGCGCTTGACCCGCTCAAGCAGTTGCTGCGGGTTAACGTAGTAGGTTCTGATTACCTCGACCACGTCTTTGAAGTCGCGGATGTTGTTGCGGACCATCCATTCCAGAACCATGCGCCGATTGTTGAGCTCCTCCATGACTTCCTCGTGTTTGTAGCCGTGACGTTTCATGATGTTTTCGAGGACGTAGCTTCGGCCGTAGAAGACGTAGGTGTCGTTCTTCGGGTTCCACTTGAACACGTCATTGGTCAACACGTCTTTCGTGGTCGGGTCCAAGCCCACGACCTCCGCAACGTTGACCATGCGCCGGACACTTTTCTCGCCAACTTGCACTCGTGTCTGTACGCCTATGGCGTCGATTGTCGGGATGAGCGGTCTGGGAATGTTCATGGGCTCGCTTTCAAGACGGTGAATTGCAGCTTCCGCAGAATCAGCGTGTAGGGTGGCGAGGCCTCCGTGACCTGTAGCGATTGCCTGCATCAGCGTATAGGCTTCCGAGCCTCGAACCTCTCCGACGATAATATACTCGGGGCGTTGTCTCATCGCGTTCTTGAGCAAGTCGAACAGGGTAATCTCGGAAATCGAGCCCGAGACGCCGAAACCTGTCCTGACAACGGAACTCAGCCAGTTCTCGTGTGGCAGCTGGATTTCCGAGGTGTCCTCAATGCTCACGATCTTGGCGTTAGGCTTGATGAACATAGCGAGGGTGTTGATGGTCGTTGTCTTGCCGGACGCTGTTCCCCCGACGACTAGTACTGATGCCTGTTTCTCTATGACATACCAGTACCAGGCGGCTATCTCCGCGGATAGTGTGTTGTAGATTATGAGGTCTGTGCAGGTTAGAGGGCGTTCTCTGAACTTTCGGATTGTGAATGTGGAGCCTCGGCGGGTTACCTCCTTCTCATAGGTCATCTGGACACGGCTTCCATCCGGAAGTGTTGCGTCCAGGACTGGCTGGGCGATGCTGATGGCTCGGCCCGTCATGTAGGCGAGCTTCAGGGTGAACTTGTCGAGTTCCTCGGCCGTCTGGAAGATTACGTTTGTCGGAATCGACTCGTGCTTCCGATGCCAAATGTAGATAGGGATTCCGAAGCCGTTGCACGAAATGTCCTCGATCCAGGGGTCCCGCATGAGCGGGTCTATCTTGTCGAAGTGAACAAAGTCCCGGATAACGTAGTACATCAGCCGGTCGAGACTGTCGGTTGTAAGCTTGATCTTGTAGTTCTTGATTATCCTCTCTACGAGCTTGCGGATGTACGCGGCCGCATTCTCGTTGCTGCCAAGACGTTTAATGTCAACGTCTAGTTCTTCTATTAGAAGTTCTCCAATCTCTTTCAGCTTCTTCTTCTCTTCATCGGTCAGCGTGACCTCGTCAATTCTGTACTTGATTTGTCCGTCTTCTTTTATGATTCGCGCCTTTGCGTAAGGCGCGTTGAGGTCGTACTGTTCGAGAATCGGTGTGTCTGTAGCCTTGCGCATAAGGTCTACAGTCATCTTCTCGTATTCCATCAACATGCCGACGATGTTATCGATCTTGTCGCTCTTCTCTGGTTTCTGTACTTTTGACATGACTAGAGCACTCTCCCGAAGGTCTCGGCCATCACGCCCCGGTCCGTGATGCTGAATGGCAGGAGCAAGGGACGGAGGGTTGCTCGTCTCATCTTCCAGAATCGAAGCTTTCCCTCTAGGTGTTCTGACTCCAAGTCGAACTCGACCACTACGTCTGACAAGTGGCTGATAGTGGCCACGGTTTTTTGATCGTGCATATCCGAGAGGATGGGCATGAAGACCAGTCCGCTTTTCTCGCGAACCTGGCTTCCCAGGATTTCCAGAAGCTCGCGTACTGATGCTGTCTCGTGGTTTACCAGTAGGTCCGAGAGTGAGTCTATCACTACTACATCTCCTTCATCCAATTGTGACAGTATGTCCCTCCTCAGTGTGACAAAGAGGTCTGAGCCCAAGACTCTCGAGCCCGGGTGCATGCCCGGGGTCTGAAAGCCCATGGACAGAGGTCCTTGGCCACCTTGCAAGAGGGCCTGCACTCTCGGACTGTATGCGTCGATAAAGGTCCACTGTCCCCCCTGCTCCATCTCCACGGTATCCCAGTCGTACACCATCATCTCCTCGCGGATGTACGGGGGCTCCTTGACAATTGTGAAGTAGTGTATCTTGTGACCTTCAGTTCCCATTGAGTATGCGATTTGTTGGCAGAAGAGGCGAACCGGGCCTTCCTGGTTGCTGATTAGCAGAATTGAGCTGCCTGCAGGGATTCCTCCGCCGAGCTTCTCGTCTAGCCCGCCCATTCCGGTTCTGATCCGGAGGATCCGCTGGTTGGCTCTGGAGCGGCTAATCAACTTGTTTCGCCTTGAAAATTGCTCTTCGCATGCGCTTGGTCACTTCAGGCTCGGACTTGATCTCAATCCCTTGTTCCCCGATGATGAACGGGTGGAGATGATTGGAGTGCTGTGATCCGCGCATCTTTGGAATCTCTATCTTTCGCGACCGGACTTTCATCGCGAACGAGTTGTCCTCAAGTGACTGTTCTTGAACAGCGTTCTGTTCAAGGGTAGTCTCTCCACTGAGGCTTTCCTCTAGGGTGTGGTGGAGCCGGATCATGCCATCGACTACGTATTCTTCAACAGCTTTCCTCCCCGACTGCAGCGATGTCTCCGTCTGGCCGCTGACTAGGAGAGTTGTGCAGCCGAAGGACTTGAGGATCATAGTGAGGCGTTGGATGAGGCTTCGAAGGTCAACCTGTGTCAGCTCTAGACTCATCGCGTCGAGGGAGTCGATGACGACGCGGCGGGCGTTGACGGTTTGGATTGCAGTCTGTATTTCGTAGAGTAGTGCTTCTAGGGTGAATGGTCTCGGGACAACGAATCTCTCGTCGCTGCTGAGCCCTAGCCTGCTGGAAATCGCGTCGAGGACTACCATGTTTCCATTGTCTTCGTAGCTGCCGATGTCCCAACTGAAGCTGTTGTACAGATTCTCCCGAAGCTGCTGGGGCGTTTCCTCAAGGACGACATAGACGCCGTTTTCGTTGAACTGTCGGAGACCGTTGTAGATGAACTGTGAAGAGAAAATTGTCTTTCCCGCACCAGCTGGGCCGGCCAGGAGGTAGACGCGGTCGCGGATGAGGCCGCCACCTACGATCTGGTCAAAGCCTGGAATGCCCGATTGAATCCTTTGTAGTTGGTGTAGGACCGGGCGTTGGCGTTGGTTTGGCGCTGCTTGTTGCTGGTAGCCGGAGTTGTCGTAACCCTGGTTCGCATAGTTTTGCTGCTCGTACCCGGTGTAGCCTTCCGCCTGTCCTTGGGAGGCGTTCGGGTCCTGTTCCTGGTAGCCAGCGTATGGGTCTTCGTAAGGCTGGTTCTGGTCATTGTAGCTCATGGGTCATCCCATGTCCCTCGACTAACACCCGGCTGGATAGCTGCTGATTGTTCTGAAGTCCATGAAGGGAATTGTCTGACCTTGAGGCTGATTTCTGTAGATGTAGTAGAAGCCAATGAACGTGATCCAGTTGTCCTGGTTTCCCATGGTTTGAGCGTTGGCCGCGCCCTGGCTTGCAGCACTGAAGTATACGATAACGGAAGGGCCAGGACCACTCGCGCTCGCAACAGGCAGTAAGTACGGGTTGGTAGCCTCGTTGTACCCAACAACATTATTCGGGTTCCGGGTTGATGGATCGTCAATCCACATACGGACAAACTGTCCGAAACCGTTTGCGCTGTAAGGCTGCATCTGCATCATGGTCTGAGCTTTGAGCTTCACACTGCTGTCTGTCGCGGTGTTTGCGATTTTTATCCAGAAGACAACGGAACCTGTCGACGGCATGCAGAACGCCGAGTTTGACGTGGTTTGAGAGCCCTGTGTGAAATTGAAGGATTTGAAGTCGAAATAGAGGGCTAGGGGCCCGATGTTTGTGACGAAGAGTCCGTTCCCACCGCCTGGAGGCGGAGTGCTAACAGGCCAGGGGTAGTAGAAGCTGAATAGTCTTCCACGAGTCGTTGACAGTACAACTTTGTACCCACTTCCATCGCCGACAGATATTCCATTAACAAAGACGTAGTGGTTAATCTCCCCGGCCTGAATGTTACCTCCGGTGAAACTGTAGGCTGTGCTCGAAGGAGCAGGGTTTGCTACGCAAGGAGCAGTTGACCCATAGCAATCGTTGGACCCTGTTGGTGAAAGATTGTTGATGTATATGCTGGCAATGCTGACGGATGTTCCTCCCAGATTGTTGACTAGTATGTTGAAGGAGTTACCTGCTCCGAGACCTGTGCCGGTAATGTTCACGGCTCCCGGGTTTTGCGGGAGCAGGTTCTCGGATATTGCCTGTTGGTCCCGCTGTTGCATGGTGTTAACGATGCTGTTGTATGCGTCCATTTGTATGAAACCCCAGAGCATTAGGTTGAAGCCCATGAGTAGGAGTATGATGAAGAATAGTCCTCCGAAGATCGTGCTCATGCCCTTCTTCGACCGGGCGAGTTTCCGGTAGAGTCCCATTGTCTCAGGACACCCAGGTGCTTGTCGCGACGGTTCCGCGGAGAGTGGCGACTTTGATCGTTTGGACGTTACCGTGGACCCATGTTGGGCCTTGCCATCCTAGGTTGCTGCCTCCGCAGTTGAGGCAGATTGATTGTGTGACGTTGAGCGATGGAATTGGAGGACTTGGTGTTGCCAGAAGGGTTCCGTTTATGTAGACTGAGGATATGGTGAACGGAATTGCTCCAACGTTTCTAACGTATATCTTGTAGAAGTTGGTTGTGCCACTGACTGTGTTGAAGTACACGTTTTCAATTGAGATTCTCTCCTGGTTGGCGAGACCCTTGCTTGAGAAGAAGAAGCCTGCCCCACCTTGATAGAGGCCGAAGCTGGTTATCGCCCAGGTGAAAAGTAACGCGGACAAGAATACGACTATGATTAGCATGGTCAGATTGGCCATTATGGTGCTGATTCCCTTACGGGACCTCCGGTTGCTCCCGACGCGACTTTTTGCCCATTTGGCCAAGTTCTTACTGTTCACTCTTTCTCATCTCAGCCGTTCGGTTTCAGGTTCCTATCTCGTAAAGGGTTTTCAAAAAACCGGGAAGTTCAGATTTGGCATCTCGACTCGCCATCAGTGGCCCTCACCTGATTATGGTGAAGACGAACTGATTGTTCCTGGTGGTGATGATGGTAACGGTGTACGAATTGCCAGCTGTGTATGTGTACGGAGAGCCCTGGTTGGTGCAGCTACCGCAGCTAGCACCAATATTGATGTACGCAGTTGCCAGAGAGTTGGGTGATGCCGCTGGTGGAGCACTCGTCCAAGTCGTCCTTGAATACTGGTTACCGGCGCTGTCCTTCACATAGTATGATGCGAAGCTAACCGATGCCGATCCAGTGTTCCTAATGTAGAGGGTGGCTGACGTGCCATTGGTGTTGAAGGCGTAATTCTCCTGGTTGAGGGCTTCCTTGCCTACATTGGGTGTGACCAGCAAGCTTCCGAGGAGGCCTGTGGACCAAGCGTAGACCATGACCGAGGCCACGACTACGATGACCACCATGAGCAGAGCGGCGAGGATGGTATCGATGCCTTTCTTATTCTTGAACAGACGTTTGATGGTTCTCATCATTCTCACCTAAGCACAGTGAAGACGAACTGATTGTTCCGCGATGTTACCACCGTGACAGTATAGGAGCTGCCTGCCGAGAACGTGAACCCAGTGCCTGCACCTGAGTAGGTGCACCCAGTGCAAGACGTGTTGATTGGAACGTTAGTAGCGTTGACAGCATTGGGGGCGATGATAGGCCCCGCCGTCCAACTAGTTTGAGAGTAAGTACTGCCAGCCGTGTCTTTGACATAATAGGTGCCTAGAGCCACTGACGCAGATCCGTTGCTGTTGAAGGCGTAAGTGTCCATGTTGAGGGCCTCTTTGCCTGCAGTGGGTGTGATGAGCAGGCTTCCGAGGAGGCCTGTTGACCATGCGTAGACCATGACCGAGGCGACGACTACGATGACTACCATGAGTAGTGCTGCGAGTATTGTCGAGATGGCTTTCTTATTCCCGAGTATTTTCCTCAATTTTTTCACTCCTTTGTGTTTTCACCGTGGGCTTGCCATGCTTTCCCCAGATGGGGTCCAAGCCAATGCTTGGATAGAAGCGAGCGTTGATTTGCCCAATGGTACCACAGCTTGATAGTGAGGGTTCCTAGTAGCAGTGTTCATGCATGGTCTCTCCCTGCAATCGACATTCTAGTATCCCGGTGGTCGACCCAGAACACCCAGGATTTCGTTGTCTTCTGACCGCTGATTATGCCCTCGACTACCAGCTCGAGAAGAAGTGCTTTGGTGCTTTCCCAGTTCTTCAGCCCC
>Ga0209761_1001860_pt1 | contig 13719 bp, 24 predicted proteins | sample GraSoi013_1_40cm_4_FD_185818 | JGI IMG/M metagenome (GOLD analysis project Ga0209761, IMG submission 185818) | Grasslands soil microbial communities from the Angelo Coastal Reserve, California, USA - Sample 09_25_2013_1_40cm (SPAdes) (version 2) | ecosystem: Environmental > Terrestrial > Soil >... | reverse complement strand
CTGGCGGTCCGTTCGGCGCTCTCGGCCAAGGCTGCGGCCGGACAGATCGTCGTCATCGAGCCGCTGGCGCTTGAAGCGCCTCGCACCAAAGTTATCGCTGGGCTTCTCCGACAACTTCCCGCCGGCGGGAAGACCCTGATCATCACGCCGGTGCCGGATGCGATCATGGTGCGATCGGCCTCGAACCTACCGGACGTCACCGTCCGGCCGGCGACGTCGCTGAGCGTCCACGATATTCTCAGGGCCGAGCGTGTGGTTCTGACGAGGCCGGCGGTGGCGGCGCTGGTGGAGGTGTTTGGGCAATGACCGATCCGCGGGTGGTGATCCGCCGGCCGATCTTGACTGAGAAGAGCATGCGTGGGACCGAGGCCGGGAGGTACACGTTCGAAGTGACCGCCGCTGCCAACAAGCCGGCCATCAAAGACGCGGTGCAGCGTTTGTTCAACGTGCGGGTGATGAAGGTCAACACCATCACGATTCACGGACGGCAGCGGCGGCGGGGACAGCACTACATTCACACGAGCGGGTTCAAGAAAGCTGTGGTGACGCTCGCGCCGGGCCAGAAGATTGACTTGGAAACGCTGACCTAGCGACAATCAGATTCCGAAGTCCGGTAGTTAGGGGGGTTGGTGGACGTGGGATTGAAAAAGTTCAAGCCGGTCACGCCGGGACAGCGCTTTGCAACAGTTCCGACGTTTGATGAGATCACCAAAAAGAAGCCCGAGCGATCCTTGATCGAACCGGTGCGAAAGACCGGCGGCCGCAACGCGCAGGGTAGAGTCACTGTACGCCATCGGGGTGGAGGACACAAGCGGTACTACCGCGTCGTGGATTTCAAGCGCGACAAAGATGGCGTGCCGGCAAAAGTGGCGGCGATAGAATACGATCCGAACCGGTCCGCGCGCCTGGCGCTGCTGCGCTACGCCGACGGCGAGAAGCGGTATATCCTCGCGCCCGAGGGCCTGGCTGTTGAGGATACGGTGCTGTCCGGAACGGACGCCGAGGTCCGTCCCGGCAACGCGATGCCGCTCCGCGGCATCCCTATCGGCACCATGATCCATAACATTGAAATGGCTCCCAAACGGGGTGGTCAGATGGTACGTGCGGCCGGCACCTCGGCACAGGTGATGGCCAAGGAAGGCGACTACGCCCATGTGCGGCTGCCGTCCGGCGAGGTGCGGCTGCTCGGTCTGGACTGCAGAGCCACGATCGGCCAGGTGAGCAACCTGGAGCACGACTCGATCACGCTGGGGAAAGCTGGACGATCGCGCTGGTTGGGGATCCGTCCCGGGGTGCGTGGCGTGGCGATGGATCCGGCCAGCCACCCGCACGGCGGCGGCGAGGGCCGTTCGCCAATCGGCATGCCGGGTCCCGTCAGCCCTTGGGGGAAGCCGACGCTTGGTGCGAAGACGCGCAAGCGGAAGCTGAGCGATCAGTACATTGTGAAACGGAGAAAATGACGCAGTCAGGCGGTCGTTTAGGCGATGTTCTGCGACCGCGCGACGGCGCGACCGCTCGACCGCGCGACTGCGAAGCGAGGTAGCATATGGGACGGTCAACGAAGAAGGGCCCTTTCGTGGATGAGCACCTGAGTAAGAAGATCCAGGAGCTCAACCGCACCAGGGAGCGGCGGGTGATCAAGACGTGGTCGCGGCGGTCAACGATTACCCCGGAGATGGTGGGCCACACGATCGCTGTGTACGACGGCCGCAAGCACGTGCCCATCTACGTGACGGAACAGATGGTGGGCCACAAACTCGGCGAGTTCTCACCGACCCGTATCTTTAAGGGGCACGGTGCCGCCGGCGCGACCGCGGCCGCCGCGGCTGCAGCGGAGCGGACGACCGGCGTGACGCCCGCCGCCGCGCCGACGACGGCGACACCGCCGGCGCCGACGGGATCGTGACGGGAGGCCCTGGATGGAAGCCAGAGCTGAAGCCAAATACCTGAGGCTCTCTCCGAGGAAGGTGCAGCTGGTCGTGCGGATGATCCGCGGGCGGCCCGTGAAGGAGGCGGAGGCACTGCTCCGCTTCGCTCCGTCTCGCGCAGCCCGAGCGGTGGGGAAAGTTTTGAAGTCGGCGGTCGCCAACGCCGAGAACAACTTGGAACTGGACCGTGACACGCTGAAGGTGTCGCGGGCGTACGTGGACGAGGGGCCGTCTACGAAGCGGGTGCAGCCCCGGGCCCGAGGCCGGGCCGACATCGTTACCAGGCGTAGCAGCCATGTTACTGTAATCGTCGCCGAGAGTGGGGGGTAGCGTTGAATCTACACGGTCTCCACGGTCTTCCCAGTCTCCACAGTCCGATGACCTTGTAGATAGACTGGGAAGACCGGGTAGACCGGGAAGACTGGGTGGACTGATGGGGGTGCATCGGTGGGGCAAAAGATTCATCCTATAGGACTGCGGGTCGGGATCATCCGCGATTGGGAGTCGCGGTGGTTCGCCAAGAACATGGCCGTCCTCATCCAGGAGGATCTGGCTATTAGGACCCACATCAAGAAGAAGCTGTCGCGCGCCGGCATCTCCCGGGTGGAAATCGAGCGGTTCGGCACGCAATCCGGGGTCGGCGGCAAGCCTCAGGTGCGTGTGATCATCCATGCCGCGCGACCCGGGATTATCATCGGACGCGGTGGGACAGGCATCGACGCCTTGAAGAAGGAACTGGACGAGCTCACTGGTAAGCAGGTGCAGCTGAACGTGCAGGAGATCCGCAGGCCGGAACTCGAGGCGCTGCTGGTCGCCGAAAACGTGGCGCAGCAACTAGAGCGCCGAGTGGCGTACCGGCGTGCGATGAAGCAGGCGGTACAGCGCAGCCTTCGGGCAGGCGCAAAAGGTATCCGCATCGCCTGTGCCGGACGACTGGCCGGGTCAGAGATAGCCCGCTATGAGTGGTACCGCGACGGGCGGGTCCCGCTGCACACCCTGCGGGCCGACATCGACTTCGGGATCGCTGAGGCACTCACGACATACGGCCGCATCGGCGTGAAGGTCTGGATCTATCGCGGGGAGATCCTGCCTGAGCGTCGGCCGGAGGTAGAACTCCGGCGGCCGCCCCGGCTGGCCGAGCCCGCGCCGGTGGGCGGCGAAGGTGCGAACGGGCCGAATATCGATCGCACCGTCGTCATCCCGACGAAGGCGCCGCGCCCGGTAGTCACCAGGAGAGACACCGATGTTGATGCCTAAGCACACCAAGTTCCGGAAGGCCCACCGCGGCCGGATGAAAGGACGGCCGTTGGCCGGCGCGACGATCGCGTTCGGGGAGTACGGCCTCCAGGCGCTGGAGCCCGCCTGGATCAAGAGCACACAAATCGAGGCGGCGCGCCGCGCGATCACACGGTTCATCAAGCGGGGCGGGAAGTTGTGGATCCGGATCTTCCCGGACAAGCCCGTAACCAAGAAGCCGGCCGAAACCCGGATGGGCAGCGGGAAGGGCAACCCGGAGTTTTGGGTGGCGGTGGTGCGCCCGGGACGCATTCTGTTTGAGCTGGCCGGTGTCGACGAGGGCCATGCGAAAGCAGCGATGGCGCTCGCGGCGCACAAGCTGCCGATCAAGACGAAGTTTGTGACGCGCGAGGAGGTCGTCGTCTAGTGCCCCTCGAGGCGCGCGAGCTACGGGAACTCACCCCGGAGGAGTTGCTGCGCAAGCTGGACGAGCTGCAGCGGGAACTGTTTACCATCCGGCTGCGGGTTGCCGGCCAGCAACCGAATACGACCAAGATCGGGGCGCTCCGGCGGGACGTCGCCCGCTTGAAGACAGTCCTGACGGAAAAGGGAGTTCGAGCGTGATGGACGAGCGGGGACAGCGTAAGACGCGCGTTGGCGTTGTCATCAGCGACAAGATGGACAAGACCGTAGTGGTGCGGGTCGAGACGACCCACCGGCATCCCATGTACGGTAAGACCCTCCGCCATGTCCGTAAGTTTAAGGCACACAACGTGCAGAATCAGGCGCGACAGGGCGACAGGGTGCTGATCGAAGAGACGCGTCCGCTGAGTAAAGAGAAGCGCTGGCGTGTGGCAGAGATCCTGGAGAAGGCGCGATGATCCAGACGTACACACGGCTGAAGGTCGCCGACAATACGGGGGCGCGGCAGCTCATGGTGATCCGCGTCCCCGCCGGTACGCGACGGTGGGCGACGTGGTCGTGTGCTCAATCAAGCAGGCCATTCCGAACAGCGCGGTCAAGAAGGGCGAGGTGGTGCGGGCCGTGGTAGTGCGCATCGCGAAGCCGATGCGCCGGACAGACGGCTCGTACATCCGTTTTGACGACAACGCGGCGGTGATCTTAACCGATCAGCTCAATCCACGCGGTACGCGTATCTTCGGCCCGGTGGCGCGCGAACTCCGGGAGAAACAGTTTATGAAAATCATTTCACTGGCGCCGGAAGTACTTTAGATGATGTCTTCCGGGTCTCCCAGGTCTTCAAGGTCTACCAGGTCTCGAACCTTGGTTCCTGTGAGGGGGCAAGTAGACCCTGTAGACTTGGTAGACAGTGTAGATCTAGTAGACGCCGTGGCTGGATAGGGGAATCGCGATGGCAATCACTATCGAACGAGAACGGATTCACATAAAGAAGGGCGACACGGTTGAAGTCATGGGCGGCCGGCAGCGGGGCAAGCGCGGCAAGGTGCTCAAAGTGCTGCCCAAGCACGGCAAGGTCATCATTGAGGGCGTGAACGTCGTCAAGCGACACACCAAACCGACCCAAAAGATGCCCCAGGGCGGGATTGTGGAGAAAGAAGCGCCGGTCTACGGCAGCCGGGTGATGATGGTCTGCCCGAAGTGCGGGCGGGCGGCCCGAGTCGGCCACGGCTACCTCGCGGATGGGACGAAGGTTCGAGTCTGCAAACGGTGCGGGGAGCAAATCGAAAAATGACGGAAGCGCGGAAACGAGGAAACGCGGAAACGAGGAAGGGTAAGGGTGGGGACGCGCCTGCGCCAAAGCCTGAGCAGCCGAAAGGCGATCGGGCGGCCAAGCCACAGAAGCCCGCCGTGAAGGCCGCCGATCGCAAAGTGTCTGTTCCTGAGGGCAAAGGGCCGGTTCCGGAAGTGAAAGCGCCCAGCCCTGAACGAAAGGCGCCGGCTCCGGAACGAAAGGCGCCGGCCGCCGTACCGGTGGAGCGGACGGCAGAGGAGCCGGCCAGAGCACCGGCCAGGCTGAAGGAGCAGTATCGCAAGGAAACCGTACCGCGCCTCCAAGAGCGGTTCCGCTACCGGAACGTGATGGAAGTGCCGAGGCTGGAGAAGGTCGTCATCAATGTGCGCGTGGGCGACGCCACCACGGACTCGCGGTTCCTGGACAAGGCCGTAGAGGAGCTGACGGTGATCGCTGGGCAGCGGCCGGTGATTCCGCGGGCAAAGAAGTCGATCGCAGCCTTCAAGCTGCGCCAGGGGATCCCGATCGCGGCGAAGGTCACTCTGCGCGGGGACCGGATGTATCAGTTCGTCGACAAACTGTTTAACATCGCCTTGCCGCGCATCAAAGATTTCAAAGGCATCTCGGAACGGCAGTTTGACGGGCGCGGCAATCTGAACATCGGCGTCCGCGAGCAACTCATCTTCCCGGAGATTGATTACGACAAGGTTGAAAAGGTGCGGGGAATGGACATTACCCTGGTCACCACGGCGCAGACGGATGAGGAGGCCAGGGAACTGCTGCGGTTGTTGGGGCTACCCCTTCGGGAAGCAGGAGCTGCAGCAACATAGCCGATGTCTACCATGCCTCCAAGGTCTACCGGGTCTACCATGTCGCTTGACATGAGAGCAGCCTGACACCTTGAAGGCCTGGGAGACGTGGAAGACCTGGTAGACGTAGTTTAGGAGGTTTAGAGAGTGGCCAAGAAATCGATGCTGGAAAAGTGGAAGCGGGCACCTAAGTTCAAGGTACGCAAATACTCGCGCTGTCTGCGCTGCGGCCGGCCTCGCGCGGTGTTCCGGAAGTTTGGCCTTTGCCGGATCTGCCTGCGGCAACTGGCGCACCGGGGCGAGATCCCCGGCGTAGTCAAGGCGAGCTGGTAATACATGAAACTACGGGACTAGGGAATGGGGACTAGGGACTGGATGGCGTTTCGTCTTCACCAGTCCCCAGTCCCAAATCCCCAGTCCCGCAGTTAGGGAGGTAAGTACGTGGGTGTGATCACCGATCCAATCTCAGACATGCTCACGCGGATTCGCAACGGCATCCGCGCCCGGCACGACTATGTCGACATTCCGGCCAGCCGGCTGAAGATGGAGATTGCGCGGATCCTGAAAGACGAGGGGTTCGTTGCAGACTGGCATCGCATCGACCGCGGTCCGCAGGGGGTGCTGCGCGTCACTCTGAAGTATGGTCCCCGCAAGGAGGCCGTCCTGTCGGGGCTCACGCGGATGAGCCGGCCCGGGCTGAGACTGTACACCGGCCGTACCGAAATCCCGCGGGTGCGGGGCGGGATGGGGGTCGTCATCCTGACCACCTCGCGTGGGGTGATGACGGACCGCCAGGCACGGCGGCTTGGGGTTGGTGGAGAGGTTATTTGTTATGTCTGGTAATCGCGCGGTCGCGCGGTCGCGCGGTCGCGAGGAGATTTCACGATGTCGCGTGTAGGGAGGGCGCCCATTCCGATTCCCAAGGGCGTGGAGGTCACGGTGACCGGTCGCACCGTCGAGGTGAAGGGGCCGAAGGGCCACCTGGCCCGCGAGTGCCATCCGGACATGACCGTCCAGGTGCAGGATGGCACCGTGGTCGTGAGCCGACCCACCGATTTGGAGCACCATCGCGCGCTGCACGGGCTGACGCGCGCCCTGCTGGCCAATATGGTTCGGGGCGTCGTTGAGGGTTACAAAGTGGAACTGGAGATCGTAGGCGTAGGGTACCGCGCCGCCAAGCAGGGCAACGTCCTTGCGCTACAGGTTGGGTACTCGCACCCGGTCAACGTGGCGCCGCCCAGCGGCATCCAGTTTGACCTTCCCCTGCCGACCCGTATCGTGGTCAGCGGAATCGACAAAGAACTCGTCGGCCAGATAGCGGCCCGGATTCGCGCCATTCGGCCGCCCGATTCTTACAAGGGCAAGGGAATTCGTTATACGGATGAGCAGATCAAGCTCAAGCCCGGCAAGGCCGGACGCACCATCGGTGGGAAGGTCTAGCCCAGATGCTCAAGCGAGCTGATCGCAACGTGCTCCGGCTGCAGCGCCACGCCCGGCTGCGGAAGACGATGGCAGGGACGCCGGAGCGTCCACGGCTGTCGGTCTTCCGGAGCCTCAAGCATATGTATGCGCAGATTGTCGACGATAGCCGCGGGGTGACGCTGGCGGCGGCGTCGACGCTGGATCCAGAGCTGCGTCCGCAGGTGAAAGGCAAAAAGAAGGGTGAGGCAGGCGATCTGGTCGGCCAGCTCATCGCGCGGCGTGCGTTGGAAAAGGGCATCAAGAAAGTGGTGTTTGACCGGGGCGGCTACAAATACCACGGGCGCATCAAGGCTCTTGCCGATGCGGCGAGAAAAGCCGGCCTTGAATTCTAGTCTCCCCGGTCTTCCCAGTCCTCCCAGTCTACCCGATCTTAATGATGGAGATGGGGAAGACCAGGTAGACTGAGTAGACTGAGTAGACTGAGAAGACTGATCGGTGGAGGAACTGAATGGCAATCAAGAAAGTTGACCCCGCGAGCGTCAACCTGACGGTAGAGAAAGCCGTCTGGATCAACCGCGTCGCGAAAGTGACGAAGGGTGCGAAGCGATTTAACTTCGCGGCGCTGGTTGTTGTCGGTGACGAGCAGGGACACGCGGGCGTGGGGCTGGGGAAGGCCGCCGAGGTGCCGGACGCCATCCGCAAGGCGGTCGAGGATGCGAAGAAACAGCTGATCGAGGTCCCGCTGCGGAAGACCACGATTCCGCACGAGGTCATTGGGTACTTCAGCGCGTCGAAAGTCCTGCTACGCCCGGCGTCTGAAGGCACAGGCGTTATCGCCGGCGGATCAGTCCGTGCGGTGCTCGAGGCGGCGGGGATCAGAGATATCCTGACCAAATCCCTGGGCTCGCGGAATCCGATTAACCAGGCCCGGGCCACGCTGGCGGCGCTGCTGGATCTGCGCCAGCCAGAGGACGTCGCCAAAACTAGGGGCCGGCCGATCGAACAGATCGCGGGTGTTCGCCGATAGACACGTTACGTCTTGTTGCGTCCATCGCGTCTTTCGTGTCGTTCGCGTCCAGGACACTGCGGGTGACGCAAGAGACGCGATAGACGCGAGGAACGCGACAGACGCGTTCTTACGGAAGGCGAGGTCGGAAGAGTGATGAAGATCGACGAGTTGAAACCCGCAAGAGGGTCGCGCCGTCGGCGCCGGCGCGTCGGCCGGGGCCTGGGTTCGGGTCGCGGCGCTTACAGCGGTCGCGGGCGGAAGGGTCAGGCCGCCCGTTCCGGGACGGGCCCGCGTCCGGGGTTTGAAGGCGGCCAGACCATTCTGAGCAAGCGGCTGCCCTTCCGGCGAGGAGTGCGCGCCGGCGGCGTCAGCCATGCGGGCGGGCTCCCCCGGGTGAAATACGCCCCCGTGAACCTGGAAGCCCTGAACCAGTTTCCAGCCGACAGCGAGGTGACGCCGCGTCAGCTGCGCGCGGCCCGTCTCATCAGGCGCGGGCCGGTGAAAATCTTGGGGACGGGCACGCTGGACCGCCCCCTGACGATCAAGGCGCATGCGTTTAGCAAGACTGCGATGGCGGCGATCGAGAAAGCGGGCGGTCGCGCCGAGGTGATCCAGGATGCTGGCCGGACTGATTAACGCACTCCGCATCGCGGACCTGCGCCGCCGGGTGCTCTTTACGGCGGCCATGCTGGTTTTGTACCGGCTGGGCGCACACCTGCCTGTTCCTGGCGTCAATGTGGCGGCCCTGGAGCGATTGTTCCGGCAGCAAGGCAGCGTCTTCAACTTCTTGGATCTGTTCGTGGGTGGCGCGTTCAGCCGGTTCGCCATCTTCGCCCTGGGCGTTTTCCCCTACATCACCGCGTCCATCATCATGAGCCTGTTGCAGGTAGTCTTCCCGAGCCTGAAAGAGCTGGCCCAGGAAGAGGGCGAGGCTGGCCGGCGCAAGATCGGCATGTACACGCGGTACTTGACCGTGGCACTGGCCGTTCTGCAGGCCGCCGGGCAGACCGTCCTGATCCGTAACTTGGGTGCGCTGCCCGACGCGCGGCCGCTGACGATGGGAATGATCGTTATCACGCTGACGGCCGGGACGATGCTATTGACCTGGCTGGGCGAGATCATGACCGAGTACGGCGTCGGCAACGGCGTTTCGTTGATCATCTTTGGCGGCATTGTCGCGCGGCTCCCCAGCCAGACCACGCAGACCCTGCGGCTGCTCAGTGTGGGCGAGGTCCAGTGGTGGCAGTTCCTGCTCGACCTGGGGGTCGTCCTGCTCAGTATCGTGGCCGTGGTGCTGGTGACCCAGGCCGTGCGAAAGATTCCGGTGCAGTATGCGAAACGCGTGGTGGGCCGGCGCGTCTACGGCGGGCAGAGTACCCACCTCCCGCTGCGGCTGATCCAGGCCGGCGTCATCCCGATCATCTTTGCGGTGTCGGTGCTGCAGTTTCCCGGAACGATCGCCCAGTTCGTGCAGTATGAACCGCTCAATCGCATCGGTCGGATGATTTTGCCCGGGATCGGTCAGCCGCTGGGAGATCTGCTCTACGCGGTGCTGATCATTGTGTTTACGTTTTTCTATACGGCGGTCAGCTTCGATCCCAACGACGTGTCAGAGAATATTAAGAAGTACGGGGGGTTCGTCCCCGGCATCCGGCCCGGGCGGCCGACCACTGAGTACCTGACCCGTGTTGTAGACCGGCTGACGATGGTTGGCGCGCTCGTGCTGGCGGGCATCGCGGTTGTGCCGATCTACCTGGCCCGCGGCACCGGCGTCCTCACCTTCTATCTGGCCGGCACGTCGTTGCTGATCGTGGTGGGCGTGGCCCTGGAGACCATGAAGCAGATCGAAGCGTACGTCCTGATGCGCCACTATGAAGGATTCATGAGGTAGATGAACCTTATCTTTCTCGGGCCGCCAGGCGCGGGCAAGGGGACCCAGGCGCAACTGCTCCAGCAGCGCGAAGGCATCCCACAGGTCAGTACCGGCGATATACTGCGCGCGGCGATGGCGGCGAAGACCCCGCTTGGGCAGGAAGCCGCACTGTACGTGGATCGGGGCGAGCTGGTCCCAGACGACGTGATGATCGGTATCATCAACGAGCGGCTCAACCAGCCGGATGCACAGCGCGGCTTTGTGCTGGACGGATTTCCGCGCACCCTGGGACAGGCTCGCGCACTGGACCGGGTGCTGGGGGCGACTGGACGCCATATCGATCTGGTATTGTACTTTGACGTTGCCGATGATGTGATTATCCGCCGCCTGACAGGCCGGCGGGTGTGCCGGTCGGCCGCGCACATCTATCACGCGGAGTTGAGCCCGCCCCGGATCTCGGGTCGGTGTGACATCGACGGCAGCGAGTTGTTTCAGCGGGAAGACGACCGGGAAGAAACGGTGCGGCGGCGTCTCGAAGTCTATCATCGAGAAACCGAGCCGCTGGTCGACTTCTACCGTCGCCGCGGGCTGTTTGAGCCTGTGCGCAACGGCGACATTGAGAGCGTGTACCGCCAGCTGGTCGAGATCATCAAGGCGCGGGCGGGCTCGCGGTAGCCCGATGCACAGGCCAGTACGGAAGGCAATGACGACGCGCACAGCGATGGTCATTTTGAAGACTCCGGTCGAGATCGAGCAGATGCGGCGCGCCGGCGTGCTGGCCGCGGAGGCCCTGCGCGAGGTCGTGCGGGCGGTGCGGCCGGGTGTCACCGGGACACAGTTGAATGCGATCGCGGAACGATACCTACGCGCGCGCGGCGGGACGCCATCGTTCTTGGGGTACCGTGGATTTCCGGCCAGCATCTGCATCTCGGTGAACGATGAAGTGGTGCACGGCATCCCGGACGGCATGCCGCTGCCAGACGGCGCCCTGGTGTCTCTCGACCTTGGCGCCGTGGTGGACGGGTTCCACGGCGATGTGGCCGTCACCGTGCCGGTGGGCCAGGTCGAGCCCCGCCTGCAGCGGCTGGTGGCGGTGACTCGGGAGGGCCTGTACCACGCGATCGAAGCGGCCCGGCCGGGCAAGCGGCTGGGAGACGTCGGGGCAGCCGTCCAGCAGCACGTGGAGGCGGCAGGACTCTCGGTGGTACGAGACTTCGCCGGCCACGGCATCGGGCGATCGCTGCACGAGGAGCCGCAGATCCCGAACTTCGGAGAGCCCGGGACGGGGACCGTGTTGCGGGATGGCATGACGCTGGCGATCGAACCGATGGTGAACCTCGGCACTTATGAAGTGGTAATGGACGGGGACGGGTGGACGGTGCGGACGAAGGATGGCCAACCCTCGGCGCACTGCGAGCACACGGTCGCCGTCACCGCAGATGGAGCGATGGTCCTGACGGCCATCCCCGATGGCGTCATCTGACGCCCAGCCGCGCCGGACCGAGAGAGGGGCGGGCCGCCGGTGGACGGGGAAGCGCCTCCGCCGTATAATCTTGGAGGTTACCCCGTAGACTTCTCCTGCGAGTCTGCGGGGGGCTGTTGTTCCTGAGGACGTTTCCGTCGGCGCCGCCATGCGCCCGAGCGGAGCGAGTGGTGCATGGCCGGGGTGAGGGATGCCGAAGAAGGACGCGATCGAGGTTGAAGGGACGGTTGTGCAGGTGTTGCCCAATGCGATGTTCCGGGTCGAGTTGCCCAGCGGTCACCGGGTGCTGACGCATATCTCCGGGAAGATGCGGATCAACTTCATCCGGATTCTGCCCGGTGACCGGGTGAAAGTGGAACTCTCGGCCTATGATCCGACGCGCGGGCGGATCACGTACAGATACAGATAAATACGATTGCGGATTTCGGATTGCCGATTGCGGACTGAAAGAGATGGATAGTTAAATCCGCAATCCGCAATTCGCAATCCGAAATGGAGAGAGGGAAGGCGTCATGAAGGTTCGAGCATCCGTGAAAGTCAGATGCGAAAAGTGCAAGGTCATCAAGCGCGGGCGGCGGGTGTATATCATCTGCGAGAACCCGAAGCATAAGCAGAAACAGGGATAGAATTGCGAATTGGCGGATTGGCAATTGTGAATTGAGGGACGCAGCAGTTCAATTTCCAATTGACAATTCGAAAATAGGAAACAGAGGAGCGACATATGGCTCGTATCTCGGGAGTGGATCTGCCGCGGGATAAGCGGGTGGAGGTCGCGCTCACATATATCTTCGGCGTTGGGCTGAGCCGGGCGCGGCAGGCGCTGGCGGCCACCAGCGTCAATCCGGATACCCGGGTTCGCAACCTGACAGAGGAAGAGGTCACGCGGCTGCGTGACTATGTCGACCGGAACTACAAGGTCGAGGGAGATTTGCGCCGCGATATCTCCCTGGATATCCGCCGTTTGATAGAGATCGGATCATACCGGGGGCTGCGCCACAAGAAGAATCTGCCGGTGCGCGGCCAGCGCACCCGGACCAACGCGCGCACTCGGAAAGGTCCAAAGAGGACCGTAGGATCTGGGAAGCGGCGGTTGGAGAAACGATAGAATTCAGAACGCAGAACACAGAACGCAGCGACGTGATTTCTGCCATCTGCGTTCTGCCGCCTGCGTTCTACATCGATGAGGGAGTAACAGATGGCCAAAGGCAAAGGGCGCAAGAAGGAACGGCGGAATGTGCCCACGGGCGTGGCGCACATTCAGTCGACGTTTAACAACACAATCGTGACGATCACCGATCCCCAGGGCAACGTGCTGGCGTGGTCCAGCGCCGGGGCCACGGGATTGAAGGGATCCCGCAAGGGTACACCCTTTGCGGCCGGGCTGGCGGCGGAAGCGGCGGCCCGCAAGGCCATCGAGCACGGCGTGAAACAGGTCGAGGTGTACGTAAAGGGGCCGGGCGCCGGCCGTGAGGCGGCCATCCGATCCCTCCAGGCGGCGGGGCTAGAGGTCAACCTCATCCGCGACGTCACCCCGATTCCCCACAACGGGTGCAGACCTCCGAAACGACGGAGGGTCTAGTCGTCTATTGCGTCTATTGCGTCTGTGGGCCTGCCAACACAAGTAGACGCAAGAGACGCGGCAGACATTGGGAGGTTTGAATGGGAAGATACACGGGACCGGTTTGTCGGTTGTGCCGCCGTGAGGGTATGAAGCTTTACCTCAAGGGCGAGAAGTGTTACACGGAAAAGTGTCCCGTGCACAAGCGGCCCGTGCCGCCGGGGATGCATGCGAAGAGCCGGCGCAAGCCGTCGGAATTCAGCGTCCGCCTGCGGGAAAAGCAGAAGCTCCGCCGCATCTACGGGGTGCTGGAAACGCAGTTCAAAACGTACTTCCGGCAGGCGGCGAAGGCAAAGGGTGTCACCGGCGTGCGGCTGCTGCAGCTGCTGGAGACGCGACTGGACAATGTCGTATACCGCCTCGGCTTCGCCACGTCGCGCAAGGAAGCGCGGCAAATGGTGCTGCACGGCCACGTTGGCATCAATGGCCGCAAGGTGACGATTCCTTCGTTTCAGGTGAAGCCGGGTCTAGTGATTGCGCCGACGCCGCGGGGCCGTGACCATCCCCGGGTGAAGGAACTGGCCCAAACCGGGCTCAGGACGCTTCCCAGCTGGCTGGAGTTCAACTCCACCGCGCTGGAAGGGCGCGTCCTGGCGTTGCCGGCGCGGGAAGAGATCGACGTGCCGG
>Ga0209761_1001858_pt1 | contig 13723 bp, 15 predicted proteins | sample GraSoi013_1_40cm_4_FD_185818 | JGI IMG/M metagenome (GOLD analysis project Ga0209761, IMG submission 185818) | Grasslands soil microbial communities from the Angelo Coastal Reserve, California, USA - Sample 09_25_2013_1_40cm (SPAdes) (version 2) | ecosystem: Environmental > Terrestrial > Soil >... | reverse complement strand
AACCGTCGAACCGCCGGTATTCGGCCTCGATCGCCTGCTGCGCGTGTCGGCCGCGCGTGGCGCGTCGACACTGTACCTCTCGTCGGACGCCCAGCCGTCGGTCCGCGTCGACGGCGAGCTGCAGCGGCTTGACGGCGAAGCGGAGCTGACGGCGCGCGACGTCGAGTCGCTGTTGCTGACGCTGATGCCCGAGCGCAGCCACGAAGCGCTGCGGACGGGCGCGACGACGGAATGGATCGTCGACATCGAGGATGTCGGTCGGGTGCGGTGCATGAGCTTCCGCGATCATCGCGGACCCGGCGGCGTCTTTCGCCTCATGCCGATGCGCACGGTGTCGGTCGATCAGCTCGGTCTGCCGCGCGCGATTCAGGCGCTGGCCATCGAGCCGGAGGGCCTGGTGGTGGTTGCCGGTCCCCGGTCGAGCGGGAAGCGCACGCTGATGGCGGCCTACGTCGACTTGATCAACCGGTCACGGCGCGATCACGTGATCACGATCGAGCGCGAGATCAACATCGTCCACGATCGCGGCAGCTCGTTCATCAGCCAGCGCGAGGTGCGCGGCGACGACGACGATCTGCTGGCGGCCGCGCGGGCGGCGCTGCGCGAGGATCCCGACGTCCTGATCATCGAGGATCTGCGCACGGGCGCCCTGATGAACGTGGCGCTCGAAGCGTCGGCGTCGGGCCGCCTGGTCATCGGCGGCTTTTCGGCGCACACGGCCGCGGCCGCGATCGACCGCATCATCGATCTGTACGCGCCGGAGTACCGTCGTCAGGTGCAGCTGGCGTTGGCTGACAATCTCCGCGGCGTCATCGCGCAGGTGCTCTTGCACAAGATGGGCGGCGGACGCGTGGCGGCGCGCGAGGTGCTGCTGAACACGCCCGCGGTGGCGAGCGTGCTGGCGGAAGGCAAGACGTCGCAGCTGCCGATGGCCATCGAAGGCGGACGGCGGCACGGGATGGTGCCGCTCAACGATTCGCTCGTCGGCTTCGTCCAGAGCGGCGCCGTCGACTGCCGCGAAGCCTACCGTCGTTCGAGCGATCGTCTGGGCTTCCTCGCGCTCCTCAAGCGCCAGGGTCTCGATACGTCGTTTGCGGAGCGTCTCGCCTAAAAACCGAAGAACGCAAAGACCGCGAAGACCGCAGAGAAAATCTTGCTTTGCGGCCTTTGCGACCTTTGCGTTCGTCGTGGTGTCACCGCTCGACGCAGAACTCGCTGAATCCGCAGAGCAAGCCTTTCTCTGCGTGTTCTGCGGTTTCTGCGTTTGACGTTGTGTCACCGCTCGACGAACGGTTCCAGTTCCTTCAGCAGAAACGCGAACAGATCTTCTTCGGTGAGCGTCTCCGGCCGGCCGCTTCCAACCACCTGTTCGGCGTCGACGACGCGCCGGCCGCGGCTGTGGCTGATGTGCGCCATCACGCGCGGCTCTGCGTCGCTCGTATCCAGTGCAAGCTCGATATAGTCGTCTGCGCTTCTGTCGGACATCAACCGGACGTTGCCCGCCGGCGTGAACACGGTGAACGGGTAGTTCTCGATCTTGAGGACGTTGGCGATCTGCTTGAACAGCGGAACCGCCACGTGGTCGAGGAAGTCGTTGAAGGCGCGCGTGGCTTCGTCGTTGCGCGCGCGCCGCTCGCCCGCGCTGCGCCTGGCGCGCTCGATGGTTTGCTGCAGTCGTTGGCGGACGTTGGAGGTTTCCATCGTTTTCTTAGGTGTGGCGGGGCTCCACCCCCGCCACCTGTCGGCGCTCGCCTTTGGCTCGCGCCGGTTGCTCGCGACGTCTATCCGCTCAGTCCGCGGTACCAGAAGCCCAGGGCGCCTGTCGCCGCTCGCGCGTGTGCCGTTTCGATGCCGTCCGCCCGCTTAGACAACCTTCTGCGCGCGCAGCCGCGTGATGGCGTCGGTGTCGAAACCGAGATCGTGCTGCAGCACGCTGTCCGTGTGTTGGCCGAGCCGTGGTGGCGGCGTCCGCACGGCGCCGGGCGTTTCCGACAGCTTCACCGGCACGCCGAGCATTTTCAGTGGACCGATCGTCGCATGTTCGAGCTCGGCGATCATCGCTCGCGCGCCGAGCTGTGGATCGTCGAACACCTCTTGCAGATTGCGGACCGATCCGCACGGGACGCCGGCTGCCGTCAGCCGCTCGATCCAGTACTGCCGCGTGTGACGCCGAAGCGCGTCGGCAATCAGCGGGCGCAGCCCGTCGTATTGCGTGACCCGCTGACGATTCGTGGCGAAGCGCTCGCCGAGATCGAGCTCGGCCACCTCGCAGAAGCGGCGCCACAAGTCTTCGTTGCCGACCGCGAGCACGAACTCGCCGTCCTCGGCCGCGAACGTCTCGTACGGCACGATGCTCGGGTGGCGATTGCCGAGCCGCGCGGGCACGTTGCCGCTCGCGAAGTAATTGCCGGCCTGGTACGTCAGCAGCGCGGCGACGGCGTCGAGCATCGCGACGTCCACCATCTGGCCGCGGCCGGTGCGCTCGCGTGCAAAGAGCGCCGTGACGACGCCATACGCGGCAAACATGCCCGACACGATGTCCGCGATCGCGACGCCGAGTCGATACGGCGGACCGTCCGGTGCGCCGGTGATGCTCATCAGCCCGCCTTCCGCCTGGATCACCGCGTCATAGCCCGGCTCCGTGCGGCGCGGGCCCGTCTGCCCGAAGCCCGACACCGACGCGTACACGAGCCGTGGATGCTTCGGCGCCAGCGACGCGTAGTCGAGTCCCATCTTGGCCAGCGTGCCTGGACGGAAGTTTTCGATCAGGACGTCGCTCTTGGCGATGAGGCGATCGAGGATCACGCGGCCCTCGGGATGCTTGAAGTCGAGCGTGACGCTTTCCTTGTTCCGGTTGATGCTGAGGAAGTACGCGCTCTCGCCTTCCAAGCCGGGGTCCCCAGCGCGCGGTTTGTGCGCGCTGGGGTGGAAGCCGGGGTCCCCAGCGCGCGGTTTGTGCGCGCTGGGGTGGAAGCCGGGGTCCCCAGCGCGCGGTTTGTGCGCGCTGGGGTGCAGAAACGGCGGCCCCCACGCGCGCGTGTCGTCGCCTTTACCTGGCTGTTCGATCTTGATGACGCGCGCACCCATGTCGCCGAGCATCATCGCGCAGTACGGGCCCGACAGCACGCGCGTCAGGTCGAGCACGCTGATTCCATCGAGTGACGGCATAATGAACAGATGATTATCGTCTACGCTGGCAGCGCCTGACGCAGCTGCGAACAGGTGAAAGCGTTGCTTTCACGCGAAGGTGTGCCGTTCACGGCGTACAACGTCGACGAGGACGATCGCGCGTACGGCGATCTCATCGCGCGCGGATTCCGTACGATTCCGGTCACGGTATTCGGCGATCGCACGATCAAAGGTTTCGACGAGCCGGCGCTCATGACCGCGATTGCCGACTGGCGCGCGAACGCCGGGGGGTAGGGGCCACCAGATTAGCAATAGCCACTAAATCTGAGACGAGCGCGTAGGCCGTCTGCGTCAGGTTCCCGCCGCGCTGGACGATCGCGATCTCCCGAGTAAACGAGAACGAGATCGAACCTCACCGGGCAACGGTCGGCGCCGTGGTTCCGGTGGTGTCCGGCCTCAGCCGGACCAGCTCCGTCAACAGCTCATCCAGCCGATTCAATCCCTTCCGCAGGTACTCGACATCGTCGCCGAAGCCGATTCGCAGATAGCCGTCCATGCCGAAGTGATCGCCCGGGACGATCAGCACGCTTTTCTGCTCGCGCAGCCTGGTGACGAGATCCGTCGAGTTGATGGGATGGTGGTAGCGGACGTACACGATGGCGCCCGCGTCGGGCGGCGCGTAGCTGAAGAGGCCGCCGTGCGCGTCAAGCCACTGCGCGATGACGGGAAAGTTCTCGTTCAGAATCTTCCGCGTCCGCGCGAGGATGCGGGCGCGGTGCGAGGGCGCGAGCGCGCGCCGCGCCAGGAAATCGCTGAGCGCGCCTGGCGAAATGGTCGTGTAATCGTGATACGACCACAGCGACGCGACGGTCGCGGGCGGTCCGACGATCCAGCCAATCCGGAGTCCCGGCAGTCCGTACGCTTTCGACAGACCGCTCGTGACGATGACGCGATCCGAGCGGCCCCACATCGACGGCGTCTCGCGGCCGTCGAGCTCCGCTCCGCGATAGATCTCGTCCGAGAGAATCCACGTGCCGTGCCGTGACGCAATCGCGGCGATGCCGTCGAGATCCGCCGTGTCGATGCGTGCGCCGGTCGGGTTGTTCGGATTGCAGATGATGATCAGCTTCGTTCGCGACGACACCAGACGAGCGAGCGCATCAATGTCGACCCGCCAGCGCCCGCCTTTGCCGCGTGCGGCTTCGGCGGGGACGAGCGGCCACTCTCTCACGATGCCGCCGAACGCGCGCGCCAGACCCCACGTCTGCATGTAATTCGGTACCATCAGCACGACTTCATCACCCGGCTCGACGAGATGCCACGTCGTGATGTAGTTGGCTTCCGATCCGCCGTTGGTGACCTGCACGCGATCCGCGTCCGCCCCCGAATACAGCGCGGCGATATCCGACCTCAAGGGCACAGTGCCGTTCGACTGTGTATAACGGAGCGCTTCAGTCATCAGCGCGTTGCGTGCAGCCTCATCGTCGACGAGCTCGGCGAGGCGCAGCGGCTGCACGCCGCTCTCCGACAGGTTGAACTCCACCTGGTTTTCATAGGTGGATTGCATGCGTTCCATCGCAAACTGTTCGAGTTTCATGAGCGCAGACTATATACTCACCGCTTTGGACACAAGTGCAGACAGACGGGCGATCACCACGGCCGCGCCCGAAGGCATGATGACGCTCGCGACAACCCCGAACCTCGCGCGGATTCCCGCCGGCGACTTTCTGATGGGCGCGCCGGACTTCGAACAGGACGAGCGTCCCGTTCATCGCATCTTCGTCAGCGAATTCTTCATCAGCCGCTTCGCGGTCACGCAGGACGAGTACGCGCGATTCATCCGCGAGACCGGCTATCCGGCGCCGTCGATCCGCGGCCTGCCGCTCGTGACGCTCGGCGGCCGCGATTCGATGTTCCGCGAGCTCGCGGCGCCGTACGTCTGGGAGGAGGGCAATCCGCCGGCCGGTCACGGCAGTCATCCCGTGGTGCTCACGCGCTACGACGATGCGCAGGCCTACTGTCGGTGGCTGTCCGATTCGCTGGGACGCGTCGTGCGCCCGCCGACCGAAGCGGAATGGGAAAAAGCGGCGCGCGGCGGCCTCGAAGGTCAGCGCTATCCGTGGGGCGACGACATCGATTCGTCGCGGTGCAACTACCTGACGGACCCGTCGTTCAAACGGGAGCGCGGCACGCGTCCGACCGGCACCTATTCGCCCAATGCATACGGCCTTTACGACATGTCGGGCAATGTCTGGGAATGGGTGTCCGACTGGTACAGCGCGGACTACTATGGGCTCGGCGAGATGCGCGACCCTCAGGGCCTCGCGACCGGCAGCATGCGCATCGTGCGTGGCGGTTCCTGGGTGAACGACGACGTGTCGATGCTTCGATGTGCGTATCGTCACAAGGTTCCGCCGGACACCTACGCGCACAGCATCGGGTTCCGGATCGTATGCGGCTCATAGCAGTCGTTTGGATCGCCCTGGCCTGCGCCGTCGCCGCTCAAGAGCCGGCGCAGCCACAGGGTCCGGTCGTCGTGACGGTTGGCGAGGCGACGGTCCGTCGTGCGCCCGACCGCGCGTTCGTCACCGTGAGCGTCGAGACGCGCTCGAAGAGTCCGCGTGACGCGCAGCGCTTGAACGCGGAGGCGATGACCGCGGTCCAGCAGCGGCTGACGCAGGCGCGCATCGCGAAAGACGCCATCCGTACGACCGGCTACGACCTCCAGCAGGAGTTCGACTTCGTGCAGGGCCGGCGCGTGCTGCGCGAGTTCGTGGCGCGCAACGGCATCGAAGTCCGCGTGGACGACATCGCGCGGACCGGTGAGATGCTCGACGCGGTCGTACAGTCGGGCGCCACGTCGGTCAGCGGCATCCGGTTCGATCTGCAGGATCGCGACAGCGTCGAACGCGAAGCGCTGCGACTCGCCGTCGCCGACGCCCGTGCACGCGCCGAAGCCGCGGCATCGGGCGCGGGCCGTGCCATCGATCGCGTGTTGCGCATCGAGGATTCGCGCGATAGCGGCATCATGCCACCGAGGCCGATGATGACGATGGCCCGCACGGCCGAGAGCCCGGCGCAGACGCCGGTCGAGCCCGGACTCATCGAAATCCACGCACGCGTGACCTTGACGGCGTCGATGAAATGACAGAGGCGGATTACCAGCGCGCGCGGCGTCTCTTGATGCGGCGCGATCCGATTCTTGCCGAAGCGATCAAGCGCATCGGGGCGTGTCGCATGGCGGAGCGCCAGCGCAAAGACCATCTCACCGCGCTCATCGGAGCGATCGTCAGTCAACAGCTGTCAACCAAAGCGGCCGCGACGATCTTCGGAAGGTTCGCGGCGTTGTTTCCGGACAACCAAATCACGAGCGCGGCGGCGATTGATGGGCTGGATGACCCGACGCTACGCGGAGTCGGTTTGAGCGGACAGAAGATCGGGTATCTGCGCGATCTGTCCGCGCGCATCGCCGATGGCCGGCTGAATCTCGACGAGCTCGATGCATTGCCTGACGACCTGGTCATCGAGCGGCTGACGTCGGTCAAAGGCTTCGGCCGATGGACGGCCGAAATGTTTCTGATGTTCCGGCTTCATCGCCCGGACGTCCTGCCGGCGGGCGACCTCGGCATCGTCAATGCGATTCAGCGCCTCTATCGGCTCCGCAAGCGTCCCGATCCGAAGCGCATCCTGAAAATGGGCGAAGCGTGGCGTCCGTATCGATCGGTCGCGTCGTGGTATCTCTGGCAGACGCTCCGCGAAACTCCGCCGCGCGGAACTAAGAACTCAAAACTCAGAACTTAGAACTGTGCTCGGTTGGGTTCTGAGTTCGAAGTTCTAGGTTCTAAGTTCTAAGTTCTAAGTTTGAGCCAGAGCAGGAAAAATCCAGCTGCGATGGCGATGAGCGTGCCGCGCTCGCTGAACAGCGTCTCGCGCCAGGAGAAAGCAACCGCGGAGTTCGCTGAGTTCGCAGAGAACACGTTTTCTCTGCGAGTTCTGCGCGCTCCGCGGTTGAACGTGGGCCACCATCGCGGCACGCGCGCGGCGTACGCACGATACTCGTCACCGTAGCGCGCTTCGAGCACCTGCTCCTCCCAGCGCACGATCGCGTGATATTCCACCGCGAGCAGCACGACGATGACCGGCACCAGCCAGAGGAGCCGGGCCGCTGTCGCAAACCCTGCCCACAGTGCGATGTTCCCCAGATAGAGCGGATTGCGCACCACTGCGAACGGCCCGGCGGCGATGAGCGGGCCGAGGCGATCGCTTCGCGTCCGCGAGATCGCGCCGATGTGGTGAACGGCCCACAACCGGATCGCTTCGCCCGTCAACGTGAGGCCGATCCCGCTTGCGATGAGCCATTTGGAAGGCGGCGCCTCGCCGATCCGCAGCAGCAGCACGGCGATCGCGAGCGGAAGCGGAATGATCGTGCGGTGGCGGAACAACCAACCGCCGAGGTGGGTCATCGACGGGCCGGAGTATAGTTGATACAATCACCGACTCAGTCGGTCGTATATATCCCATGTCCTCATCAGACGCGTCTTCCGTGCTGGACCGAGCGCCCGGCTCGTCCGTGCTCGACATGATCGGGCGCACGCCGCTCGTGCGGCTGCACCAGTTCGAGCGGGAGACGCCCGGCGTCGAGATCTACGCGAAAGCGGAATGGCAAAACCCTGGCGGATCGGTGAAAGACCGCGCCGCGGCGCGGATGATCCTCGACGGCGAGGCGAAGGGCACGCTGACGCCTGACCGCACGATTCTCGATGCGACCTCGGGGAACACCGGCATCGCGTACGCGATGGTCGGCGCGGCGCGCGGCTACAAGGTGAAGTTGTGCGTGCCGGAGAACGCGAGCCCCGAACGCAAGCTGATTCTGCGCGCGCTTGGCGCCGAGCTCGTGCTGACGAGTCCACTCGAAGGCAGCGACGGCGCGATTCGCGAAGCGCGGCGGCTGTACGCGTCGGATCCGGACCGCTACTTCTATCCCGATCAGTACAACAACGACGCGAACTGGCAGGCGCATTACGATACGACCGCGCCGGAAATCATCGAGCAGACGAGCGGCCGCATGACGCACTTCGTCGCCGGCCTGGGAACGAGCGGCACGTTTATCGGGATCGGACGCCGGCTGCGGAAGTTCAATCCGTCGATCAAGCTGATCTCGTTTCAGCCCGACTCGCCGTTCCATGGACTCGAAGGTCTGAAGCACATGGAGTCGGCGATCGTCCCGGGCATCTACGATCCGACGCTCGCCGACGAGGATTTGCGGATCGACACCGAGCGCGCGTATCGCATGGTCCGCCGTCTCGCCCGGGAAGAGGGTCTGCTTGCGGGGATCTCGTCGGGCGCCGCGATTGCCGCGACGCTCGATGTCGCCAAGCGTCTCGACAGCGGCATCGTCGTGACCGTGTTTCCCGACGGCGCCGAGAAGTACCTGACAGAAAGCTTCTGGACCGCGGAGCAACATGGCAGCTGATCGGCGATTGATCATCACGGGCGACGTGGAGCACGCGATTCGCGCGCACGGTCAGGAGACGTATCCGCATGAGTGCTGCGGGGCGCTCGTCGGCAAAGGCGATATCGTGACGACGGTCGTCGCGCTCCCGAACACAACCGAGGAAGGACCGCGGCGCCGGTTTCTGGTGCGACCGTCCGATTACCGGCAGGCCGAACGGCGGGCGACCGAAATGGGCGGCGAGCTCCTTGGGTTCTATCACTCGCACCCGGATCATCCATCGCGGCCGTCGCGGTACGATCTCGATCACGCGTGGCCGACCTTCGCCTACATCATCGTGTCGGTGATGAACGGCGCCGCCGCGGACATGACGGTGTGGTATCTCAAAAACGATCGTTCGAGCTTCGAAGAGGGCAGTCTCGATCATGGTGAAAATTCTCATTCCGACTCCGCTCAGACCGTACACCGACAAGCAGGACGCGGTTGACGCGTCGGGCGCGACCGTCGGCGAGCTGCTGGCCGATCTGACGCGCCGGCACGCCGGTCTCAAGCCGCATCTCTACAACGAGCAGGGCAAGCTGCGCAGCTTCGTCAACGTGTACGTCAACGACGAAGACATCCGGTACTTGCAGAAGGAACAGACGCCGGTGACCGCGGACGACACGGTCAGCATCATCCCGTCGGTCGCGGGCGGCGCGCCAAGCGTCACGGATGTGGTGTCCGGTGTCAGCCGGACCTTACCGGAACTGACAAACGACGAGATCAAACGCTACTCGCGGCATCTCATCATGCCGGAGGTGGGCGTCGAGGGTCAGCGGAAGCTGAAGGCGGCCAAGGTGCTGTGTATCGGTGCAGGCGGACTTGGATCGCCGGTCGCCATGTATCTCACCGCCGCCGGCGTGGGCACGCTCGGCATCGTGGACTTCGACGTCGTCGACTTCAGCAACTTGCAGCGGCAAATCCTCCACGGAACGCCCGACGTCGGTCGATCGAAGCTCGCGTCGGCGAAAGATCGGCTGCAAGCGCTCAATCCGAACGTCGACGTCGTCGCGCACGAGACCGCGATTTCGTCAGAGAACGCGCTCAAGCTGTTCGAGCCGTACGACGTGATCGTCGACGGCACGGACAATTTTCCGACACGCTATCTGGTCAACGACGCGAGCGTGCTGACCGGCAAGCCGAACGCCTACGGCAGCATCTTCCGTTTCGAAGGCCAAGCGTCGGTATTCGCGACCAAGGACGGTCCGTGCTATCGCTGCTTGTATCCCGAGCCGCCGCCGCCTGGACTCGTCCCGAGCTGCGCCGAAGGCGGCGTGCTCGGCGTGCTGCCGGGCATCATCGGCGTGATTCAGGCGACGGAAACGATCAAGCTGATTCTCGGCGTCGGCGAACCGCTGATCGGACGTTTTCTGATCGTCGACGCGCTGCGGATGAGATTCCGCGAACTGAAGCTGCGCAAGGATCCCGACTGCCCGGTGTGTGGCACGCACCCGACCGTGACGCAGCTCATCGACTACGAACAGTTCTGCGGCGTCAGGCCGGCCGCACCGGAGCCGATCACGGTGAACAGTGCCACTGAGATCACGTCGGTCGAGCTCAAGCAACGGCTCGACCGTGGCGACAAGCTGAAGATCGTCGACGTGCGGGAGCCGAACGAGTACCAGATCAATCGCATCCCCAGGTCCGAGCTCATCCCGCTCGGAGACGTGCCGAAGCGCGTCAACGAGCTCAACCCTGACGATGAGATCGTCGTGCACTGCAAGACGGGCGGGCGGAGCGCGAAAGCTGCGGATTTCCTGAGGTCGGTCGGGTTCAAGAAGGTTCTGAACCTGAAGGGCGGCGTCCTGGATTGGATAGACAAGGTCGATCCGACCCAGCCGAAATACTAAACCGCGCCGCTGCAGTGTGTTAAAGTAAGACCATAGCGGTCGGATATGCGCCTGCGGCCCGCGCGAGGCGCGAGGACGCCGATCGAGCGGGGCCCCGCGAGCAAGAAAAAGCCGGGTCAGCACGAGGCCGTGTACGGATCGCGCGGCCGGAACGTTTCCTATCGCATACGTGAAAGACCGGCATGTTGAGGCTGTCAAAAAAGGCGGATTACGCCTTGATCGCGATGAAACACCTGGCGCTGCGAGGCGACCGGGGCTCCCAGGCGTCATCGTCAGCCCGGGAAATCGCGGAACTGTACGACATTCCGATAGAGCTCATGGCAAAGGTGCTTCAGCGACTGGTTCGGCGCGGACTGCTCGCTTCGCATCAGGGTACCCGTGGCGGGTATCAACTGGCGCGAATTCCGTCGCAGATTTCGGTTGCCGACGTCATTCAAGCGATCGATGGACCGGTGACCGTCACGGCCTGTTCGACCGAGGACGGACTTTGCGAACAGTTCGCGAAATGCAACGTACGCGACCCGCTCTGGCGCGTGCGTGAACGGATTCTGACCGCGCTCGGAGAATGCACGATCGCGGAGCTTGCGGCGGATTCCCCGCCGCCGGCGACCGCGCAACCCGCGGTGCTTCACACGCATATTTGAACGCCATGGCTATCAAGCTCCCGATCTACATGGACTATCACGCGACCACGCCGGCCGATCCGCGCGTCGTCGAGGCGATGATTCCCTACTTCACCGAGCATTTCGGCAATGCCGCCAGCCGCAATCATCCGTTCGGGTGGGAAGCGGAAGAAGCCGTCGAGAAGGCGCGCAAGCAGGTGGCGGATCTGATCGGCGCGAACGCCAAGGAAATCGTCTTCACGAGCGGCGCGACCGAGTCGGACAACCTCGCGATCAAAGGCGTCGCCGAGATGTATCGCGAGAAGGGCAATCACATCATCACGGCCGTCACCGAGCACAAGGCGGTGATCGACACGTGCAAGCGCCTCGAGAAGGAGGGCTACCGCGTCACCTATCTGCCGGTGCAGAAGGACGGCCGGATCAGCCTCGACGAGCTGAAGGCGGCGATCAGCGACAAGACGATCCTCATCACGATCATGGCGGCCAACAACGAGATCGGCGTCCTCCAGCCGATTGCGGAGATTGGCGCGATCGCGAAAGAGAAGGGGATCCTCTTCCACACGGACGCGGTTCAGATGGTTGGCAAGGTGCCGTTCAACGTCAACGATCTGAAGGTCGACATGGCCTCGCTGAGCGCGCACAAGATATACGGACCGAAGGGCGTCGGCGCGCTGTACGTCCGGCGCAGAAATCCGCGCGTGCTGCTCGCCCCGATCATCGATGGCGGCGGCCACGAGCGCGGCATGCGTTCAGGCACGCTGAACGTCACCGGCATCGTCGGCTTTGGCAAGGCCGCGGAGCTGTGCAGGCAGGAGATGGCGAGCGAGAGTGAGCGTCTGCGGAAGCTGCGCGATTACCTCAACGACAAGCTTCACAAGAACCTCGACGAGATTTACGTCAACGGTTCGGTGGAACACCGGCTGCCGCACAACTTGAACATCAGCTTCGCCTACGTCGAGGGCGAATCGCTGCTGATGGGGATCAACGACGTCGCGGTCTCGTCGGGTTCGGCCTGCACGTCGGCGAGCCTCGAACCGTCGTACGTGCTCAAGGCGCTCGGTGCGGGGGACGACCTCGCGCACTCGTCCATCCGCTTCGGACTGGGCCGGTGGACGACGAAAGAGGAAGTGGATTACGTCGCGGACAAACTGACGCATGTCGTGACGCGGCTGCGGGAAATGTCGCCCCTCTATGAGCTGGCGAAAGAAGGCGTCGACCTCTCCACGATGCAGTGGCAAACAGAAGGACATTAAGAACATGGCGTATTCGAGCAAGGTCATCGATCACTACGAGAACCCGCGCAATGTCGGCTCGCTGCCAAAAGACGACGTCAACGTCGGCACGGGCCTCGTCGGCGCGCCGGAGTGCGGCGACGTCATGAAACTGCAGGTCAAGGTGAACCCGGACACGGGCGTCATCGATGATGCGAAGTTCAAGACGTTCGGCTGCGGCTCGGCGATTGCGAGCTCGAGCCTGGCGACCGAATGGCTCAAGGGCAAGACCGTCGATCAGGCGCTCGCGATCAAGAACACCGAGATCGTCGCCGAGCTGAGCCTGCCGCCGGTCAAGATTCACTGCTCGGTGCTGGCGGAGGACGCGATCAAAGCCGCCATCGCCGACTACAAGAAAAAGCAGGTGGCCGAAGGCAAGACTGCTGAGAAGCAGCCACAGCCCACGGCATAGGGCCTGTGAACGCAGACAGTCGTTGCGATGTACCGCGGCGAGCCGAGAGGCGAGCCGCGACAGGCGGTGGGGGTGGGGCCCCACCGCAAAGTAGAAAATGATTCAGATCAGCGAAACCGCAGCCCGCAAGATCCGCACGTTGATGGCCAAGCAGGGCATCGACGAGGGCGGACTGCGCGTCGGCGTGAAGGGCGGCGGGTGCTCGGGGTTGAGCTACACGTTCTCGTGGGAGAAGCAGCCGCGTCTTGGCGACGAAATCTTCGAGGGGCCCGACGGCGCGAAGATCTACGTCGACAAGAAGAGCCTGCTGTATCTCAACGGCACGGTGCTCGACTACGACACGAACATGATCAGCAAGGGGTTCGTGTTCAACAACCCGAACGCCAAGTCGACGTGCGGCTGCGGCAGTTCCTTTGGCGCGTAGCGCGGACTTTTTCAGCTTCCTCGGCCTGCCCCGCAAGCTGAACCTCGACATGGCCGATCTCGAGCAACGGTATCGCGCGCTCAGCCGGCAGTTTCATCCCGACTACTTCTACAACGCACCGGCGGCCGAGCGGCGCGCGAGCCTGGAACAATCGTCGTATTTGAACGACGCGTATCGCACGCTTCGCGAACCGATTCGCCGCATCGAGTATTTGTTGACGCTCGAAGAAGGCGCAGCGGAGCGGGGCGAAGGGGCCCCCGCGAAGCGTGACCGGGGGGCAGGGGGATCCGGAGTAAACCTCCGGGGGGGAGGGGCCCCCGGAGTAAACAATGACCTGCGGCTCGACGTCGTGCTGCAGTGGACGGAAGCAACCGACGAGCACCTGCGCTCGTACGTCAACGGCATCCCGACCGGATCGGGCGGCACGCACGAGAGCGGATTCCGCGCCGGCCTCTCGAAAGCGGTGCGCAACTACATCGAGACGCACAACCTCTCGCCGAAAGGCGTGACGCTCGTCGCCGAA
>Ga0209761_1001857_pt1 | contig 13726 bp, 13 predicted proteins | sample GraSoi013_1_40cm_4_FD_185818 | JGI IMG/M metagenome (GOLD analysis project Ga0209761, IMG submission 185818) | Grasslands soil microbial communities from the Angelo Coastal Reserve, California, USA - Sample 09_25_2013_1_40cm (SPAdes) (version 2) | ecosystem: Environmental > Terrestrial > Soil >... | reverse complement strand
TGCACTTCCTCGAGCGTCCAACCGCGCGCGACTTCGCGCAGAATCAGTCCTTCGGGCTTCACGTCGATCACCGCAAGATCGGTGACGATGGTATCCACACAGGCCAAACCGGTGAGCGGATACGTGCATTGCTTCACGATTTTCGGCGCTCCGTCTTTCGTGGTGTGCTCCATGCACACGATCAACGTTTTGGCGCCTGACGCGATGTCCATCGCGCCGCCGATACCGCCGGAACCTTTCGCGCCGGGAATCTTCCAATTGGCCAGATCGCCCTTCTCCGAAACTTGAAACCCGCCGAGAACGGCGACGTCCAGATGCCCACCGCGCGACATCAGATGCGCGTCCGCCTGATGGAAAAAAGATGCTCCCGGAATCAGCGTCACCGGTACTTTCATCGCGTCCACCTGATCGAAATCTTCTTCGCCGGGTTTTGCGCGGCGTCCCATTCCCAGAATCCCATTTTCGCTGTGAAAATAAACGGTGATTTCTTTTGGCAAATAGTCGGCAATGAGATTGGGAATCCCCCACCCGAGATTCACATAGGCGCCGTCGGGCAATTCGAGCGCGGCGCGCTGCGCGATCTGTTCCCTCGTCAAACGAGGCTTAGCTGGCACGATTATTTTCTCAATGCCGCCATCCGGCATGACCTTTTTCTGGATGCCGTTACCCGGTATATCCTTTTTTTGAATGCCGTTACCCGGCATAACGGAGTCCTTTCGCCTGCACGATGCGATGAACGAAGATGGCAGGCGTCATGACGTGTTCCGGATTGATGGAACCCGCTGGAACGATTTCTTCCACTTCGGCTATGGTCGTTTTGGCGGCCATGGCCATGATGGGATTGAAATTCCTTGCCGCCAGCCGATAGGTGAGGTTGCCCAACTCATCGGCTTGATGCGCCTTGATCAAGGCATAGTCCGCGTGAATCGGGAGCTCCAGAATGCAGCGCTGGCCTTCGAGGAAGCGCTCTTCTTTACCTTCTGCGACTTCAGTGCCCACTCCCACTGTGGTGTAGAAACCTTGGAGGCCAGCGCTGGCGGCACGCATGCGTTCACATAAAATTCCCTGCGGCACGAGTTCCAGAGTCACTTCCTTCGCGGCGAAGCGTTCCTGAAAATAATTGGCGTGAGGCCCTGGAAAAGAAGCAATTACGTGCTTAATCTGATTGTTCTTGAACATCAGGCCAAGCTCGCCTTCGCGCGTCCCGCAATTGTTGCTGATGGCGGTAATGTTTTTCGTGCCTTTCCGCGCCAGCGCCTGGATCAAATTATTTGGGAAACCCGCGCCTCCGAATCCTCCGAACATGATTTGCGCGCCATCGGGAATATCGGCAACGGCTGCGTCGAGACTGGCATAGATTTTCCCCTTCATCGCGCAGTCATCGCTCCCGCTTTGAGGTGTGAGCGGAACCGCGCCTCGACGCCGCTCGCACGGAGCCAGCGCCCCGTCTCTGTTGCGCTCAAATCGTGTTCGAGCAGAGCGCGCAAATCTGCTTCATCGTCCACGTCCATCTCCAGCCGGATATTGCGACGAATCATGACCCGGGCATGGGCGCTTTCGGCTTCGCCAACATATTTCGCAAAACTTCCCATGCCAAAATGTGACGGGAACAACGCCGGGGGCATCCTCAGAATCGCATTTGTTCCCAGGCCATCGCGCGAAGGAACGATGACCAGGGCTGGTTCTTCACATTCAACGGCCAGCAAATCATCGATATCATTCGCTTGCACCAGCGGCACATCCAGCGGCACTCGCAGCAACCCGGTTACTCCTCGCAACTCGCAAACCCGGGACGCAGCATCCACGGAATCGCTCTCGGAAATTTGCTGTTCCTCTTGCAGAATCTCCCAGCCGCTTTCTTCCGCCAGGCTCATCGCTGGCTTGTAATTCGTGACGACAAAGATTTTCTCCGCGCGCTTGACGTCTCGCACAGCGCGGAACGTATCCTTCAGCATGGCTTCCGCTAATCCAAAGCGCTCCTCTGGCGTCAGCACGCCCATCAACCGTTTCTTCGCGTTGTTCAGATCCTTGACCGGTAAGAGGAGTGCGCGCATGGGAATCGCTCAGTAGGCGCCTTCCGTGTACGGCACGTGGCTCTCCGGCCGAACCATCGGGAGATGCGGTGCTTCCGGCCGCGGGTCTTGTTTCGGATCATCGAACAAACGCCAAATTTTGTAGGTTGTGGTGCGTTCCGCGGGGACTCGTCCGATCGATCGAATCCTGGCGCGAAATTCCTCCGGCGACACATATTCCCCGAACGTTGCGCCGGCGGCCTTGGAAATGCTTTCTTCCATGAGCGTGCCGCTGAAATCATTTGCACCGGCCTGCAAACATGCCAGCGACATTTCGAAGCCTAGCTTCACCCATGAGACCTGCAAGTTCTTGATCGCGCCGTGGAGCAGCACGCGCGCGAGGGCGTGCACTCGCAGGTGCTCCTCCCGTTTCGCTCCCGGCCGCGCTCCACCATGCCGGTAGAGCCGCGTGTTTTCATGGATGAATCCCAGCGGGACGAATTCCGTGAATCCACCGGTGCGTTTTTGGATGGCGCGCAGCAGGAGCATGTGGCGCACCCAGTCCGCAGGCTCTTCCACGTGCCCGTACATCATTGTTGAAGTCGTGGGAATGCCTAGCTCGTGCGCGGTGGTAATGATCTCCACCCAGCGGCTGGCAGGCAATTTGTTCGGGCTCAGTTCCTTCCGCACGCGATCATCCAGGATTTCCGCCGCGGTGCCGGGGATGCTGCCCAGCCCCTCATCTTTCATCATTTGCAGATAGTCGCGCAGTGCCATGCCAGTTTTCGTCACGCCGTAATCAATTTCCATCGGCGAGAAGGCATGCACGTGCATTCCGGGAATGGCATGCTTGATCGCGCGGAGCAGATCGCGGTAGAAAAATCCGTCGAGGTCGCGCGGCAACCCGCCCTGAACGCAAACTTCAGTGGCGCCGCGCTCCCAAGCCTCGCGGGCGCGGCGCACCACTTCGTCGAAAGAAAGCGAGTACGCGTCCGCGGCCCCGGGCCCGCGTCCAAAACCGCAGAAACTGCAACCCACGAAACAGACATTGGTGAAATTGATGTTGCGATTTACGACGTAAGTGATTGCGTCGCCCACAGTCTCTCGCCGCAAGTGATCCGCGACGGACACGAGCGCATCGAGCGCTGAGCCTTCTGCGGTCGCCAGGACTAGTCCTTGTTCGAACGTCAATTCCGTGGCGCAGGCCGCGGCGTGGAGAATTTCACGAAATTCCGCCGGGCAAGTCTCCACCGCCGTCAACGCGCTGCCGTTCATCGTGGGCGTCGCCATTTCCAGAGTATCGTACCAGAGGTGACCGCTTTCGGGGCTACATCCGCGGGTTCTTTCATTTTCCGCGGCGCTTTTCTGAAAATGCTCGATATTCGCACAGCGCTTCGATTCGAATGAAATGCGACTGCGCCACATCGTCGGGAAATATGATTTCCCCGTCATTCCATTCCGCGCCGGAAATGCGCGGGGATCGAGCCATGCAGCGTTGTCGGCGTCAGCGGCGAATGATTCGCTGCTGGCCGCTCCGCCGCTCATCTATTAACATACTCAGGAAGCCATGAAACGCAGAACTCTCGTGATCATCGTCGCTGTAATGCTCCTCGGCTTGGTCGTCGCGGTGGCCGCTTCATTTTTACACGATGGTCTAAGTTCACGCGCCACGCCCGGTAAACTTGAAACCATGGTCGCTCGCAAGGCGCGCCGTCTTGCGCTCCCTGCAAACGCGCGTCTGGCCCAGAATCCGGTGCTCGCCTCTGCGGAAGAACTGCGCGATGCGCGGCTGCATTTCGCGGATCACTGCGCGATTTGCCACGCCAACGACGGGAGTGGAAAGAGCGTAATTGGCGATGGCCTCTACCCCAAGCCGCCGGATCTGCGTCTGCCGGAAACGCAGAACCTTACGGATGGGGAGCTGTTCTGGATCATCGAGAACGGCGTGCGGTTCACCGGAATGCCAGCATTTTCCAATGGCGGCGAGCATGGAGGCACGCTGGACAGTTGGAAGCTGGTTCATTTTATCCGCCACCTTCCTCATCTCACCGCAGCGGAGCGCGTCGAAATGGAGCACTATAATCCCAAGGGCCCAAACGAGCGGGCGGAGGAACAAGAGGAAAATCATTTTTTGAACGGGGCAACACCGCCGCGGAAACCGGAATCACAAGTTCATGAGCGAAAATGAAGAAAGATCTTACCGGACCTTTATGCGATGGGAGACTTTCATGAAACTTAGCGCATCTTTGCTGGCTTTATTATTCGTGTTTGTCGCAGGCAATGCGTTCGCTCACGGCGAAAAAATCCACGTGAGCGGAACGGTTGAAAAAATCAGCGCGGAGTCCATGCTGGTGAAGACACGGGATGGAAAATCCGTGGAAGTCAAACTTGTTGCTTCGACGGTCTACATCTCTCATGTTACAGGGAAGGCCGCAAAGCCCGCTGACCTCAGCGAGGACAAGCCCGCCAAGTTATCGGAGATCGCCGTCGGTAACCTCGTGGTCATCCACGCCACGTCCAAGAACAACGCTCTTGAGGCGGACGAAATCAAATTCTCCGTCCCAGCCTCGCCCAAGGCTGCAGTGCCTGCTCCCGCGAAGCCGAAACCTTGAAGAATTCTTTTTGCTTTTAGACTTCTGTTCTAATCCACTAGATGGCAAGAGTGTGTTTTCAACAGCAGCCAGACGGGGCGACCTGCGGTTAACTCCAGGGCGCGCACTGCCCCGGGCGTGATGTGCACAACGAAGGTGACGCCACAATCCACGCGCGCAATGGCCATCGTCCCACGCTGTTCCAGCGAGACGATGCGACCCTCCAGGACGTTTCGCGCGCTCAAACCGTGCGGGTGCTCGGTCGCCAGCAAAACGTCGCCAGCGCGAACCGCGACCTGCACGCGGCTCCCGGCTACAGCATAGCCTAGCGGTACCTCGATCTCGCATGCGCTCTCGCCAAGGCGAACGCGCATGACGCCATCGGCCTCGCGGAGATCGAGCACCGTGGCGCTCAGAAAATTCTCGAATCCCGCCGCCTGCGCCAGCTTTTTGCGGCGCGGCGCGTTGAGCACTTCCATCGGTACACCGGAACTGACGACGCGTCCGTTGTCGAGCGCGATCACGCGCTCACCTAGCGCATCCACTTCATCACGGCTGTGGGTTACGTACAGAATCGGGATTTCTTTCGCGGCATTCCACGCGCGCAAATCGTCCACAATCGCCGCCTTCAGTTCCGCGTCCAATCCTGTCAAGGGCTCGTCAAGCAGCAGCACGCGTGGCTCGGTTACCAGCGATCTCGCGAGCGCGATCCTCTGGCGCTCTCCTCCGGAAATCTCGCCAGGCTTCTGCCTACGGAGTTTCTCCACGCGGAATGCTTTGAGAATGGCGTCTACGCGGCTTCGCCTTTCTGCCTCGGGTAAATTCCGCAATCCGTAGGCAACGTTTTCCTCCGCGCTCAGATGCGGGAATAACGCCAGAGTTTGAAAAACGTAGGCGATTCGCCGTTTCGGCGCGGGAACATGAATTCCAGCCGCGGAATCGAAGAGTACGTCGTTGCCGGTCACAATTCGTCCTTCGTCCGGCTGAGCCAACCCCGCGAGGCAATCCAGTAGAGTGGATTTTCCGGCTCCGGAAGCTCCGAACAGGATGGTGATGCCGGGAGAGACTTCGACGGAAACATCCAGGATAAAGGAAGAGGCGCCCGCGCTGCGCCGTTGTTTGCGGATTCGCGCGCTGAGCATCTTGGAGTTCACTTCGCTGGCCACGGAGTCCACACGCGGCGATTCACGGCATAGACGAAGGACAAAACAGCGAAGGAAATTACTAGAAGCACGAGCGCCATGCGGTTGGCCTCGCCATATTCGAGGGACTGCACGTGATCGTAAATGTCAATGGAGACGGTTCGCGTGACGCCCGCCAGATTTCCGCCCACCATCAAGACCACGCCGAATTCCCCGAGTGTGTGAGCGAAACTCAGCACTGCGGCCGTCACGACTCCGGGCAGCGACAGCGGCAGGATTACTCGCCAGAATGTCCGCAAACTTCCCGCGCCAAGCACGGCCGACGCGTCCAGCAATCTTCGATCGACGCCCTCGAAGGAAGCGATCAGCGGCTGTACCGCAAATGGGAAGCTGTACAACACCGATGCAAGGATTAGTCCGCCGAACGTGAACGCCAGCCCATGGCCGAACAGCGCGATCCAAAGTTTTCCGAGCGGACCGCGCGGCCCCATGGCCACGAGCGCGTAAAACCCGAGAACCGTCGGAGGCAGCACAAGCGGCAGTGCGACAACCGATTCAAGCAGGAATTTTCCGCGCCAACTCGAATACGCCAGCCAGTATGCCACTGGCATCCCGATCACCAGTAGTATCGCCGCGACGCAGCCCGCCAACTTCATCGACAACCACAATGCTTCCATTCGTTCTCCGATTTCTGCCTACTTTTCGCTTGCTTCTCTGCGAAGTGTTTGCTCGAAGGCTCAGCGTCCCCGCGTTGTTTCTTTCCTCGTCTTGTCTGGAAATGCGAAACCATACTTGGCGAATATGGCTCGACTTGACGCACTCTTCACAAATTCCAGAAATGCCTGCGCGGCATCCTTATTTTTGGCACCTTTCAAAACAATTGCTCCCTGTTCAAGCGCGGAGTGCATCTCCGCGGGAATATCCCATCTTTTGCCACCGCGCATCGCTGGCGAAACGGCAAGCGACAAGGCCACAATCCCCGCCTGCGCAGATCCCGACTGCACAAACTGCGCAGCTTGCGAAATATTTTCGCCGTACACCAGCTTGGGTTTCACCCGTTCGTAGATGCCTGAGGCTTGCAGCGCCGCCACGGCTGCGCGCCCGTAGGGCGCGTGCTCGGGGTTGGCGATGGCAATCTTCTCGACGCTGGCATCCAACAGAGATTTCCATCCTTCTTTGGTAACATCCACTTTCGCGTCCGCTGGCGTCCAAATCACCAGCCGCCCGATGGCGTATTCGTACAGCGTCCGCGCGTCCGCGAGGCCCCCAGCTTCCAGCCTTTTCGGATATTCAATGTCCGCGGAAAAGAACAGATCGAAAGGCGCTCCATTCTGAATTTGCGAGAAAAAGTTTCCGCTCGAACCGTATGTAACATTCACTTTGGTTCCCGTCTGCTTCTCGAACTGTTCCGATAACTCGCCCATTGCAAACTTCAAATCCGCCGCAGCGGCGATGCGGATTTCCTTGCCCTGGGCTCGCACTTCACCCTGGGCAAAGAAAGCGCATATGATGAGCGGGAATACGAGGAACCACGTGCGCCAGTTTGTCTTTCCACGAGTCACGAGTCAGATTCTCAAAATCATTACTTCGGTCGATTTGACCAGGGCCGCGGCCCTTTCCCCAGGCTTTAACCGTAGCTCCTTCGCAGCATCGGCTGTAATGATGGAGGTAATATGCTGCTCGCCGATCGCCAGCGTGACCTGTGCGAGCAGCCCGCTGAACTTGATCGCCACCACGCGCCCGATCAGCTGGTTGCGCCCGCTGATCTTGCGAAAATTTCCACGCCGCGTTTCGATGTCCCCGTGGCTCAGCTTTTTGGGAAACAGTCGATCGATCTCGCTCTCCGGCACGCGATGGTGGCCGCCGGGCGTCTTTACCGACTTGATCTTTCCGTGGTAGATCCACTGCTTCAAGGTGGGATAGCTGATGCCGAGAATGTTGGCCGCTTCCCGCGGCGCGAGCAGCTTCTGCACGATCGGCCTCCTGCGAGTCAGCAGAATACTGCACTTATAGCTGCTAGTTCAATACGTTTTTATACGATTCGTGAAGTCTGGTTACCCTAGTTCCGCAAAGGCTTACCGGTTTTCAGAGTGTGGGCGATGCGTTCCTGGGTTTTCTTTTCGCCGCAGAGGGAGACGAAGGCTTCGCGTTCGAGATCGAGGACGTATTGTTCGCTGACCAACTGTGGCGAGGTCAGCGGACCGCCGGCAAGGATGTTCGCCAGCTTGCGGCCTACGTGTGCGTCATATTCCGAGGCGTAGCCGCCGCGGAGCATCATGTGGATCGCGAGCTTTGCGCCGGCAAGAAATTGTTCGCCAAGTACTCTGATCTGCGTGTTCTGGGCGCCTTCCTGCCAAGATGCAGCGAGAGGTTTATAGCCGCCGCGCACGAGAGCAAGCGCGGCTTCTTTCGCATCAGCGGCCAGCCGGTTGCGGTTCATGGAGACGCCATCTTCGCGGCGCAAGTATCCCAGGTCGCGGCATTCCTCCGCGCTGGTGCCAACTTTTGCCATGGCGATAGATTCGAAGACCGGCTTTAACGCGTGGAAAAGATCCAGGTCGGATTCAGGAGAAGAGGACAGGCTAAAGCCTGTCCCACTGGCGTGCTCGTTCGCGCGGATCAGCATTTCTTTTGTGCCGCCGCCGCCGGGGATTAAGCCGACACCCGCTTCCACCAAGCCGATGTAGGCTTCGGCGGCCGCCTGAATTTTCGAAGCGTGCAGGCTCACTTCGCAGCCGCCGCCTAGCGCCATACCTTGCGGCGCGGCCACCACCGGCTTGGGAGCGTATTTGATCGCCAGGTTGATGTTCTGGAACTGCTTTACGGCCATATGCAATTCATCCCACTCCTGCTCCTGGGCTCCCACCAGAACCAGCATCAGGTTCGCGCCCACTGAGAAATTTACCGCCTGGTTGGCGATGACCATGGCGTCAAAGTCCGTCTCCAGCCGCTTCAAGCCTTTGTGCAGCATGGCGATCAGGTCCGCGCCGATGGCATTCATCTTGGCGTGAAATTCGCAGCACACCACGCCGTCGCCGAGATCGATCAGGCTTGCGCCGGAATTGCGCTCGACTTCGCGGCCCGAATCTTTGAACGACTTGAGAATGATGACGCCCTTCGGCTCTTCGACTTTTTTCGTTGCGCCGCTGCCAATGTCGAAAACAGTCGTAGTGCCTTTCTCCGATTCGTAAAATCCCTTCCGCCCGCCGGCCAAAACTTTTTCGATGACCACTGGCAGCGCGCGTCCTTCTTTCTGCAACTGCCCGGCAAACGCCTTCACGCCGATCGCATCCATGATCTCGAACGGCCCGAGTTCCCAGGCAAAGCCCCAGCGCAGCGCGCGATCGACGTCCACAACGTTGTCGGAAATTTCCGGCACGCGTCGGGCTGCGTACAAACACATCTCGGAAAGCGCGCCCCACAAAAACTGCTGGGCTTTGTCGCCTTTCTGGCCTTCCAGCAGAGGTCCCGCCAGCGTACGCAGCCGCTCCCTGGTGTCCTCGATGGCTTTCCCCATTTCGAGCGAAGCGAATTTCGCTTTCTGTCGCGCGCGGTACTCCATGGTGTTCACATCGAGGGTCAGAATCTCTTTCTCGCCTTCACCCCTCACCTTTTTGTAAAAACCCTGCCCGGTCTTGTCGCCAAGCCAGCCGCGCTTGGCCATCTCTTCGATAAGCGCTGGAACTTTGTAGCTCTCCCGCGACTCGTCATTCGGCGCCGTTTCGTAAATGTTCTTCACCACGTGGACCAGCACGTCGAGACCGACAATATCCGCCGTGCGAAACGTCGCCGACTTCGGCCAACCCACCGCTGGACCCGTGCAGGCATCCACTTCTTCCACAGTCATGCCCAACGATCCCATCAGCCGCAGCGCGTTGAGCATGGAAAACGTTCCGATGCGATTGGCGATGAAGTTCGGCGTGTCCTTTGCAACGACCACGCCTTTGCCAAGCCGCCGGTCGCAAAATTCGCTTAACAACTCGACCACTTCCGGTGATGTTTTGGGCCCAGGAATCACTTCCACCAGTTTCAGGTAGCGAGGCGGATTGAAGAAATGCGTCCCCGCCCAGTGCTGTTGAAATTCTTCACTCATGCCTTCGGCGATCAGGTGCACGGGCAAACCGGACGTGTTCGTGGTTACGATCGCACCAGGCTTGCGAAACTGGGCCACGCGCGACAGTAATTTCCGCTTGATTTCGAGATTCTCCGCGACGACTTCGATGATCCAATCGGCTTCTCCGCAGCGCGCCAGGTCATCCTCGAAGTTCCCGATAGCAATCTTTTCCGCAAGCGCGGCGGTAAAAAAGGCGGCTGGCTTCGATTTCTTCGCCGCATCCAATCCAGCGCGTACGATTTTGTTGCGCTCTCCGGCCGGCGCATCCGCAGGCAAGTTCGGCGGAACAATATCCAGCAAAATGCACGGCAGCCCGGCGTTCGCGAAATGCGCGGCGATCCGCGAGCCCATCGTTCCTGCTCCCAGCACCACAGCCTTTTCGATGCGACGATTCATGGCACGCCTTTTTTTCTGGATTTCCGAGGTCAGCTTTGTTCGCAGGGACAGGTTACAAAACCGGCATGCACGGGTCAAACGGCAGGCTGATCCGCGGCGATAGGTTAAAATAGAGAAATGGCGGAAGAAGGCAAGTTCTCCGGCACTCTCGGCTGGTTACGGACGGCAAAGGACAAGTTTCGCGCGTTCGCGTACGGTGAGCGGAGCGAATCCAAGGAACGTCCGCGCGTCGGACTGGCTCTTGCGGGCGGCTTTGCCCGCGGCATTGCGCATATCGGAGTCCTGCGCGTTTTGCGGGAAGCGGGTATCCCGATCGACTGCATCGCCGGCACAAGCGTGGGCGCACTGATCGGCGCGAGTTACTGTGCCGGGGCATCGCTTGATGAAATGGAAAAAATTGGCGCGGCCACGAGCTTTGCCGATTTTGGCCGCTGGACACCTTCATGGCTCGGCTTGGCGACCAACCAGCGCATGGAAAAATATTTTACCCGCTTTACTCCAGTTAAGACTTTCGAAGAGCTGCACACGCCGCTGGCCATCGCCACAACGGACATCAACGCGGGTGTCTCCGTGTATTACTCGCATGGCCCGCTTGCGCCGGTGATTCGTGCTTCGTGCGCCTACCCCGGGCTATTCGTGCCCATCCAGTACGACGGACGAACACTCGTTGACGGATTCCTCACGGCTCCGGTACCCGTGGAAGGTGCACTGCTTCTTGGCGCTGACACTGTTATCGCCGTGTATCTCGAGGCAGGCACTGTCGAGGAACCGCGCACGTTCACAGACATTCTCAGCCGCTCGTTCAATATTCTCCAGCGTCACACGGATCTGACATGGCGCACGCAGGCGGACGTCATCATCGAGCCGGACGTAAAGCCCTTTGTCTGGGACGACTTCTCCAAGACGGCGGAAATGGTAGCGGCCGGCGAAGCTGCGGCGTTGGCGGCGCTGCCGCAGATCCGAGCTGCCCTTGGCGGGGAAAAACGCGACTCTGCCGCATAGCAGGATTTGTTTTCCGCTGACGAAGCTTCGAAAAACTTGCTTCGAATAACTCAGGAAAAACTATGAGCGCGTGACGTGCACGGTCACGGGTTGGCCTCCACCTTTGCCGCGCTGCGTTAACCAGGCAGCGAGGCCTTCAGCAAAGCGTTCGGGAGTGAGGCGAAAGCTGGCTTCGACCTGGCCATCAGCGACGGGAAGCGTGTCGTCAAAGTCGGCGGAGTTGGTGAAGTTGCGCATGCAGAATTGATCGAGCCAATCGAGCGGGCAAGCGCGGGGCTCGCCGCGAATCACCACGTTGACATTGAATTTTTGTGCGTACATGAAGCGCAAAAGGCGGAGCTAAAGCTCACCTCTAAAGCTTAGGACAATACGCGGTAACGGGTGGCACGCAAATGGCTAGGAAGCGCGCGGGCGCTTGACGGAGTGGGCCAAGCCAACGGCTTCAAGCATCCAGATGAAATACCAGCCGATGTCGGTCTGATACCAGCGAAGACCGAGGCGCGCGGAACCGGCGTGCGTGTGATGGTTCTCGTGCCAGTTCTCGCCCCACGCGGTCAATTGGAACGGGCCAAGCCACCAGACGTTCATGCTGGAATCGCCTTCCTCGACTTTTTTCAGGTGCGTGAGGCTGTTCACCAGACATTGCATGTGCAGAGAGTAGACAAGGCGGATTGCGCCCATCCAGAAGAAGCCCATCCAGCCGAAACCGAGAATCAGGCCGATACAAATCGAGAATACAATGACGGGCGTTTCAGCCCATCCCCAAATCCTGTAGATGCCTCCGGTGAGTTCGGGAGCCCAGCGCTGCTTATCGGCGGGCTCAGTTTGATAGAGCCAACGAAGATGCGCCCACCAGAAGCCGCCCTGCTTGGGGCTGGAGATGTCTTCGGGCGTATCCGTAACGGCGTGGTGCAGGCGATGATAGGCGACCCAGCTTGCGGGATGACCGGAGCCGTTGAAGACCGCCCAGAAAATCAGGAATTGCTCGATGAAGCGGTTGGTCCTGACCGTCTTGTGCGCGAGCATACGATGATAGCAGACAGTGGTGCCGAGACCGCCAAAGGCAATGCTGAGCAAAGTCATGCCCACAACTTTGAGGCTTGGCACGGGGAAGAGGATCAAACCGATGACAGAAAGAACGTGTATGAGGACGAGATAAGTGAAGACGCCTTCCTTGCCATGAACGGGTTTCCAGAAGGGCCGGTCCCAGGGGCGCTCTTGTTGCGTTACCGTCAATTCCATGTGCTCTCCGGCGATCTGCTTAGTTTAATGCGCGAATGCCTGGTGTGCAGAACGTGATAGGCAGTCATAACCATACCATTTTCTGAGGCTGCGCGCCGCAAAACTGTGCAAAAGTGAACACTAAAAGTGAATAGGGAAAAAGCGTGGGCACCCGCGTGGGAATGTGACGGAGGTCACAAGTTTCGAGAAACTCGCGCAACGTACGTTTTTCATTGCAGACATGCTGGCATTCTTCCACGGGCAAGTGCATTCCCGCAACTTCGCATCGCCACGGCCCTATCGTGAGAGTTTTTGGTCTTGTCGAGATTTCCAGAGGATTTGGCGGAGGATTCCGAGAGTGAGTTCGGCGTCCGAGGCAGAAAGGTGCAAGCGGCGAACGAGGCGGCGAATTTTTTCGTCGGTGGGAGCTGCGGAGCGCCGCTTCTGGGAACCGCTGAAGTTCGATTTCAAGTAGCCACTGGAGCGTAGGGCGTCCAGCAAGAGCGCAGTGAGGCGCTCGAGATCAGCGGAGGTGGCGTAAATATGTTTCTCAGGCTTCGAAACAGCTTGGGGATCGCGCGCGAGTTCGTAGAGGCAGACGGCTACGGCTTGGCCAAGGTTCATCGAACGATGCTCTTCGCGCGTGGGGATGCGCAAGAGCCAATGGCAATGGCTGAGGTCTTCGTTCGAAAGACCACGCTTCTCGGAACCGAAAAGAAGGGCGACGCGGCTAGTAGTGAGATGCTTGCGGAGTGGACGGGCGGCTTGACCGAGGCAACGCACCGGGTGCTGCGGTTGGCGGCGGCCGACGGCGGTGGTACCGACAACGAGGGCGCAATCCGCAACGGCTTCGGCAACGGTTTTGAACTCTTCAGCGCGGTCAAGCAGTGGAGAGGCGCCAACGGCGGAACGCGCTTCGCGGAAGGCCAGTTCGTAGGGATTCACGACGCGAAGATGAAAGAAACCGAAGTTGCTCATGGCGCGAGCGGCGGCGCCAATGTTGAGCGGATTGCGGGGCTCGACGAGGACGACGCGCAAGTGGTCGAGTTGGGGGAGGGGAGACAAGGGAGTGAGTTTACAGCAGGAGAGAAGCAACAAGAGAAGAGAGAAAGATGCTTCCTGGACTCCTCGGCAGCCCTCAGAATTTATCTAGCGGAGGCAGACGAGTCGCTGGGGCTTCAGCACAACAAACGCGAGTGCTCCTGTAATGAGGGCTGCTTCAATCCAATCGTTAGCCGGATTACCTTT
>Ga0209761_1001855_pt1 | contig 13731 bp, 9 predicted proteins | sample GraSoi013_1_40cm_4_FD_185818 | JGI IMG/M metagenome (GOLD analysis project Ga0209761, IMG submission 185818) | Grasslands soil microbial communities from the Angelo Coastal Reserve, California, USA - Sample 09_25_2013_1_40cm (SPAdes) (version 2) | ecosystem: Environmental > Terrestrial > Soil >... | reverse complement strand
TGGGGAGGCACCGGACGCGCGGCTGCGGCGCGTTGAGCGGGCGCTCCGCGCCGTCGGAGCCACGGTTCGCCGAGGCGGCGACTGGGATTGCTGGGACCTGGAAGTCGTGTGCGGCACGCTCGGCGCCGCGCGTCTGATCATGGCGGTTGAAGATCACGGAGCCGGCAATCAGCTCATACGGGCGCGTTGGTGGCCGACGGTGTCGGCGGTGACGCTGGTACTCACCATGGCGGCAACGGCCCTTGCAGTCGCAGCCGGATTCGACCGGGCGTGGCCCGCCGCGGCCGTTCTCGGCATCGCGGCCGCGTCTGTGGCCCTGCGGGCGGCGTGGCATTGCGGGTCGGCGATCGCTGTCATCGAACGATGCGTCTCGGACCAGGCAGTCACCGCGGACTGACGACATGCGATCTCGAATCCACATCCTTATTGCTGTTCTCGTCTGCGGCTTCAGCGTCATGCCGGCGCGCGCGCAGACGGCGGCGCCGGCCGGGGTCGTCGTATCCGGCGTGATCGTCGACCAGAGCGCCGGCGTGATTCCCGGAGCGGCTGTGACCCTGCTCGGTCAGGCCGGCGCGATGCGCAGCACGACCTCGCAAGCCGACGGGACCTTCAGCGTCGACGGAGTCGCCCCGGGGACATACGTCTTGAGAGTCGAGCTCTCCGGTTTCGAGACCTACCAGAAACCCATTGCTGTCACCCAGGAGCCGTCGCCTCCACTCAAAATCGCGATGCGTGTCGCCACGCTCGAAACCGATGTCACGGTGGAAGCCGACGAATCCGCGGACACGTTTTCAACGTCGAACAGCAGCGGCGAGACGATGAGGATGGACAACGAGTTTCGCAGCGCGCTTCCGATTGTCGCCGACTTTTTCATGGGCGTCGTCACCAACTTCTTTTACCCGGGCGCGCAGGGAGCTCAGGGCGCCTCCCTCGTCGTCGACGGCATCGAAGGGGATCAGATCGAGGTTCCGTCCGCCGCCATCGGCACGGTGAGGCTCAATCGAAATCCGTACTCGGCGTTGTACCAGCATCCGGGCCAGGCGCGGTTGGAGGTGTCGACGAAGCGCGGCCGGAGAAGCCGGTACGACGGCATTTTCGAGATGGCCAACCGCAGTACTCTCTTCGCCGCGCGGAATGCGTTTGCCACGACGACCCAGGATTTGAAGCGTCGCCTCGTGCAGCCGACCTTCGGCGGTCCGCTCCCGGGGAAGAAGTCGTCGTTTTTCTTCACCGGTCAGCGCCACATCCACGACGAAAGCGGGATCGTGAATGCCGAGACGCTGTCGGGTCCGGTGATCGCAAACGTGCCCACGGGCCACGATCACACCAGCATCTTTTCGCGGATTCAGGCCTGGCCGAACGATCTCAATACATTCATCGTGAGCTACGGTTTCAGCGGTCACGATTTTTCCAACCGCGACGCGGGCGGGTTCAATCTGGCTGAGCGGGGCATTGCCGCGGAGAAGCACAAGCACACCTTGACCTTCAGCCATCGGCTCCTGCGTGCGTCGCAATGGCAGAACGACTTCCTGTTCGGTTTCATCAACCAGGAGGACCATGCCGGAGGGGCCGCGACCGCACCGGCGATTGATGTCAGCGATGCGCTTTCGTCGGGGCCGTCACCGACGTTCACGCGCGCGACCAGACAATCCTTCACGCTCGAGAACACGGCGCGGTATCTGGGCCACACGGGACACGCCTTCTCGTTCGGCGCGCGGCTGAGGAGCGACCGCGTCGATGCGTTCCATGCCTCGAATTTCGCCGGCACCTACGAATTCGCCGACCTCAAGTCGTATGCCGCCGGAACGCCTCTGTTCTTTCGCATCAACCGGGGCGACCCGAATGCGGCCTTCAACTTGTACGGGGCGAACGGCTACGTGCAGGACGAGGTGCGGGTCAGGCCGCAGCTGACGCTGACCTTCGGCCTCCGGTACGACTGGCAGTCAATGGTCAACGACAAGAAGAATCTCGCGCCGCGGTTCGCGTTTGCCTACGCGCCCGAGAATCACAAGAAGACGATCCTTCGCGGCGGCGTCGGCATCTTCAACGACGATTTGGCCCGTTCGGCGGTCGAGCGATCGCTGCTCGTCGACGGTATCCGGCTGCGGGAAGTGGTCATTGCCGACCCGTCGTTCCCCGCCCCGTTCTCGAGCGGCGCCGACGTGACGCCGGCGCCGAGCAAAGTCAGTATTGCCCCGAACATCCACTCGCCCTCGCTCTCGGAGGCCAGCGTCAGCATCGAGCGGGAGATCTCCCACCGGAACTGGATCACGGCCGAGTACGCGTGGTTCCGCGGAACGCATCTGTTTCGCTCGCGCAATGTGAACGCCCCGTTTCCCGTCACCGATGTTCGGCCCGATCAGAATTTTCTCAACATCAACCAGGTCGAGTCCACCGCGTTCATGCGCAGCCAGGCGTTGACCGTCACCTGGCGCGGGCGGGTCGGGAAGATCTTTCAACCGTACGCGCAGTATGTGCTGTCGAAGACGACCGACAACACGTCGGGGATGTTCGTGATTCCGGCAAACAGCTACGACTTGCGCCCGGAGACCGGCCCCTCGGACGCGGACGCGCGGCATCGCTTCAACATGATGGGCGTCTTGACGCTCCCACGCGGCTTCCAAACCGGCCTGGTGTTATCGGTCAAGAGCGGTCTGCCCTACGACATCACGACCGGGCTGGACGATAACAACGACACGCTGGCGAACGACCGGCCGGCGGGGGTCACCCGGAACACCGGTCGCGGGCCCGGTTTTGCGCAGCTCGATTTGCGGCTCATCAAGAGCATCGCCGTTGTGCACGTGGACGACGCGGCACAGCGTCAACGGCGCAACGCGATCGAGCTGATGGTGGACGTATTCAACGCATTGAACCGGACGAACGTCGTCGCGATCGTCGGGGACATGAGCTCGCCGTTCTTCGGCCGCGGCAACGTCGCCGCGATGGCGCGAAGCGTTCAGTTCTCGCTGCGATACACCTTTCGGCGTTGAGCAGTTTTCTGAACGACGCTGCCGCCACCGGCGGAGCGAAACGGTCGAGTGGGCGGGAGTGGACAGGAAGCCGCACGATGACGAGAGCCAGCTACGGCGACTTCGCGCTATACCGACGGCTGGCGAGCCATGCGCTCTCGTCATGGGTGTCGATTACCGCGCTGTTCGCGATCGGATTGCTTGCGACGCCCCTGGCGCTGCTCACGCCGCTGCCGCTGAAGGTTGCCGTCGACAGCGTGCTGGGGTCGCGTCCGCTGCCGCGCTTTCTCGACGCCCTCGTGCCGGCGGCGCTTTCGCGCACGCCGACGCTCCTGCTCACATTCGCCGCGGTGCTCACAATCCTGATCGCGATTCTCACTCAGGTGCAGGCGCTCGCGACCCGGTACCTGACCGCCGTCGCCGGCGAGCGGCTCGTCGTCGATTTTCGCGATCGAATCTTCCGCCAGCTGCAGCGGCTCTCGCTCTCGTACCACGACACCACCGGTACGGCGGATTCGCTGTATCGGATCCAGAACGACGCCCAGGCGATGCGATCGCTGGTGATCGACGGCTTCATGCCCTCGGTCAGCGCCTTCGCCATGCTGGCCTCCATGATCTACGTGATGATCCGGATGGACTGGCGCCTGACGCTCGTCGCTCTCGCGATCTCGCCGCCGATCCTGCTGGTGACGCAGACCTATCGGGCACGCCTCCGCTCCCAGTCGACTGATGTCAAGAAGCTCGAGAGCGCGGCAATGGCCATCGTCCACGAAGTGCTTGGCGCGCTCCGTGTCGTGAAGGCATTCGCGCAGGAGGATCACGAAACCGACCGGTTCATGCGCCGTTCCCTGGAGGGAGTGCGGCGCCGGGTCCAACTCGCCGCGGCTGAGGGTCACTTCAGCGTTCTGGTCGGGCTGGCGACCGGCGCGGGGACAGCGGCTGTCCTCTTCGTCGGCATCGCTCACGTTCGATCGGCGACGCTGTCACTGGGAAACCTGTTGCTGATCATGGGCTACCTCACCAAGCTCTACGATCCGGTCAAGACCATCAGCCGGAAAGTGGCGACGGTGCAGGGCTATCTGGCCAGCATCGAGCGCGCCTTCGCGCTGCTCGATTACCCCGCCGATGTCGAAGAGCGCCCGGACGCCCGGCCACTCGCGCGGGCGGTCGGGAAGATCGAGTTCCGAAATGTCTGCTTCGGTTACGCCGACGATCGTGCCGTCCTGCACGATGTGTCGTTCGAGATCGAGCCGGGCACGCGTTTGGGAATCGTTGGCGCATCGGGCGCCGGCAAGACCACGCTGATCAACCTGCTCATGCGCTTCTACGACCCGACCGACGGCTGCATTCTGCTCGACGGGATCGATCTTCGCGACTACAAGCTGGCGGACCTCCGCCGGCAATTCGCTGTCGTGCTGCAGGAGCCGGTGCTGTTCTCCACAACCATTGCGGAGAACATCGCCTACGGCAAAAAGGGCATGGGGCGCGACGAGATCGTGGCAGCGGCGCAGGTCGCGAACGCCCACGATTTCATCACGGCGTTCCCGCGCGGCTACGACACCGAGGTCGGCGAACGCGGGCTTCAGCTCTCAGGCGGCCAGCGCCAGCGCATCGCCCTCGCCCGCGCGTTCGTGCAGGACAGCCCGGTGCTCATCCTCGACGAGCCGACGAGCGCCGTCGATACCGAGTCGGAATCGGCAATTCTCCGCACCATGCGCCGGCTCATGCGCGGACGCACCGTGCTCGTGATCACGCATCGATCGAGCATGCTGGAGGGATGCAGGACGCTCGTTGGAATCGAGAACGGCCGCATCGTGAACGATGTTCCGAGCCGGGGAGCCACCACTGTGGTTCCAGCGGCGCCCGCCATCGTCACCACGCGCCGGTCGAATGTCATGGCGCACCCGGCCGCTCAAGCCTGGTGTCAACTCCACCCGAACGCGGCGCCGCTCCAGGTGATCCCCTTACGAGTCCGCAGACAGAAGAACAAGATCTACCGGCTCGAAATGGCCGGTCGTCCGGCCATCGTCGCCAAACGGTGCGGGAAGCGCGGCGGTGCCGTGGAGCGTGCGGTCAACGAGCAGATTCTCCCCCGCGCGGCTGTCGCGTCGCTGGGCTACCACGGGTTCTTCGAGGAGCCGGACGGCGAACATTGTTGGATTTTCATGGACCTCGCGACGGGCGAGACGTACTCACGTCTCTCGGCCGGACATCGGGCCGAAGCGGCGCGCTGGCTGGGACGGCTCCACTCTTCAGTCGCCGATGTGCCGGTGAACGGGCTTCTGCCCGATGCGGGGCCGGGGCGATATCGGGAGCTTTTGCAGGGGACGTGCGCCTTCATTTCGCAACACCTGGCGAACCCCGTCCTGACGGCGGTTGACGTCGACACGCTGGAAGCACTTCACGCGCACCTCGGCGACGTCGCCGCTCGTTGGGACTGGATGGACGCAATATGTGCCGGGCTGCCGCGCACGCTGGTGCACGGCGACTTCAACTCGAAGAACCTGCTGATGCGATCGGATAACGGTCACAGTCGTGTGCTCGTCTTCGACTGGGAGGAGGCGGGTTGGGGCATACCGGCCGCGGATCTGGCGCAGCAGTCATTGCTCTCCAACCGGCTGTCCGCCAATCCGGACCTGTCGACTTACTGGTCGATTGTTCGAGACCGCTGGCCTGACGCGTCCGTCGAAACGGTTCAACGACTTGCGGTTTGCGGATCGGCGTTCCGTGCGCTGGCGGGCATGTCGTGGGAGGTGCTCAATCTGGCGGACGATTGGGCTCATACATCGATGAGCGCTCTCCAACCGTACGTCATCGAGCTGGACGACGCCCTCGAGCGGCTTGGATGGAGCAACCAGTGAGTAATACAACTGTGTGCCTCGTCCCCGCGCCGACCATCGGCTACCCGCGGGGAGGCGGCCACTTCTGGGAATACCTGAACTGGGGTCTCGCGCTGCGAGAGCTCGGCTGCCGGGTGATCTGGCTGGAAGGAGTGGACCTCGACGGCGCCGGCGACTCGACCGCGCGGCGCCGGCGCTGGCGGGGTGCCGATCCGCGCGAGTGCGTCGCCATTCTGAAGGCGCGGCTGGACTCGTACGGCCTGACCGACGCGCTGGCGCTCTTCTCGATGAATGGCGGGACGGTACCCGCCGATGTGGCCCAAGGCTGTCTCGATCTGGATGCTGCGGCGGCCAGCGACGTGCTCCTGAATACCTGGCACTCGCTGCCGGCGCCGGTGGTGAGCCGCTTCCGCCGGAAGATCTTCGTCGATACCGATCCGGGTTTGGTGCAGGTGTGGGTGACGACAGGCGACATCCAGCTGGCGCCGCACGATATCTATTTCACGACTGGCGAAACCGTGGGGACGCCCCTGGCACGTTTCCCGGATTGCGGGCTGCGCTGGCACTACACGCCGACGCCCGTGTTCCTGCCTGCATGGCCCGTCATCCGCACCGAGGCCGCAGCGCCGTACACGACGGTGACGCACTGGTGGGGCGGGACATTCGAGTTCCGGGGCGAGACCTTCTCCAACGACAAGTCGGCGGCTTTTCTCGAATACGCTGACCTCCCGGGACGTATCACGGCACAGCTGGAGCTGGCCATCTGCCTCGGTGAACATTACGAGGAATGGCGCGCGCGTCTCGAGCCTCGCGGTTGGGGAATTCGCGAGGCATGGGATGTGAGCGCGACGCCCGACGATTACCGGACTTACCTCCAGCAATCACGAGGTGAGTTCAGCTGCGTCAAGTCGTACTGCCCGCAGTTTGTCAACAGCTGGACCAGTAACCGAACCGTCTGCTATCTCGCCGGCGGAAAGCCGGCCGTCGTCCAGTACACCGGTCCGAGCCGGTTCTTGCCGGAGGCGGAGGGGATCTTTCGATTCCGGAGCATCGACGATGCAGTCCGCGCATTCGACGACCTCGAGACCGATTACGAGCGGCACAGCCGCCGCGCCAGAGCCCTCGCCGAGGAGTACTTCGACGCCTGCCGCGTGGTGCGACGGATCTTCGAGCGGGCGCTCGACTGATTCGGCGCGAAGAAGTTGACCCATGATCGCGCTTGATCGCACGCGGGCGGAGCTGCTGGCGGAGATCGATGCATCGCATCACCCGACCGAGCCCATGAACGACCTGGCCGACCGCCGCGTTGCCCGTCGCGACGTGCAGGTCCGGCTCTCTGGTCACGGTCGTGACGATCTGTTTCCATTCCTGGAGGTCGTGCTCTCCGATCGTTTTGCATCGGTGCCGCGGATGGAGTTGCTGCCGGATTTGCTGATCCCGCTGAGGAACGCGCTTGGCAATGCCTGGAAGCACGGCAACGGCGGCGATCTGGAGAAGACAGTTGCCGTCGAAATGGTGCTGACCGGCGAGGGCGCGTTGATCGCCATCACCGATCAAGGTCCCGGCTTCGATGTTGCCGTTACATACCAGAGATATCGGGACGAAGAAGCCTATTATCAGAATCACGGGTGCGGATTCCGCAATCTCGACTGCGCAGTGTCGACGGTAGTCAGCTTCGAAAACGAGGGACGGACGATTCTTCTGTGTTACCGTCCCGCGCCAGATCCAATCCCGGCTTCATCGTTCCGTTTCGCCCCTCACAACCACGAGGATCCGTCCTCCCGTCGTATCGCAGAGGAACTGTCGGTGCTTCCGGAGTTCGTCAACGGCGGGAACGGCGCCGTGTCCTGTACCGCCTACGCGATTTCCCCAGATGCTGGTGACAGCGGTTACCGATACGCCGTCCGCGTTGCGCACTCTGATGACGGAACGTTCGAAACGCGGGTTGTTACGGGCAGGCTGCATGGGGCGGAGGACCGCGCGCGGGCGGACCTCGAAGCGGCCGCCAGGCTCCACGACGCCGGGTTCGCCGAGCGCATGCGAATCCCGCGGCCGCTGGCGCGGCTCACGAGCGAGCCGCGCCTGGTGCTGTTCGACTTCGACCCATGGATGAATCTCTGGGAGTATCTCGCGTGTCGTCGCAGGCCCCGGTCCGTCCGGCACTTCGCCGAACGGGTCGCGCAGACGCTCTCGGCTCTGCACAAGAGCCGCGTCACGGTTCCCGGAACGGAGCGCGATGGCGGCGAAACCCTTGAACGCGCGATTGCTCGAGCGGAGACGACCGTCCGGGCCGTCCTCGGATCAGATTTCGTCAATCGGTTTCGTATGTGCGTTCATGCAAGCGAGGCGCGCTCTGCATTGAAAATGCAGCGCCCCCGGTGTCCAATCCACGGCGCGATGGCCTGGGACTGCATCCGTTTCGGCATCGACGGGAAGTTCTATCTTTACCGGTTTGAGAACTGCCGGCGGTCCAACCCGGGGTTCGACCTTGGGGGCTTCGCGGCCGATCTCGCGTGCTTCACACTGGCCCGCTTCGATGCCGGGGCGTACCGGTTGTGCAGGGACGCGTTTCTCGCTCATTACAACGCGGAACCCGAGCACCTGGTCGGCGCTGAGGATCTCCGTCTCCATACCGTGCTCGCCCTGTGCGAGCGTCTCGAACCGGTACGGCTGGGTCGGAACGGCAGCAACGGGGATTTCGTTTCCGCGCTGGATTTTGCGCTCCGCGATGGATGAAGGCGACGACCTTAGTCGCCGCAAATATTGGTGAATGAGGCACTTTGACATCAATCGACGCTCGGATACCGAGCTCCGTGATGCGCGAACGAGGAGAGGAACGATGGCGAGTCAGATCGGTGAACGCTTTGATGTACACGAGCAGCTCGGACCCTCGCTCGAAGAGCGGCAAGAACCCGGCGCGAGAGAGCTGTGCGATCTCATCCAGCGGATGCTGAATGGTGCGGTCGTCTCGGCAGCGCCGACGCTCGACCTGAAACGACTCAAAAACGGAGTCTACCGGCTGCGCATCGGCGGCGATGAACCGCGCGCGATCGTACTCAAATGTCTGAAGCCGGCCATCGCACAGACGGATCGCCTCGTGATGGAGCGGTGGCTGCCTGCGCTCGGCCTCACCGATCGCTCGCCGAGGCTGCTGGCGGGCGCGGCATCGGGGACGAAACGCTCAACTCGCAGCGCGAACCCGCACGTCTCTCCGCGGCCGTCGCGCTGATCGCCGAGCTGCACACACGCGCCGCGAACCACCCTCTGATTCCAGAAGTCCGTTGGCGCGCTCGCGACCACGGCGTGCACTTCTTCACATCGAACCTGAACGATGCCGCCGTCGCCCTGGAAGCGCTGGAGACGGTCCGGTCGGGCCTGCCACCGGAGTTCGCTGGCGCCCGGGCGCGCCTGCTGCAGCGTGTCCACGCGCTCGTCGAGGATGCACCGCGACGCGTCCAATTGATGAAGGACGCGGGTGGCCCCGACACTCTTTTGCACGGCGATCTGTGGCCCAAAAACGTGTTCGTGACCGGTGACGGCGAAGCGGTGCGCGCACAGCTCATCGACTGGGATCACGTCGGGGCGGGCCCGTTCAGCTACGACCTCTCGACATTCTTATATCGCTCCGCTCCCGAGGAGCGGTTGTGGATCGTGCAGCAGTACCGCGAGGCGGTGGCGCGTGCAGGCTGGCAGTTGCCGGGACTCGAAGAGCTGAACCTGCTGTTCCACACCGCCGAGAGCTCGCGGTATGTGCACTGTCTGCTCTTTGCTGCGATGGCGCTGCTGCACGATGACGCCGAGTGGGCGGTCAATGACATCATCGATTGGGATCGCTACTTCGCGGCTCTCCGTCCGGCGCTGGAGGAGTGAGGGCCCATGAAGTGGCTCATCGTTACCGCTGACGATTTCGGCATTACGAGCGGAATCAATCGCGGGATCATCCAGGCTCACTGCGAGGGCATCCTCACCAGCACGAGCCTCATGGTCGATAGACCGGCAGGCGATGAGGCGGGCAGCCTCGCGCGTGAGTACAAGACGTTGAGCGTCGGCATCCATCTCGAACTGGATCCGAACGACGCCGACCGCGTCCCCGCGGAGCTCGAACGGCAGTACGACCGCTTTCTGGAACTGGTTGGCGGCGCTCCTACTCACGCGGATTCGCACCACGACGTGCATTACGACCCGCGTGTGCTGCCCCACGTACTGGTCTGGTCGCGACGGATCGGCGTGCACGTGCGGGGTTGTTCGCGGGCACGCCACTTTTCGAAATTCTACGGCCAGTGGGGCGGCGAAACCCATCTCGAGCAGATCAGCGTCGAGAGTCTGATTCGCATGCTCGAAGCCGATGTTTGCGGCGATGTGACCGAGTTGAATTGTCACCCCGGCTACATCGAGCCTGGATTCCCTTCGAGCTACGCCGCTGAACGGGAAGAGGAGTTGCGGACGCTGTGCGACGACCGCGTTCGCCAGGCGATTCACGGAAAGGAAATTCGTCTCATTGGCTTTCGTGAGTTGTCCGTCGTCTCCACAGGCCTCGACGCGGCGGAGCGATCGAGATGAGCACGGCGGTGATCTCGGTGTACAAAGTCGCCAACTTCCCGGATGGTGGCGGCCATTTCTGGGTGTACATGCAGTACGTGCAGGCGCTGCTGCGCCTCGGGTGCGAGGTCTACTGGCTCGAGCAGCTCAAGCCCGAACGGGATCCACAGCGCGAGGACGTCCTGCTCGCGATGTTCTTCGAACGGATGAAACGGTTTGGCCTCGAAGGGAAAACGCTGCTCTACACGCGCGAGCGTGCCCCGGGCGGCACCGGTTCGCTCCAGTTCGTCGGATCAACGTCCGCCGAGGCGGAGGCGGTACTGCAACGCGCCGATGTCTTGCTGAACTTTCACTACGCGATCGATCCTCGGTTGCTCGCTTCCGTCCGGCGCACGGCGCTCGTCGACATCGATCCCGGACTGCTCCAGTACTGGATGAGTACCGGTCAACTTGTCGTGCAACCACATGACCACTACCTCACCACGGGCGAGACGGTCGGCACACCGGGCGCCCGGTTCTCCGATTGTGGACTGCCGTGGATTCATATCCGGCCGCCAATCTGTCTCGATCTCTGGCCGTTCACCTATATCCCGCAGGCGGAGGCGTTCACCACAATCTCGACCTGGTTGACCACCGACTTTCTCAAAGTCAGGGAGAACGGGAAGACCGTCCTGCGGGAAAACACGAAACGCGTCGCCTTTCTGCCGTTTTTGGACCTTCCCAGCCACACGCATCAGCCGCTCGAACTCGCGCTGTATCTGACCGAACAGGATTCGGAAGACCGGGTGCGCCTCGACGAACACGGGTGGAGAGTGCGTCATTCGCGCGACACTGCCGGCAGCCCCGAGGCGTATCGCTCGTACATCCAGCAGTCGCGTGGTGAGTTCAGTTGTGCAAAGGCATCGTGCATCGATTTTCAAAACGCCTGGATCAGCGACCGGACCGTATGCTATCTGGCCAGCGGAAAACCCGCCATCGTGCAGCATACGGGACCGAGCACCTACTTACCGAACGGGGAAGGTTTGTTTCGGTTTACGACGGTCGAGGAAGCGGCGGCCGCCATCGAGTCCGTGAATACTCATTACGAGCGACACTGCCGGGCAGCGAGAGAAATCGCCGAAACGTACTTCAATGCCGAGCAGATCGTCGCCCGGCTGCTCGATGAAACGCTCGGTTCGAAGATCCCGACCAGTACCGACCCGCTCCTGCCCGCGGAGAATCGGGCACGCCGGGTATGACGGATCGGCGTGACAACGACTCATGACTCTCACGATTTGCCTCGCACCGGCGCATACCATCGCTTACCCGAACGGCGGCGGCCATTTCTGGGTATATCTCCAGTGGGCGCTCGGGCTTCGAGCGCTTGGCTGCGAGGTGATCTGGCTCGAACAGATTGATCCTGCGGATCCGGTGGAGGAGACGCGACGAAATGTCACGATCCTGCGAGAGCGCCTGGCCCGCTGGGACCTCGCGAACGCTCTCGCCTTCACGACGCCCGCGGGCGCGGCGCCGCCGGGCGACGTCGCGACCGGAGCTCTCGATTTCGAGACCGCCGCACAGGCCGATCTCCTCCTGAATCTCTGGCACTCGTTGCCGGCCGAGGTCGTGCGGCGGTTCCGCCGCTCCGCGCTGATTGATACCGATCCCGGACTGCTGCAGACGTGGATGACGAACGGCAGCGTCAAGGTTGCGCCGCATGACGTCTACTTCACCATTGGCGAAACCGTCGGCACGCCGCGGGCACTGTTCCCTGATTGCGGGGTGCAATGGATCTACACGCCGGTTCCGGTGTTTCTGCCGGAATGGCCGGCAATGCCGCCCGAGGGCGCGGCTGCATACACGACCGTGGCGCACTGGTGGGGCGGCAAATTCGAGCACGATGGCACGACGTTCTGGAACGAGAAGCGCGTTGCCTTCCTCGATTATCTCGAGCTGCCTGCGCGGGCGCGCGTCCGGTTGGAGGTCGCCGTGTGCCTGGCCCAGTGCTTCGACGAATGCTGCCAGCTCATGGAGCCGCACGGGTGGCGCGTGCGTGAAGCGTGGGACGTCAGCTCGACTCTCGAAGCGTACCGCGCTTACATTCAGCGATCGCGCGGCGAGTTCAGCTGCGCGAAACCGGCGTACGTGAGGCTGGAGACTGCGTGGATCAGCGACCGGACCCTGTGCTATCTGGCCAGCGGCAGGCCGGCGGTCGTCCAACACACGGGCCGCAGCAAATTTCTTCCCGACGGCGAAGGCCTGTTCCGATTCCGCAGTCTCGACGAAGCCGCCGCCGCTCTCTGCGCCGCCGAAGCTGACTACGAATACCATTGCCGCCAGGCTCGCGCGCTGGTCGAGGAGCACTTCGACGCGCGGCGAGTTGTGGCGCGCGTTCTGGAGCGTGCGCTCGAGTAGCCGCTGAGGCGTGCCGTGTGATCGGAGCCGTACCAGCCAGCAAATCTTCCGCGTCACCCATCCGTTTCACCCGCTTACCGGGCGAGCCTTCGAGCTGGTGGCGGTTCGCCAAACCTGGGGTGAGTACCGGGTCTTCTACTACGACGACGCTGGCGCGCTGGCCGCGCTGCCGACGACGTGGACCGATGTCGCTGCGCCCGACCCATTCGTCACGATTGCCGCAGCGGATGCTCGACGGCGCCGTAAGCTCCGCACAGACGCTCGACCTCGAGCGATTGAAACCGGGAGTCTACCGACTGCGAATCGGCAGCGGTCCGATCCGCACGCTCATGCTGAAATGCCTCGAGCCCGCCATCGCGCAAACGGACCGCCTCGTCGTGGAGCGCTGGTTGCCTGCGCTCGGTCTCGGCGACCGCTGTCCGCGGCTCCTGGCGGGCGCGGCGCAGCGCGACGGGTGCTGGGTGTGGCACGCGTACGAGGATCTAGGCGACGAAACGCTCAACGTGCGACGCGAGCCGTTACATCTGGCCGCAGCCGTCACTCTGATCGCCGAGCTCCACACGCGCGCCGCGAAGCACCCGCTCATGCCCGAGGTCCGCTGGCGCGCTCGCGACCACGGGGTGCACTTCTTCACATCGAACCTGCGCGATGCCATCGCCGCGCTCGAAGCGCTGGCGATTCTTCGTCGGCACGTGCCGCCCGAGTTCGCTCCAGCGCGGGCGCGCCTGTTGCAGCGGTTGTACGAGCTTCTCGAAGATGCTCCGCGACGCGTCCGAGTCATGGAGCAGGCCGGAGGACCCGATACGCTTTTGCACGGCGACCTGTGGCCGAAAAACGTCTTCGTGACCGCGAGCGGCGACGGCGTGCGGGCTCAGCTCATCGACTGGGATCATGTCGGCGCGGGGCCGTTCAGCTACGACCTCTCCACATTCTTATATCGCTCCTCTCGCGAGGAGCGGCCATGGATCTTGCGGCGGTATCGCGAGGCC
>Ga0209761_1001851_pt1 | contig 13735 bp, 15 predicted proteins | sample GraSoi013_1_40cm_4_FD_185818 | JGI IMG/M metagenome (GOLD analysis project Ga0209761, IMG submission 185818) | Grasslands soil microbial communities from the Angelo Coastal Reserve, California, USA - Sample 09_25_2013_1_40cm (SPAdes) (version 2) | ecosystem: Environmental > Terrestrial > Soil >... | reverse complement strand
ATGCTGAAGGCCGCCTTGGTGTTCCGCCGAGACCGCGAGTCCGGCCGGCCGGTCGCCCTCGAGATCCTACAGGCCCTCGCCGCCGCCGATCCGACGAACAAACAGATCCCCTTCACAATCCGGAAGATCGAGCGTCCCTGCGTCCGATGCGGCGACACCGGATTCTGCCCGCATTGCAAGGGCCGCGGACAGCGGCGATTCTTGCGGATGGACCGCAAATGCGAACAATGCTACGGCCGTGGCATCTGCCCGGCGTGTGGCGTCCTGTGATCATTCCTCTTCGTCGTGGAGGTCCGCGAGGGCGGGGTCCTTCCCTTCGATCCACTCGACCCGGTCGGCTCGGCCGATTTCACCGCAGACGAGGCATTCCCACCCGAGCGCATAGTCCTCGAACATGACGAGGCCGCGCTCCTCCTTGGAACACTTCGGGCACGGCCCCGGCACGTAGCCGCTGACCCGGAACGCGCGGATGACCACGTCGGTCATGGACGAACCCCGGGTGGCTCAGTCCTCGGGGGCGTCGTCTTTGCCGGTCGGGTTCATGTACCACTCGGGCACACCCTGGTCGCCGCCGAGGTCGCACTTCGGGCAGACGTAATCGAGGATCGGATAGTTTCCGTGGGAGTGCTGGACGAAGAAGACCTTGTCGGAGCCGCACTTCTCGCACTTCTGGGGCTCCGAGCCGATGTTCTTCCGGCTGAACATCGTCCGCGCCACGCCGACGGGCGGGCATAAAGTTGCCGGTCTCGGGGTTCGGTACCTGAGTCTCCGCCGACTCGTCCCGGCCCACGACGTGATCGCGATGTCGCGGCACTGAGGAAAGTTTATCGCCCGACTCTCGGGTCTCGGGAACATGGAGAACGGCGCGGTACGAATCGGGTCGATCGTGATCGACGTCGATGACTTCGATCGAATGATGTCTTTCTGGCAGGCGGCGCTTCGCTATGTGCCCGGCCGGCCGCCCACTCCTGGCGATCCGTTCGTCATCTTGAAAGACCCGGAGGGAAAAGGGCCCAACGTCGCGATCGATGGGATGCCGCCCGAGCGGGGCCGATTGCATCTCGACCTGTATACGGACGACCAGGAAGGAGAAGTCGAACGGTTGCTGGGCCTCGGGGCGACCCGCTACCGGCCGCGGGAGCCGGGCGAAGACTTCGTGGTTCTCGAGGATCCCGAGGGCAACCTGTTCTGCGTCGTCGACACGAAGGGCTCTTGAACCGTTCTCCGCAAGGTCTTTGGGAGTCGGCCGCCGTCCGCCGGACATGTTCCTCCGGTTTTCTCGCTTCCGGTTCAAGGAGGGCAAGGAGCCCGAAGGACTCGACATCTTGCGAAGACATTCGGCAGCGATCAAGTCGGCGCCTGGCTGCCGAGACGCTTGGCTGGCGCAGGGCCAGCATCCCGCGACGGAGTGCATCGTCGTCGCCTTGTTCGAGGACGAGGACTCGTTGCGGCGTCTCGAGGGACGGCTTCGTTCCGATCCGCTCCGCGGTGGCGACTTCTTCTCGCTCCTGTCCCTGACGACGCAGCCTCCCGAGGTCGTGCAGTACGAAGTCCGTTCGTAGTCGACGGGCGGTTGACGACACGCTTATGCTCGATGGACCGCATCCGCCACCGGGGAGAGTACATGGCAGTCGGTTTCGCGGCACTGGACAAACGAATCATTCGGGATACCGAAACGCTCCATGATTTCCTCTGGCATGGCGAGAAGAAAGACGAAACCTCCCTGAGCGCCAAGCTCCGCAAGGACGGGCGGGACGCCGACGCATTCTTGCATCTGGGCGGTCGCCTTCGCAAGAACGCCGAGTCGCTAGCGCAAGACCTGACCTCCTCGGGCAAAGGCGAGTCCCTGTTCGAATTGCTCGAACACTCGTGGGGCCTCGCCGCCGCCACCGTCCTCCGAGCAAAGGGAAATTATCGAGGCGCCGCAGAACGCGCCAAGGCCGTGATCTCGAGCGCCAGTATCGGCGTCTGCGCCAACGCGGGCTGCTTCGAATTCGTCCAGGAATGGGAAGCTGGCAAGATCGATTTCGAGACATACACCGGCAAGCTCGCGGACTTCCTCGAACCGAAAGGGTACATGGACTCGGGTCAGTTCAAGCGACTCCTGAATGCAGTCTACGAATTCGGGATGAACTGGAACGCTGTGGCAAGCAAACCGGAGCAGTCGCTGGCGGCACGGACATCGATCGAAGGCGCAGGATGGTGTCTTCTGACCAGTGTTTCGATTCGCGAGCTCCTGGGCGTGCCTCCAAAGTTCTCCACCCACGATTTCGCTGACATCGTCGAGCGGATCGTGGACCGGATCTAGCGAGTCTCGAGTGTTCGGAAAGGGCTTTCAGGCCTTCATCAAGACTCGCACTGTGAGTCTCCATTTACTCTCCCTGCAGATAGGCTTATCCTGAGTTTGGACAGAAAGAAACCCGCTTTCGTCCACGCGAAGCAATGATGGCCTGAGCTCGGGAGGGTTGCGCATGGAACGACGACGATGGGGCTCTTGGGAAGACCACCACCTAGTTTCCGCATACAGAAACGTGCCGACTCCTTTGATCGCAGCAGAGCTCCGACGAACCGCCGTGGCCGTCAAACTCCGGGCTTCGTATCTTGGGCTGGTGAGGAGAACACCCCGTTGGAGCTCGGAAGAGGACGAACTCTTGCGACATGAGTACAGGGAAATCTCGGCGCGATTCATCGGGATGCGGCTCCACCGTGGGAGAGGAGGCGTTTATCGCCGCGCCTCTAGGCTGGGTCTAGTCCGGACGATTTCGCCGACAAGCCGGCGCCGTTGGACTCAGGCTGAGGACGAAGTCTTAAAGGGGAAATATGGACAAGTCCGCCCGTTGGAGCTTGCAAGAACACTCAAGCGCACGAGGGCCGCTGTCTGGCACCGCGCAAAGAGGATCGGTCTGTTTGCTCGGCTAGGAAGCGGGGAATACCTCCGAAGACAGGGGCTTCCCCGTTCGGCGAGACCATTTACTGGGCTCCTCGACCCCGCGCAACGAGGCTATGTAGCAGGGATCATCGACGGTGAGGGCTCCGTTGGCCTTCCACCCAAGGTGTTCATCTCCGTCACCACGACAACAAAGGCCTTGGCCGTTCGCTTGCAAATGCTTGCGGGGGGTAGCGTCGCAGGTCCGTACAGTTATCAGAAAACCAAAGTGTTCGGGTCAAAGCGATGTCGAATCAAACCGCAGTACCACTGGAATTACGCCTCGCGAGCGCACGTCTACCTCCTCCTTAAAGCGATTCAGCCCTATTTGGTCGTGAAGGCACGGGAAGCTCGAAAAGGACTCAAGTATCTCGAGAACAAGCTTGGGTGGGGCGCGCAATGAAACCAACAAAACCTATCGTGATAAAGATCGGAGAGACACGAATCGACCGGGAGGGGATCGGTAAGATGCTGAAAGCTCTCGGCGTATCGCCGGAAGGCGCGACTCGGTTCGAGGAGGCGCCTGACAACGGCGAAACACTTGTCGAACTCGCGGGCCGAATTTGCTACGAGTCGTTCGAGGTGGGGTTGAATCCGAACGTCACTCGAATCAGGCTCAACCCGCAAGAATATTTCGAGAACCTGCTCCGTAAGGGTGATGGAAGCGTCAGTGAACACGCCATGGTCAGTTTCGCGCTGATCGGTGTTTCCCGGATTATGACTCATGAGCTCGTAAGACATCGGGTCGGCATTGCGGTAAGTCAGGAATCATTGCGCTACGTTCGTCCAAAGGAACTGAAGTTTTGGATCCCAGACGAATTGACTGCCGAACAAAGGAAAGCCATGGAAGCTGCCATTGATCAACTGGAAGAATCCTACCGAACGCTCGAGAAAAGCATCCGATGGGATGAAATGAATATGGACTCGAAGAAGAGACTCACATCGGCCATTCGACGCATCCTGCCGGATGGCCTCGCCACGAATGTTATCTGGACTGCCAATCACCGGACGCTCCGATGGGTCATTGAGATGCGGACCGACCCATCGGCCGAGGTAGAGATTCGGATGGTCTTTGACCAGATTGCCGAGATATGTAAGCGGGACTATCCCAACATTTACCAGGATTTCGTTCGAAAGGAATTGCCCGACAGCACGGGATCCTGGAAGCCTTTGTTGCGCTCGAAAGTTTGAGGCCCGGTTCGGTCAGAGCCACCTGAAGAGGACTTTCCAGAACTCGACCTTCTCGGGCTTCCGGACGCCCGCCAGGACGGTCTGCTCGACATGCTTCCGTTGGACCTCCGCGGTTTCGTATCCGGCAGACATCGCGTCGTAGTGGGAGAGACGGTCCAGAGTCGTCCTCTCGACGAGGATCGCCTGGCCTTCTCCGACGACCTCGTCCTTGAATTTCACGACGAGCCGATTGCCCGGGACCAGGGCGATCCGATCGTGTTCCTGAGACGACAAATAGGTTTGGTAGACGTACTGCTTGCGAATCTTTTCCTCCGCGCCAGGATACGCGATGACGATCGTCTTCGGCGGCGCGGCGTTCGGCGGGATCATCGGCGTCTCGGCGTCGGAAACGTCGAACGAAGATGAAGCTTTGTCCGATCAGAGGGCGGCGAGGACCTCGTCCGTGTGGCCCTCGACCTTGACCTTGTGCCAGATTTTCGCGATCGAGCCGGCCTCGTCGATGAGGAACGTGGTGCGCTCGATCCCGAAATACTCCCGGCCATACATGTTCTTCAATTTCCACACGTCGTATGCGGTCGTCACCTTTCCGTCGTCGTCGCTCAACAGCGGGAAGTTGAGGTGATATTTGTCCTTGAACTTCACATGGCTCTTTGTGTCGTCGCGGCTCACGCCCAGGACGACCGCGCCCTTGGACGTCACGCGGCCGAGATTGTCGCGGAAGCTGCACGCTTCCTTCGTGCATCCGGTCGTGTCGTCTTTCGGATAGAAGTAGAGGACGACTTTCTTGCCGCGGAGGTCTTTGAGAGACACCTTGCGTCCGTCGTCCGCGGGCAACGTGAAGTCCGGAGCCCGGTCACCTTCCGTCAACATCGTCGCACCAGGGCCACCCACGCCTCCGCGCGATTTAACGTCACCGATTCGCCGAATCGGCCGTGCGGAGACCGCAACGCCCCTCTCCGTCCCATATAGTATCAAGTTTGGTATTTCTCAACGTATCCTTTATGTAAACGGACCCGGTTCGTTTTGATTAGCCCTCCCAGCCGAAGGTACGGACAGGCATAATCATGGCCCGCAAGGCGTCTTCTCGAAAGCCGACGCTGGCGCTGCCCAAGCCGTTCGCCCGGTCGCCGACCGCGAGGGGGAAACCCGCCCGGGGCCTGTCCGCGCCCGAGGCCGCCGATGCGGCCCAGCAGGGCCTCCTGCAGCTCTCGTTCGCTCGGCACGCCCACGGCTACGGATTCTTGGCCGCGGCGGCGTTCCTGCTCAACGCGGTCCTCTTGCTGACCCTTGGCGGTCAGGCCCAGGCCCTCCCTCTTCCTCGCAGCGTCACGACCAACATGGTCCTCTGGCTGCTCCCTGCGGTCGCGGGCGCGCTCGCCTCATGGGACGCGGTCCGACTGAAGCGGGAGCCGTACCGTCGGCATTACGTGTCGACTCATTTCGGAACCTCGGCGGCGGGGATGGTCCTCTTCTTCATCGTCGCGTTCGCGATCATTCTGCTCATGCAGCAGAGCCTCCCCGAAGCCCTGGTTCCCTGGGTATACCCGCTCACGGTTGCGGGCATCCCCCTCACAATCATCTCGATGGGGATGACCTGGCAAGGCCTTGGGCTCCGCAAGGTCGGGAGTTTCGCGGCCGCGCTCGTGATGCCGATTCTGATGGTCCTCCTCGTGCTCGGTGGCGCGCGGATCACGGACCCTAGCGGAGCCCCGGACCTCGGCGGGATCCGCCTATTCGTCCTCACGTTTGTCATCGGCGCCCTGACGTCGGAAATCGCGGGCTCCCTCTTGCACCTGATCGCATCCTCCACGAGCGTGAATCAACGGGAAATCCTGAAAGCGGACAACTCGAAGGTCGCGCTGATCCAGCAAGACTACCAGAAGAAACGAGAGGCGCTCGACTACAAAGAGCGCGCCCTTCGCGGACGCGAGGCCCACCTGGAGGCGTTGCAGCAGGAGCTGGAGGACCAGGCCAAAGAGCTGAAGTCAAAGTTCTCGGACGTCACCGCGCGCGAGAGCGCGATCGAGAAAGGCACGAAGGACCTGCGCGACATCGACCGGAAGGTCGCATCCGCCCGGGCGGAGATCGAGGCGAAGGCCGAGGAGATCCGCCTCCGCGACGCGGACATCTCGACGCTGAAGACCGAACACGAGAAGATGCGTCAGACGCTGAACGCGCGGGAGGCTTCGCTCGCAGAACGCGAAAAAGAGGTCAAGCGGACCTCGATCGAGCTCACATCCCAACTCCGTTCGTCGGAGACGAAAGTCAAGTCGGTCGAGGAACGCGAGGCCCGGCTCCAGGAACTCGAGAAGTCGTTCGACTCGAAGCGCACGTCGCTCTTGAAGAAGGAAAAGGAGCTGGAGCTGAAGGATTCGGAACTCCGGCTGAGAGGCGAGCAGGTCGAGGCGACGCACGGTGGAGCCGATGCGACCCGGATTCGCGAACTGAAAGAATGGGAGAAGAAGATCCTCGCGAAGGAGAAGGAACTCGGGAAGCAGGAGGTCGAACTCAAGACGATGGAGACCCGGCTCAAGGAGCGCTACGAGAACGCGACTCGGGTCGAGAAGCAGTTCCAGGGTCAGCGGAGGATGTTCGACGACCGCGAGTCGGAATACGTCTCCCGGGAGAAGAAAATCTCCGACCAGGAGGCGGCCTTGCGGGAGCGGTCCACCGAGATCGAACGTCAGGCCTCGGCGGTCGAGGAGGCCCAGCATCAGCTCGACGACAAGACGAAGAAGTACGCGGAGCTGTTCAAGGACACCAAGATGAAGGAAGCGGCCGCAGGATCGAATGAGGCGGACACCCGCCGTCAGAAAGAAAATCTCGATTCCCGGGAACGGAAGCTCCACGAGATGCAGACGAACCTCCAGGCGGAGATCAAACGTCTGAACGAGGAGAACCGCAACCTCCTCGAAAAGGCGAAGGAGATCGAGGAGCGCGAGTCGGATCTGCAGTTGAAGTCCCTCGAATTGGAAAACAAGACGCGGGAGGGACGCGCGCCCGGCATGCGGGACATGGGCCGCGAGGGGCAACTCGAGGAATGGGAACGCCGGCTGCGCGAACGAGAGGAGGATCTCAAGCGGCGGACCTACCAAAAGGAGAAGGAAATGGAGATGCGGGAAGGCGCCGTGAAGGCCCGCATCACAACGCCCGCCGGCGAGGCCGAGGCCGAAGAGGCCATCGCGGTCGAGAAGAAGGCGGACCGCGTGAAGACCGGCACCCCGCGCCTCGACGACCTCCTCTACGGAGGGATTCCATTCAACTCCAACGTCCTGTTCGTCGGCCCCGCGTTCGTCGGGAAGGAGGTCGCCCTCCTGAACTTCATCGCGGAAGGCCTGAAGAAAGGCATCCCCGTCATCATCATCACGACGACCAAACTGCCCATTGACATCGCCAGGGACATCGCTCCGATCCTGCCGACGTTTGTCGAATACGACCAGCTCGGCCTCGTCCGCTGGATCGACTGCACCTCGCCGATGGCGTCTGGTAAGCCGGTGAAGGAGAAGAACGTCTGGCGCGTCAATGGCCCGACGGACTTCGACAACATCTACCAGCTCGTGGGCCAGCTGGACGAGGAGTTCAAGAAGAAACATCCGTACTTCCGGCTCGCGTACCTCACCCTCAGTTCCTCCATCACTCAAGCCGACGAGCGGGAAGCGATGAGCTTCGTCCAACGTCTCGTGAACCGCTTGCGGCAGACGAAGGCGGTGTCCGCCATCGCGCTCGAGCGGGGCATGCACACGGACCAGACCCTCGAGGCGCTCGAGCACATGGTCGACGGCGCGATCCACTTCAAGTCGGACAAGCAGAAGACGGCTCTCCAGGTCGTCGGCCTCGGCGAAGTCCAGACCCACGACTGGGTCCCGTACAAGTTCACGAACAAGGCGCTGATGATCGGCTCGTTCCAGCTCGAACGAATCCGCTGAACCGCGCTCCGATCACGCCGCTTGCTTCCGGAACTGCTGCGCGAGCACCACGCCGGCGATGACCATCGCGCCTCCCGCGATCGCGCCCCCTGTCAGCGATTCCCCGAGGATCACGATTCCGCCGATCACCGCGACGAGCGTGCTCGCGTAAATGTACGCGCCGGCCGACGCCGCGGGAATCCGCTCCAAGGCGCGGAACCAGATTCCGTACCCGACGAACGTCGGGAAGATTCCAAGATACAACACGGGAATCCAACCCGCGAGGCCCATCGTCCGGAGGTCGGCCACGACGCTGGGTCCCGTCGCGAGGAGGAGCGGAATCAGGAGGACCGTCCCGATCAGAAGCGTCCACGCGACGAACGTGAACGGAGGATAGCGCCGAAGGTAGCCTTTGCCAAGGACGGCGTAAAGCGCGGAGAAGATCGCGGGCGGGACCACGGTCAAGGCGCCCTCCGAGGCGCGGAACGTGAACTGACTCTCAGGGCGCACGAAGAAGATCATGACCGCCAGGCCCGCGAACGCGAGGGCGATCCCGGCAGATTGCCACCGTCCGATGCGCTCTTTCAGGAGTGGGACCGCGAAGATCGCGATGAACGCAGGGGCGGAGGCGATGATCAACGCCGCCGTGCCCGCGCTGACGTTCGGATCCGTCTCCCCCAGGTTCAGGAAGAGATGGTAGCCGGTGAATCCAAAGAAGGCGAGGATGACGAGCCTCGGGAGGTCTTCCCTGGCAGGCGGATGTCGGATCTGACGCGTGGCCGCCAGATAACTCACGAAGAGCACATCCGCGACCGCGAATCGGAGGAAAGTGAGCGTGATCCACGACATATACACGAGGGCTTGTTTGATCGCGACGAAGGCGAGCCCCCAAAACAGGATGAGCAGGATTAACGAGGCGTGCAGGGTCCAGGCCCGATCGGGCCTGCCTGACAACGCCATATCCGCGGGAGTCGCAGGCGCAATAAAAAGATGAGCCCGGCGTCCGAAGCCCGCAGCGATTCACAACAGGTACACGTTCGGGAAGTCGAGTACCTCAGCCTTGAACAGGTTCGCGGTGTCCGGTGATCCGCCCGAGAGACGCCGGCTCAGCTCCGCTTGGCCGCGTTCCAGCATCTCCGGATTGTACGAATACTGAATGCGCACGTAGTTCGTCGCGCCGACCGACGTCTTGCGGTTGAGAAACTTCCCGAAGTCCTTCCACCCCGGCGGCTGCCGTGACAGGACGTTCGCCATCTCCACGGCGAAGCGGCCCCCGATGAAGAACGCCTTCCATTCGTTCACGTTTCGCTCGTCGAGGCGGCCCTCCACGAGTTTCGCGACGCCATCCGCGTAGGTCGGATTGATGTACTGACGGAACGCCTCGAGATTCGCCAACGCCTCCTCGAGGTTTCCGACGTCTTCCGGATTCAGCACCGGTTTCGGCGGAGGATTGTACCATTTCGCCTGGTACGGGGCGTACTTCGCGGCGCCCGCTTGAGTCTCCCACTCCGCTGCGGCCCGATCGACGAGAAAATGGATGCGGTTGTGCGCGAGCAGATAGTCGAGGACGAGGGTCGTCTCGACCTTCTCGGCGATGTCGTCGACGTTCCGATCCGCGTACTTGCCGAGGTCCCGCCAGATGATCCGGTGGTACTCTTCCTTGAGTGCCCGGAGCCCCCCCTCGCGGATGTAGATGCCCCATCGGTTGGGAACCAGACGAAAGCTTACGTAGAACGCAACCGCCTCGGGGCCCATCTTGAGCATGTTCGGGAGCGTGGTGGGATCCTTGGGCGCATCGACTCGGTATGCGGAGAGGCTATCGGCGCTGAGCTCGAACGGGCGCGCGGCGTCGAGGAGCGGTACCCGAGCGTGGCCGGGAACCCGCACCGCGTTCGGATCACAGAATTCCGGATGGGCCGACGCGAAGCCACCGAAATCTTCCATCGCGTCCCGATACCCGGGCCGACTTAAGGACTTGGCCTCAGTAGAGGAGACACTCCACGAGACGGCCGTCAACTTCTTTCGGCTCGAGAGGCGCCGATGGCCGGAAGCGAACGACGACGTCTTCCTCCTCGACATCGACGGCGTCGATCGCTTGGGTCATCGGGGATTTGACCTCGGTTACAATCGTTCGCACTTGGTCTGCGAGACCGTGCGGATCCGCGTCCCGCGCTCCTCGGCTCGCAATCAGGCCCGCCGACGTCCACTCCTCGACCGGACCCAGCGCGGCCTCTGCGGCGGCGATCTCGGGGGACAGCCAACGCAGTTCGAGGAAATCGACAAAGTCCCGGCCCTCCCAGCCGCACGTCGGCATGGCCACGGGGCACCGCGGATGGAAGCGGCATCCGGCCGGCGGATGGACGGCGTCGGGCACCTCTCCTCGCGGCAACACCTTCCGGCCGCGGCGAGTCGGGTCCGGCACGGGGACCGCCTCCAGGAGGGCCCTTGTATACGGATGCTTCGGGTCCGCGTAGATACCTTTCGAGGAGCCCATCTCCACGATCCGTCCGAGGTACATGATCGCGATTCGGTCGCAGATGAATTTCGCCGTCGCCAAGTCGTGCGTGATGAACAAGTACGTTGGGCCGTACCGCTGCTTGAGGTCGAGTATGAGCTCGAGCACCCGGGACCGGATGGACATGTCGAGCATCGCGACGGGCTCGTCGGCGACAATCAACTCCGGCTTGAGGATCATCGCCCGCGCGATCACGGCCCGTTGCTTCTGGCCGCCGCTCAGGTCGGCAGGATACTTCCGGTAAAGCTGTTCCGCCGGCGACAGGCCGACCTCCGTCATGATGTCCAGCGCGGCGCGCTTGGCTTCCTTCTCCTCGGCCGCCTCGTGAATGATCAGTGGGTCCGCGATGCTCTGGCCGATCGTCATCGCGGGGTTGAGGGAGGCGTGCGGGTCCTGGAAGATAATCTGCATTCGCTTCCGCAACGGCCGGAGCTCCGGTTCTTTCATGTGCGAGATGTCGAGCCCGTCGAAGCGGATCGTCCCCGAGGTGGGCTCAAGCAGTCGAAGCACCGTGCGGCCCACGGTGGTCTTTCCGCAACCGCTTTCCCCGACGAGTCCGAAGATCTCGCCTCGCCGCAAGTCAAAAGAAACGCCGTCGATGGCGTGGACCGCGAACTTTCTGCCCCAAAGAAGCCGTTGAATCCCTGAGCGCCTCACCGGAAAATGCTTGACGAGGTCTTGCACCTCCAGGATCGCATCCGTCACAAGAAGTCCTTCCCGAAGTGGCAGGCGGCGAAATGGCCAGGACGATACTCGACCCAAGCGGGCTCCTCCGTCCGGCAGATTTCCTTCGCGTACATACACCGCGGATGGAACCGGCAGGCCGGCGGCGGATCAATGAGATCGGGCGGGAGGCCGTCAATCGAGTACAGCTCCTTCGACTCGAGGTGAATCGTCGATGCGAGCAGGGCCTGCGTGTACGGATGCACGGGCTTCTGGAACACGTCGCGGACGCCACCGAGCTCAACGAATTTGCCCGCGTACATGACCGCAAGACGATCACACACCTCGGCGACGATTCCGACGTTGTGCGTGATTAGGAAGAGCGACATCTTGTACTCGCGACGGAGATCCTCCAGGATCTCCAGGATCTGGGCCTCCACGATTACGTCGAGGGATGTCGTCGGTTCGTCCGCGATCAGGAGCTTCGGGTTCATGACGAGAGACATCGCGATCATGATTCGCTGACGCATGCCCCCGCTGAACTCGTGGGGATAGTGTTTGAGCCGGCTCTCCGGAATCCCCATCGATGCGAGGGCTTTCACCGCCCGCTCGACCGCTTCCTCCCTCGAAACGTCCTCGTGGGCCCGGATCGTCTCGACGAAGTGCTCCTCGATCGTGAACAGGGGATCGAGGCGTGTCATCGGATCCTGGAAGATGAGCGCGATGTCCTTTCCGCGAATCTTTCGCAGTTCCTCGCGGGGAAGAGATGACAGGTCCTTTCCGAGAAACCGTAATGTGCCTTCGACCGTAGTCCTCGGAGGAAGGATGCCGAGAATCGCCTTCCCCAGTGTTGACTTGCCGCATCCTGTTTCGCCGACAATCCCGAGTGTCTCTCCCCGCCCCATCTCGAACGAGACCCCATCAACCGCACGCACGGGGCCCCGGCGGGTGTTGTAGTGGACCCGGAGGCCAGAGGCTTCGAGCACGGCGTCGCTCACGATCTCTCCTTCCTCAGGACCGGATTTATGATATCGTTCAGTCCTTCTCCCAAGAAGCTCAGTCCGATGGTGAGCAGGACGATGATGAGGCCGGGGAAGAAGGATGACCACCAGATCCCGACACTGATTCGGCTCGAGGCAGCGGACAGGTCCAGCCCCCAGTCCGCGGTAGGCGCCTCGACACCCAAGCCGAGGTAGCTCAGACCGGCTGCGGTCAGGACGGCATCCGCCGCACTCAGCGAGAAAATGACGGGAATCGCGACGAGCACGTTAGATGCGATGTAGCGCCAGATGATTCGGCGAGGTGACGCGCCGAGGGCGCGAGCGGCCTCGACGTAGAGCTCTTCACGGACCGACAGGACGAGGCTCCGGGTCGATCGAAAGTACAAGGGGACGTAAATCACGGTCACGGCAAGCCCGATGTTCACCACGCCTTTGCCGATCAATACGGCAATGAGCCCCGCGAGAAGAAGCCCCGGGAACGCGTACAGAGAGTCCATCACGAGGACGAGCAGCTTGTCGATCCGGCCGCCCCTGTACCCGGAGAAGAGGCCGATCGGGAACCCCACCAACAAGGCGACGAACACACCGATGGCCATGATCTCGAGCGATGTGGCTGTGCCGAAGAGCACCCGGGAGAACACGTCACGTCCCACGGGATCCGTTCCCATCAAGTGCCAGTAACTCAGCCACACAACCTGCAGGGCCACGAAGTTCACGGAGAGGAGTCCAGTGGTGTTTCCGTCCGCAAGATGTGTGAGCCTGAGCTGAAAGGCACCGGGCGTTACGTTCGCGAGCGTCCAACGGCGCGCCGAAGTGAGGTCAACTTGGACGAATCGATTCACAGTTCGGATCGCGGTCCGCGGTGACCACGATGCTCCCCCGTCGCCGCTGAATTCGACTCCCAGGTATTGTCCCGCAGCGGTCCCGCTCCCGTCCAAGAGGACCGCGTATCCAACCGCAGTCACCGCGTCCCTATGTACGCGCACGAGGAAGTCCGACACTATGAGGGAGTCGTTCGCGGTTGCGGACGTCGCACTCCGGCCATCGATCGCTTGGCCGTATGTCACGTTCATCCACCGCGATGCGGAGAACGTGTAGTAGGTGCTGTTTGCGAGGATCGGGGCGTTCGTCCAAGGAGGAACATCTCGCTCGTCCACAAACGCGTACGGATCCGCTGGGGCAAGCAGCGGCGCGAGGAAAGCAATCAGGACAAAGGACAAAATGATCGCCACGCCGATCCAAGTGAGGACCGCGGGCAGACTTCGTCGCTCCTCCAGGAGCGGAAAGAGCACGCGTCCGAGGATCGAATGCGGGGGGACCCATCGGCGGAGCGAATCGGCTAAGGTGCGTCGGGTGCCCTCGGCCATAGCCACCTACAGCCGGATTCGCGGATCGATCATCGCCCCGATCACATCGATCACGAGGCTGATTATGACGATGATCGTCGCGTAGAACACCACCACTCCTTGAATCATCGTCATGTCTTTGGATGTCACGGAATTGAGTAGGAGGATGCCGATGCCCTCGATCGAGA